>Ga0209415_10000385_pt1 | contig 80417 bp, 61 predicted proteins | sample PeaSoiSIISIP2007_FD_187696 | JGI IMG/M metagenome (GOLD analysis project Ga0209415, IMG submission 187696) | Peat soil microbial communities from Weissenstadt, Germany - SII-SIP-2007 (SPAdes) (version 2) | ecosystem: Environmental > Terrestrial > Soil > Wetlands > Peat | place: Germany...
AACAGCTGGGCCTATTTGAAGTTACTTCCAGAGAACTCATCTGGCCAAGCCAATCTTGTTGTACTACATGCTGGCCTATATCCACTCGCAGATTTAAGCGTAACAATAAAGAACAGCGATAATCCCGGTACGATTGAGAAACCTTTGCTGGACGCATCTATAGGCACGCTTCCAGTTAACGGTGCTAGGCCAATCGGAAGTCTCGTACTTCCAAATATACGAGAAAAGCGCTATGTTGCAGCATTTGTCGCGCGGAATGGTTCGTGGGACCAATTGATCTTAATGCGCCGCCTTGAGAAGGTTTGGTATTTCGCTACGGTTGTTCAGCAGAATCCTGGGCAAGTAAGATTCGCGCAGTTGAAGCATTTACCCGGCCCCCCAATTCATCGAATGAGCGACCCCGGTTTTCCAGGGGACATGTCGGAGACAATGTGGAAGACTACGTTTAGCGGTCAATTCGTGTTTTGTTCGGACTGTGGGCATTAGGCACTCTTCTCAATGAGTTCCTTAACATATCGAGGAACGGGCACGAATTCTCGCGTTGGCTACGGCCAGAGCGCCCGCAAGCGCGATACCGTGTCCCCTGACAATATCAACGGTGGCAAATTCGTCGAACTGCCAAATGGACTCACGGTGTCTAGCGCTGGTCTGCTTCCCTCATTCGGCGTCCAAGCTTCTGAAAGCAGCCCCTTGAAGGAAGGGTCGTGCGCGTCTAAACCAAGAGCATGCAGGAATTCGTGCGCGATAATCACTCGCATGACCGGTTCCCCCGCTTCGCGCGAAGTTTGAACTTGAGGGCTTATCTTGGGGTGCTGCGGAAGAAAAATGTAGGAGTGATCGCGGCTGGTGCCCTTTCCAGTTTGATAGTCGATGCTCCTCGTGGCGCCATGCAGAATGTCTGTCCGGAGCGTTCCGGACTGATTCACGCCGTTGACCGGAAAAGTATAGGGGCCCGCTGTCACAGCGACCGTGACCACGGCGGAAGAGCCGGTCGTGGTCGCCAAACTCACTTTCACCCCATTGGATGTAAGCAGCGCGTTCAGTTCGCGGATCGCGGCGGCAACAGCAGTGCTCCAATTCCCATGCACGCCGGATGCACAATTGTCAACGTTCCCGCGTTAAGGACGGAAGAATTCCAGGGGACATCGGCCATTCCGTTGGACCCTCCACGTTAAACTATAGTCCAACCGCAAGCTGTTAGATCGGACACGAGCTCCGGCCCGTTAGTCATATAATGCGGGAAGAATGGATCGATCCCAGCGATTGCGAATACTGACTCGGCGAGATTTGTTGGTGGGAGCGGCCGCCCTGGCGGGCAGCCAGGCAAGCTTCGGCGCAGCGTCCCAGCCGGCGACGGCAGTGAATTTTGCCATTCCGCCGAACGCCTGCGATTGCCACACCCACATCTTTGGCGACCCGAAACAATATCCGCTCTGGTCCGGGCGCAGTTATACGCCTGAGACGGCGCTGCCCGCGGAGATGTCGGAGCTCCATCGATCGTTGCATATGGCGCGCGTCGTGATCGTGACGCCCAGCGTCTATGGGACCGATAATTCCGCCACGCTGTTTGGAATGAAGGCTCGAGGCGCGAACGCCCGAGGTGTGGCCGTGATTGACGACCATACGACGGAGCACGATCTCGATGCCATGGGCGCTGCCGGAATCCGAGGCATTCGGCTAAATCTAACAGCCAACGGCCAGACCGGCGCGGCCGTCGCCCGGCAGGTCTTTCAGGCCGCGGTCGACCGGATGAAAAACCGTCGATGGCATGTGCAGGTGTATACGAATCTCGTCGTGATCTCCAGCATCAAGGATCTGGTCCAATCCGCGCCGGTCCCGGCAGTCTTCGACCACTTCGGCGGCGCGCAAGCCGCGCAGGGATTGGCGCAGCCGGGCTTCGCAGATCTTGTCGAACTGGTGCGCTCGGGCAAGGCATACGTGAAGATTTCGGGCGCGTACCGGGCTTCAACCCAGAGTCCCGATTACCCCGACGTGACGCCGTTCGCCAAGGCGCTGATTTCGGCCAATCCGGATCGCGTCGTTTGGGGTACCGATTGGCCGCATCCCGCGTCCGCGATTCCCGGCCGTCCGGTTACCGATGTGACTCCGCTGACCCAGATTGACGATGGGCGACTTCTGAACCAGCTCGCCGTCTGGGTGCCCGACCCGGCCATCCGAAAGAAGATTCTTGTCGACAATCCGGCGCGGCTTTACGGCTTTTGACGGAGGCGAGAATCGGCATTGACCACCTACGACTTGGTAGTCCTCTACGAACACCCGGAATGGCAGAAGCCGTTATGGGCGGCGCTGGAGCGCCGCGGGGTTCGCTATGCCGCACTCGACTTGAAGCGGGCGGCCTTTGATCCCGACGCCGTTCCCGAGGCGCCGCTTTACTTCAATCAGGCAAGCCCCAGCGCGTATGTGCGAGGCAACACTCGAGCGGTGCCCCTTGCCTTGTCGCTGATGCGTTCTTTAGAACTGGGAGGTGCGCGGGTGTTGAATGGCTCGCGCGCATTTCTGCTGGAGTTGAGCAAGTCGGCGCAAGCGGCGTTGCTGCGAACTTTGGACATCCCGCATCCGCGCTCGCTGGCCTTCAATGACGCCGATGCCGCGCTGGCGCGGTGGACTGGCGGCTGGCCGGCTTTGCTCAAGCCGGAGCAGGGCGGCAGCGGGGCTCGGATGTTCTTGCTGCATTCAGCGGAGGAGCTTCGGAAGCTGTTGCGAGATCAACCTTCGCTGTGGCTGCCCGACAACCTGTTACTGCTGCAAGAATATTTTCCCGTGGATGCAGCGCAAGGGATTGTTCGGATGGAGTTTCTGGGAGGTAAGCTGTTGTACGCGATGCGCGTGATTTCGCATGGCGCGTTTAATCTGTGTCCCTCGGAGGCGTGCAATCCGGAAGGCGGCGCGGAATCGCAGTGCGTGATCCCGGAGCAAGCCCCGGCCAAGCCGGTGGAGTTCTATCCCTATCGTGAAGTGCCCGCCGCGGCAGTCGAGATGGGAGAACGAATCGTGGCGTGCGGAGGTCTGGATGTCGGTGGGATCGAGTATCTGGAAGTAGCCGATGGCAGACGGATCTTCTACGACATAAACGCCAATTCCAATCTCCGTGCGCCGATTGGGCAGGCTTTCGGATTCGACCCGTTTGAACGAGTCGTCGATTACCTGACAGGGCTTCCCCTGCATGGAAGCGGTCATTTCCCGCTACTCTTCGCGTAGGGCCAGGGCTGGATCGACCCTCGACGCGCGCAGCGCCGGAATGAGCGCGGCCAGCAGCGCCGCTGCACTCAGCAGCAGCACGGCGCCGCCAATTGCGAACGGGTCCTGCGGCCGGATGCCGTACAACATGGAGTCAATCAAGCGACCCGCCGTGAGGGCGATCGCGAGCCCACAACCCAGACCGATCGCGGCCAGCTTGGCGCCGCTCCCAACCAGGATCGCAACGACGTCGCCGCCCGTTGCGCCCAGCGCGATGCGCAAACCCATTTCCGCTTGGCGCTGAGCGGCCGCGTAGCTCATCACTCCATAGACACCGACGGTGGCGAGCGCGGCGGCCACGCCTGCAAACACGATCAGCAGCAATTCGCGGAAGCGCGGCAGCGCGATTGCGTCACTATAGAATTGTTCCAGGGTGCTGACCTTCACCGGAATCTTGGGATCGATCTGGGCAATCGTCTTGCGGGCGGCCTCAGAAACGTCGGATTGAGCGCGGACGACGATGTGCAAATCGTTAGCGTGATAGGGGTGCTGGCGATAGGACATATAGAGTTCGGGGGCGGGCGGTTGGGCCGGGTTATCGTTGCGCATATCACCCACCACACCCACCACTCGCATCCACACGTCGCGCTCTAAGCCACACTTGATCCGCCGCCCTAAGGGACTCTGGCCTCGGAAAACCTGGCGCGCGAGGGTCGCGCTCACAATCACCACCGGCTCGGCGTCGTACAGATCGCGCTCATCGAAATCGCGACCGGCGATCAATGGGACACCCATCGCCGCGAAATACCCGGGGCTCGTGAGCCGGAATCCGGCGTGCGGCAGCGTGAGAAATTGGTCGCTTCTGAACACATGCATGCCCTCAACGGCGTAGCTTCCATCCGAACCGTATGGCCCGCTGGGAAGTCCCATCACCCCCGCCGCGGCGCTGACCCCGGGCAGTTCGCGCAGAGCGGCGAAGATGCGTTCGAAGGTGGCGCCCGCCTGGAGATGTTGCGCCTCGGTCTTGGCGGGAATGCTGGCGGTCAGCACCAGCCGGCACTCGGTCTGGTACCCCGGGTCCACCGCATTCAGCGCGAGAAAGCTGCGGAAGAGCAAGCCGGCGCCGACAGTCAGCACCAGCGCGATCGCCACCTCGGCAGAGACCAGGGCTCCACGTATCCACTCGCCGCGACCACCGCCTAACGCGCCTCGCGTGCCGCCCTGCTTCACCGCATCATGAAGGTCCACGCGTGCGGCGCGCAGTGCCGGCCAAAGTCCGAACAACACTGCGGCGCCAAGCGAAACTGCGAGGTTAAAGAGCAGCGCCACTCTGTCGACACGGATCTGTTCCAGCCGCGGCAGATTCGGAGGCGCCAGCCGCAATAGCGCGGTCACGCCGGCGAATGCGAGCGCCAGTCCGATCGCGCCGCCAGCCAATCCCAGCAGCACGCTTTCGACCAGTAACTGGCCCACCAGTCGCGATCGGCCGGCGCCCAACGCCGCGCGCAACGCAATCTCGCGTGACCGGGCCGTAGCGCGGGCCAGCAGCAGATTCGCAACGTTCACGCACGCCACCAGCATTACCAGACCCACGGCGCCCATCAGCAGCCACAGCGTCATGCGGCTGCGCTCCAGGAAGAGGTCTTTGAGCGGCGTGGCAGTAAATGACTTTCCCGTGTGAGTCGCCGGGAAGGCCGTCTGCAGGCGGACTCCAACCGCCGCAAGAAAAGCGCGCGCCTCCTCCGCCGTAACGCCCGGTTTGAGCAGAGCAACGGCGCGATAGTTGCCCGCCGTTCGGCTCGTGTCCTCCCAGGGCTCCGGGAACCACAGTTCGGCCTTTAGCGGGAAATGAAATTCCGCGGGCAGCACGCCCACGATCGTCAGCGCGTTGCCCTCCCAATGAAGCACCTGCCCGACCGCCTTTTTTGCTGCGCCGAAGTGACGCACCGCAAAGCCTTCGCCCACCACCGCAACGGTGGCTTTCGTCCTGAACTCATCGGACGCGACCAATCGGCCCGCCACCGGCTTTAGTTGAAAGACGTCGGCGAAGCCGGCGTCCGTGCCGTAAGCCGCGACGAACTCGGCCTGGCCGGCAGTCTCGACCGGCATCTCGCCGCCTGAGTAGCGTGTCGCGGCGGCGAATGGCGAAGGTTTGGCGACCAGATCGGCGTAGTCGCCGCCAGAGACGTTTCCGGCGTGATTTGTCTTGGTCCACAGTGTCTGGACCGCCACGATCCTTCCGGGCTCCGTGTAGGCCAGCGGTTCCAGCAGAACGTTCTTTACGACGCTGAAGATGGCAGTGTTGGCGCCGATCCCAAGCGCCAGCGTCAGGACCGAAACGAACGCAAATCCGGGAGTCCTGCGGAGGGACCGCGCGCCATAGCGAAGGTCACGCCCCAGTTCTTCCATCCAGCGCACGCTCCAAACCTCGCGGATTTGCTCGGCGATCCGAGTTCGGTTTCCAAACGCCCGGTGAGCCGCGGCTTCGGCCTCTCTCGGACTGGCCCCCGCCTGCGCACGTTCGCGCGCATCGATCTCCAAGTGAGACTGGATCTCCTCGTCGAGTTCTTGGTTTTCCTGGCTACGACGCCACCACCATTGGATCCGTTTCCACATGCGCACTCCCATCTGTTATTCCTGGGGCCGAAGGACTCGCGCCATGGTTTTGACGATGAGCTTCCATTTGGATTCTTCCGCCACCAGCTGTCGCTTCCCCGCCCCGGTTAGCCGATAGAATTTGGCTCGTTGGTTGTTTTCGGTGACGCCCCACTCAGAATCGATCCAGCCCTCGCGCCGCAGCCGGTGAAGCGCCGGATAGAGGCTGCCATGCTCCACTTGCAGCAGATCTCCGGAGCGCGCCCGGATCGCTTGTCCAATGCCGTGACCGTGCTGCGGCCCCCATTGAAGCGTCCGTAGGATCAGCAGATCCAAGGTTCCCTGAAGTACGTCGAGCTTGTCCGCCATGTAGTAGATAAGCTACCACGATAGAGGTCGTCTGTCTACCACTTGTGCCTTCCTTTGGCTATTGCCGACACTCACTCACCCGTACGTAGAATGCGCATTGGATCCATTGTCGCGGCGCGCCACGCTGGAATCAGCACCGCACAACAGCCGACCACGGCCAGCGCGATCATTGAGGATGTCAGGGAAACGGGGCTCCACAGGCTGCTCTCCGTCCAAGCAGCGATCGGACGATGGAGTATCGCGACGAGCGACAACCCACCGCCCATTCCCAGCGCAATTGTCATCATTGCGGATGTAAAGATCTCACGGAGAATGCGAGCGTTTGATGCGCCCAATGATATGCGCAGAGCAAACTCTCGCGTGCGGAGTGAAACGGCACATTCCACGACGCTGTATATGCCGACAGCGGCAAGGGCGAGAGCCAATGCCGCACACGCCGAGAACAGCGACGCGGCGAACCGCTGACGAGCCCACCCGTTTTCCGAAAGCCTTTCTTCGAGGCTCGAGGAAGCCATAAGAGGTTGCTCAGCGTTTACTTCTGCAACCTTCCGTTTCAGTTCGTCTGCAATCCCTCCGGGCGCTCCAGAGGTTCGGACGAGGAGCAAGACGGCACCTAACGCCCGTAACGTGTAAGGCACATAAACCTCTGGCAACGCAGGTTTTCTGAGACCATCGTTGCGTACATCACCGATGACACCGACAATCTCAATCCACTGATCGTTGGCGGACAACTCCATCGATCCATCGCCGTTGTTACGGTTGTTACGCAAGACGTCGAGCCGCACTCGTTGTCCTATCGGATTGCCGTCCGGCCAATACCCCCGCGCCATCGTAGCGTTGATCACGCCGACGTGCGCGCGACGACGGTCCTCACTGTCCGTCCAGATTCGGCCAGCGCGAATTGGCACCCGGATCGTCGAAAAATATTCCCGGCTTACTTCCGCGATCACGACCTGCTCGCTGCCATCCGAGACTCCAGGAATCTCTATGGGGCTCCGCCTCGGCTCCACAGGCGGTGTCGGCGCAGGCCCAGTAAGAGCGACAGACTCAACCCCTGGGACGTCGAGGGCCGCACTCTTGATCCGCTCAGAATAGCCAGCAGTTTGTTGCGGGTCATGTGGTCCTTGAAACGTGAGACCAAAAACGGCGACGTTTCGAGGGTCATAGCCAAGCGGCGCAGTAGTGAGCGCGACAAGCGTCCTCAGCGCAGCTCCCGCGGCGGCTAGCAGGACGACAGTTGCCGCACACTGGACCAGTGTCAGGAAACGATGAGTGCGTGCCGTGCCCCTCGTACTAACCTCGCTTCGACCGCCCGCACCGGCGCTCAGCCTCGAACGTGACAGCGCCAACGCCGGTGAGAGCCCTGCTGCTAATCCAGCAAGCACAGCAACTACGGAGGCGAACACCAGAACACGCACGTCGATGGCGATATCCATATCCCTGGGAATGACCCCAGGGGGAATCCACGCGATGATCACAGCGAGCAACGTGTACGCGACGGCGACGCCGACGACGCCACCGGCCATCGACACCACGAGGGACTCGGTGAGCAATTGCCGCAGAATCCGTGCCTGCGACGCACCGACGGCGAGCCGGACCGCCAATTCGTATCGCCGGTGAATTCCCCGGCCAACGAGGAGAATCGATACGTTGGCGCAGCCAATCACCAACAGCAATGTCACCGCACCTAACAGAATTCCAAGCAGGCTGTGAAGGTTGCCGGCCTCATCATTGCGCAACGTCGTCAGGCTCACCCTGACGTCCCCCCGCCCGCCTCTGCCCTCGGGGGAATGAAACTGTTGAACGAACGCCCGCAACTCAGCAGTCGCCGCTGCTATCGATACGCCAGGTCGAAGTCGTAGCAGGGTCCAACGCTGATCTTTGTCGGAGGACAACGGTATATACAAGTCGGCATGAAGGAATCTGAACCGCTCGGGCATGATGCCGATGATCGTGTGCTGTCGGTCAGCCACCTGTACGGTACGGCCGATCACATTGGCCGAGCCCGCGTAGCGCGTTTGCCAATAGCGATAGCTCAAGACCGCGACTGGTGCCAAATCGCTTGTGGATGTCCACGAGTCGCCCGCGAATGTACGCCCCACGAGTGGCGGCACGCCGAGCAGTTGAAACACGTTCCCGGAAAGCCTCCCCGCGTAAACCATGTCGGGTACGCCTTCATTTTTCGTCCACATCCAGTTCTCGTCCCACAAGATGACTGCATCGAGCGAGCCCGCTTGTGTCAATAAACGAGCCTCATCGCTTGTGAGAAGCGTGCGCCTGAACGGCCCGGCTCCCTCTGCTTGCGACATGACGACTATCCGGTCTGCGCCGCTGTATGGATAGGGATTCAAAACGAGACCTTCGACCGCACTGAACACAGCCGTCGCCGCACCAATACCGAGCCCAAAAGACACAATCGCTCCAGCGGCGTAGCCCGGATTCCTCGTCAGCGTCACCAATGCATAGCGCATGTCCTGCCGCAGTTGGTCCAGCCAGACTGGGCGCCAAACGTCGCGCGTCTCTTCCGCAATCCGGGCCCGATTCCCGAACGCCCGCCGCGCCGTGAATTCGGCTTCCTCCGGATTGTCCCCGGCTTCCAGCCGTTGGTGAGCCTCGATCGCGATATGGGCGCGCAGTTCCTCGTCAAGATCCTGCTCTTCCCTGTCGCGGCGCCACCACCAAAGTATCTTTCTCCACATTAGTTTACTCCTGGGAACGCAGAACGCGGCCGACCGTCTTCACGAACAGTTTCCAATTGGATTCTTCGATGGCAAGCTGCCTCTTACCGGCTAGCGTCAACCGATAGAACTTCGCCCGCTGGCTGTTCCCTGTTATGCCCCACTCCGATTCGATCCACCCTTCTCGACGCAACCGGTGCAGGGCCGGATATAGGCTTCCATGCTCCACCTGTAGGAGGTCGCCTGAGCGGGTGCGGATCACCTGGCCGATACCGTGACCATGCTGGGGCCCCCATTGAAGCGTTCTCAGAATGAGAAGGTCGAGTGTGCCTTGTAAGACGTCGAGTTTGTCAGTCATGTGGTAGGAAGTCTACCACTAATGATGTCGGTTGTCTACCACCTGGAGAAGACTAAAGAAGTGGCATCGCGAACAAAGTGCAGAAACGGCTCTCGTTCGGCGGGGCAGCGTCCATGCTGGCTGCAATCGGCCTGTCCGCCGGCGGAATCCCGGCCTCGAGATCCGCCCACTCGATCCCAACGTGACGTTGAGGGAGGAATAATAGCTCTTCTATCTGTACCAGGGGTCTTGCCCAATAGCGAATCGCCGCGAGGGCATTGTAGGCTTTCTCTGGAGCCGCGCTACGCTCGCGGCGTTCCGCATTCCCCGCTTTCGCCCGAAGAGCATCCCTTTTCCCCTGAATACTTTCCCGTTTTAATCGACTCCCCTCATCCGCCGCCGCCGCTTACACTGAGTCAGAGTATGGCAACCGAACGTCAAATCCAAGCGAATCGCGCCAACGCCGCGAAATCCACCGGACCCGTCACCCCCGAAAGTAAACGAATCTCTTCACAAAACGCATCTACTCACCGGCTCCTTTCCGGCGTTGTCATTCTCAAAGGTGAATCCCTGCGCCGCTACAACGACCTTACCGCGGCTCTCGTCCTCCAATTTCACCCCCGCAATTCCGCCGAAACAGCCCTGATCCAGACCATGGCCGTCGCCAAGCTCTTGAAACTATGCGAAACTCCTCCCACTCAACTCACCACCGAATCGAAGGATCACGATTTTCGAACCGAAGCCAATTCCGAGGCCTCTCGGCCCAGGAATCTTATTTAGAAAGAATGAATTACGCTTTCCATTGGAACCACCGCGCTGAAAAAAACGAAACCAATTTGTTTAGTACAATCGACAGTCAGGAGGAACCTCCCATGCGCGCGATTCCCTTCTTGCTCGCGGGGCCTTTCTTGCTCGCAATTCCGGCCCTCGCCGCGGACTCCGCCCCGGTCGCCGCCGTGAACAGCGGCCAGCTTCGAGGCACGCTCCTCGACAACGGTGGCGCGGCCTTCAAGGGCATCCCGTATGCGCAACCTCCCGTCGGCGATCTGCGCTGGCGCGAGCCGCAGCCGGTCAAGTCGTGGACCGGCGTTCGCGGCGCCGCCTCCTTCGGTGCACCTTGCGCGCAGAATTCCGGCAACCGCCCCATGGCCAACAGCCAGGAGGATTGCCTGTTTCTCAACGTCTGGAATTCGGAGTGGCTGGCGAAAACAAAGAAGCCGGTGATGGTGTGGTTTCACGGCGGCGGCAATTATGGCGGCACCGCTTCAAGCGCCGCGTCCGATGGAGAAAGCCTGGCGCGCCACGGCGTGGTTCTGGTGACGGTCAATTACCGGCTCAACATTTTCGGATTTTTCGCGCATCCCGAGCTGACCAAGGAATCGCCACATCACGCCTCCGGCAACTACGGTCTGATGGATCAGGTCGCCGCGCTGAAGTGGGTTCACGATAACATCGCCAAATTCGGAGGCGACCCGGCGAACGTCACGATTTTCGGCCAGTCCGCCGGAGCGGTGGACGTGAATGTCCTGATGACGTCGCCGCTGGCCAAGGGCCTGTTCCAGCGTGTGATCGCCGAGAGCGGAACCGTTACCAGGAACCCGGATGACACCACTCTGGGCATGACCGCGCTCGGCGCGTTGATGAAGGTGAAGAGCGGGCCGGTGAGCTATTCCGACGCTCCAACGCTCGCCGAAGCTGAAAAGACCGGCGAGCAACTCACCGCCGGCAAGAGTCTCAAAGACCTGCGCGCGCTGCCGACGGAGGAACTCTTGAAATTCGTTGCGGGGCCGCGCCTGAGCATCGGACCTGCGAATGGAGTGGTGGCCGATGGCTGGGTTTTTCCCAAGCCGCCCGCGCAGGTGTTCGCCTCCGGCCAGGAGCAGAAGGTTCCGTTGTTGGTAGGCAACAACTCGCGCGAGCGGACTCCGCCAGGAGCGCCCGCGGATTTGGCCAAGACGATGGAGGCGGCGATGAAGGAGATGTATGGCCCGCTCGCCCCGCGCGCGTTTTCGCTGTACGGAATCAACGGCGCCGCCGCGCCTGAGCCCGATCCGCTGTATGGCAATCAAGCCGCCCAATGGACCGTCGATACAATGTACCGCTGCCCTGTCGTGGCCGAGCTGGCCTGGCACGCCGCCGCCGGAAATCCCGCTTATGAATATCAGTTCGACCGCGCCGCACCGGGGCGCGAGGCGGCGGGAGCCACGCATGGTGCGGAGGTTGCCTATGTCTTCGGCCGGCTCGGCGCGAATTACGCCCAGGCGGACCGCGATCTCTCCGTAGCGATCGAGCAGTATTGGACCAACTTCGCCAAAGCCGGCAACCCGAATGGCGGAAATCTTGCTCAATGGCCCAAGTTTGACGCCGCTGCGCGCGGCTATATGGAGTTCACCGACAACGGTCCTGTGGCGCGGGAAGGATTGCGCCGCCCCTTCTGCGATCTCTACGTGGAGAACGTGAAGCGCTTGCTGTCGCAATAGCAATACGTGGCGCACGCACTCGTGCGCGCACTCGTGCGTGCCGCGTCGGCACTCCTGCCGACGCCACTGCGTGCCCCCGCTGCTGGGCTGGCGTCCGCTCCGCGCCGGGTGTATATTGTTCTGGTCACAATCCCTTGTTTAGGAGGCTCCCATGAAATATTCGCGCAGAGATTTAAGCTTGCTGTTGCCTGCCTTGGCCGCGGCCACCGCGTCCGCACAGAGCACGGCCCAGAGCACGGCAAAGAATGCGAAGCAGGCGGAGCCTGTCGCGTCCGCCGATGGCGTCGAAAAGCTGCCGGTGATGAAGACGCAGGCGTTCCTTTATAAGGACATTCCTGTCACCGTCAACGGGCAAAATAAAAGCCGCCGCATGTTCACCGCCAAGACGCACACCGGCTTCAAGATGGAATCGCACCAGAGCGACATCGCTCCGGGCGAAGTGAATCACCCTCCGCATCAGCACCTGCGGGAAGAGATGATGCTGGTCCGTCTGGGCACCATGGAGCTGACGATTTCAGGCAAGCCGTACCGCCTGGGCCCCGGCGACGTGGGCGTGATCGGCTCCAACGAAATCCACAACGCCAAGAACGTCGGTACGACGCGAGCGGAGTACTTCATCGTCAACATCGGTCGCGACGACGTGTAGTCCCGGAGGAACAAAATGACTCGTGCAAGATTCGCGCTTGGGGTCCTGGCCGCAATCGCCTTTGCCCAAACCACGCCGAAAACGCTGGACCCGAACAACAGCTGGCCCACGCCCTACCGCACCCTTCGTGACTGGGCGGAGCTTCCCAAGGGCATGACCTGGCCCGCCATCACTGGAGCACAAGAAGGTCCGGACGGCAGGCTGTATGTGCTGGGGCGCTGTCATGAAAATTCCTGCACGGGCAGCACCGAGCCCGCGGTGCTGGTCTACAATATGTCCGGCAAGCTGCTCGACAGTTGGGGCGCGGGGATGTTCAATTTCCCGCATGGTTTCTGGATTGACGGCCAAGGCAACGTATGGATCACCGATGCTCGCGCGGAGGGCGGCAAGGGGAACCAGGTGTTCAAATTCACGCCGCAGGGAAAGCTGCTGATGACGCTCGGCAAGGCGGGCGTGACCGGCGATGGACCGGACACCTTCGATCAGCCCTGCTCGGTGATTGTCGGGGCCAACGGCGATATCTTTGTCGGCGACGGCCATCGCCCCACCGGTGGCAAAACTTCGCGTAACGATCGCATCGTCAAGTTTTCGAAGGACGGCAAATTTATCAAGACCTGGGGCAAGCGCGGCGCAGCGCCGGGCGAAATTCGCGAGCCTCACAGCCTGGCTATCGATTCGCAGGGCCGCCTGTTCGTCGCCGACCGCGAGAATAATCGCATCCAGATCTTCGATCAGGACGGGCGCTTCATCGATCAATGGACTCAGTTCGGCCGCCCCAGCGGATTGTTCATCACCAAGGACGACACTCTGTATGTGGCCGATTCCGAATCCTTCGGCGTGGATCAGCCCGGCTGGAAAAAGGGCATCCGCGTCGGCAGCGCCAAGACCGGCAAAGTCACCGCGTTCATCGAGGACATGGAATCCACTACCGATGAACATAGCGGCGCAGAGGCGGTGGGTGCCGATTCGAAGGGCAACGTCTACGGCGGAGTGGTCCGCCGCAAGATGCTGGAGAAGCATGTTCTGGCCAAGTAGTTTCATAAGGCCGGCATTTTGTGTATTGCTGATCGCCGCGGCGCCCCTTGCCGCGCAGTCCGGAGCCAAGAACGGAGAGTGGCGTACGTACGGGGCGGATTTGGGAAACACTCACTACTCGCCGCTCGATCAGATCAACGCCGGGAATTTCGGCAAGCTGCAAATCGCCTGGAGATTCAAAACGGAGAATCTCGGTCCCAGCCCAGAGAACAATCTGGAAGCGACTCCGCTGATGGCGAAGGGCGTCGTGTATTCCGTCGGCGGCACTCGGAGGGCGGTGGTGGCTCTGGACGCGGCCACGGGAGAACTGCTGTGGGTCTACAGCCTGAATGAAGGCGTGCGCGGATCCAGCGCACCGCGGAAGCTTTCAGGCCGAGGGCTCGCGTATTGGACCGATGGCCGGGAAGAACGGATTCTCTATGTCACGCCGGGATACCGATTGATCGCGCTCAATGCCAAAACCGGCGTGCCCATTGCGGGCTTCGGCCAAAGCGGCACGGTGGATCTGAAGCTCGACGACGATCAGCAGATGGACTTGGAGTCGAGCGACATCGGGCTGCACGCGACGCCTGTGGTGGCCGGGGACACGGTGATCATCGGCGCGGCGCACAGCGCCAGCGGAACACCCAAGGTCAAGAACAACGTGAAGGGCTACGTGCGCGGCTTCGATGTGCGCACGGGTAAGCGAAACTGGATCTTCCACACCATCCCCCGGCTGGGCGAGTTCGGGCGCGACACCTGGGAGAACGATTCGGCGGACAACGTCGGCAACGCCGGGGTGTGGGGTCAGATCAGCGTGGATGAAGATCTCGGCCTCGCGTATCTGCCCGTGGAGTTGCCGACCGGAGACATTTACGGAGGCCATCGCCCTGGCAGCGGACTCTTCGGCGAGAGCATCGTCGCGGTGGATCTGAAGACCGGCCAGCGCAAGTGGCATTACCAGTTGGTGCATCACGGCATCTGGGACTTCGATATTCCCTGCGCTCCGATGCTGATCGACATCACCATCGGAGGGCGGACCGTGAAGGCGGTGGCGCAGCCGACCAAGCAGGGCATTCTTTATACGTTCGATCGCGTCACCGGAACGCCGATCTGGCCGATCGAAGAGAGGCCGGTGCCGAAGGGCGACGTGCCCGGAGAATGGTATTCGCCCACGCAACCGTTTCCCACCAAGCCGCCGCAGTATGGCGTGGCAGGCATTCCGTCGATCGACGATCTCATCGATTTCACACCGGATCTGCGGGCAGAGGCTTTGAAGATTGTTTCGAAATATAGGATCGGTCCGATCTTCACTCCCATCGTCGTGAGCAAGCCGGAGGGGCCGTTCGGCACCATCCTGACCACCGGAGTCACGAATTGGCCCGGGGGATCGTACGATCCGGAATCGCATATCCTATACGTCCACGCCTCGACGGGAATGGTTTCAAACGGGCTGGTGCCGGGCGATCCCAAGCGCAGCGAGTTTGCGTGGATCTCGGGAAGTGCGGCGGCCAGAGGGGAGGCTCCCGCCCTCAGGGTGCAGGGTCTGCCGCTGGTCAAGCCTCCGTACGGCAGCATCGTCGCCATCGATATGGACAAGGGCGAAATCTTGTGGAAGATCGCCAACGCGGAGACTCCCGACAACGTGCGCAACAATCCGGCGCTGAAGGGACTGAATATTCCGCGCACGGGTCGGCAGAGCAACACCATCGGGATCCTGGTGACCAAGACCCTGATGATCGCGGGCGAGCCGGGCACGTTCACCATGCCCGACGGCCGCAACGGCGCCATGCTGCGCGCGTATGATAAGCCGAGCGGCAAAGAAGTGGGAGCGGTCTACATGCCGGCAGGGCAAACCGGAACGCCGATGACCTACATGCTGAACGGGAAACAGTACCTCGTGATCGCCATCGCCGGACAGGCGTATCCGGCGGAGTTGGTGGCGTTCAAGCTTCCGAATTGAGATTTGCGCTCGGGAGCTACGCTTTGAATTCCACGATTCGCGCGGCGAGGATATCTTTGTTCTCGAGAATTTGTTTGATCACGGCTTCCGGCACCGCCGTATCGGTCTCCACCACCACGATGGCTTCGAGCTCGGCTCCGGGCTTCGACGGAGCATCCTGCCGCCCCAGGGAAAAGTGGGCGATATTAATTTTGTGTTTTCCGAGCACGGTCCCGAAGTGCCCCACCACTCCCGGCATATCGGCGTTTCTCGAAAATAGCAAATGCCCAGCCAGCGGAGCTTCGCAGCGGATTCCGTCCACGCGCATCAGACGCGGCTGCCCCATCACCAGAGTTCCTTCGACGCTGATAACGCCGGTGTCGGTCACTAACTCGAGCCGCACGGAATCCATTTGGCCCGCGCGTTTTTCGTGCTGCTCCGCGTAAGTCAGGCCGCGGTCGTTGGCGAGTTGCAGCGCGTTGACCACGTTGGCGCGTCGTTCCAACGATCGGCACAGCACGCCGGCCAATCCCGCGTTGCGTATCAGAGCCGTGTTCTGTTCCCCGATCTTTCCTTGATATATCAAACGCACCGAACTGGGATTGCCGGTGGCGACGTAAGCCGCAAAATTGCCCAGCCGCTCAGCCAGATCGATATACGGACCCACGGCCTTGTACTGCTCGGCGGTCATCGCCGGAACATTTACAGCGTTAAGCGCGACGCCGTGTTGCAGATATTCCACCACCTGTTCGACAATGCGCACGCCTACGATCTCTTGCGCCTCCTCGGTCGAACCGCCGATATGCGGCGTTGCCAGCACATTTTCGAAAGCCAGCAGAGGCTCACCCGCCGCTGGAGGCTCGGTCTGGAAAACGTCGAGTGCCGCGCCGCCCACGTGGCCGGATTCGATGGCTCTGCGGAGCGCATCGCCATCCATCAACTCGCCGCGGGCACAATTCACGATTCGCACACCCTTCTTCATCATGGCGAGCGTCTTGTCGTTGATCATGCCCTGCGTCTCGGTAGTGAGCGCGACGTGCAATGTGATGTAGTCGCTTTGTGCGTACAGCTCCTCACGGCTGACCAGGCTTATGCCGAGATCGGCGGCGCTTTGGGAACTCACGAACGGATCAGTGGCGACCATCTTCATCCCGAAGGCTCGCGCGCGCTTCACCACTTCGCGGCCGATGCTGCCCAGACCCATCACGCCCAGAGTCTTGCCGCGCAGCTCCGTTCCCAGGAACTTTTTCTTCTCCCACTTGCCGCCCTTGGTGGATGCGTTGGCTTGCGGAATGGAGCGGGCCATGGCCAGCATCAGGCCCATCGTGTGCTCGGCCACCGACACAGCGTTTCCACCGGGAGTGTTCATAACCAGAACGCCGGCCGCCGTGGCAGCCTTGAGGTCGACGTTATCGACGCCTACGCCCGCGCGCCCGATAACCCGCAGCTTGGGAGCCTTCGATAGCACGTCCTGATTCACCTTGACGGCGCTCCGCACCAGCAGCGCATCCGCGTCGGCCAGATGCTGCGAGTAGGTTTTCGGATCGGCGACCACAACGTCCCAACCCGGCTGCGCCTTGAGCAGTTCAATTCCCGCGGCAGCGAGCGGTTCAGCAACCAGAATCTTCATCAGTATGTAGTTAATCGATGTGACTTAAGCGTTAACGGTTTCTTTTTTTGCGATGGCGCATTCGGCATAGGCCCGTTGCACGGCGGCCACGCCCGAACCAAGCGTCACCGGCGTCCCATTGGCATGCAGGATCAACTCCAGCTCCGCGATCACCGCGAACAAATCGGGGAAGTCGAAATAGCCCAGGTGTGCGATGCGAAAGATCTGCCCCTTCATGCTGCCCTGGCCGTCGGCGATGATGGAGCCGAAGCGTTTTCGGAACTCCTTGACGATCACGCCGGAATCGAGACCCGCGGGCGCGCGCACCGCCGTTACCGAAGCCGCTGGACTTTCCGGTGCGAACAGCTCCAGACCAATGGCCAGGCACGCCGAACGGGTCGCCTGAGCGAGTAGCTGGGCGTTCTCCACCAGCTTGTCCATGCCCAGCGTCTTGATGTACTTCAGCGCTTCGGCGAATCCCAGCATTAAAGCCGTGTTCGGCGTCCACGCCGATTCCCCGCCCGAGGCCGCCTTGCGCTCCTTTTTCAGATTGAAGTAGTAGCGCGGGAGCTTCCCGGTGTCCATCTTGGCCCACGCCTTGGGGCTGACGGAGAGAAACGCAATCCCCGGAGGAATCATGAACGCCTTTTGCGACCCGCCGATGCAGATGTCGATGCCCCAGCCATCGATGTCGATGGGCATGGTGCCGAGGCCGGTGATCGCGTCGACGACAAAGATCGCCTCGGTGTTCTTGACGGCGGCGGCCATGCGTTGGACGTCGTGCGCCGCGCCGGTGGAAGTTTCCGACGCTTGCACGAAGACCGCTTTGGTGTCCGGATTGGCGGCCAGAGCTTGCTCCACCGCTTGTGCCGACACCGCTTGCCCGTAAGGAGCCTCGAGGACCAGCGCGTTCAAGCCATAAGCTTTGGCGATTTCCACCCAGCGCTCGCCGAATTTTCCAGCGGTACATACGATGACGCGGTCGCCGGATGAAAGGCAATTGGAAACGGAGGCTTCCATCGCGCCCGTGCCCGACGCCACCAGCACCAGAACATCGTGCTGCGTCCCGAGCACCTCTTTGAGATCGGAAAGCACGGTGCGGTACAAGTTGCGAAAATCCTCGGTGCGATGATGCAGATCTGCGTCCATCATCGCGTGCAAGGCTTTGGGGTAGAGAGGCGTCGGCCCCGGAGTTAAAAGACGTTGTTTTTTGATGTGCATGGAGGGATGAATCTTTAGGATACCAGAGGCCAGCACGACAGCAGAGACTCATCTGACCCGAACCGCAATCCATTAAACTGAACTGTAACCTCCCATGCAAGGCTTCCTCCAGGATCTTCGCTACGCCACGCGGCAGCTCTGGGCCAATTGGGGATTCACGCTGCTGGTGGTCCTGACCGTCTCGCTGGGGATTGGGGCGAATACGGCCATTTTCAGCCTGGTGCGCGGCACGCTGAAGCCTCTTCCAACACCGAATCCGGCGCAAATCGTGGCGCTCGCCGCGGTGACCAAGGCGGTGACCAAGGGAGACGAGACCGGAGTCCGCTACCGCTTCTCCTTCCCTGCGCTCCAGGATTTCCGCAAACAGGCGGACCGCTTCAGCGACCTGTTCGGCTTCATGATCGATCAAGGCGGCATCCGCATCGGAGAAAAACCCTTCCCGTTCATGTACGGCGAGGTCACGGGAAACTTTTTTCCCGCCTTGGGGATTCATCCCATCCTGGGCCGATTGTTCGAGCCCGGTGAGGGAGAGAATCCCGGCGCGGATTCAACCATTGTGCTCGGCTACACGTTTTGGCAGAAGCGATATGGCGGACGGCCCGACATCGTTGGCCAGCAGATTCGCGTGAACGGCGTCGCAGCGAGGGTCCTGGGAGTGACGCCGCCCGAATTTCACGGCCCTTACGCGGGTCTGGACTTGGAAGGCTACATGCCGCTGAGCTCCGCGCGCGGCGACAACATGTTCTTCACCAATCGCAGCATACGCTCGATCCGCGTGCTGGGCCGCATGAAACCGGGCGTGAGCTTGCGCCAGGCGCAGAGCTCAGTCGACGTGCTGGCGCGGCGCATCGAACAGCGGTATCCGGCGACCGACAACGGCATCTCCGTGCGCGTGATTCCTGAAACCGAGGCGCGGCCCACGCCGGCGAGCATGATCGCCCAGCACAATCCCGAGTTCTTCCTGCTGCTTCTCGCCGCGGTGGTTCTCGCGCTGGCGTGCATGAACGTGGCGAATCTGCTGCTGGTGCGGGGAACCATACGCCAGCGCGAGCTGGCCATTCGCGCGGCTTTAGGGAGCGGCCGCTCGCGTCTGATTCGCCAGGCGCTGACGGAGAGCCTGCTTCTCGCGATGCTCGGCGCAGGGGGCGGATTGATTCTCGGGAAATGGGGCAGCGACGGCTTCGCGTCCTCCATTGACCTGGCTACGGACTTTCCCACGCTGCTCGATTTCAGCTTCGACTGGCACGTGTTCGCCTACGCCTTGACGGCGGCGGTAGTCACCGGACTCCTGATCGGGATTTGGCCTGCCTGGCGCGCGAGCCGCACCGATGCGGGCTCCGCGCTGCACGATGGCGCTCGCGGAACCTCCGGAGGTCCAGCCCGGCAGCGCGTGCACAGCGCTCTGGTGGTCGGACAGGTCGCTGGTTCGCTGATGTTGTTGATCGTCGCCGGATTGTTTGTGCGGAGTTTGGAGAATGCTCAAAATCTGAACCTCGGCTTCGCGCCCGATCATTTGTTGAACGTCCGGATCGACCCGGAATGGGCCGGCTACAATCAGCAGCGCACCAAGGACTTCTTCCGCGAGCTGGAGCGCCGCGTGAGCGCTTTGCCCGGGGTGCAATCGGCAAGCCTGGCTTTCAGCGTCCCTCTGGGCTATTACGGAAATTCGCAGCCCGTCTACATCGAGGGCCGGCCCGAGGATCCGGGCGCGCAGGCTCCAGTGATCGGGACCAATATAGTGGATGCCCCGTACTTCGACACGCTGCAGATCCGCATTGTGCGCGGGCGCGCATTCACCGACTCCGACGATGAGCATGCACCGCGGGCGGCCATCGTCAACCAGACCATGGCGTCGCGCTATTGGCCCAATCAGGATGTCCTCGGCAAGCGCTTCCATACGGGGTCCCGCGATGGGCCTCTGTGGCAGGTGGTGGGCGTGGCGCAAGACGGAAAATATTTGGCCGTCTATGAAAACCAGTTTCCGTATTTCTACACGCCTCTGGAGCAGAATTATATTTCGATGCGGGTGCTGCAAGTTCGCTCGCTCGCTTTGACCAATGGCGACGCTCCTGAGGAATTGAGCGCACGCGTGGAACGCGAAATTCATTCCCTCGACCCGGACATGCCGATCACCGATTTGCAGACGATGCGCCGCGCGCTCGGCGGAGTGGGCGGCTTCCTCCTTTTTCACCTCGGCGCCAGCCAAGCCGCGGCCATGGGCGCGCTGGGGTTGATTCTCGCGGTGGTGGGCGTGTACGGAGTCGTCTCCTACGGCGTAGCGCAGCGCACTCGCGAGATCGGCATTCGAATGGCCATGGGTGCGAAGCCCTTCGATATTCTGAGGCTGGTGCTGCGCCAGGGCGTGACGCTGGTTGCCGTAGGAGTGCTGGCCGGACTCGCGCTCACCCTCGCGCTGACGAGCATTCTGAGGCGCGTGCTGCTGATGTCCAGCGCCACCGATCCGTTCGCCTTCATCGGCGTGACGCTGCTGCTGGCCGCGGTCGCACTGGCCGCCTGCTATATTCCGGCGCGGCGAGCCATGCGCGTCGATCCCATGAATGCGTTAAGACACGAATAATCACATGCCACTTCTCGACCAAATCCAAAAAGACATGATTGCGGCCATGAAGAGCCACGAGGAGCTGCGCCTCGACACATTGCGCATGATCAAGACCGCTCTCAAGAAGCACGAGATCGATTCCATGAAGCCTTTGGATGAACCCACTGAGCTTCAGGTGCTGAACACGTTGGTGAAGCAGCGCCACGAATCGGCCGACATGTTCCGCAAGGGCAACCGTCCTGAGCTGGCCGACAAGGAAGAGGCCGAGCTGAAGATCATCGAATCCTACATGCCTTCTTCTCCGACCGACGCCGAGATGGACTCGGCGGTTGCCGCCGCGCTGGCCGAAACCGGAAGCACTTCGATCAAGCAGATGGGTGTCGTGATGAAGGCGGCGCAGGCCAAGCTCGCCGGCAAGCGCATCGATGGCAAGGCTCTGAGCGAGCGGGTGCGCTCGAAGCTCAGCTAACCGCTCCCTCCGGTCGCGGCTCAGAATCGGCATGCTGCGGCTTACAGAGCCGCGACCATAGCGAGCGGAAAAAAGGGGATGACACCAATGAGCAGTAATGTGTTTAACGATCTCGGATTGCCGAATGCGGAGCTGGTGTGAAACCGATTGAAGCCGCCGGTCTTTTCGGAATCAAACAGCCCGAGGTTTCCAAGATGTTGCGCGGCGAATTCCGGCAATTTTCGGTTGAGCGCCTTTTGCGATTTCTTGTCGCGCTCGATCAACGTGGAAATTGTCGTCAAACCGCACCGCAGCCGCGGCAACGCTCCCGCATTGCATGTGTCCATGCATGTATCCTGAGCCGCGGCATGTATCCTGAGACGCGCCCGTGTTACCCTAGTTCTTTGCGCCGATTCTATGCCTGCGCGGGTCAGCGAGACGTTCGTCCTGCGCACCTACCCCTTCCGGGAAGCGGATTTGATCGTGAGTTTCTTCACGCGTGACCGGGGCAAGCTGCGCGGCGTGGCTCGTCGCGCTCGCCGGCCCAAGAGTCCCTTCGGAGCCGGCCTGGAGCGTTTGTCGCGCGTCCACATGGCCTACTTCGAACGCGAGAATAGGGACCTGGTCAATCTGTCTGGCTGCGAGTTGATCGAATCGCCCTTCGCCCTGCAATCCGACTACACGCGCGGCGTCGCATTGGATTATTTCGCCGAGACCGCCGAGCATTTGCTCCCCCCTCATGAGCCTAACGAGAAATTTTTCCGCCTGCTGGCATCCGCTTTAGAATATTTGCGCGGCGGCGGCGAGGCGTGGACCGCTATCCTATATGTGAGCCTATGGGCCGTGCGGCTGACCGGCGTGTTTCCGGAGCTGCGCGTGAGTCGCGAATCGGGCGAGATTGCCGAAGAGATGTTCGTGACGCCCCTCAAGAACCTGGCCCCCAGACCCTGGACCAAGAGCACCGCCGCGGATCTGCGCCGCCTTCTGGTTCGCGCCATGGAACAACACGTCGAGCGCAGATTTCTAACCGTTCCGCTGCTGGAAGCCCTGTAGCTACCCCTCATGGACACTTTTCAAGAAACCGTCTTCAAGCTGAAAAAATATTGGGCCGACCGCGGCTGCATCATTCAGGAGCCTCACGATGTCGAGGTCGGCGCGGGAACCATGTCGCCGGAAACTTTTTTGCGAGTGCTGGGACCCAAGCCCTACCGAGTCGCTTACGTCCAGCCCAGCCGCCGCACAGCCGACGGACGCTATGGTGAAAATCCCAATCGCCTTTACAAGCACCAGCAGTTGCAGGTGATCCTCAAACCCACTCCCGACGACGTCATCGATCAATACCTGGGAAGCCTGAGAGCCATCGGCATCGACCTCGCCAAGCACGACCTCAAACTCGAAGAGGACAACTGGGAAGCGCCGACCCTGGGCGCTTGGGGCGTGGGTTGGCAGATCATGCTGGACGGTCTCGAAATCACGCAGTTCACCTATTTCCAGCAGTGCGGCGGCTTCGATCTGGAGCTGGTGCCCGCCGAGATCACGTACGGCCTGGAGCGGTTGACAGCGTTTTTGCAGGGCGTCGATAGCGTGTACGACATCACTTGGGCGCCCGGCTTCAAGTATTCCGACGTGCGTTTCGCCGACGAGCTTCAATTCTCGGTCTACAACTTCGAGATGGCCAACGTCGACCGGCTCTGGCGATTGCTCGGCGAGCATGAAGCCGAATGCAAGGAGCTGCTCGCGGCATATCCCAAGTATCCGGATAAACATCGCTTCCCGGTGCTGCCCGCCTACGATCAGGTTCTCAAGTGCTCGCACTTGTTTAACCTGCTGGACGCGCGCGGCGCGATTTCGGTGACCGAACGAGTTGGCGTGATCAAGCGCGTTCGCGATCTTGCCGTGGGAACGGCGAAGCTCTGGGCGGACCAACAGAGCTTGAGCCAGGAGCCCGCATGAGCCTCGACTTCCTGCTCGAAATCGGCACCGAGGAAATTCCGCACTGGATGATTCCCTCCGCGCTGGCGCAGTTGCAGAGGTTTGACCTGCTGGGCGCGACCCCTCGCGTGGATGCGAGTCCGCGACGGCTGGTGGTGCAAGCTACAGGTGTGCCCGAGCGCACACCCGACCGCGAAGAGATTCTCAAGGGTCCGCCAGTGGCTAGCGGCGAGAAGGCCGCCGCCGGATTCGCCCGGAAACAGGGCGTCGATCCCTGCGAAATGAAGGTGAACGGGAGCCACTACGAATTACTCAAGCGCATTCCCGGGCGAGTGGCAGCGGAGCTGCTGGCCGATTCCCTGCCCTCCGCGATCCTCGGGATCCAGTGGCCCAAAACCATGTACTGGACCGGCGGCAAGACCGGGCCTCGCTTCATCCGGCCCATCCGCTGGATCGTCGCGCTCCTTGGCGATCAAGTGATTCCTTTCGAAATCGCCGGCGTCAAGAGTGGGAATGTCACACGTGGTCATCGCATTCTAGGCTCGTCGTCGATTCCAGTGACCACCGCCAACTACGAAGCCGAGCTGCGCAGAAACTTCGTCATTCTCTCCTCGCATGAGCGGCGGCATAAGATCGAAACCGAAGCGTCGAAGCTGGGTGCGAAAATCGATAGCGGCCTGCTCGAAACCTTGACCTTCATCACCGAATATCCCACCGCCATCCGAGGCGACTTCGATCCGCTCTATCTCGAACTTCCCGCTGAAGTGTTGACAACGGTGATGCGTCATCATCAGAAGTACTTCTCCGTGTACGGGATCAACGGCGCACTGGCTCCCAACTTCGTCGCTGTCATGAACACCAGCGGCGACCCCGAAGGCATCGTCAAGCATGGCAATGAGCGGGTCCTCAAAGCCCGCTTCAACGATGCCCGTTTCTTCTGGAACGTCGACCAGCAAAAGAAGCTGGTCGATCGCGGCGACGATCTTGCGCATGTCACGTTCCAGGCGAAGCTCGGGACCTACTTGGAGAAAACGAATCGCGTGGTCGAATTGGTGAAGGAGCTCGGCGGCAACGCCCACGCCCAGCGAGCTGCGGAGCTCTGCAAGTGCGACCTGACCACGGAAATGGTCAAGGAGTTCACCGATCTTCAGGGCATCGTCGGCGGTTTGTATGCGAAAGCCCAAGGCGAGCCCGAGCCGGTCTGGCGCGCGATCTACGAACACTATCGGCCGCTCAGTATGGACGATTCCATCCCTGAAACGTCGGAAGGGCAAATTGTTGCGCTGGCCGATAAGCTCGACACTCTGCGCGGCTGCTTCTCCGTCGGCCTGATCCCCAGCGGTTCGAAGGATCCTTTCGCGCTCCGCCGCGCGGCGCAAGGGGTGGTTAAGATTCTGGTTGAAGCCAAGCTTGATTATCTTCTCGACAACCTGGTCGCCGGCGACCTGCGAGCCTTCATGCAGGAGCGTGTCCAGTATTATTTCCGCGAGGTGCGCGGCTATAAATATGATGAAGTCAACGCCGTACTCGCTTCCGGCGTCAGCACTCTGGCGGATGTCGAAGCGCGCCTGGCGGCGCTGGCGTCGGTGCGGCCCACGGAAGATTTTGAGCCGCTCGCAGCCGCATGCAAACGCATCCGCAATATTCTCAAGCAGGCCCATTTCGAGGGCGACGGCCCTCTGGATCAGGCGCTTCTCGAAGCTGGACCGGAGCGCGATCTCGCGGATCGTCTCACATCGTTCACCATGGCGGGCGAAGGCGATTTCTTCAACCGGCTGATCGCCATTTCCGCATTTCGCCCTTCCGTCGATCTTTTCTTCGACAAAGTTCTGGTCAACGCCCCGGACCCCGCCGTCCGCGCCAACCGGCTCACGTTGTTGAACAAATTATTCACCGAATTTTCGACCATCGCCGACTTCTCGGAGATCGTCACATCAGGAGAGCAAAAGCCATGAAAAACTACGTCTACAGCTTCGGCGGCGGCACTGCCGACGGCGACGGCAAGATGAAAGATATCCTCGGAGGCAAGGGCGCTGGCCTGGCCGAGATGAGCCGCGCTGGCTGTCCAGTACCGCCCGGCTTCACCATTTCCACTGAAGTCTGCACCATCTATTTTCAAAACGGCAACAAGGTCCCCACGGAGATCAACGACCAGGCTCTGGCCGCGCTGTCGAAGCTCGAAAGCGGCCTGGGCAAGCGTCTGGGCGATCCCTCGAATCCGCTGCTGCTCAGCGTTCGCTCCGGGGCGAAGTTTTCCATGCCCGGCATGATGAATACGATTCTCAACCTCGGCCTGAACGACAAGACGGTCGAAGGGTTGGCCAAGCGCACCGGCAATCCTCGCTTCGCCTACGATTCTTACCGCCGCTTCATTCAAATGTTCGGCGAGGTTGCGCTCGATATCGACATGGCCAAATTCGACCATATATTCGATACACGCAAGCACAAAGCCAAGGTCAAGCTCGACACCGATCTCAAAGCCGAGGATCTGGCTGCCATCATCGAAGACTATAAAAAAGTCGTCAAGAAAGAAACCGGCAAGCCTTTTCCCCAGGACGCTCACGATCAACTGGCGATGTCGCGGGATGCAGTATTCCGCTCCTGGTGGAATCCCAAAGCTGCCTATTACCGCAAGATGGAAAAGATTCCCGACGACATCGGCACCGCCGCCAGCGTGCAGGCGATGGTATTCGGAAACCTGGGCGACACTTCGGCAACCGGCGTCGGTTTCACTCGCGATCCCGCCACCGGAGAGCGGATATTTTACGGCGAGTTCCTCATCAACGCGCAAGGCGAGGACGTGGTTGCCGGCATTCGCACTCCGCAACCCATCCACGATCTCGAAAAAATCATGCCCAGCGCGTATCGCCAGTTGCGCGAGATCACCGAAAGCCTGGAGCGCCACTACCGCGATATGCAGGACTTCGAGTTCACCATCGAAGAAGGTAAGCTGTACATGCTGCAAACGCGCAATGGCAAGCGCACCGGTCCGGCCGCGGTTCGAGTCGCCGTGGAGATGGTTGCCGAAGGTCTCATCGATAAGAAGGAGGCCGTGCTGCGCGTGCAGCCGCAACAACTCGATCAGCTTTTGCACCCGGTCTTCGACGCTCCTTCACTCAAGAAACTGACGCTACTGGCCAATGGCATCGCCGCTTCGCCCGGAGCCGCGGTCGGACGCGTCGCGTTTACCGCCGAGGAAGCGGTTGAGATGGCCGCGCACGGCCCGGTGATTTTGGTCCGCAAGGAGACCACTCCCGACGACATCCATGGCATGGACGTGGCCAAGGGAATCTTGACGGCGGTGGGAGGCAAGTCGAGCCACGCGGCTGTGGTCGCGCGCGGCATGGGCCGCCCCTGCATCGTCGGCGCGGGCTCCATTTCCATTAGCGAAAGCGCCGCGAAATTCACCGTCGCCGTGGGCGGCAAAACCCTTACCGTGAAGCAGGGCGATTGGATCTCCATCGACGGAACCACCGCCAACGTGTATCTCGGCAAGGCCGTCACCAATGAGCCCGATCCCAATACGTCCGTGTTCGGCCAGCTCATGCACTGGGCTGACGAGTTCCGCGGCAGCTTCGACGTGCGCGCCAACGCCGACATCCCTCGCGACGCCCAGGCCGCCCGCCGTTACGGCGCGCATGGCATCGGCCTCTGCCGCACGGAGCACATGTTCTTCGCCGAGGATCGCATTCCGCACATGCAGGCGATGATTCTCGCTCGCGATGAAAAGTCCCGCCGCAAGGCCCTGGAAAAGCTGCTGCCCATGCAGCGCAAAGATTTCGCAGGTCTATTCGAAGCCATGGACGGCTACCCGGTGGTGATCCGAACTCTCGATCCGCCGCTGCACGAGTTTCTTCCGAAGCGCGAGGACCTCATGGTCGATCTCGCCCGCCTTCCGCACCTGGGCGGCAAGCAGAAGAAGGAGCTTTCCGAAAAATACGGTATCAAGGTCGGCGATCTGAAGAAGCAGTTGCCGGAGCTGCTGCGTCGCGTCGAAGAGCTACACGAGTTCAATCCAATGCTGGGCCATCGCGGCTGCCGCTTGGGCATCACCTATCCCGAGATCACCGAAATGCAGGCGCGCGCGATTTTCGAAGCCGCCGTGCTGGTGGCCAAGAAAAAGATCAAGGTCATTCCCGAGGTCATGATTCCGCTGGTGGGTAGCTCCAAGGAGCTGGAGAACCAGAAGGACATCGTGGTGCGCGTGGCCAATGAGGTCCTGGCAAAGGCCGGGATGAAGAATCTGCATTACATGGTCGGAACCATGATCGAGATTCCGCGCGCCTGCATCACCGCGGATCAGATCGCGCAACACGCCGAGTTCTTCAGCTTCGGCACCAACGATCTCACGCAAACCACTATGGGGCTTTCGCGCGACGACTACACTAAGTTCTCGCGCGAATACGAGAATCTGAAAATCTTCAAGGCCGATCCTTTTGCGAGCATCGATCAGGAGGGCGTCGGCAAGATGATTGAGATGGCCATCAAGCTTGGCCGCAGCGTCCGCAAGGACCTCGAGATCGGCATCTGCGGCGAACACGGCGGCGATCCATCGTCGGTCGAGTTCTGCTATCGCGTGGGCATGAATTATGTGTCTTGCTCGCCCTACCGCGTGCCCATCGCACGGCTGGCTGGAGCGCAAGCGGCGCTCACCGGCAGCGACAGGTCCGAGAGCATGCGTACGGCTTGACCTCGGGCCCGATGTGGAGCAGGCCTTCGGCCTGCTCATGGCAGGTCAAAGACCTGCCCCACAAGCCCGCTACCGCGCCGCGGCCCGCGTCAGAGGATCCACGATCGCATCCTTCTGGACCAGCTTGACGATCTTGGTTTCGTACTCGACACTATCGTCGTCAAGCACCCAAAGCTTGTTCTTCTCCACGGCGAACTTCAGGGCTTTGGTTCCAGGCAAGCGCACCGGCGGCGACGTCTTGGGCCGCATTCGTTGCACCAGATACACGACGAACGGCGATTCGATCACGTAGTTGTCATAGGTATACGGATTGCCCGTGGGAACGCCGATCTGGCCATTCACCGTATAGCGCCCGTCGCTACCCTGCACAAACGGCCAGCCCGTGCCTTCGCTATCGCTCGAATACGTAACGTTGAAGAAGAAGCTGTTGTTGACGATGCTCAGCAGCTGTCCGCTCTGCCACGCGCGATCCTTCGAAGAAGCCCGTACCACTGTCGACGACTCGGGTTTCGCCGGGGGCGCGGGTTTCTCCACCGGCTTCGTGACCGCCGCTTCCACCTTCGGAGCCGGCTTGGGTGCCGGAGGCTGAGGCTTGGGCTGGACCACCGGCTGCGGCTGCGTCACTAATTGCGACACCACCGGGGATTGCGAAACCGCTGGGGTCGGCGTCGGCTGAGCAGGCGCTTGAGCCGATGCTAAGGCGAACGGGTCCGGTTTTGCTTGGGCCTTAGGGGCCGGGGCTTTGGCCGGCTTCGGAGCGGGCGTGGGATCCGGTGTCGCTGCGGCCGCAGTCGGCGCGGGCTTCACTTCCGCCGATGCCAGCGTGGTTCCTGGCGCAGGGGGCTGCTTCGGAACTTGCTTCAGGATTACGGTCTCGTATTCATTCTTATCCAGATCCTTGATCCAAAGCTTGTTCTTTTCCACGGCATAGCTGAGCGGCCGCGATAGGGACAAATGCGCCTCCTTCGTATTCTTGAAGCGAGTTGCCTCCACCATGTAGACCGTATCGTCACCTTCGATGACGTAATCGTCGTAGACCACTTCCCCGCTGGAATGATGCACATTCACGGCGACCGCCAGATTCTCATACTGAACGGGAGTGCCAATGTTTTTTGCGTCGCTGCCATTTGCCGAATCCGTAGCTCTGAAATACGGATTCAGAGTTTTATCCAGCAGTTGTCCGGTCTGCCAAGCCCGATCCTTCGCAGCTAAACTAACCGCCGCTAAGGACATTGCCAACAAGATTCTTGCCATATTCCAACCACCTCCAAAGGTACTGGGAAGCTGCTGGATGAAAGGTACCACCTGGGTACCACGGAGAAAATCAGGTACATGTCCTATAGCGAGGACCCAAGAACTCCTAGAAAATCCCTTAGGATGAGTACTTTGAAAGGGTTTAGTACCGGGTCGTACCCTTAGTGTGTCATCGCGTAAACGATGTAGTTTACGCCGATGCGGATTCCGAGCGCGGAAAACTTCTCGTCATAGCTTGGATCGTCGGCCCACTCCCACGAATCGCCCAGATCGGAATCGAAGGTCATCGCCACCATGACTCGTCCCTTGTCGTCGTAGATGCCGCGCCACGCAGGCGGACAGTTGTTGCACTTCTCAGTCACCCCGGTCTGGCGGTAGCGCGCGCCGGGAACCTGATAGCGATCGTCAAGATCGTAGACCGTGTGAAAGATCGCCTCCGGGTTGGGGATGTCCACGATCTCGCGGTCGGGAAAAACCTTCTTGATGCTATTTTCGAACACCGCCCAGCCGGAATCGCCCCAGAAGTCGTCGGCCATGAAGAATCCGCCGCGTAGCAGATAATCCCGCAGCTTGGCCGCCTGCGCGTCGGTCAGCAGCCAAGTTCCGGGCTGGACCGCGTAGAGCCACGGCCAGTTGTAGACGTCATCGCCGTCATCCAGATCCACGGGCTGCTCCACGCTGCGCGCGTTCAGCCGGGTCAGCCGGCGCAAAGCCAGCAGGAAGTGGCGGTCGGCGCGAGGGTAATCCTGGGTCCACATGGAATAGCCGTGCTTCCAGTCGGCGCCTCCGCGAAAACCGCCGGCGTTGAATCCGCGAGCCCCCGCCATCTGCGGATACATCAGCCGCGCGAACATGAACTCGCCCTTCTGAGCTGCGTCGGCAGGAAGCGGAAAATCGTTGTATTCGATGCCCGGATATTCGCGGAAAGGCATTTGGAAGGCGACCAGTGTGCTCACCAGCGCCGCCGCTCCACCTGCCAAACACAAGGCTCGCGAGATTCCGGTCATCCACGCCTCCCCGCCTCCGCATCTTAGCATGTCAGATCGCTCCGCGCGCTAAAATCGAAACAAGATGCCGCTGCTGCTTCTGGCCGTGCTGCTGGCCCAATCCGCGGACTTCGAGGCCGCCGGAAAGAAAGCCTTGGAAGCTCGCCAGTATGACAACGCAGTCGCTGCTTTCCGTCAGGCTGTCGCGGCCGATCCCGCCGATTACGCCGCCCATTTCAATCTCGGCTTCGCTTACACGATGGCTGGCAAAGACGCCGAGGCGGTTGAAGAATACAAAAAGGTTCTCGACCTGCATCCCGGCGTCTTTGAAGCGCAGTTGAATCTGGGCATCTCGCTACTGCGCCTGAATCGCTTCGCGGAAGCTGAAACAGCCTATCGCGCCGCGCTATCAAACAAAGTGAATTCGGCAGGGGCGGAAGAGGGGCTGGGGCGGGCGTTGGCTCGCCAGCAAGGCGACAAGCTCGCCGAGGCCGAATCGCATTACCGCAAAGCTGCGGCGCTCGATCCTATGTATAAGAACTCGCTTCTCGATCTTGCGGAGATTTACGAAGCCGGCCATCAGAACGCCGAAGCCATCGCCATTTTCCGCGAGTTCCCGGCCGACCCCGCCGCTCAGGAGCGAATGGGCGCGCTACTGCTCGAAGCAGGCCACTCAGCCGACGCCATTCCTCCGCTCGAATTCGCGGTCGCAAACTCCGCCACTTCCGCCAACCGCCTCGCGCTGGCCCAAGCCTACGCCAAGGAGAAGCAGCTCGCCAAGGCTGAGCCGCTGGCAGCGGCGGCGCTGGCCCAGGCCCCCGAGGATGACGCTTTACGCATGTTCTATGGCCGCCTGCTGCGCGATCAAAGAAAGTTTACGGAAGCCGCGACCCAATTCCAGGCCGTGACCGCGCGCCAGCCGGAATCCGTCCCGGCCTGGAGTGAGCTGGCCGGCGTGTATCTGGTCGCCGACAAATTTCAGCAGGCGATAGCCGCTTTTGACCGCGTCCGCGCCCTGGGAGCCGAAACCCCGCCGGATCTCTTTTTCCGCGCCGTGGCTCACGATCGCCTGCATCAAGCAAAGGACGCGCTCGACAACTACAATAGGTTCCTGGCTGCGAGCAAAGGAGCGTACCCGGATCAGGAGTTCCAGGCCCGGCAGCGCGTATTGGCTCTTGAAAAGGAGTTGGGCAAGAGGTAAAAAAGGAAGTAACCAGATGACGCACTTGATTTTGGTTTTGACGCTAGCGTTCGATCTGACCGCGATCCAGTCCGAGCCGAATCTCGAAAAGCGCAGTGAGCGCGCGTTGGACTATGCCAACCTGGTATTGGACGCCGCGCGCGACGATTACAACTCGGGCAACTACGACAAATCGCAGAATGAGCTGCAGGAAGTCTGCGATTCCGTGGACTTGGCCTACCAGTCTCTTTCCGATACGGGAAAAGATCCTCGCAAGGATCCCAAGTTCTTCAAGCGCGCCGAGCTGCGCACGCGGGAGCTGCTCCGGCGACTGGAGGGGGTGGGACAAGGCATGAGCCAAGTGGACCGCGGCACGCTCGACAAGGTCCGCGAACGGATCTCGGAAGTGCACGACAATCTGCTGAACGGCATCATGAGCAAGAAGAAGAAGTGAGGATGAGAATGCGGTCAGCGATCCTGTGTGCGTGCGTTCTTAGCTTCTTCGCGGCGTTCGTAGCCGCGGGCCAAGCCAAGCACGACTATCTGACCACCGACGAAGCCAACCAGGTGCGCGACAAGCAAGACCCCAATGAGCGCCTGGTCCTGTACGTTCACTTCGCCAAGCAGCGCCTGGATCAGGTGAGCCAGCTTCTGGCCAAGGATAAGGCTGGACGTAGCGCTCTGATCCACGATCTTTTGGACGATTACACCAAGATCATGGACGCCATCGGCACCGTCTCCGACGACGCCGTGCGCCGAAGATTGGACATCGTCAAAGGCAACAGCACCGTCGCCAGTGAAACGCGCGCCATGCTGGAGCAATTGCAGAAGATTCAGGAATCCGCTCCGAAGGATCTCGCGCGCTACGATTTCTCGCTCCAGCAAGCCATTGACGCTACCTCCGATAACCAGGACGCCGCGCACTTGAGCTCCCCGGAGCGCGCCGCCGAGATCGCCGAACAGCAGAAGAAGGAAAAGGCCGCACAGCGCGAGAACATGACGCCGGAACAGAAGGCCGAGGCGCAGAAAGCCGACGAGAAGAAGGCCGAAGAAAAAAAGAAAGCGCCGACGCTTCTTCGCCCCGGCGAGGCTCTGCCGCCCACGGCCGTTGGGGCGCCCAACAATTAAGCACGCCTGGAAGACGGCGCGCCACACTGGCGGCTCTCTTTGTAGTTTTCTCGGCTTCGCCGTGTGTAAGTAGATTCAAGCCGCGGGCGGCGGAGGCGGGATTGGCGGCAGGCGCGGTTCGATTTCGAGCAGCCGGCGCTCCAACACCACCAGACGCAGGTCGGTGGATGCATCGACATTGGAGAGATCCGCTTGCTGCTTGCGGATTCGCGTATTCTGCCCGTCGGCAAAAGCGCTGAACCCGCGGAGTAGCTCCGTTTGGGCGTCGCGGACCATTTCCTGCGTGCGTTCCAGCGTCTCGGCCTGCGACTGCGCGATCGCCCGGATGATCGCGTCCATCTTGTCTTCGAGTCTCCGGAGCCGGCCCTCCAGTTTTACCTCCAGCGCGCGCACATCGGCGCGAGTCGCTGGTAGATCGCCATGAGAAGTAGGCATGCGGATTCTCTAGAACAACAATACCAAGTCAGACGCGCAGGTATTCGTCGACCGCTTCCGCGGCCTTGCGGCCTTCGGCGATGGCCCACACCACCAGCGATTGCCCGCGCCGGGCGTCTCCGGCGGCGAATACGCCCGGCATCGAGGTCTGATAATTTTCGGTGGCGAGATTCCCGCGTAGGTCCAGCTTCAGCCCGGCCTGCTCGATCAACCCGGCCTTCGAAGGGCCAGTGAAACCCATGGCCAGCAGCACCAGCTCCGCGTCTAAAGTAAACTCGCTTCCGGGAATCGCTTCGAACTTCGGAGGAGGCCCAACTCGAACGCCGTGAAGCTTCTTGACGTTGCCGGATGCATCGCCCGTAAAATGAGTGGTCGCGGCCGCCCACTCGCGCTTGCCGCCCTCTTCATGCGAGCTCTCCATGCGCAACTGCAAGGGCCACTGAGGCCACGGCGTCAGAGGCGAGCGGCTCTCCGGAGGCATGGGCATGATCTCGAACTGATGCACTGAAGCAGCCTTCTGCCGATGGGATGTGCCCAGGCAGTCGGCGCCGGTATCGCCGCCGCCGATGATGATCACGTGCTTGCCCGTGGCCAGAATCGCGCCTTCATCGGGCACATGATCGCCCGCGACCCGCTTATTCTGCTGGGGCAGAAAATCCATGGCGAAATGAATACCATTTAGCTCACGCCCCGGGACCTGGAGATCGCGCGGGTGCTCGGCGCCCATCGCCAGGACCACGGCCTGGTATGCGGGCTTCATATTTTCGAGCGACCGGATGGGCGTGTTCACCAGGAACTCGACTCCCTCGGCCTTCATTTGTTCGATGCGCCGGTCGATCCCGTGCTTCTCCATCTTGAAGTCCGGAATGCCATAACGCAGCAAGCCTCCGATACGGTCGGCCTTCTCGAACACCGTGACCCCATGGCCCGCGCGCGCCAGTTGCTGGGCCGCGGCCAAGCCCGCCGGTCCCGACCCCACCACCGCCACCCGCTTGCCGCTCTTCTTCGCCGGAGGCTCGGGATGAACCCAACCCTGCTCCCAGGCGTAATCGACCACCGTTCGCTCGATGACTTTGATGGCCACCGGAGGCTCGTTGATCCCCAGCACGCACGCGGCTTCGCACGGAGCCGGACAGATGCGGCCGGTGAATTCGGGAAAATTGTTAGTGGAGTGAAGCACGCGAATGGCGTCATGCCAACGGCCCCGGAACGCCAGATCGTTCCAATCCGGAATGATGTTGTTGAGAGGACAGCCGGTATGGCAGAACGGCACTCCGCAATCCATGCAGCGCGCGCCCTGAGTCTGGACCTTTTCGATCGGGAACTCCTGGTACACTTCGAACCAGTCGTTGACCCGCTCCTCCACGGGACGGCGCTCCGGAGTTTCGCGGCTGTATTCTAGAAACCCGCTGACTTTACCCATGCCGGACCTTATCCATGGGCCACTGCCTGCCGCTTCACCCCGAGCACGCGCTTATATTCGTGCGGGAACACTTTGACGAATTTGGGAAGCATGGCGTCCCAGTTTTCCAGGATCCAGTTGGCGCGTGGACTCTCGGTATGCTCGGCGTGCCGCGCAATCCAATATCGTAACTCATCCACGTCTTTTTGTTCCGGCGTTTCCAGGTCCACGCTGGCCCGGTTGCATTTGGTGCCCTGGAATTCGCCGGTCTCATCCAGAACATAGGCGATGCCGCCGGTCATGCCCGCCGCGAAGTTCTTGCCGGTGTCGTTGATCACCACCACCAGACCCTTGGTCATGTATTCGCAGCCATGGTCGCCCACGCCTTCCACCACGGCCGTGGCGCCGGAATTCCGCACCGCGAAGCGCTCTCCCGCGCGTCCGTTGAAGAAAGCTTCTCCGGAAGTCGCGCCGTACAGCACCACGTTGCCGATCAAAATATTTTCTTCCGGCAAGAACGTGGAATTGCGCGGCGGATAAACAATGATCTTGCCGCCTGAAAGCCCCTTGCCGACGTAATCGTTGGAGTCGCCTTCCAGCTCCAGCGTCACGCCCGGCGCCAGAAATGCCCCGAAGCTCTGACCCGCGCTACCGTTGAAGCGAAAGTGAATCGCACCCGGCTCCAGTCCCTTGGAGCCGTGCTTGCGCGCGATCTCGCCGGAAAGCATCGCGCCCACGGTTCGGTCCACGTTGCGGATGGGCAGCACGAACTCCACCGGAGTGCCCTTTTCGATCGCAGGCTTGGCGTAGTCGATTAGCTTGGCGTCCAGAGCCTTCTCCAACCCGTGATCCTGCGCGATCGTGCAGCGCCGGCCCACGCGCGACGGAGCGGGCGGATTGAACAGCAGTTGCGAAAAGTCCAATCCCCGAGCCTTCCAATGCTCCAGCGCCGGGCGCATTTCGATCATATCCACCCGCCCCACCATCTCCTCGAAGCGGCGGAAGCCCATCTTGGCCATATAGGAGCGGATCTGCTCCGCGATGAAAAAGAAAAAATTGACGACGTTCTCGGGCTTGCCTTCGAACTTCTTGCGCAGCACCGGGTCCTGCGTGGCGATGCCCACCGGGCAGGTGTTCAGGTGGCACTTGCGCATCATGATGCAGCCCATCGAGACCAGCGGCATGGTGGAGAATCCGAACTCCTCCGCGCCCAGCAGCGCCGCGATGATCACGTCGCGGCCGGTTTGCAGCTTGCCGTCGGTCTGCACCACGATGCGGCTGCGTAGGTCGTTGAGCACCAGCACCTGCTGCGTTTCCGCCAGTCCCAACTCCCAAGGGATGCCCGCATGGCGCAGCGACGTCAGAGGACTCGCGCCGGTGCCGCCGTCATGCCCGCTGATCAGCACCACGTCGGCGTGCGCCTTGGCCACGCCCGCGGCCACCGTTCCCACGCCCACTTCCGCCACCAGCTTCACCGAAATGCGTGCCCTGGGGTTGACGTTCTTCAAATCGTAAATTAACTGCGCCAGATCCTCGATCGAATAAATGTCGTGGTGCGGCGGCGGCGAAATCAGCGGCACGCCCGCAGTCGAGTGGCGCACGCGCGCGATTACTTCATCCACTTTGTGGCCGGGAAGCTGCCCGCCTTCGCCCGGCTTGGCCCCTTGCGCGACCTTGATCTGCAATTCGTCGGCGTTCACCATGTAGTTGGTGGTGACGCCGAATCGCCCCGAGGCCACCTGCTTGATGGCGCTGCGCCGCCAGTCGCCGTTGGGATCGCGCTGAAAGCGCGCTTCGTCTTCCCCGCCCTCGCCCGTATTGGACTTCCCTCCGATACGATTCATCGCGATGGCCAGCGTCTCATGCGCTTCCTTGCTGATGGAGCCGAACGACATCGCCCCGGTGGCGAACCGCTTCACGATCTCGCTGGCCGGCTCCACTTCGGAAAGCTTCAACGGTTTTTCCGCCGTCTTCAGCTCCATTAAGCCGCGCAGCGTGCACAGGTGCTGGTTCTGCCGGTCAATCAGCTCCGTGTATTCCTCGAAAGTCTCGAAGCGTTTCTCGCGCACTGCCTGCTGGAGCTTGCTGATGGTCAGCGGATTCAGCAGGTGATACTCGCCCTTGATGCGATATTGATAATCGCCTCCGACATTCAGCTCGGTCTCCGATTCGGTCACCGGACGGAAAGCGTGCGCATGTTTCATCAGCGCCTCGCGAGCCAGCACCTCCAGTCCCACGCCCTCGATCCGCGAAGCCGTGCCCGTGAAATATTGATCCACCATCGACTTGTTCAAGCCGATCGCCTCGAACACCTGCGCGCCGCGATAACTTTGCAGCGTGGAGATGCCCATCTTGGAGAAAACCTTCAGCAGCCCCTTGTTGATCGACTTCTTGTAATTCTTCAGCGCCACGTCGAAGCTGATGTTGCCCAAGGATGTGTTGCCCAGCCGCCCGCGCTGCGCCATATCTTCCAGCGTCTCGATCGCCAGATACGGATTCACGGCGCTCGCGCCGTAGCCGATCAGCAGCGCGAAGTGCATCACCTCACGAGGCTCGCCCGATTCGATGATCAGCGCCACCTGCGTGCGCGTCCGTTCCCGCACCAGATGATTGTGTACGGCAGTCAGCGCCAGCAGGCTGGGGATGGGAGCGTACTTGGGCTCTACGCCGCGATCGGAAAGGATCAGCAGCCGGTAGCCGTCGCGGATGGCCAGCGATGATCTCCGGCACAGCCCGTCCAGCGCGCGTTCCAACTCCTGCTCGCCGCCGTCGGCCTTGAACACGGCTTGCAGCGTGGTGCCCAGGAAATCGCCCCAGCTTACGCGCCGTAGTTTTTCGAGATCGCGATTGGTCAGGATCGGATGCGGCAGCTTCAGCGTGTGGCAGTGTTGCGGCGTCTCCTCCAGGATATTGCGCTCGGTTCCGATATAGCTGGTGAGCGACATCACCAGCTCCTCGCGGATGGGGTCGATGGCCGGATTGGTCACCTGCGCGAAAAGCTGCTTGAAGTAGTTGAACAGCGGTTGAGGACGGTCGGAAAGGCACGCCAGCGGCGTGTCCACGCCCATGGACCCGATCGGTTCCTCGCCCTTTTCGGCCATTGGCGCCATCAGGATGCGCAGATCTTCCTCGGTATAGCCGAAGGCTCTCTGGCGTTGCAGCAGGGTTTTCGAATCGGTGCCGTAGACGCGCGGAGGATCGGGCAGCGCATCCAGCGTGATCTGATTCTTCTCCAGCCATTCCCCATACGGCTGGCGCGAGGCCAGCATGTGCTTGATCTCTTCATCTGGAACGAAGCGCTTGTTCTCCAGATCCACCAGCAGCATCTTGCCCGGCTGCAAGCGGCCCTTGGATACGACGTCTTCCGGCTTCACCGGCAGAACCCCGGTTTCGGACGCGAGGATCAGCACTCCGTCCTTGGTGATCAGATACCGCGCCGGACGCAGACCGTTGCGGTCGAGCGTCGCTCCCAGCCATTTACCGTCGGTGAACGCCACGGCGGCGGGCCCGTCCCAAGGCTCCATCAGAGACGCGTGGTATTCGTAAAACGCGCGCTTCTCATCGAGCATGGTCGAATCCGCGTCCCACGCTTCCGGCATCAGCATCGCCATCACGTGCGGCAGCTCGCGCCCCGCCAGCGTCAGCATCTCCACCGCGTTATCCAGCGATCCCGTATCGCTCAGTCCCGGCCGAACCACCGGGAACGTCTTCTCCAGATCCTCCCCGAACAGGTTCGACCGCAACACGGATTCCCGCGCGTTCATCCAGTTGACGTTGCCCTTTACCGTATTGATTTCGCCGTTGTGGCAAATCATGCGGTAGGGATGCGCCAGTTGCCAGGTAGGGAACGTGTTGGTGGAGAAGCGCTGGTGCACCATGCACAAGGCGCTGCGCGTGTCCGGATCGGAGAGCTCCTTGTAAAATTCCGAAATCTGCGGCGCCAGCAGGAGGCCTTTGTAGACGATCAGCCGCGTCGATAGCGACGGCACATAGAAGAAATCTTTTTCGCGAATATCGGTCGCGGCGACTTCGGTCTCCGCGCGCCGGCGCACCACGTAGAGAGTGCGCTCCAATTCATCCTGCGTCAACTCATGCGCGCCGCGCAGGAATACCTGTTCGATGTAAGGCTGCGTCGCCCGAGCCGTGCGGCCGATGGCATCGCTGTCAATGGGCGTGTCGCGCCATCCCAGCACCGTCAGCCCTTCTTCGCGCGCGATGCGCTCCACGATGCCTTCGCACATCAGCCTCTGTTGTGGCTCCACGGGAAGGAACATCATGCCGACGCCGTAAACGCCCGGATCGGGCAGCGAAAAGCCGGCTTCGCGGCACTCCCGCACGAAGAACTCATGCGGGATCTGAATCAGGATGCCTGCGCCGTCCCCCGTTTCCGGATCGCAGCCGCATGCGCCGCGATGCGTAAGATTGACCAGGATCTCGATGCCCTTGCGAATGATCTCATGTGACTTGTTTCCATTGAGATCGACGACAAAACCCATCCCGCAGGCGTCGTGTTCGTGGCTAGGATCGTAGAGGCCCTGGCGCGGAGGGGGCTGCGACATGCTTCAGAATACCTTAGGTCCTACTATCACGTCAACAGGATTTATAGGCTTGCAATATTATAATAACTGATAGATAATATTGCCAGTGAACTACGAGAACCTAAAGCTTTTCAGGGACATCGCCCAAACCCACAGCTTTAGCCGAGGCGCGGCCATGAACGGCATCAGTCAATCCGCCGCGAGCCAGCACGTGCAGGAGTTGGAGCGCGCTCTAGGTGTCGAGCTGCTGGACCGCTCCACGCGCCCTCTGGCTGTCACCCCCGCCGGGCGTCTGTACAGCGAGTTGTGCCGCGACATTTTGCGCCGCAAAGAAGACTTCGAATCCGCCTTGCAGCGCATGCGGCAGGAGGTGGAAGGAACGCTGCGCGTCGCCGCGATTTATTCCGTGGGCCTGAGCGAGATGGTGAGCCTGGAGCGGGAGTTCGCGCGGCGTCAGCCGGAAGCCAAGTTGGAAGTCCAGTATCTTCGGCCGGAGCGCATCTATGAAGCCGTGCTGGCGGGCGAAGTGGATCTGGGGTTGATCAGCTATCCCGAAAATCGCCGCGACATCACCGTGATCCCGTGGCGTCGCGAGGAAATGGTCCTGGCGGTTTCTCCCGAGCATGCGCTCGCCGGCCGCGGCGACGCCATCGCGCCCCGCGAGCTCAACGGCGCGGACTTCATCAACTTCGACGAGGATTTGCCCATCCGCCGGCACATGGACCGATTCTTGAAAGAGCATGGCGTAGAAGTTAACATGGCGCTGCACTTCGACAACATCCAGATGATCAAGGAAGCCGTGACGCATCGCGTCGGCGTCAGCATCATGCCCGCGCGAAACATGAAGGAAGAGGTGGAGCAGGGCCGCCTGGCAGCCGTGCGCATCGCTGACGCGACCCTATTCCGCCCGCTCGGAATCATTCACCGCAAGAAGAAGCGCTTTCATCGCGTGGCGCAGGCGTTTCTGGACCTGCTGCGCGAAGGGTCGGGACCCGAAGCCGCGGCGGTGTAGGTGCGACCCGCGTCCCCGTGTGGAACAATGAGGTCATGAAGCGACCATTCGCGGCTATAATCTGGCGGGAGGGGACTTGGTACGTTGCCCAATGCCTGGAGGTGGATGTCGCCAGCCAAGGCGAGACCGAAGAAGAAGCTCTCGCCAATCTGAAGGAAGCTCTGGAACTTCACTTCGAGCCGCCACAAGCAACGCGCGCGCCCGCTGTTCGCATGGTCGAGGTCGAGGTTGGGGCGGCTTAAGCCCCAACCCTTCCGCGAAATAAAGCGCCGCCTTGAGAGGGCTGGCTTCTCCGAAGCGAGCCAGAAAGGTAGCCACGTCAAGTTTGTGCGACGCACGGGCGAAACATTAGATACTGCGATTGTGCCAAAGAAGCACGAGATCCCCGTCGGAACGTTACGAAGCATCCTCAGCCAAGCCCACATTGATCCTGACGAGTGGGACAAGCTCGGCTAGTAATTTTGTCTTCCAGCACCGGCAGAGAACCGGGCGCGCAAGTGGGGAGCTTCGTGCACACGTTTGGAATCCCTCCGCGAGATTCACTGAGCCTTGAACTGCTTGACGATTTCAAGTATCTGCGACGGCTGGCTCTCCTGCTCCGGAGAAATGTATCCCGTCGGCTGTTGCGAGAAGATGCAGCGGGTGGCCTCGAGCAGGATGGCGCTCTTGGTCTGAGCGTCTGCTTCGGGGGCGTTCACGAAGGCCTGGAACGTTCGGAGCGCGTTTCTTCTGTGCCGGTTCACAACGTAGTTGTGCAGATGCGAGCGGTAGATTCTTGAACTGGCGACGGCGGCGGTAAAGATTGTGGAAAGGATCACGACCTTGGTAACCGTCAGTTGCACACTTTGAGCTGTGGTCAGTGTATCCGGATTTGTCAGCGTCTGCCCAAACTCGCGCCAGAGCCAGTAGGCAACTCCAGCCGTCCCGCCAAACAGCGCTACGGTGGAGGCGAGCCAGCCCCGCGCTGAATTTCTGTGCGAACGGGATTCCTCATCGAAGTACGTTGCGTAGGTCGACAGGGCGCTCGTCTCCGCCGACTGCCTGGCAACCTCAATTGAACTTTTCAACTGATCAAGGGAGGCCTGGCCCTCGGCCTTGACACCCGTTATAAACTCCAGGGTTTCCGTCGCCGATCGCCTAAATGACTCCAGCCCCCCGGCTTGAACCTGAAATAACGCGATGCAGGCGCTCAGCATATCAAACTGGTTAGTGTATTCGACTAGCGCGCGACGCGTTAATTCCGCGCGCGCCTGCTGACTGGTCGGATAGAGCCCTTTGATCTCGGCTAACACCTGCAACGTCGTGTTGGCGCTCTGGGTAAGCGCCTGCAATTTGGCAGGCGGCAGGACCCCAACGCCGACCTGGGCCAGGATGCGGTACAACTCTTGGAGTCGATGCGCATGAATGAATTCGTTTGGAGCTAAATCGCGGCGCAGGATGTCGTCGGTAGGCACGTTGACGATCTGCGACACGATCCGAGTGAGGTGCTCGACTTGTGTCTTGTCCGGCTGGTCGCTCTGCGGCATCTCCGGTGCAAGTATAGCGCCGCTCGGCTGTTAAAGGTCATCGAGCAGAACGCATTTTGCGATCTGCTCCGAGAAGACTCCCGGTTCGAAGCCGCCGCGGTGTAGGTGGAGCTATTCGTCCCTCAGCGCCGTCATCGGATCCACATGGGAGGCCCGTCGAGCCGGAAGATACGCTGCCAACATCGTGACCGCGAGCACCGCCGGCGTGACCAGCAAATAAGCGGCAAGCGGGGAATCCCCCGGGAAGGTGGAGCGCAGCACGCGCGCAACTCCGGCGCTCAGAACCAATCCCACGCCCATGCCCGACAACGCCAGCACGAATCCCTGCCGCAGCACCATGCGCAGCACTTCGCCCCGATTCGCGCCGATAGCCATCCGGACCCCGATCTCGCGCGTCCGGGCGCTCACCGCATACGCCATTAACCCGTATAAGCCGGCCAACGCCAGAGCCATCCCCATCAGGCCCATCGCTGCGACCGCCCGGAGGATCACCTGGTAGACCTGCACGGCGCGCGCCTGGTAGAACTCCTCCATTGTGCGGACGTCGTAAATGGGAAGATTCGCGTCTAGGCCCCGCACGACCTCGCGCAGAGGCGCGGTCAGCGCCGCGGGTTCTCCGGCGGACTCGACCATCAAAGTCATGTGGCCCCTGGGATTCTGCCGGTAGGGAACATAGAGAAAATCGGCCGGCGGCTCCAAGGTAGACAGGTACTTGGTGGTCTTAGCGATCCCGACAATCTCCACCCATCCTTCCAGCCTGAACCGCTTGCCGATGGGGTCCTGCCCCGGCCAATAGTGTGCGGCCAGCGTTTCGTTGATCACCGCCACGCGCGGACTATTTTCGGTATCGGTTTTCAGGAAGCCGCGGCCGCGGACCAGCGGAATTCCGGCCGTCTCGAAGTAACTTTCATTCACACGGTTGGCCATCACGCTGACGCCGTCTTGCCCGGGCGGAAGCCGGTAGCCCTCCGGCACGATCGAAAAAGAATCGATCTCGACGCTCATCGGAACAAACGAAGCCAGCGCAACCGACCTTACGCCCGGCAGGGATCGCGACCGTTCCACCAACTGCTTATAGAACTCGTGGTCTTGCGCGGCCTTGTAGTGCGACGCGCTGGGATCGAAGCTCATCAGCAGCAAATGATCGATGCGGAACCCAGGGCCGCGCGCCAGGCTTTCGCGGAAGCCCAGGTATAGAAACATGCTGGTTGTAAGCAGCACCAGAGAGACGGCGACTTGTCCCGACACCAGCACGCTTCGTCCCCACTCGCGCCTGCGTCCGGGAACCGCCGCGCCTCCCGCCTTGAGCGCGGTCGTGAGATCCGTCCGGCTAGTCCGGATCGCCGGAATCAGCCCGAACAGAAATACGCTCAGCATCGCCACTCCCAAGCTGAACAACAGCGCGCGCTGATTCAGATCGAACGTAAGCAGCAGCGGCAGGTCCGACGGGTAAGTGATCTGCCGGAACAGGAGCACGCCGAGATAGCCCAACCCGACCCCCGCGACGCCCCCGGCCAGAGCCAGCAACAAGCTCTCCGTGAGCAACTGCCCGGTCAGGCGCATGCGTCCCGCGCCGATGGCCACACGCAGCGCCATCTCCCGCGCCCGCGCCGGCGCGCGGCTGGTGAGCAGGCCGGCGACGTTCGCACAAGCCACCAGCAGCACCGCCGCCGCCAGCACGATCAACATGCCGAGGAAGGCGGTAATCGGCGGCGCTCGTTTGATCTGAGAGTCGACCTCCGTGCGCACGTCGAAGCTTTGATTCTTGTAAGTGGCCGGGTACGCTTGTTCGAGACCTTTCCCCAGTGCCGCGAGTTCGGCACGGGCTCGCGTGATCGGCACGCCCGGCTTGAGCCGGCCCTTGAGGGTGAAGAAGCGCAGATCGCGCGAATTGAGCACGTCCCGCGAATCGCCATCCAGCCGTGGCCGCATCATCATCGGCACATAAAAGGAGGAGGACACCCAGTGGTCGACGCCGGTGAAGCCCTCCGGCATGACGCCGATCACGGTGAAGGGAATGCCGTTGATCCGAACCTCACGGCCCACAGCCGAGCGATCGCCGCCGAACTCCTGCTCCCACAAATCGTGACTCAGAATCACCACTGCGTCTCTTCCGGGAACCTGATCCTCCTCCGGCCGGAAGGTGCGTCCGAGCTCCGGCTTCACGCCCATCACGTCGAAAAAATTGCCGGTGACCTCAGAGCCCGTGTGAAGCTGCGGGAGAGCGTCGGGCCGCGCCGCGAAGCCGAGACGCGTAATGCCGTACGCAACCACCCCAGCGAAGCTGGTATTGCGGTCGCGAATGTCTTTGTAATCGGGATAGGATGCCTCGAGAAGATTAAGTCCCGCCGCGGCGCCGAGCCCCGTCACGTCCCTGGAGCCGAGCGTAACCACATCGCTCGGATGCGGCACCGGCAGCGGCCTCAACAGCAGTGTGTCCGCCATGCTGAAGACGGCGCAGTTCGCGCCGATGCCGACGGCCAGGGAGAGCACCGCGATCAAGGCGAACCCGGGATGGCGGGCGATGGTGCGGCGTCCGTAATTAAAATCCTGCCACAGCCGCTCCAGCCACACCCAACCCCAAGCCGCGTGGCTGTCCTCGCGCAGCCGCAGAGCGCTGCCGAACGCAGTCCGCCGGTCCTCGGCCATCATCTCGCGGTGCGCCGACATTTCCTCCGCAAGCTCCCGATCTATCCTTCGGCGATGCAGCAGGTAGGAAATGCGGCGGAGAAGTTTACGCATAAAGGATGCTCCGGATCGCGGCATTCACCTGTTCGTACTGCTCGATCTCGCGTTTGACCTGCTTTTGACCCGCGCGCGTCAGGGTGTAAAAGCGCACGCGCCGATTGGTCTCGGAGACGCCCCAAGCGGCGGTCACCCAGCCTTCCACCAGCATGCGCTGCAAGGCGGGATAGAGCGAGCCTTCCTCGGCTTCCAGCACCTCGCCCGAAAGCTGGCGAATGCGCTGGGCGATGGCATAGCCGTGCAGGGGACCGCTTTCGAGAACGCGCAGGACCAGGAGAGCGAGCGATCCTTGAGGCATGTGGTGACTAGGCATAGACTGACTATATGTTATGCCGGATGATCGTTCAGGTCAAGAATTTAATTTTGAACGCGCCTACTCGGGCAGGTTCATCTTCTTGGCCACCGCAGCCCAGCGCGGGTCGGGATGCGCTGCTTGGGCGAGGCGGAGCAAAGCCCCAGCCTGGGAATGGCGCTGCTCGATAAGCTTCTCAAGCCAGTCCGCGGCTTGGTCCGTTTCCCCGCATAACAGGTGGAAGTTGAGGAATCCGAGCGGAGCCTGATGCTCATCGCCCTCGCGAAGTTTCTGGAGCAACGCCTCCGCCCGTCCGTCGTTCCCGGTACGCTTGAGCATGCCTGCGAAGCAGCCCACACATCCGGCGTACCAAGGAGCCAAGGAGTACGTTCTCTCCGCGCATTCGAGTGCCTCCGCGAATCCCCCTCTTCGTTCGATCAAGACGCTCGACAAAGAGTAAGCCAGGAAGAAGCTGGAGTCGATTTCAAGAATCTGGCGACATTCGGCCTCTGCATCCGCGAATCTCCCAGCCGCCGCAAGACAAATCGCCTGGCCAAGGCGAAACTGCACGTTAAGCGGATCCTGTTGCAGCGCCCGCTGGTATGCTTCCACCGCCTCGAGGAATCGGCCGGTCGGCAATAAGTAGTACAACGCGTGCAAACGAAGAACCTGCGGCGGAACGGGCTCGCGAGCCAGGGCCAGCCGGAATCGCCGTTCTGCTTCTTTCCAGTCGTACCCGTAGACGCCGGCCACCATCCCCATCATGGCGTCTGCTTCGGGAAGCGTAGGATCGAGGTCCAGCGCGCGTTGCGCCGCTTCGCGCGCCAGCGGCATGAGCCGGTGTGCCGAACCTCCGAGGCCGACCTGTATGACAAAGGAATCGGCGTACCCAACGTGGGCCAACGCAAAATCCGGATCGAGCGCGATTGCCTGCTCGTAGTATTCCTTGGCTCGCGCGAGGTTTTCGGGCGAAACCTTCCACTGGTAGAAGCGAGCCTTAAGATAGGCTTCGTAAGCGGGAACCTTGGGTATGTGTTGCCGCGCAGCGGCAGGTTGCACAGCAAGCTTTGCCTGGAGCACACCAGTGATCGCCGCGGCCACTTCATCCTGCACCGCGAAGACGTCCGCCATCTCGCGGTCGTACCGCTGCGACCAGAGATGGCTTCCGTCGGACGCGGTGATCAGCTGCGCGGTAATGCGCACGCGGCTCCCCGCCCGCCGTACGCTGCCTTCGAGGATCGTCGCCACGCCCAGAGCTTCGGCGATCTTGCGAATGTCCAGCTCCTTGCCGCGAAACGCGAACGCGGAAGTGCGCGCGATTACCTTCAACCCCGGAATCTGCGCCAGCGCGTTGATGATCTCCTCCGCCAGCCCGTCGCTGAAATACTCCTGTTCTTTGTCGCCGCTCATGTTGGCGAACGGCAGAACCGCAATCGACGAGTGGGGCAGGCCTCCGGCCTGCCTGAGCTGTCCTAGCGCAACCCTCACCTCGGCTATGCTCTGATACCGATCCGCCGGTTGCTTCGCCAGGCATCGCTTCACGACGCTCCATGCGGGAGACTCCAGCGGAGCTGCCTCGTCGCGCAGCAGCTCTGCCAGGCTATCGAAAGGCCGTCTGCCCAATAGCGCTTCATACAGCACCGCGCCGAAGCTGAACACGTCGGAACGCACATCGAGCACCTTGCCTTCGGCTTGCTCCGGAGCCATGTACGCAGGAGTGCCCATCACGCCCATCGTCTGTGTGGCCTCGGCATCCGAGACCAGCTTGGCCAGCCCGAAATCGAGCAGCTTGGCGGATCCTTTATTGGTAACCATGATATTCGCCGGCTTCAGATCCCGATGGAGAATTCCCCGCCCGTGAGCCTCTTCCAGCGCGGCGGCAACTTGCAGCGCCAAGCGCACGCATTCCTCCGTCGGAAGCGGCCCGTGCAGCGGCTGGCCCTCGATATACTCCAGCACCAAGTAGTCCGGCCCGACATCGTAGATCTGGCAGATGTGCGGATGATTCAGCGCCGCAATCGCCCGAGCCTCCTGCTCAAACCTTGCGCTGTACTGCCCCTTCAGCCGCTTCACCGCGACGATGCGATCCAGCCGAGTGTCCCGAGCCTTCCATACCTCGCCCATCCCGCCCGCGCCAATCGGCGCAAGAATTTCGTAGGGGCCGAGTCGATCGCCTGCGGCAAGCGGCATGAGTATCCACCAAGTCTATCGCAGGGCGCAAAAAAATCGCGGCCCCCAGGTTTGAGGGCCGCGATAAGAACGCTTCGAGAACTGAGGTAGCGTCTGCTAGTTTGTGGTCGTGTTGGGCACCAACATCACGTGAACTACAGCTGATGCGGAATTGCCCTTGCTATCGGTAACGACGACTTGGAAGTCATACTCGCCGTCCGGCACGCCGAGCGTGACCGTAGGTGTCGCCGAGGTTGCGCCGACGATGCCCGCCCCGTTACCGGCAGCCACCGACCAGTAATACGTCAGAGGCGTGTTGCCGGCCGAGCTGCTGGACCCGGAGGCATCCAGCATCAGAGTGCGAACCGTGGTCGTGATCGTGGTGCCGCCCTTAATCACGATGGTCGGAGGCGGCCCGCTGGGCGCTGTACCTGGAGGCACCACCACCGTCAGGCTGGCCTGAACGGCTACGCCAAGCTGATTCGAAGCGATGCAAGTGTACGTCGTGGTGACGTTCGGGAACACCACGAAGCTGTTGTTGGTTGCGAAGAAATTGGCCCCCGCGATGTTGGTGTTCACAGCGTTCGCGGTGACGCAGGTTAGCGTTATCTTCACGCCCGGCCCTGTCGATGTGGTCGGACTGGCCGTGAAGGAAGTAATGGTCGGCGGCGGAACCACAATCACGGTTACCGTGGCCATGGCCGTCACCGAGCCAAACGAGTTGGTGGCGGTAAGCGTGTAAGTGGTGGTGGAGGTCGGAGAAACGCTCTGCGATCCGTCCATATTCACCGTGCCCACTCCGTTGTTGATCGTCACGGTAGTGGCGTTGTCCACCACCCAGGTCAGCGTCGCGGACTGCCCGCTGTGGATGGTCGGAGGAGCCGCCGAGAAGCGGATGATCCGCGGCATTTGTCCCGGAGCAACCGTGACGGCGATGTTGCAGGTCGCCGTGGATCCGCCAGGACCGGTGGCCGTGATGGTGTAGTTGGTGGTCGTCGTCGGGCTCACCGCGTAGGTGCCGCTGAGGGCCACGGCGCCGATGGCGGGCGAGATGTTGACCGAAGTCGCGCCGGTGCTGATCCAATTCAGCGTTGCGGATTCGCCGGACATGATGTTGGTCGGCGAAGCGTAGCACGATGTCAGCGTGGCCACGGCCGCGTTCACCACCACGGTGACCGATGCGGTGGTCGAAGTGATGGCGTTGGTCGCGGTCAGCGTGTAGGTGGTGGTCGTCGTCGGACTCACCGCTGTGGAACCGGTCAAGCCCAGGGCGCCGTTCACGCCGCTGATGGTCACCGACGTCGCATTGGTAACGCTCCAGGACAGCGTCGAGCTTTGGCCGCTGTTGATCGCCGCCGGCGTCGCCGTGAAGAAGTTGACGGTCGGGCCTGGCGTTGCCTTGGTGGAGATGCTGACATACGCGAAACCCTGCCCGCCGTAGTTATCCTTCACTAGCAGGCGGAACGTATAGAATTGACCCGCCACCGCGGTGAACGTCGTGACGGCCGAGGTCGGCGCCGAAAGCGTGACCGGCGGACCATAGGATTCCGTCCATGAGTAGGTGATCGGGTTGCCGTCCGGAGAGTAGGAACCGGAGCCGTTCAGCGTGATCAGGCCCGCCGGAACGTTGATCTGGTTGGGACCTGCGTCCGCCACCGGAGGATCGTCCCCATTGCGAACCTTCTTGGTCACGACTTCAAACCGCACCCTGGGAACATCCGCGGGAACGGCGTGATCGGCCGCCAGGAATTCCTTGGGCTTCAGCATATTGCCCAGCTCGACACCAGCCACTACGCGGCCGCTGTTGTGCGGCTCCAGCAGCGTCTCGTTGATGCCGCCCTCAATGGTGAAGGCGACATGCTCATTCAGCGGGAATACGAACCGGGCCGTGCCGCCAAAGCGGTTGCCGTAAACCGCGCTATTCAGATAGCCGGCATTGCCTTCCAAATAGGTGTTGCCGAACAGGCCGATGGTGGCGTTGACGCCGACCTGATCGACGATGTTCAGATAGGTGTAGTTGAACAGGTGATTCAGCAATGCGCCGGTTACCGGATCGGTGGCGTTGGCCACGTTCACCCGCGCGTTGTTCATGAAGCCTTTGGTGCCGAACAGGCCCAGCTTGCCGCGTTTGAAAACGTAGTCGAGAGTCAGAGCGGCCTCACCCAGCGTTCCGCTGTTCTGGTACATCGTGAGATCGGCGTGCTTGAAGCTGGTGAACAGGCCGGCTTGGAAGTAACCGATGCGGTCCACCATTCCAATGTCGAACTGCCCTTCCCGGTCGGTCTTGAAGTACAGATACTCGGCCTGGGCCTGGAATGCGAAATGTTCCCCGAACGGCGAGAAATAGCGGCCCTTGCCGCTGGCGGTAAGGTTGCCTGTATCGTCGATACCGGCGTTCAGACCCAGCATTTGGAATTTCGGTTCTTTTTTGGCCTCCAGCTCCCTGGCCACTTCCTTGCCGACTTCGCCGGCCGTGGGCGGCGCGGGCGGTGCGGCCGGCGGCGGCTGGTTCACCTTGGATTCGAGAACCTGTTCGGCCGACTTCAGATCGTTCAATTGCTTCTTGAGATCGGCGTTCTGATCGCCCAGATCCTTAAGCATCTTGGCGATGTCGTCCAGCCGGTCTAGTTTCTTGAGCACCTCACTGCAACAATCCGTCACGCCGCCGGCGGGCGTTGCGCCGGGTTGGATCGCGCGAATCGCTTCGCCCGGGCCTCCCGCGCCCACTGTGCGGCCCTGCGCGTCAGTCACGGTCAGAGAGACCCGCCGGTTCATGTAGCGCGCTTCGTCGGTTTTCGAGTAGGCTTCCTTTTGGCCCGGATATCGCGGGTTGACCTTGCCTTCGGAGGTCGCCGAGATCTGTCCGGCCGCCGCGCCGTACTTGATCAGGAAGTCGCGCACCGCATTGGCGCGAGCCAGACCCAGGCGGTCGTTGTATTGCACTCCACCGATGACATCGGTGTGCCCGTCCACTTGGACCTTGTAGCCGGGATTCTGCTGCAGCAGCTCCGCCAGACGCAACAAGCTCGGGAATCCGTCCACTAACGTCGACGAATTGAATTCGAAATTAATCTCTTCCCAATCGTCTTTGGTAACGCCGGGAGGAACGTTCAATCCCTGTCCCCATGCACCCGCCGCCAGCGCCAGAAACATCAGTAACGCCGCACCCTTACGCAACATTCGGTTCATCCCTCCTGGATTCGCCTACAACGTTTCTACAGTAACTTGTTTTGCGTTACGTGTCCACCGCTCCTCCGTCTTGCTGCGCGGCGGTGTCGAGGGACCTTCCCCTGGACATTAATGACTGATAGATTCATCCCATCGGCCCTTTGTTTCTGAGAAAATAGGTCTGGACCTGCCGGACGGGCGGTCGCCGGCTCCCTGCCGAAAGGCTTGCGGGGCGGGAGGAAAGTCCGGTCTCCATAGGGCAGCATGCCGGCTAACGGCCGGGGGGGCTCGCTTAAAGCGAGTTTTACGGATAGTGCCACAGAAAACAATACCGCCTGGTCGGGAGCATATTTCGGCCGGGTAAGGGTGAAAAGGTGCGGTAAGAGCGCACCGCGGCTCCGGTAACGGACGCCGGCAGGGTAAACCCCATGCGGAGCAAGACCAAATAGGGGAGCAGGAGCGGCTCGCTCCGTTACGACTTCCGGGTAGGTTGCTGGAGCCGGGAAGCAATTTTCGGCCTAGAGGAATGATCGCCGCCCCGTTTTTCGGGGACACAGAAACCGGCTTATAGTCCGGCAGGTCCAACATTTATTGTCCGGAAATACGTATCACTCGGCTGGCGCCGGTATCGGGAACCGTTCCGGCCGGGACAATTTCATGCTCCGCGGCATCTATTTCCTGCTTGTCCCGATGTAAAGCCTCAACCGAATCTGTAGTAATCTTGCTGACGCGCACGGTTTCAAAACCGTCAACGCCAACTGGAACGCTGAAGCGGGTCACGCGATGAACCCCCGGCAGGATAAAATACATCGGCCACACGCCTTCGCCCAACTGCTTGCGGGAGTGATCCAGAAAACCGACCTCCACATAAACCTTGTCGATGGTGAACGGGCAGGCGTTGGTCCAATCCGCCCAGTAATGGGTCGCGTCGGTCTTCAACAGCCTGCGAACCTTGAAGCACTGCTGGACCTTCGGCCGCTCCGCCGCCGGCGCCGCTGCATACAACACCAACAGACCCCCGATAAGGTATTTCATTTGAAAAGCGATTTCCTGTAGTATACACGAATCCCTCTTTCGAGGGACACAATTTCGTTCTCCGAGGGGACGCCCCGACGGCGGCGACGGGTTTACCCTGTGAAGCATGCGAGTCATCTACAAGGCCAACGCCTACGCCGCCATCGTTCTCGGCATCGTGTTCGTGCTGTTTGCCTTTCAGTTGAAGGATCTGTACTCCGGCAGGGACGCGGCGGTGGACCTGATCCGCGTCGTTGGAATGGCCTTGCTGGCCCTGGCGATCGTTACCCTCACCGTGGCGCATTCCGCTGGATCGCATTTCATGGCCTTGGCGCGGATACCCTTCGGACTGGCTTACTACCTGATCGCACCGATGAACGTCTTCGCATTTACTAGGACGGGTTTCACCTGGACCATCCTGGGCGCGGATTTTCTGCTGATCCTCGCTTTCTGCTATTTGCCTGGCCGCTACGGCTCCTTCTCAGGTTGGGGACCACCCGCCGACCAGAAACGTGCGATCCTCGCCGATTGGCAGGACGAGATTCGCGAAGCCGCCAGCCGCCAGGAACGCACCCGCCTGGCCGAGGAGCTGCACGACTCCATCAAGCAGCAGCTTTTCTCGATCCAGGCCAACCTCGCTGCCGCCGAAGCCCGTTGGGAGTCCGACCAACCCGCCGTTCAGGAAGCCATCGCGCACGCCCGCTCCAGCGCCCGCGAGGCCATGGCCGAAACCACCGCCATGCTGGACCAGTTGCAAGCCGCGCCGCTCGAAAGCGTCGGTCTGGCCGAGGCCCTGCGCCGCCAGTGTGAGGCGCTGTCGTTCCGCACCGGTGCGAAGGTGGAAACCCGCTTCACGGACCTGCCCGCCGGCCTTTCGCCAAAAACCCAGACAGCCCTTTTCCGCATCGCGCAGGAGGCTTTGTCCAACATTGCGCGCCACGCCCGCGCCAAAAACGTCCGGCTGGAACTCGGCCCAGACCCAGAGAATCGGAGCAAGTTACTTATTCAGATTCGAGATGATGGCGTTGGATTTCAAGGCGATAACTTGAGCCCTGGAATGGGTTTCTCCAACATGCGCTCGCGAGCCAAAAGGATCGGCGCTACGCTTTCCATCGACGGCTCACTCGGACCCGGCTGCATCGTTTCCCTGCGCCTGGATCCCTTTCTCGAATCCGATAGGGATCGAGCCGGCCAAAAGAGAGCTCTCCTGTGGTACCTGGGTTTTGCCTTTCTGTTCCTGCTGGCTGCCTGGGACAAAAAAGGAAATGACGAAGTTCCTTTTGTTTCCTCGTGCATCTGGGCAGCCGCCTTCCTCGCCGCAGCCGGCTACTCCGGATGGCGCTACCTTCAGCTGAGGCGGCATGTATGATTTCCATCGCCTTGGTCGACGATCACCGCGTGGTCACGAGTGGCTTGAAATTATATTTGGAATCCTTTCAGGAAATTCGAGTTGTGGGCGTGGCATCGAGCGGTGAGGAGCTGTTGGCGCAAGTCGATTCGTGGTTGCCGCAAGTCGTGGTCCTGGATCTTCTAATGCCTGGCGGGCTTGACGGCGTCGAGACCGCTCGGCGACTGCACGAGACGCATCCGGACATTCGCATCGTGGCGCTGACGGCATCGGTCGATGAAGCTCGACTGATCGGAGTCTTGAGGGCGGGCGCCTGCGGCTACGTCCGCAAGGATGCCGACCCCGAAGTGCTTCTCGCCGCCATCCGCGCTGCGGCCCTCGGCCGGACCTTCGTCGATCCGTCCGTCGCCGGGGGCATCCTTTCCGCCTCACCCCGCACACCGAGCGCGATTTCATCGCGCGAGCTGGAAGTCCTGCGGCAGATTGCCTTTGGGCGCACCAATCGCGAGATCGCGGGACGCCTGTTCGTGAGTGAGGAAACCGTCAAGACACACGTGGGCAGAATCCTCGACAAGCTCGATCTCCAGCACCGTACCCAATTGGTTGCCTACGCCCTCAAGCACGGACTCGTTCGATTGGAGGAGCTATAATTCAACGCATGACCATTCGCCTCTATCGTCTTGAAACCCCGATAAAATCCGCTTGCGTGCAACCCGTTCGAACTCCGGACGCAGCGCGCCGATTACATCCTCATTAATATTGGCGACCACCACGTCAAACGACCCGCTGCGAACCGCATCGACGCTTCCTATAAAGAAAGGTACGGGCCGTGCGGCATCCTCATCGAGATCGCATGCCACCACGCGCCCCGCTCCGAGCAGTTTTGCGGCGATCGAAAGAATCCCCGACCCGCTGCCTACGTCGAGCACCGAATCGCCCGGCCGGATCGTCCGCTCCATGGCTTCGAGGCACAACCGCGTACACGGATGCTGACCGGTTCCGCACTGCAAGCCGGGATTGATTTCCAGGCGGATTCGCCCTGGCGGCGTCGGCTCCTTGCGCCACGGAGCGACCAGGAAAAATCGCTCACCGACCAGCAGGGGCGGCCACGCGTCTTCGGTGCGTTGGACCCAATCCACCTCCGGCTCGAGGCGCGGCTCGCCGAATCGGCTGGCGATTTCCTCGTCCTCGAAGTATGCCAGCATATAACCATCGCCCTCGGCGATCCCCAGTGTTCCTGCTTCCCACAAAGCGGCCACCAATTCGTCAAGGTTCCCGTTGCGGAGCCTCACCGAATACATTAGCCCTGCACTCGCTTGTCCTTGCCAGTCCAGAACTTCTCTTTAAGAACCATCTTGCGAATCTTGCCGGTTCCAGTCTTGGGCAGAGGCTCGTCGCGGAACTCGATAATGCGGGGCAACTTGAAGCGGCTGAGCCGATTTCTCAAGAATTCCTTTAACTCTGGCTCGTCCAGCGCGGCTCCCGGTTTCCGCACGACGATCACGGCCGGCACTTCGCCCCAGGTCTCGTCTGGAGCCGCGACCACGGCGCACTCCGCCACCGCCGGATGCGCGCTCACGGTCGCCTCCACCTCGATTGAGGAGATGTTTTCCCCGCCCGAGATGATAATCTCCTTCTTGCGATCGACGATGTTGACGTAGCTCTCCTCATCCCAAACCGCCATATCGCCGGTATGCAGCCACCTCCCGGACATCGCCGCCGCGGTCGCCTCGGGATCGCGGAAATACCCGTCCATCACCTGATCGCCCTGGACCACGATCTCGCCAATCGTTCTCCCATCCCTCGGCACGTCGCGCATGTCGGCATCGACCACTCGGACTTCGGCGCCGGGGACAGCCCATCCGGTCATCGCCTGGCGCCTCCAACGCTCCTTGTCGGACCGGTACGATAGCCCCTTCCATAGCGCGGTGGTGACCACCGGCGAGGTCTCCGTCAATCCGTAGCCGGCCACGCATTCGCAGCCTGGAAACGCCTTTTCCCAACGCTCCACCAATTCCGGCGAGCTCGCCGCGCCACCGGTCATCATGCGCCGCAGGCTCGAAAGATCGAACTTCCCGCGGAGAGCGGGGCTTTCCAATGCGTTCAGGAGAGCGTTGGCCATGGTGGGAACCAGGCTCATGTCCGTGGCTTTGTGCTCTTCAATCAGTTGAAACACGGCGGCGGGCTCGAAGCGCCGCACCATCACCTGCTTGCTTCCGAGCAGCGTCGAGGCCTGCGGACGCCCCCAACCATTGGCGTGGAACAGCGGAATCGTGTGCAGGTCCACTATGGTTTCCGGACGGTGGCATTGTAAGGCGACGCTGAGCGCATGCATATATAAGGTCCGGTGCGAGAGCATCACGCCCTTGGGCGCTCCGGTGCTGCCGCTGGTGTAGAACAGCTCCGCGATGGACATCTCGTCGTAGGAAAAAATGTCGGCTCGTTCAGCCTGCCCCTGATCGAGGATCTCCTCGTAGACCAGATCGGCGGGCGCGGACTTTTCGCCGAACCCCGGCCCAATGGACACCCACCGCTCGACGCCCGGCAGAAGCTTCCGCAGCCGTTCCGCCAGCGGAGCGAAGTCGGTTTCAAAGATCACCATTTTTGCGCCGGAGTGCGCCAGGATTGCCGCCAGTTCGCTCTCCGCCAAGCGGACGTTAAGCGGGAGGACGATGGCTCGCGCCTGCACCACGCCGAAATAGCCTTCGAGCAACTGATGATTGTTGAAGCTCAGGTAGGCGACGCGGTCACCCGCCTCGATTCCCAGCCGCGTCAAGCCGCCGGCCAGACGCTCCGCCCGCTCGCCAAACTGCGCATAGGTGAACTGGCTGGCTCCCGACACCACGCCCGTCTTGGAACCGAACACATCCACAGCGCGATGCAGGCAACGGAGGGGCGTGAGTGGAACGAACATAGGAACTGGGGAACCCGCGGCCTATTGTACGACACCCGGTGAGTGAAACCACTCCCTGTGGTCGTGGCTCGGAAAAGGGCAATGTGCAACCGAGCCGCGCCCGAAGGAAGCGGTGCCTTTAGTGACGTTCGATGTAAAGCGCTTGGCGCCTGTCCGCCGACGCGGCAGCGCGGTCGCCCATTGCGTCCCGCGCCATGGCGCGAGCGCGATAGACATACGGAGCATCCGGCTGCTCATGAATCGCCGCGTCGTAATCCTGAATCGCCTCCTTATGTTGGCCCAGCGATTCATGCAACTGCCCGCGCTGATAGAAAGCGTCCGTACTGCCGCCCACCTGGATGGCGACGTTTAATTCGTTCATCGCGCGGGTCACATCTCCGCGGTCGCGATAAATTGTACCCAGGGCCGCGTGCGCCTCTCCCAGATTGGGATCCTGCCCAATGGCGCTCTTGAAATCCTCAATCGCCGCATCCACCTGATTCATGCTCTTGCGCGCCAATCCCCGCTCCAAGTACGCAGTGGCCATCGAAGGCCAGATCCGTATGGCCGCGGTGAAGCGCGCGATCGCTCCCTCATAATCGCCCGAGCCCATCAGACGCATGCCGTCCTGGAACACCTTGTCGGCGCGCGTCTGCGCGGAAGCGATGTACTGATAAATTCCTCCAGCCGCGGCGACCGTCAGGATCACACCTGTCGCGGTCAATACAACTCGGCGGCGGCGGCGCTTCTCTTCCTTGGGAAGACCGTGGCCTTCATGCTTGACCGCGGGAGGAGGTTTGATCGCATTCCACAACCGCGCGAGCGCGGACGGGTCCCTGTCTGGCTCGCGCCCGGCCTGGCGGCGCGGGACCGCCGGAGGCGGCTTGATGGCGTTCCAGAACCGCTTCAAAGGCGACTCGTCCATGAAACGATCCAGTATATCAGCCGGGCTGCGGGCCCGCGTTTTTACAGCGCCGTGATGCGGCGCTGGACCAGCAAGAAATACAACGCCACCGCCGCTAGCACGGACCCCGCAACGGCCACCGTCGGCGACACGCCAAAAAACGGAATCAACCTTCCCAGCACAAGGCCGCCCATCGGCATTCCGCCTCGAAAGGCGAGGTTGTAGACGCTCATTACGCGCCCGCGCATCTCGTCGGCCACCAACAGCTGCACCGTCGTCAGCATCAGCGAGGCCGATCCCATCGTCGCCATTCCGCTCGCGAAGATCAGCACGCAGGAAAGCGGCAGCCAGCGCGACAGCGCGAAGCTCGCAATCAGGATGCCGAGGATGGTCACGATCAACAGCACGGCCAAGCCTTGCCGTTTCGGGCGCGCCGCCGCCACGATCAACCCTCCCGTAATCGCGCCGGAGCCGGAGCAGATCAGCAGCAACTGATATATTTTCGGTCCCTGATTGAATACGTCCTTGACGAACACCGGCAGAAAGATCACCATCGCGAAACCCAGCAGGGTCATCAGAAATGCCAGCGCCACCAGAGGCTCCAGACCCTCGCGCTGGCGGATGAACTGGAAGCCTTCCTTCATGCTGGTCATGATCCGATCGCTGGATTTCGCGGGAACGAACTTCACATTGATCATGTACAGCGAAATAATCACAGCGATATAGGAAAGTCCGTTCAGTCCGAAACACCACGTGGCTCCCAGAAATGAGTACGCTAGCCCGCCGAGGGTCGGCCCTATGATCCTCGCCAGGTTGAACTGGATCGAGTTCATCGAGACTGCGTTCAGCAGATCCTTGGGATCGACCAGCGATGGGAGCAGCGCCGAATAAGCCGGCCCGCCCATGGATTGTCCGCATCCGACGAAGAACGATAGGCTCAGGATGTGCCAGACGTGTACCGTGTGAGTGTAAAACAGAGTCGTCAGGATGAAGGCGCAGGTCATCTGGATGTACTGCGAGGCCAGCAGCAGCTTGCGCCGGTCGATGCGGTCCGCGAGCACGCCGCCTACGAGGGAAAACAGAATGATCGGCGCCGTCCCCAGGAACACATCCAGGCCCAGGTAAAACGGGTCATTGGTCATGTCCAGGACCAGCCAGCTCTGCGCGAACTGCTGCACGAAGGTCCCGATTTGGGAGGTGCAGGCTCCCAGCCACATCAGGCGGAAGTCGCGATACTGTAGGGCTTGGAAAACGCGAGTGAGCAAGGCGTACCAGCTACACAGGGAGCGGACGAGCGCGCTGGGTCAAGGATGGAATCGCGAGCATAGACGTGATTTTAGCAGGTTGGGGTTGCCCGGCGTCTGGTAGTCCGCTAATCCGGGGCATTTTTGCGTTAGGATCAATGCATGGAACGCCAACCTGAAAACCCACCGCGACCGGTCGCCTTCCTGATCTGCGTGGTTGTCCCTGTCGTCACCGCAATCGTACTCTTTAGCCTTTCTTTCATTGGGCGATAGGCACGGAAACTCAGGGACACAGATCTAGCGCACTGCCGTGCGTTTTCCGCCACGCGGAGGACATGTGCTGAGTTAATGAGAGTGCGGTCGCTATCGATGGTCTCAGCCCGAAGAAATCGCGCAGGCAAGCTCGATTTCCTGTTTAACGAAGCGGGGGGTTAATCGGCTCGGGGCTTTCAATGCGCTACAATGTAGTGCATGAAGACGGAGGTATATAGCTGGCGCGTCTCAACCGAGATCAAGACCGGCTTGGAACGCGAAGCGCGCCGCCGCGATATCTCCCTTTCCGCCGCGCTCGATCTGGCTGCGAAAGACTGGTTGACGAAAACCAGCGCCGCGAACGATCCGGCTGAAGAGCAGGTCCGTCTCCATCGGGCCGCATCGGAATGTTTCGGGGTCTTATCGAGCGGCGATGCGCGCCGGTCGGAGAAAGCGCGGCAAGCGGTGCAGCAGCGTCTGCGGCGGCGGCATGGACGCTAACGCTCTAATCGATACCGGCGCGATCTTGGCCCTCTTGGACAGAACCGATCGATGGCATCGCGTCTGTGTGGACGCATTTCAGCGGCTCCGGCTGCCGTTGTTGACTTCCGAAGCTGTGCTGACGGAACTTTTTCACCTGGTTGGCGACAGCCGCAAAGAAGTCGAAGCCGCCTGGAAATTCGTTCGCTCCGGCGCGCTGCAGCTGGGCGCGATCGAACACTCCGAGATCCCGCAGCTCCACGCATTGATGTCGCGTTATGCGGACCGCCCCATGGCCTTCGCGGACGCCACCCTGGTGCATCTTGCGAAACGCGAGTCTCTGCCGACCGTCTTTACCGTGGATCATGCGGATTTCGATACGTATCGGATCGAGGGCCGGCGGAGGTTCCGCGTCCTGCCCGTCAGCCGCCCGTAGGGACGCAGGCTGACCGGGACCACAGCCGCACCCGGAAGAGGCACCAGGACCAACGGCGGTCGCGCTCAATGGCCCGGAACGCGGATCTTATTACCGCTGACCGCGCTTCGCCAGCAGCTTGGATCGAAGGTGGAATATCGCAAGGCTCCCGTGGAGGACTTCATCATCGATCACGTGGAGCGGCCCACCCACAACTGAATCTCCTTACGGGCGAGACCCGAAACTGATTCGAGCCACCCCCGGCCGCAAGACCACGAAGGCCCCCACCAGTTGCGAGGCATATTCGCTCACCAGCTTCAAGACTGCCTCGGCGAGCGAACGCCGCGCGGAGGCCGGGAATCGGATCAGGATCACGCCCGGCGAATCCATTCGTGCCGCGAACACGAGCCAGCCGAAGTCTTTGTCTTCGGTCAAAAGTATACGATTCTCCGCCATCGCAAGCTCGACTAATTCTTTGTCCACGGAACGCTGCTGAAATTCGCTAACCGCGAGCACATCGTGGCCGTTCGCGCGAAGGGCACCTACCACGGCGAAGTCGCAGCATTCATCCGCGAGGAAACGCATTCGCAGGATCTAATGGGAACCGATCTCCAGAACGGTTTCGTGCGCGATGACGCCGGCGGCGTAGGCCAGCGCTGCTCGAATGTCATCCGCAGCCAGCCGGGGATAGGCATCCAGCAGATCTTCAGTGCTCGCGCCCTCGGCGAGCTTGCGCAACAGAAGCTCGACGGGTATCCGTGTTCCGCGAATCACAGGTTTACCCTGCATAACGTCCGCGTTGATTTCGATGCGATTCATAACGGGCATCTCCCTGTGGAGCTAGAAAATACTGAAGCAGAACACCCGATTCGAGCCCATTGGCGACAGCACGTACTCGCCGTTGTCGAGCACCTCGTCGGCTTCGATGCGATACAGTCCCCGCTCCAGCCGGGTGACGCTGAGATGCAGAGCTTTCGAGCTTCCCCGCCCTCCCCCCAGATCCACCTCGCGACGCCCGCCCTTCACATCGAACTTGTAAAGCTCGATGCTTTCGGGCATGAGCTTCTCGCTTTGCATAATGAAGATCGGCTCGGCCAAAGGCGTGCGCGCGGGCGAAGACGCACCCGGCATCACGTACTTGGTGCTGTTGCCTTTGCCTTCTTCCTTGGCTTCGCCAGCCTCGGTTGGAATCAGGTTGTCGGCATGGACCAGGTACAGCATATCCGGCTTGGGCGGCTTGGGACCGGTATAATCCGCGGTCCAGGCAATCCCGACGCCGGATAAACTCAAAACCGCAAGAGCGAGAAAACGGCGTTGCACCATGCTTCCATTTTAGTCCGGTCTATTCCGGCTTGCGGAACAGGTTGTCGAACGCCGCCCGCGCATCGCTGGCGCTACGCGGCACCGGGACGTTGGCGGAGGCGCCGTTGTTGTTGGCGCTGGGAGCTGGTCCGTGCACCACATCGCGCGCCACCGTGAGCCGAGGCCGGAACAGTTCGCATTCGTTGGCCTGATCCTTCACCGGAATCCTTACCGGAATAGGTTTCAGACATTGAAAGCGTGTCGAAGGCTCGAAATTCGAGCACTGCTTGCAGCAATGCAGCGCGACGCCGCACTTGGGACAGTTGCCGCGGAAGTCGACATCCGGGCCCAGAGTTGCGGAGCAATTGAAGCACCGCGAGGCCGTTACCGCTTGCACCAAGCGCGGCAGCCGCGGGCCGGTGACGTCGATGGGGGGACGCGGACCCGCAGGGGGCCGGGGGCGCTCCTCACGCCTCGAATCCGCCTCGCGTCTGGATTCCGAATGAGAAGAATCGCGGCTGGAATCCTGATAGCCGTGTTGGCGGTACTTGCGGTCGCCTTCCATAAGTTGCTGGTTGGCTTACTCCTTTAGATGGACCTTTGGCGGTTGGGCTGTGTCTTCACACGACAATTGGTGTTCGGAAATGAGAAACCGCGGGCACAAACCAATACGGGGAAGTGTTTGGAATAGGCGCCCGCTCAATGCCTATCCACTATGTACCACGAACCGGCACCAGAATCCAGTGAAATCTTTCGCGGTACCCCAATATTCGGCAGCCCGCAGTTTGTGCATTAGAGGGAAAACTCTACAGCTCTCCGGCCCATTTCAACGGCGCGTTGCACGGCCGGCTCAAAGGGTCGTCAAAATGATTGGGGCTGATGCGGGCGGAGCAACCCAGCCGTCCGGTCGCCAAAGGGACGAAATCTGTTCCAAACAAATACCGGCTTCCCTGTTGTTCTTCAATGAGTCCCATGGGCTTGAGTGCTAGTACCTGGGTGTCGGCCAGTTCCCCCTCGGCGCCCACGCGGCCGACCACCGCTTCCACCCGCAGGTCGCCGGGAGCCAGACCCGCCAGATCCACCGTGGCCCGCAACGGCACCGCCGATCCGGTCAAAACTGCCGGCTGATCGCCAACGCTGCATTCGACAATCCGCACCCGCGGCCACTTTTCCTCTATATTCCGGCTCCATCTGACGCGCTTGCGGGGCAACTCGAAGCCGTCGCGGCTGGCTTGCACGAAGGCGTGATGCGCCGGCTCATAGAGTTCGCCGCGATATTCGCGCACCATGCGTTGGCAGTTGAACTGGGCGCTCACATACGCCAGCGATTGTTTGACGCGCCGGATCCATTCGGTGGGTACGCCCTGTTCGCGGTTCTCATAGTACATGGGCACGATTTCGTCTTCGAGAGTCGAATACAGGCCGGCGGCATGGGCGTCGTCGCGGTCCGGAGAATAGGGTTCGCGGTCTCCGATGGGCCAGCCTCCGGTGCGTTCGGCGGCTTCGTCGAACCACCCGTCCAGGATGCTGAGATTCAGAACGCCGTTCAAGCCCGCCTTCATGCCGCTGGTGCCGCAGGCCTCCTCTCCGCGGCGGGGCGTGTTCAGCCAGACGTCCACGCCGCCCACCATTTCGCGCGCCACTTCCATACCGTAGTCCTCGACGAAAATGATGTGCCCGGCCAATTCCGGCTCGCGCGAATGTTGCACGATCTCGCGGATCAGCGTCTTACCGGGAACGTCGGAGGGGTGCGCCTTGCCGGCGATCACGATCTGCACCGGCCGAGAAGGATGCGTCAGAATCCGCGTCAGGCGCGCCATATCGCGGAACACCAGCGTGGCGCGTTTGTAAGTGGCGAAGCGCCGTGCGAATCCGATGGTGAGCGCTTCGGGATTGAGCACATCCTGGAGCCGCCGGACTTCCGAGACCGGAGCCTGGCGCGCCACTGCGCTGGCGACCGCCCGCTCCCGCACGAGCGCGACCAGCCGCCGTTTGCGGCGGCGGTGCGCCTCCCACAGCTCCGCGTCGGGGATCTCGGAAACCTGCGCCCAAATCCGGGAATCCGAGTGCCCTTCGCGCCAGTCCGGGCGCAGGTAATGGTCGTACACAGTGGCCAAATCGCCGTTGATCCAGGTGGTCAGATGGACGCCGTTGGTGATGGATGTGATGGGCACCTCCCACACCGGCAGCTTGGGCCACAGATCCTGCCACATCTGTTGCGAGACCTGGCGGTGAAGGCGGCTGACGGCGTTGCGGTAGGATGAGGTTTTGAATGCCGTGATGGCCATCGAAAACGGCTCTTGCGCATCGGCCGGATTGCGCCGCCCCAGCCCCAGCAGATCCTCGAAGCGGATGTTCGCCTCCAGGCAGTAATCCTGAAAATATTCGTACATCAGGCCGGTGTCGAACAGGTCGATGCCCGCCGGAACGGAGGTATGGGTGGTGAAAATATTGTTGGCGCGCGTGGCGACTTGCGCTTCCTCGAAGCTCAACCCCGCGGTCTCCATCAGCACCCGGATACGCTCCACGGCGAGGAACGCCGAATGCCCCTCGTTCATGTGGTACACCGTGGGCTTCAGTCCCAGCAGCTCCAGCGCGCGCAGGCCGCCGATGCCCAGCGCGATCTCCTGGCGGATGCGCCGGTGCTGATCTCCGGCGTAAAGCTGGCCGGTAATGTCGCGATGGACCGGATCGGCGTTCTGCGCGATGTTGGAATCCAACAGATAGAGGTTCACGCGGCCCACGTCGATGCGCCAGATCTTGAGGTGCACGGGGGTGCCGGCCAGCATCACGGTGACGGTGACGTCGCCCCCATCGGCGCCCGCCAGCGGCGTCACCGGCAGGGAATGGAAGTCGTTCACCGGCGTACGCTCCTGCTGCCAGCCTCCGGGATCGAGCGTCTGCTGGAAGTAACCCCGCTGGTACAGCAGACCCACCCCCACCAGAGGCACCTGTACATCGCTCGCCGCCTTCAGATGGTCGGCCGAGAGCACGCCCAGGCCGCCGGAATAAATCGGCATGCAGTCGATCAAGCCGTATTCCATGGAAAAGTACGCCGCCAGCATAGGCGTTTGCGTCTGTGAAGGGGCGTCCGGGTCAGCGGCCAGATAGGCGTCGTAAATTCCGCAGGCGCGGCGATACAGGGCCAGAAAGCGTGGATCTCCGGCCGCGCGCTCCAGCGCTTCCTGCGACACCTGCCCCAACAGAACTACGGGATTGTGGCCGGACTTCCTCCAGACCGCCGAGTCCAAACGCCGGAACAAAGATCGAATGGAGTGATTCCAGCTCCACATCACGTTCATTCCCAGCTCGGGCAAACGGAGGAGCGGCTCCGGCAACGCGGGCCGTACGATGAATTCCTTTATGGGTCGAATTTGAAAAGACATTGAGAAGGAAGATTATCAGAGCGAGCCGCGCATCGCACGCGTTATGCTAAAGAGCTTGCCTAAATTCTATCAATTCACGGCTGTTCTTGCGTTCAGTCTGCTCTGCGGAGGCTGCGGGACCCCTCAAAAGCCCATTCTGGTTGGCTCGCAGAGCAGCACCGCGCAGATCGTCGCCGGGGAGATTGTGGCCCAACATCTCGAAAACCGTCTGGCGCGTAAGATCGAGCGGCGCCTGGGAGCAGGAAGCGAGCTGCTGGTGTATCAATCGCTGCTGGCCGGGGACATCTCTCTGTATCCCACCTTCACCGGCGCCATCGAAACCGTGATTCTGCGGGAACCGCCCGCCTCCGATCCCGACCAGGTATGGGAGCGGTCGCACGGTGAAATGAGCCGCACGGTGAAAATGGAACTGCTCCGCCCGCTGGGCTACGACAATCCGCCCGCGATGGTGATTCAATCCGCCGGCTCGGAGGGGTCCAAAGAGGTTGTGCCGAATGTGTCGACGCTCAGCCAGGCCGCGGAAGAAAAATTCCGATGGAAGATCGGAGTGAGTTATGAATTTCAGCAGCGCCTGGATGGGCTTTCTTCGATCAGCAGCTACAAGCTTCCCATGGCCCAGGCGATTCGCGGCATGGACGCCGACCGGTTGTTCCCGGCGCTCCAGAAGGGGGACCTCAACATGATCGCCGCCGACTCGACCGATGCGCACCTGACATCGTCCGATTACCGCATCTTGGCCGACGATAAACATGCCTTCCCGCCGTATCAAGCCTGCTTGCTGGTGCGCCAGGACGTCCTCACCGCCGAGCCGCGGCTGCGTGCGTCGCTGACGGAGCTCTCCGGCAAATTCACTACCGAGGCGATGCGCAAAATGAGCGCGGAAGTGGACCTGAACCACCGCCAGCCCGCCGATGTCGCGGCCGATTTTCTGGCTCGAGCCGGGCTGAAGTAAAGGCGTCGCCAGGAGTGTCGACGCGGCACGCACGAGTGCGTGCGCCACATCGTCACGATGAAGACACTGCTCCCGCGAAGGCCGCAGCTCGGAGCCCAACTGAGAAAGATCGAAGAGGTACCTCTTGCCCAGGTGGTGTCGCCCACCGGGAAGCGCCGTTAAACTTCAACGGCACAGCCCACCGTGTAACGCTCGCATCGGGGTTGCCTAGGTTGCTCTCCCACGCTGGCGTGAACCGAATGCGATGAGACATCCGATCTCTTACGCCTACAAAATAACCGGCGAGGCGTGCAAAGCGGATCAAACGAAGACGCCAAGATATGGATTCAGCGGGAAATAGAGTTGGCGATTCCTAGGTTTTGACCTAAAACCGGGTGAGGCTCAGGATGTTTCCGTCGGGGTCCTTGAACCAGGCGACCTTCGCGCCGCCGGGCGCCGTCCAGATATTGAGCTCATCCTGGGAATCCATATACCGCTCAAACTTCACTCCGGCCGCCGCGAGCCCCTTGACTGTCGCAGCGATGTCCGGCACCTTCCAGCCCAGCACCGTGAACGGCTGCGGCGTCAGCGGCTTGGGAACGTTAGTCACGCGCAAGGTGATCCCGTGCGCGTCAAACACCGCCGCGAAGGAATCCTGACTGATCAGAGACAGGCCCAGGGTGTCGCGATAAAACTCCACTGCGCGCACCGCGTCTATGGTGGGCGCGAATGCTATGACGTCGAATTCACCGAGCGAAGTTTTGTCCACGAGCGCCTATTGGGCGAGCTTATTGCGCAAAGCGGCGGAAGAAGCTGTCCGGCTTCCATTGCGGGCGCGCGGGCGCGTTGGCCACGGCTTCCGCGAGCGCCAGCATCACCCGGTTGTAGCGAGCGGCTGCTTCCAGATCCACGGGCTGTTGCAGATCGTCCGAGGGAGCGTGATAGCGGTTTTGGAGCCACGCTTTTTCGAGAGCTTCTTCCTTGCTCCCCGGCAGGAAGCCGAATTCAAGCATCACCGAAGGAACGCCCACACGGATGAAGTTGTATTGGTCGCTGCGGGTGAAAACATTGCGCGACGGCTCAGGATCGGGCTGCACCTTAACGTCCAGCGTATTGGCCGCGCGGCGGACCGCATCGCCCAGGTCGGATTCCTCCAGTCCGTAGACGGTCATCAGATGCAGCGGATAAAGCGGCAGGAACATGTCGTTATTGAGATCCGCGACCATGCTTTTCGCGGGCACCGTGGGATGCGCCGCGAAGTAGCGCGAGCCCAGCAGTCCCTTCTCTTCGCCGGTGACAACGACAAACAGCAGGGAACGCTTCAGCCGGACCTTCTGTTCTTGAATGCTATTGGCGATCTCGATCAGCGTGGCCACGCCCGACGCGTTATCCATGGCGCCGTTGTAAATTGCGTCGCCGTTGATCGGTTCACCCACGCCGAGATGATCCAGATGCGCCGAGAGCACCACGTATTCGCTCTTTAGCATCGGATCGGAACCGAGCAGCGACGCGATCACGTTCTGCGACTCCAGATCGCGCTGTTCGATTTTCGTTTTCGCGCGCAGGGACGCGGTGAGAGCGAAATGCGGAAGCGGTTTGCCGGCATCCACCAGCGCCAGCAGTTCGGCGAAGGTGTGCCCCGATCCTTCCAGCCACCGGTCCGCCCGATCCGGGTTGACCCCAACCGCAATTTTCAAATCCGCGGAACCGTTCAATGCCGGATCGGCGAGGTTCATGGATTCCTGGAGGCGCGCCAGCGCGGTGCGGCTCCAAGGAATATCGGCGGTGTGCGGATTCTGGATGGTCACCACGCCCACGACGCCGGCCTGCTTCAGAAAGCGGGCCCGCTCCAGGGTGTATTGGTAGTGAGACTTGAGCACTCCGGGAATGTTAGACGGGCCTCCGCCGAGGACCACGATGATCTTGCCGCGCACGTCGAGCCCGGCGAAATCGTCGAACTTCATTTCCGGCACGGTGAGGCCGTAGCCGGCGAACACCAGCGGAGCTTCGATGGAAGAGGCGGGCGGAGCTCCCCGGCCGATGAGGGCGTCTTCGCCTAGCGTGAGACGCTCGGGCTTGCCGTTGCGGATCAGCTCGAGGCTGCTCTCCGGCTCGACGAGTTTCCAGGCTTTGAACTTCACGGGCTGGAGGAAACCATCCTTGTCATTTGGATTCGAACCGGCGGGCTTCAAGCCGGCCTTCTGGAATTGCTGCGCCACGTACTCGGCGGCCTTGCGATGCTCCGGACTGCCGGTGAGGCGGCCGCGCATCTGGTCATTAGCCAGCGCTTCGACGTAGCTCCACCAGCGTTTCCCGTCGGGCGCGCCGGCGGCGAAGACGAGAGCCGCAACGGTAAGCGCGGCGGAAAGCGAAACGAAGGCGATCCGAAGGTGTCTCACGGCATTCGGTTCTCCAAGTCTATTACTTCTTTTTGGGAGCCGTCTACTTGAACGGCATATCCACCACGGCGTAACTGCCCGGTGTGGCCTCGTTCACCACCAAGGGATCAGCGGTGCCGGCGTACCATGATCAAACAGTATGCGCATCGACTGTTTGCCGGGGCTCCTGCGCAGAGGCGCGCGGGTCAAGGCTGCGCGCCGGGGATTCGAGTACCGCGACCACTTGTTCCCGTGTCACGTCGAAGCACTCCATAATTTCGTCGATGGTTGCGCCCGCTTCAAAGTTCTCGAAAACGGTGGAAACCGGCATCCGGGTATCCTTAAAATACCCACGCGCCACTGCGCCGGTCTGGGACGCTTTCCACGGCGGGGCATTGTGACCAATCCAGAGCTGGCATGTTCCTACCCTCCCTTATCGCAACGCTGAAAGGGAATCTGAAAGCGGCGCCTCCGAGTGTTTCCTCCAGCAGGCCTCATATATATCTTCCATGTCGCGGGCGAAACGGTGAGTGTCGCAAACAGACGAGGCGGACAGTTTCGATCGCATCGTGCGCCGGAGTTCCCTCAGCCGCTCCGGCGTGTCGGACGAAGATCCCCAACGGGACGCCAAAGAAATGTAGTCTTCAAGATCGCAAGCGACGAATTCTTCCAAGCCGCCCGCCCGCAGGATCGAAGCGCTCATCCGCGAGGCCCAGCGATCCCCGTGGAAAGCAATCACCGGAACACCCTGCCAGATGGCATCCGTCGTACTGGTGCCGCCGTTGTAAGGAAACGTCTCCAGCGCTATGTCGATCCGGTCGTAAGCCTTCAGGAAGTCATAGTACTCTTCCGGCCCTTCGAGATGGACTTGCTCCGCCCCGATGCCATGCTTCGCGAAGAGGCTGTGAATAAACTGGCGCGTCACCGGCGATGCCAGGTGCGTGTTCTTCATGATGAGGGAGCTATTCGGACTCTGTTGCAGAATGCGGCTCCAGCTGGCGACCACCTCGTCCGTAATCTTGTACTGCGAGGCGAAAGATCCAAACGTGACCCCGCTCTTGGTAAGGCAGGGCGGGTCCACCACGGGTGGTACAGGATAGTCCACCGCGAAAGTCAAAAAACTTCCGGGGACCCGAAGAATTTTCTCCGAGTAAAAGCGCTCCTCTTCGACGGGAATTACGTGTGGGTCACCGATCAAATAGTCGAAGCCGCTCATCCCCGTCGTGGCAAACATGTTGAACCACGCAATCGCGATCGGAGACGGGCGGAGGGCAAATAGCGGGAGGCGCCGCATGTTGCTGTAGCCGTTCAGATCGATCAGAACATCAATCCCGGCCTGCCGGATCAGCTCAGCCAGCGCCTCATTCGAGAGGTTCGTGGTATCGAAAAACCGATCGTTCGGGTTCGCGCGGTAACCATATTGAATCGAAGCGGCGGGCGCGTCGGAAAACAGGTGGACCTGCACGGCACTCCGGTCGTGCCGATTGATGAGGCCCCAAACCGGTTTCATATAATTCTCGCGGTGAAAGAACGAAGAAACGTAGCCGATTCGCAGCGGCTGGGCGCTCGCCGCTCTGCGTACCCGTTCGGCTCCCAGGGGCTGGGGGGAAAGGTCCCGGTCCCAACTCCTTCGCGCCTCCAGCACCGCCTGGTTGTCCGCTTCGGGAGCCCCGGGAACGATCACGGCGATCATCGCACGCGCCTGAGCACCGGCCTCTTGCGGCTGCGCTGCGCAGTATCGAAAATGAGCCAACGCTGCGCTCACTTGGCCCATTTCATAAAGCGCACGGGCCAAATTATGCCGGGCTTCCAACCAATCCGGCTGCAGCTCAACTGCCTTCTGAAAGCAGATCATCGCCGAAACGTAATCCCGGCGCGTAATCTCCACACAGCCGCCTGAATACCAGCCCCGCGCCAGCCGCGGATTCACTTGGAGGGCTCTCTGATACAACGCGACGGCTTCCCGCAGCTCGTCCGACTGCTGCAAGATGTCGCCGAGGTCGCAAAGTACGTCAGTGTCTTGAGGTTGAACGGCTAGGGCTCTTTTGAAATACCCGGCCGCTTCCGCGTTGCGGCCTGCCGCATGCATCATTTGGCCGAGTGCGGCGAGGGAATGAAAGTGCGCCCCGTTCAACTGCAGCGCCCGGCGAAAGCTTTCCAGCGCTTCCCCGGCGTCGCCGTGGTCCCGTAAAGCATTGCCGAGATTGTAGTAGGTGTCGGTAAGGCTCGAATCCAGCCGGAGCGCCTCCCGGTATGCCGCTATGGCTTCGGGCAAACGCTTTTGCCTTTTTCGCAAGGTGCCGAGGCTACTGTGAAACTCCGCTCGATGGTCCAGGGCGATCGCGCGCTCAAAACTTCGTTCAGCGTCTTCATACTTCTCCAGGCAAGTCAAAGCCCAGCCGAGGGCGTGGTGATAGTCGGCGATTCCTGGCGCGACAGCGACCGCTTGGCATAGTAGGCCGGCTGCCTCAGCGTTGTCACCGTTTTGAGATTTTAGACAACCGAAGAGATACAAGCCGTGCGGATGTCCTGGATTCTTCCGCAAGAACTTTCGATAGCACCTTGCCGCCTCCGGTAAATTCCCGGAACCATGGTGATCCAAAGCCCGTGCCAGAAGAGAATTTCTATCAACCACGAAATCTACCGTATAGCATCATACCCCACGGGTGTCATGAGTTGAGGGCTCACGCGCATCCGCCGAATTGCGCATTCCGCCTTAAGCCTGGCTTACGTGTATTGAGGCGCGGCGAGCTAATTGAGGCTCAGCGAGCCGGGAAACGGGAGGTCGCCAGCGCCGCGCCAGGCCCGTTTTCGGAGTTGACACCGATGGGCCGGCTGGGGTCTGCGCACGGAGAACAAAAGTTCGTGAACTCTTACGCGACCTGTGATATGATTTACGGGTCATCCAAACCTAGGAGGGTCCCGTGGCACGAGAAAGTACTCAGAAAAAGCTCGAGCGCGTACGTCCGCCTCGAGTGCAGATCAGCTATGACGTGGAAATTGGGAACGCCATTGAACTGAAAGAGCTTCCGTTTGTAATGGGCGTTCTGGGAGACTTGACCGGTCAACCCAAAGAGGCCCTGCCGCGGCTGAAGGACCGCCGGTTCGTCGAAATCACGCCCGACAATTTCGACGCGGTACTCGACAGCATGAAGCCGCATTTGGCGTTCAGCGTGGAAAACAAGCTGAGCGAGGATTCGACCGCCGGACAGATTAAGGTCGACCTGAACTTCAAGAGCATGGACGACTTCGAGCCCGAGAACGTCGCCAAGCAGGTCAGGCCGCTCAGGGAGCTTCTGGAGCTGCGGACCAGGCTTTCCGATCTTCGGGGCAACCTGCAAACCAACGAGAAGCTGGATGAGATCCTGTTGGACGCGGTTTCGAACACGGACAAACTGAACAAGCTCAAGGGTGAATTGGGCCTAGACGCAAAGAAGGAGGAATAGTTTTATGGCGGAAAAAAAGGCGGCAGCGGCAGGGGCGACGGAGAAGGCGGCGGCGCAGACCATCGAGGCAGAAGTTAGTCTGCTAGACCAAATCGTCCAGACCGCGAGCGTCGGAGCCGCTCCCGATCAGAAGGAACGCGGCAGGGACATGGTAAAGGAGTTTGTGTCCCAGGTGTTGGCAGGCGAGATGACGGTCTCGCGCGATACCGAGGCGATGATCAACGCGCGCATCGCACAGCTGGATCACCTGCTTTCGATTCAGCTCGCCGAGGTGATGCATCATCCCGATTTTCAAAAGCTGGAGGGGACCTGGCGCGGAATCCAGTACCTGATCAAAAATTCAGAGTGCACCCCGATGCTGAAAATCCGGGTATTGAACGTCTCGAAAAAAGAGCTGGGGCGGGATTTGCAGCGCGCGACGGAGTTCGATCAGAGCGCGATCTTCAAGAAAGTGTACGAGGAAGAGTACGGAGTGTTCGGCGGCGAGCCGTTCGCTGCCATACTGGGCGATTACGAGTTCAGCAAGAGCTTTGAAGATCTCGAATTGCTTGACAATATGTCGCACGTGGCGGCAGCGGCGCATGCGCCGTTCCTGACCGCGGCGAACGCGAACCTGCTTAGTTTGGACAGTTTCACCAATCTGGGGCAGCCGCGCGATCTGGGCAAAGTCTTCGATACCACGGAGTACGCCAAATGGAAGGGCTTCCGGATGAGCGAAGATTCGCGCTACGTGGGAATGTGCGTGCCGCACATTTTGATGCGCGTGCCTTACGGTAAGGATACCCGTACCGTCGAGGCGTTCAACTACGAAGAGGGCGTGGACGGGTCGGACCACTCCAAGTATCTATGGGGCAACGCGGCATATGCGCTGGCGACCCGGCTGACCAACGCATTCTCGCTGTACGGCTGGTGCGCGGCCATCCGCGGCGTGGAGGGCGGCGGACTGGTGGAAGGCCTGCCGACGCATGCGTTCCGCACCGACGACGGCGATATCGCGCTGAAGTGCCCGACCGAGATCGCCATTACCGACCGCCGCGAAAAGGAGTTGTCCGATCTCGGATTTATTCCGCTGGTGCACTGCAAGGGCACCGACTACGCCGCGTTTTTCGGCGTGCAATCGGCGCAAAAGGCGCGGATTTACGATCAGGAATCGGCCAATGCGAACGCACGGCTCTCGACGCAGTTGCCCTACATCTTCGCCGTCTCGCGCTTTGCGCATTATCTGAAGGCGATGATGCGCGACAAGATCGGCAGCTTCATGTCGCGTGCCGACTGCGAGTCTTTCCTGAACCGTTGGATCATGCACTACGTGGCCGGTAACGATGGCATCTCCAACACCATCAAGGCACAGCGCCCTCTGCGCGACGCCCGGGTCGATGTGGTGGAAGTTCCGGGTAAGCCCGGGGTTTATCGGGCGGTTGCTTTCCTGCGGCCGCACTTCCAATTGGATGAATTATCGGTATCCCTGCGGCTCGTCGCGGAATTGCCTCAGGCCGCCAAGTAGCAAATAACCACTAACCGCCCGTGCACTGGAGGGGATCGGGCGTCAGTAAGACCAAAAGGAGAAAGCATCATGGCGATAGCAATGTATTTGAATATTCCAGGAGTAACCGGAGAGTGTCAGGCAACGGGCTTTACAAACTGGATCGACATTTCCAGCTACAGCGTCGGAGCATCGAACCCGACCACCGTTGGTACGGGCACCGGTTCCGGCGCGGGCAAAGTGGACATATCTTCGGTGTCGATTCAGAAGAGCATCGATAACGCCACGCCTTCGCTGTTTCTGAATTGCTGTTCGGGCAACCACTACGCAACGGCGGAAATTCAAGTCCTCGAAGCGGGCGGGGCTGCTCCGGTGGCATTTCTGGTGATCGATTTCACTCAGGTGTTCATCGACAGTATAAGTTGGGGCGGCTCCTCCGGAGGCGGCAAGCCTGCGGAGAGCGTTTCTTTCAGCTTTGCGTCGATCAAGTTCACCTACACGCCGCAACTCGCGACCGGCGGAGGCGGATCTCCGCAGCTGTTCGGCTGGAATATTTTGCAGAACGCGGCCATGTAATCGCCGCGCAAGGTGGACCGGACTGGGCTGGCGCGTCGACGCCGGCCCAGTTCCGTCTTGGGGTTGGCCAAATGATCGGAGAGCGATGACTGCCACAGAACTTTATCGGGCCGGCAAGCTGGACGAGGCGATTCAGGCCCTCAATCAAGAGTTGCGCAACAATCCTACCGACGTGGCGCAGCGAACATTCCTGTTCGAGCTGCTCAGCTTCGCCGGTGAGTACGAGCGAGCGGAGAAGCAACTCGACCTACTGGGGGACCAGAATCAAGACTCGATGCTGGCGAGTCTACTATATCGGGGCGCCCTCAATGCGGACCGCACGCGCCAGGATATGTTTCGGGAGGGCAAGTTGACGCCTCCCGTGCTGGACGCGCCCAAAGTGGGGGGATTGCTGAACGGCAAGCCGTTTGAAACGATTAGCGATGCCGATCCGCGGATCGGCTCCAGGCTGGAAGTGATCGCGGCCGGGGATTATCTGTGGATCGGCTTCGAGCATATCGCGTACCTGAACATTGAGGCTCCCAAGCGGCTGCGAGACACGCTCTGGGCGACCGGCCGGTTGCGCACGGGTCCGTCGTTCAAAGGGCAGGATCTCGGCGACGTATTGCTTCCGGCGCTGGCGCCAGGGTCGGTTGACAGCGACGATCCGGAGATCCGGCTGGGGCGAGTTACGGAGTGGTTTCGCGATGAAAGCGGCCTCGAGTTCCCGCTGGGCCGGAAAGTTCTGCTGGTGGATGGCGAAGAGGTCCCCTTGCTGGAAATACGTACGCTCGAAATACAAGCGGCGGCGGGCGGCGCTTCGCAATAGGCCATGCCAGTCAGCGACGAGCTCCTGCAACCCATCCCCGGAGACAACCCGAGCGGCGTAAATCTTTACACCACTCCGCTGTTTGAAGAGGTCCGCGAGGCGCGCCGGCAGGATGACACCGCCCCGCAGGGTCTGTGGGAGCACGAGATCAAGATGGCGGATTATGACGCAGTCATCCGCCTGACCACCAACGCGCTCACCAACCAAACCAAAGACCTGTTTTTGGCCTCCTGGCTGGCCGAGGCGTTGTTGAATAAGCAGGGCTTCCCTGGGTTGAATGACGGTCTCAACCTGATGCGCGGCCTGATCGAGCAGTTCTGGGATACGCTGTATCCCGAAGTGGAGGACGGCGACGCTGAGTTTCGCGCCTCGCCGCTCGAGTGGTTCGGGAATTATTACGATCCAGGCAAGGGATCGTCGCCTGCGGCGGCCGTTAAGACGGTTCCTATCGCGACGGACAAGCAGCTGAATTTCCTTCGATACGCGGAATCCCGGAAGGTTCCCACGAAGGAAGAGGCCAAGGCGAGCGACCCCAAGAGGTTGGAGCGGGAGAAGGCGCTGAAGGAAGGCAAACTCGAGCAGGAGCTGGCCGACGCCGCAGTTGAGGCATCGCCCAAGGCATTTTACGTCCAGCTCAATAAGGACATCGCGGCCTCGCTCAAAAACCTGAAAGCGCTGGAAGACCTTGCCAACGAGAAATTCGGAGACGCGGCGCCGAGCTTTAGAAATTTGCGGGCGACGGTGACCGAGGTTTCTACAACCGTCGGGATTATTCTGAAAAGAAAGCGGGAACTGGAGCCGGATCTTGAGCCGGAGGTCGAGGCTGGGGAGCCCGGAGAAGTCGTGGAAACAGCGGCGGAGGCGGCATCCGCGCTGGGCCACATCCGGAATCGCGACGATGCGATTGCCCACGTTCTGGCCGGCGTCGAGTTCCTCCGGAGCACGGAACCGCAGAATCCGGCGGGCTATCTGGCCGCGCGCGGGTTGCGCTGGGGGGAACTCCGGGCCGCGGGAGCGAAGCCCGACCCGAAAACTCTGGTTCCCGCGCCGGCCGATCTCAGAACGCAGATCAAAAGCCTCGCGCTGGAAGGCAAGTGGCCGGAGCTGCTGGAGGCCTGCGAGCGAGGGTCGAGCATGGCCTGCGGGCGCGGCTGGCTCGACATGCAGCGCTACGCGATCCAGGCTTGCGAAGAGCTCGGCGAGGGTTATCAGCCGCTGGCGAGGGCGCTCAAATCGGAGCTGCGCGCGCTCCTGCTGGATTATCCGCAGCTTCCGGAGATGTTCCTTATGGACGATACCCCGACCGCCAATCTCGATACCCAGAAGTGGCTGCGGACAAAGGTGCTCAACTCCGAGCGCTTGCTGGAGCCGATTTCCAACGGGCACCGGGATGGCGCCGGAGTCTACCAGCGCGCTCTCGAAGCCGCCAACTCCGGAAATGCGGCCGAGGCAATCGGTATGCTGACGCGCGAGCGGGAGAAGAGCGATTCGGGCCGGAGCCGATTCATCAACAAGGTGGAGCTGGCGCAATTGCTGATCGCCATGGGGAAAGAGGCGGTGGCGTGTCCCATCCTGAAAGAACTGGCGCAGGAGCTTGCGGACCGGAAGCTGGAAGCATGGGAAGACCCTAGTCTGGTCGCCCGGCCGCTGGCGCTATTGTACAAATGCATGGCCAAGCTCAAGTTGGACGCCGCGCAGATGGAAGATCTGCATACGCGAATTTGCAAGCTGGACGTCGCTCAGGCGCTCAGTTGTCTGGAGTGACGGATGCCCCGCAAGCCCGCGAATGGCCCGGTTACGATTTCCGTGTTCGATCGATTGATCGATCAGGATCCGAAGGTGCGGACCGAGGCTCCGCTGACGCGTCTACAATCGATGCGCGAGCTGAAGGCCGCGCTGCGGCGCGATCTGGAATGGCTGCTGAACACGCGGCAGCCGCTGGACCCGCCGGCGGAAGGCTCGACGGAGCTGCCGCGTTCCTTATACACGTACGGCCTGCCCGACATCACCTCGATGAGCCTCGCTTCAATGGAAGATCGAAAAAAGCTGGCCCGAGTGATGGAAACGGCGCTGGTGAATTTCGAGCCTCGGCTGGGGAGTCCGAAGGTGAAGTTCGTCCAAAGCGGCGAAGGCAAAACCCACATTGTGCGCTTCGTGATCGAAGGCTTTTTGAAGGTCGACCCCGCGCCGGAGTACGTGACATTTGATACAGTGCTAGAAACCGTGATCGGCGCCTACGAAGTAAAGGGAGAAGCAGGTGCGAGATGAACTGCTCGCTTACTACGAACGCGAGCTGACGTTTCTGCGCCTGCTCGGGGCCGAGTTCGCCGAGAAGTATCCCAAAGTAGCGAACCGTCTGGTGCTCGGGCCGAACGGCTCCGAAGATCCGCACGTCGAGCGGCTGCTGGAGGGCTTCGCGTTTCTCGCCGCGCGCGTTCACCTGCGCATCGACGACGATTTTCCGGAGATCTCGGAAGCGCTGCTGAGCATCCTGTACCCGCATTACATCCGGCCCATCCCTTCGATGACCATCGCCGAATTTCATCTGGATCCGAAGGAAGGCAAGACCACCGCCGGATTCAAGGTGGATGCGGGTTCGGTGCTGTATTCGCGGCCGGTGGGCGGAATCCCGTGCAAGTTTAGAACTTCGCACGATCTGATCATGTGGCCGCTTACAGTCGCCGAAGCGCAATGGCGTCCACCCGACCAGCTTCGCCCGGAAGTGCATGCCCCGGACGCCGTCGCGGTGTGCCGGCTGAAGCTTTCCTGTTCGCCCGACGTGCAGTTCAAGACGCTGCCGCTATCGAGTCTTCGGTTCTATCTGAACGGCGAAGGCTCGCTGGTGCATACGCTGTACGAGTTGCTGTTCAACAGTTGCACCAGGGTGGTCATTCGCGATCCCAGACCTCATTCGGGCGTCCCGCCGGTGCACCTGCCGGCGAGCGCGCTTCAGCCGGTGGGATTCCGCGAGGAAGAGGCGCTGCTGCCGTCGCCGCGACGGTCGTTCGCCGGATACCGGCTGCTACAGGAATATTTCGCGTTGCCGGAGCGGTTCTTATTCATCGAGCTCAACGGCCTGGAACCGCTGGCGGCGTTTGAATCCGAGGCGGAGATTTTGTTTCTGATCGGCCCCTTCGAGCGGAACGACCGGTATCAGCCGCTGGAACTGGGGGTTAACGCGAAGACGTTCCGGCTGAACTGCTCGCCGATCGCGAATCTCTTTACAAAGACCGCCGAGCCGGTACTGCTGGACCAGACCCGTTACGAGTATCCGGTGATCCCGGACCTGCGGCGCCGCGGAACCATGGAGGTGTATTCGATCGACCAGGTCTTCAGCTCCAATCCCGATAGCCACGAGATCGTCGATTACGAACCGTTTTATTCGCTGCGGCACGTGCGTTCTCAGGACGCGGGCCACACCTTCTGGCATGCCACGCGGCATGCCGCGACTAGAAAGGGCGATAGCGGCAGCGACGTCATGATCACTCTCATGGATCTCTCGGGACGGCACACACACCCGGCCGCGGACGCGCTGACCGTGAAATGCACCTGCACCAATCGCGATTTGCCCTCGCAGCTGCCCTTCGGCGATGAGCGCGGCGATTTCGAACTGGAAGGATCGGCGAAGATCCAGCGCATCGTGTCGCTCCGCAAAGCCACCCCTTCCCTGCGCCCGGCGTTCGACCGCAGCCTGCTGTGGCGCAAGATTTCTCATTTCTCGCTGAACTATCTGTCGCTGGTGGAAGAAGGCAAGGAGGCACTCCAGGAGCTTCTGCGGCTTTACAATTATTCGGGTTCGCCGTATCTGGAACGCCAGATCGAGGGTATCCGGTCGGTGCAGAGCCGGCGGCACTTCGCGCGCGTGGTAACCGAACTGAGCATCTCCTTCGTGCGCGGAACGCGGGTTGAAATGGAGATCGACGAGGATCAGTTCGTGGGCGGAGGCGTCTATCTGTTCGCCTCGATTCTAGAATCTTTTCTGGGGTTATACGTCTCGATGAACAGCTTCAGCCAGCTGGTGGTGCGAACGCCGCAGCGAAAGGAGGTGCTTCGGGAATGGCAACCGCGAGCAGGCCGGAAGATCCTATTGTAATCACTTCGGAGCTGGCCGAAATCCTGCGCTCCAACCCCTGGAATTTTGAGTTCTTCCAGGCGGTGCGGGTGCTGGAACGCCTTCACCCGGAGCGCGAACCGGTGGGTCATTTTTTCGCCCCCCAGTCGGAAGCGGTGAGGTTCCGCGCACACGCGTCCACGGTGTTTCCGGCCAGCGAAATTCAGTCGCTGCGGGACGCCGACGATGAGCGGGCGAACATGGAAGTCAATTTCATGGGACTGTTCGGGCCGCTGGGCGTTCTGCCGCTGTATTATACCGAGCTGATCGCCGAGCGAGCGCGGGTGCGGGACACCGCGCTGATCGATTTTCTCAACATCTTCAACCACCGGATGATCTCGCTGTTTTACCGGGCGTGGGAAAAATACCGGTTCCCGATTTCCTACGAGCGCGGCGATCCGGACCAGGTGGCGCGCCGCCTCCTGGACTTCATCGGACTCGGCACGCCTGGACTTCAGGACCGGCAGAAGGTGACCGACAATGCGCTGATCCATTATGCGGGACTGCTTTCGCAGCAGCCGCGCTGCGCCGCGAACCTCGAGAGCCTGCTGGCCGATTATTTCGACGTGCCGGTGGAGGTGGAACAGTTCGTGGGCACATGGTATAAGCTCGACGAATCGACGCAGTTTTGCATGGAGGAGGGCGTGGACGTCTCCGAGCAGCTCGGCATTGGCGCGATCGTCGGCGATGAAGTGTGGGACACGCAGGGGCGCGTGCGGCTGCGGATCGGGCCGCTGCGGATGGCGCGGTATCTGGACTTCTTGCCCACCGGCACGGCGTATGCTCCGCTGCGCTCTCTCGCGGAATTTTGCGCGGGTGGCGAGATTGATTTTGAAGTGCAATTGATTCTCGACCGGAGGGATGTTCCGGTCTGCGAGCTGGGCGCGGAAGAAGAAGCGGGTCCGCGCCTCGGATGGGTCACCTGGGCTCGAACCAAGCCCATGGGCCGCGATCCCGGCGAAACGATTCTGCCGCTTTGAACAGGAATCAGGAGGAAAACCAATGGCCATTAATCTGAAGTCTTTGATTGGCAAGCTAGACGATGCAGCGCGCAACAGCGTGGAATCGGCCGCGGGACTGTGCCTTTCCCGCACTCACTATTCGATTGAAATCGAGCACTACCTGCTCAAACTGCTGGATATTCCAGACTGCGATTTTCTGCCGATTCTGCGCCGCTTCGAAGTGGATCGCAGCCGCTTGGCCACGGAGCTGACCCGCAGCCTTGACAGGCTCAAATCGGGCAACGCGCGGACGCCGTCGCTGAGCCCATCTCTGGTGAAGATGCTGACGGAGGCATGGAGCATCGGCTCGCTCAGCTTCGGAGCCGCTCGAATCCGTACCGGCCACACGATCCTCGCTCTGGCCTCGAACGACGAGCTGGCGCGGCAAGTCCACGAATCGAGCCGGGAGTTTCAGAAGATCGACGCCGCCGCCCTGGAGAAGGAGTTCGCCAGCATCACCGCCGGGTCGCACGAGGAAACAAGTTCGGCGGCGGAGGATGCCGCCGGGGCGGCGTCGGGCGGGCCCAAGGCGGGCGGCAAGACCCCCAATCTCGACCAGTTCACGGTCAATCTGACGGATCGCGCCAAGCAAGGCAAAATCGATCCAGTTCTGGGCCGCGACTTCGAGATCCGCCAACTGGTGGACATTCTCCTGCGACGGCGGCAAAACAATCCGATCCTTACGGGCGAAGCCGGGGTGGGCAAAACCGCCGTGGTAGAAGGTTTTGCGCTTCGCGTTGCTCTGGGCGACGTTCCGCCGCCGTTGAAAAACGTCAGCCTGCGCACGCTCGACCTCGCGCTGCTTCAGGCCGGCGCGGGGATCAAAGGCGAATTCGAGAACCGGCTCAAAGGGCTTATCGAGGAAGTCAAATCGTCGCCCACACCGATTATTCTTTTCATCGATGAAGCGCACACCATGATCGGCGCGGGCGGACAAGCCGGGCAGGGCGACGCCGCCAATCTGCTGAAGCCGGCTCTGGCGCGCGGCGAACTGCGCACGATCGCCGCGACTACCTGGTCCGAGTACAAGAAATACTTCGAAAAAGATCCCGCGCTGACGCGGCGTTTTCAGGTGGTGAAAGTCGAGGAGCCGGACGAGGCAGGGTGCGTGGTGATGCTTCGCGGCATCGTCGCCCCGCTGGAGAAGCATCACAACGTCCGCATTCTGGACGAGGCCGTCTTCGCGGCCGTGCACCTCTCCAATCGCTATCTGGCGGAGCGCCAGCTTCCCGATAAAGCCGTCAGCGTCCTGGACACCGCCTGCGCCCGCCTTTCCTTGAGCCAGGAGGCGACGCCCGCGCCGATCGAAGACGCGACGCGCCACCTGGACTCGCTCGAGGTGCAGGAACGCGTGCTTTCGCGAGAGACGGCCGCGGGTGCGGATCACGCGGAACGTCTCGGCGAAATCGTCCGGCGTAAAGCGGAAGTGCAGGCACAGCTCGCAGCGCTTCAGGAGAAGTGGAAAACGATCCGCGACCTGGTGGTTAAAATTCGCGAGCTTCGAACCAAGCTCGAAGCAACCGCTCTGGCCGCGGGCGCGGGCGCAGCCACCGCACAGGCACCTTCCGGAACGTCCGAGATCAGCGTCGCGCGCGAAGAAATGTCGCGTCTCCAAGGCGAACTCGACCGGATCCAGGGCGAAAATCCGCTGATGCGCGTATGTGTCGACGCTTCGATTATCGGCGAGGTTATTTCGGGTTGGACAGGTATCCCCGTCGGAAAGCTGATGAAGGACGAAATCGCGATGGTGCTGGAGCTCGAAATGCATCTGGGCCGCCGGCTGATCGGGCAGAACTACGCGCTGCAACTGATCTCCGAGCGGGTGCGGACCTCGCGCAGCAGTCTCGACGACCCCGGCAAGCCGATCGGCGTGTTCATGCTGGTGGGGCCGAGCGGCGTCGGAAAAACCGAGACGGCGCTTTCGCTGGCCGATCTGTTATATGGTGGCGAACGCAACCTGATCACCATCAATATGTCGGAGTTTCAAGAGGCGCATACCGTTTCGACGCTGAAGGGATCGCCTCCGGGCTATGTCGGCTATGGCGAGGGCGGCGTGCTGACGGAAGCGGTCCGGCGGCGGCCATACTCGGTGGTGTTGCTGGACGAAGTGGAGAAAGCGCACCCCGACGTTCTCGAGCTGTTCTATCAGGTATTCGACAAAGGCATGATGGAGGACGGAGAAGGCCGCGAGATCAATTTCAAGAATACGATCATTCTTCTCACCACCAACGCCTGCACGGATCAGATCGCGAAGCTGACCGCGGATCCGGAGACCGCTCCGAGTCCGGAAGGGCTGGTGAAGGCGATCAAGCCGGAACTGAATAAGATTTTCAAGCCCGCCTTTCTCGGGCGAATGGTGATTATCCCGTATTACCCCGTTCGCGACGAGGTGCTGAAGCAGATCATCCGGCTGAAACTCGGGAAAATCAAGCGAAGGCTCCAGGAGAATCACCGCATCGAGCTGATGCACGACGAAGCGCTGATCGCCGAAGTGGCCAACCGGTGCACCGAAGTGGAGAGTGGAGCGCGCAACGTGGACAATATCCTGACCAACACGCTGCTGCCCGACATTTCCCGACGCATCCTCGCCGGCCTCGCGGAGGGCCAGAAGCTATCGTCGATCCAGATATCGATAGGACAGAACGGACAGTTCGAGTACGCTTAGGATACCGCCGTGGCAGACGTTAAACAAGCGGACCGACTCTTTCAAATCACTACGCCGCTCGGCGACGATGTCTTGGTCCCTCGAAGCTTCGAAGGCTCGGAGGGGATTTCGCGTCTGTACGAGTATCGAATCGAGCTTTCCTCGGAAAATGGCTCGATCAACCCGCAGGACATCGTCGGGAAACGCGTGACTCTGTCGGTGCTTCAAGCCGACATGGAGACGGAGC
>Ga0209415_10000386_pt1 | contig 80247 bp, 67 predicted proteins | sample PeaSoiSIISIP2007_FD_187696 | JGI IMG/M metagenome (GOLD analysis project Ga0209415, IMG submission 187696) | Peat soil microbial communities from Weissenstadt, Germany - SII-SIP-2007 (SPAdes) (version 2) | ecosystem: Environmental > Terrestrial > Soil > Wetlands > Peat | place: Germany...
GCCGCTGGGTCCAGGTTCCCATGCGGAGAGGGAGAGCACATCCCGGTTAATAACCTACTTACGCAGGAGTCAGTAGGAACAGCCGGACCGAGCGAACCGTCCCAACCCTTTCCCGCTTCGGGATACCGTTCCACGAGCCGACCGTTCCCGGACCGGAGAGCGCTCGGTGCGGCCCTGCGCCTGATTGGCGATTAGCTGTCCGAAACCCCCAGCAAGCCATGCGTTCGACTAATGTTCGAGTTCAATCTTCGTCGAATGAATCATTTTGACCGCGGTAGGTCTTTTAGTAGGTCGCCCCATGCGAGGATAGGAGGCTGCCGGGTTCGCTCGGCGGTGCGAAGACGATGATGGCAGCGGAGGGGAAGAAGGTCTGGATGGACGGTCGCCTCGTCGACTTCGCGGACGCGAAGGTCCATGTGCTGAACCACACGCTCCACTACGGGGTCGGCGTCTTCGAGGGGATCCGAGGCTACGAGACGGCGCAGGGACCGGCCATCTTCCGATTGCAGGAGCACGTCGCCCGACTGATCACGTCGGCAGCCATCTACCTGATGCCCCTCCGGTGGTCTGCTGAGGAGATCGCCCAGGCGATCGTCGACACCCAGGCCGCGAACGGCATCCTGCCGTCCTACATCCGGCCGATCGTCTACCGGGGGGAACCGGCTCTCGGGGTGAAGAACCCAACGGGCAAGGTATCGCTCGCCATAGCCGCGATCCCCGCGAAGAAGTATCTCGGTGAATCCTCGGAGGCGGGCATTCGGGCGAAGATCTCACCGTTCCGCAAGCCCCGGTCCGACGCCATCCCGTCTTTCGCGAAGGCGGCAGGGAACTACGTGAACAGCTACCTCGCGGGGGTCGATGCGCAGAAGGACGGATACGAGGAGGCGATCCTCCTCGATTCGAACGGCTACGTTGCCGAAGGGACGGGAGAGAACATCTTCATCGTTCGGGGGAAGCGACTGTTCACCCCCGGGCTCGAGTCGGACATCCTGCTCGGGATAACGCGAAGCTCCGTGATCCAGATCGCCACGGACATGGGCTACACCGTCACCGAGAAGATGGTCTCGATGAACGAGCTGCTCACGGCGGACGAGGCGTTCTTCACGGGAACGTATGCGGAACTCGCCCCGATCAAGCAGGTAGGACACTACACCATCGGCAAACGGTCTCCCGGCCCCGTGACCCTCACGATCATGGAGGCGTTCCACAAGATCGTCCACGGGGAGCTGCCGAAGTACCGCGAGTGGCTCACGCCCGTCCCCGCGCTCGCGACGGCCCCGCCACCGCGGGTCCGGCGGGCCTAGGCGCTACGATTCCACATCGGGAGGGGGCGGCGGCGGCCCGGGGTGCGCACACGTGTGCACGTGGGGGTCGGGGCGCCAGACCAGCTCGATGCGGAGTCCCTCGGGTCCCCGGAGGAAGAGCGACCGGGAGTCTTCCCGCTCCTTCTCGCCCGTTATCGTCACGCGGGCCCGCCCGACGCGGTTCCTGAGCCCCGTCCATTCGCTGACGCGAAACGCGATGTGATCGATGCCCGTCGGGGCCTCGCCCTTCGGGGAGTCCCTGAGCCCGAGCACCTGATCCCCGAACAGAAGGAACGTGTGGTCCACGGCCTCTCCGATGACCTCGAGGCCGAGCTGCTCGACGAAGAATCGTTTCGCCTTCGCTCGATCCTTCATGCGCAATTCGACGTGGTCGAACCCGACTAGCCCGAAATCGCGATGAGGTGCTCCCGCCGGCACGAGCGCCCCAGATTTTCCCCGTTATTAGCCCCTCGCTTGTCGGGCCGTCGAGACCGGAGACCGCCCGCGGGACCTCGAAGTCGGGCGCCGAAGGCTGATTCCCAAGGCGGTTTCGACGACTATAAGGGTCGCCGTCGCTGACGGGATTGAAGTGAGCGGACTGCACAGTCACGAGGGCGAGCTCGAGAAGGCGTTGGCACGCCTCGGCGGCCACGTCCCGTTTGCGGACCTGATGGCGGAGCGGCACCTCGGCGAGTCCACTTCGCTGGACTCGAAGGCGACGTCGGTGTCCGCCGAGCCCCGAATGCAGGGGGCCATCCTTCGAGCCTGGGAAGGGAGGTACTGGATAGAGGCCGCGACGTCGGATTTCGACCCGCGGTCGTTATCGGCCGCGGTCGAACGGCTGGTTCAGGCAGCGTCGCGATCTCCAACGCACAATCCGCCGCCAGGCCAGGCGGCGACGACCCGAGGCGAGTGGTCGACGCAGCCCCGCCGACCGATGAGCGCCCTGGGACCGGAGGGGATGGTCGCGCGGGCCCGCACGGCCCTTGGTTGGGCGAAGTCGGTGGAAGGTATCGGTGAGGCCCAGATCCGCATCCAGTGGGAGGAGGAGGAGAGGCTCTACCTCAACACCGCCGGAGCCCGATGTTCCCAGACGACCAACCGGACCCACTTCACAGCGGTCCCGGTGGCGATAGAAGGCGGTCGCGCCGAGTTCGACTTTCTCAATAGCGGAGGGATCGGTGGAGAGGAGATCCTCGATGCCCTCACGGAGGAGAACCTGACAGCGACCGCTCGCCGGTCGAAGGAGCTGCTGTCGGCCAAGGCGCCACCCGCCGGATCCATGAGCGTGATCCTCGACCCGAGCGTCGCGGGGCTGTTCGCCCACGAGTCGTTCGGGCACGGAACCGAGGCGGATCAGTTCCTTCGGGACCGGTCGTACCTCAAGCCCCTCCTCGGAGCCCAGGTCGGCCCCGACTTCCTCTCGATCGCCGACGATGGGGCCCTCCCCGGCGAGTGGGGTTCGATCTACTGCGACGACGAGGGCCACCCTGGCCAGAAGACCACGCTCGTGGAGAAGGGACGATTCGTCGGGGCCCTCCACGACTCGGAGACCGCCGCGGCGTATCGGGTCAAGCCCACGGGGAACACGCGCAGGTCGGACTTCCTGAGCCGGGCGTTCGTGCGGATGACGAACACGTACGTCGAGCCCGGAGATCGCACTCTCGAGGAGCTGGTGGCCGAGGTCAAACAGGGAGTGTTGCTCGAACGCGGGACGAGCGGGATCGAGGACCCCCTCGGTGGCCAGATGCAGCTCAAGGTGAAGATGGGCCACCGCATCGAGAACGGCCAGATCAAGGAGCTCGTCTCTTCTATGGCCCTCTCTGGCCGGGTCCTCGACTTCATGAGGGCGATTCGCGCGGTGGGCCGACGGGCTGACTTTTCGATACAGCCCGGTTACTGTGGCAAGGGTCACAGCGATTACCTGCCCGTGGGCTCGGGCGGAGTCTACCTCCTTTCGGATGCTGTCGTGGGGCCGGCATGAAGCAGGACCCAGACGGCGGAGAGATCGCCTACCGGGTCGCAGACCGTTTGAAGACGGCCGCTCCGTGGGAGATCTACGCGGAACGGTCCGAGCGGTACGAAGTGCATTTCAACGGCACAGCGACGGAGCTCATCCACGGCCCGATCGCCCTCGCAGGATTCGGGGTCCGGATCTTCCGACCTCGAAACGGCAAGACTTCTACCGGATTCCAGGCATCGACCGACCTCTCCGACGCGGGTATCCGCGCCGCTCTCGAGGATGCCGAGCGCCTTGCTCAGTACACCGAGTTCCCCGCCAAGAGGGTGGGACTACCAGCCCAGGGTCCTGCCTCCACCGGAGGGCCGAAGGTGGTCGACCCGGAGCTTTGGAAGGCGCCTCTTGACGCGGTAGAGGGGTACCTCTCTGCCCTGTTCGCTGCGTTCCACGGACGACGACACGCGGTCCCGAGCTTCGGTTCGGTCCGCGCGACGCTTACCCAGACGTCCATCGCCAACTCGGCTGGCCTGAGGACGACCTACCCACAGACGACGGTCGAGTTCGAGGTCGCCGTCAAAGCGTTCGGGGGCCCTGAGGGCCCGGCGCCCGGGGAATACTGGGTGACCGAATCGGGACGAAGACTCGACAAGAAGGCCCTCCCCGGGGCGGTCGAACGCTGGTGCAAGTACGCCGCGGACGTCCGGCGCGCCACTCCACCTCCTACCGGTGCCCTGGCCGTGATTCTCCCCGCCGGAGTGCTCTCGGGAATTCTGCCGACCACCCTTGGGTACAAGCTTTCCGGGCCTGCCCGGCTGCGGAAGATCTCCGTCCCGTTGGGACAGAAGGTCGCTCCCGAGAAGGTGACCATCCGAGACGATGGCTGCTACGATTGGTCCTTCGCTTCCGCGCCCTGCGACGACGAGGGCAGCCCACAACGGCTGCGCACGCTCGTGTCGGAGGGCTCGGTCCGGGAGCTCGTGTACGACTCGCTCTACGGCGCCGCGTTCGACGTCCCGACGACCGCGAACGCGGTCCGTTCCGCCTTCGGCGGCACCCTCGCGTGGAAACGTTTCACCCGGGCCCCCGCCCCGGCAGCGTCCACCCTGGTCGTGGCCCCAGGCGATGGAGGAACCGACCTCGAACTGGTCGAGACCGCCAAGGACGGCATCTGGGTGCAGCAGCTCGGTTGGGCGAACCCTGATCCCATCTCCGGCGCGTTCGGGGGAGAGATTCGGATCGGTTACCGGATACGCGCTGGCAAGCTCGCGGAGCCGATCCGGGGCGGTATCGTCGGCGGACTGGTCCTTGGCCCCACCGGAGCCCCTTCTCTGCTGGCAGGCATCGAATCGGTGGGCGGGACCCTCGAACTTTCCGAGTCACTTGCGGCCCCGTCGATCCTCGTCCGGCCGCTCTCCGTCGCGGGAGGTCCCGCGTAGGGACCTACTTCGTCTTCGGCAGGCTCACAACGATCGTCTGGCACTTCGGGCAACGCAGGCCCGGCAGGTTCGCGGAATAGCTCCCCTGAAAGCCGGTGCCGACCAGGACCTCAAGCCCCTTTGGCCGGGTTCGCACCGCGGAGGCTTCCCGGGCCCAGTAAAGTCCCGAGCCGTTCGACGTAGCCACGAACCCCGGCACCATCGGTCCCCCGCAGACCGAGCACATCCCCTCTGACATCCGAGCCGCCACCGGCACCGACCGAGCGGGGGTAATATTCGTTTTCGCTCCCGAACCCACGTCCCGAGGGGGGGAGGTTAGGGTCCTCCGGATAAATAGCGACCCCCGCAGGGCCGGGTACCCTGCGGGGGCCAAGTCATCGTGATGTCAGTACGTTGTATCGCTCGAATTCACCGCGCCGCTGGATCGCATGTGGCCACGGGACGTTGCCCCCCGCGCCAGGTAGGTCGGGCTAAGCCAGCGGGGCCAGCCCGATAGGGTGGGGTTGTCCGAGCGAGGTGGGGGGGCAACCGCGAGAATGAGTTGTCGGCTGGACGTTCGGGCCGACACGTGCCGGCTGTGGTGCGTCGCGAGCGACGCGCGTTCTGTTCGCATCATCAGAACACCTCCCCCAGGTCGGGGGGCGGGAGCCACGAGATCATCAGTTGGCGACCGCCGCGTCCGGAATCCTGTTGGACGACGGGGGTGATGCCAGAGCGGGGGCTCGAAGCGGCCAGCGCCTCGAAGTCCCGGATCCGCTGTCCCGCAGAGACCCGCGGCACGTCTACGATCGGGGGGATCTCCGGGGTGTAAACCGGGTAGTTGCCAACGGAGCCCAGCGGGTAGTGCTGGGTCCCCCGGCCGTGTCGGACCGAGGGTGCATCGAGATGGATCTCCCCGCAGCGCGGGCAGACGTCAGCGGCTTCGAGCATCGCTCCGATGCCGCCGAGGTGAGCACCGATTGCTCCCCTTTCGCTCATTGCAGAACTTGGTTGTCCGGCCCGCTATTTAAACGTCAGTTGATATTTTGTACAAAATAACTCTATGTATATCCTCAGACCATTGGGTGGCTGATGGGCCTACAGACCTACCTCCCCATCGAGATTCTCGACTACGTGCAGACTCACGAGCCGTCCGACGAGTCGGTCTACGGAATCGGTCAGCGTGAGCTGGCGAAGGCGCTGGGTTACCACCCTTGTTCGATGTCCAGGCCGCTCGATCAACTTGTGACGGAGGGACTCCTCGTTACCCGACGAGGGCTGGTCCGAGACGGACTTCGGCGACAGCTGACCTACCGCGTAACATCCGCAGGACTGGCCCGGCTAAAGCGGGAGACGCGCGAGGTCCCGTTACTTTCGGGGGATATCCCCCCGCCCCCACACCCGTTCCTAGGTCGGAAGGAAGAGCTCGACCAGTTGATCGAATTCTCCCACGCGGGATCATCCCTGACCCTAATCGACGGTCCGCCCGGGATGGGAAAGTCAGCTCTGATAAGCCGACATCTGAGGAGGATTAAGCGAGGAAAGATCCCTTTCTGGTTCACTGTGAGACCGGCCAGTTCGCCCAGGCAATTCGTTTCGTCGCTCTCTCACGCGCTTTCGTTCCTCGGGAACCCCCAACTAGCCTACTACTCGCAGCTCCCGCGAAATCCAGTTGCCCGAGAGGTCGCCGACCTCGCCGCGGCCGCGTTGGGAAACAGACCTTTGGTTGCGATATTCGATGACATGCACACCGCCGGGCCCGACCTGCGGGAGTTCCTGGCCGGATTCGTCACCGTCCTTGGAGGCCGTGGCGAACACAAGTTCTACGTAATCGGTCAGGAAACAACGCCGTTCGACCCGCCTAGAATCCCGACCCATAGGCTAACCGTGGGGGGCTTGGACCGAGTGGCGGCCCACGAGCTCACGGACCGGCACGGAGGTTTGGCCGATCGGTTCGAGCATGTATACCAATCCACTCTCGGATCCCCCCTGCTGCTGAGGCTCGCGGTGTCTCAGCCCAACTTAATGGGAGATGCAACGACACTCCCGGCTGCTGTTCTTCGCAGGCTTCCGCCGGGAGATCTACAGGCAATTCTCCCGGTCGCCCTCGCGAGTGAGCCCCTGCCAGGTAGCTTTGTTCTCGAACAACCGGGCTTGACGGAGTCTCGCTTGGACGAGCTGGTCCGAACGGGACTCCTCCAAAAGACGGTCAACGATAGGCTCGAGATCCTTCAGGTCGTTCGCGATGCCATCCTCGCCCGGGTGGGACCCTCCGAGGAACACGAGGCACACCTCCGGCTTGCCCGTTATTATGGCCGAAGCCACCGTCCTGAGGCTCTCCGTGAGCGATTCCTTCAGCTGGTCGCCGGGGAAGACTGGAAGGGCTCCTACCGACTGCTCGATGAACAGCAAAAGGTCGTGTTAAGGCTCGGGTACTCGGAGCCCCTACGGCGTGCCCTCCGCCGATTGGCGAGTGCCCTACCACGAGGGTCCGCTCGGGTCCGTGTACTATTCGTGGAGGCGTCGCTGCTTAGGTACCACTCGGACTACTCAGATGCAATTGTATCGCTTCGGCGAGCAATCTCAGAGTCTGAAGGAGATCCGAAGATTCGATGCGAAGCCCTCCTGTCGATAGTGGATCTCCACCTCCGCCTCACGGACCTCGACGGGGCGCAGAAGGAGTTCGATCAAGCGAGAAAGATGGGCCCACTTACTCGGCGTCTGCAGGCCTATCTCCTGCTAACGCAGGCACGCCTAGAGGAGGGAATCGGCGAAACCCCGAAGGCGACTGCAAACTACCAACGCGCCTTCGAGCTGGCAAAGCGAGTCCACGCGCCAGATCTAGCCCTTGAAAGCATCGCCGCGTGGTCGAAGCTGGCAGAACAGTCGAGTGGTCCTGAGGTTGCCCTTAGGGTGATCGAGGCCTCCCTGCCGGATGCTCGTCTGTCCGGGCGAATGGACGTAGTGTTCAACCTGCTAATGGTTCGCGCGCGGGCGTATCTCGAGACCGGCAGGAGCGACCTAGCTGAGTCGGAGATGATAGCAATCCGCTCGGAGGCTGAATCCCTCGGGTACCTTACACACCTAACCTACACTTTGAGTGGATTGGCTGCAATCGCCGTCGAAAGAGGACGTTGGGCTGAGGTCAGCTCGTACGCGAAGCAGGCCAGTGAACTCGCCGAGCGACTTGGAAGCGAGCTAGTCCTCGGCCACACGCTCTCGCTTCTGTGCACCTCGGAATTCCGGCAGGTCGACCAGGGGGGAGACCTCCGACTACTCAACGACGCAGTCGCCCATGGCGAGAGGAGCATCGAAGTTCTGGCTCGTCTCCCACCCTCGGACTCGCTCGTGATGGCACATGGCTATCTCTCCGAGGTTTACCTGCACCGAAAGGAGCTGCCAAAGGCGATTGAGCAGTACGAACAAGCTGTGGGGCTCGCGGACAAACTCGGCCTTGGATCATTGAAGGCGCGTCTTGTCGAGGAGTTGGCCGGAAAGCTTCAGGTTAAGCGAATTGCCCGCGGCGTGGACGCTCGCCTCCCACCTGCCCCTGAGGGCGGGGGGTCATAGGCGATGGGAGGGCGGCAACGCCCTCCCGGTTCCACCATGGCGTCTAGAGCTGTTCGCGGGGAATCGGCGGGAGTGCCGGGAGATACAACATGTGCGCGCCACCTCCGAGGCATTGCGCGGATTTCGAGTATTTAAGCAGGAAGAATTTTCTCGAGGACGGCTGTGGGGATATACCGCCCGCATCCATCCGCACGGATGCGCGTTTGGATTAGGATTCTATTGACGACCCCTCGTCAGTGTCGTGGTGCTTCGAGCGGGGCGGACCGCCTGAGACCGAACTGCATGGGAGTCGCCTCGGCACGGATTCGCGATGGCCCCGGAGAAGTCCCGTTGCCGGAGCACGACGTCGCCATCAGCGTAACGAGCGTCGCGTCGAGTTTGCGGGGAGCTAGCCCGCCTCAGGTGGGCCCCCGACGTACCCGGACTTGATCCTCAGACCATTGAAACTTCAGACGCGGCCGTGGCCTCCAGAGTGCCCGACGGTTCCAGAGAGCTCCGGCGAGGAGGGGCAGGCCGATCGATGCCTCTACGTGGGCCATGGCGCGCGTCGCGGTCTTGGATATCTTCCCCCACGATTGCGCCTCGTCCAGCGTACTTCCGGACAAGCCGCCCCAGTGCGGGACGTCCGTCGTGATCTGAAGCGCGTAGTGGTGCCCTTCGCCTTCTCGGCCGAACGCGTAGTTGGCCATCACGATCCCGTCGTTGATCCAGTTCTTTGGTGTTCCCCCGCCGATGTAGATGACCCCGGTGCGGGGCGACCCCGCCAGGATCTGCACCAGCTCGAAGTTGTCCCGGACAGCGTCCAGGATGAACCGGTCCTTCCGGCCCCGATTCGCCTGGTAGTGGAGGGTGAGACCGATCCCGATGGAGCTGTCGATGAGGGCCGGGGAAAAGACCGGCACTCCCCGGCGCGCGGCCGTGGCGAGGATCGAATCCGGGTCAGGGAATCGGGCCCCCAGGAACCCGAGGTACTCGCGAGACGACGCCGGCCGCCTCGGAAACTCGTCCGTGATGCGGCCGATCGACCGGTCGGTCTCCTCGAACTTGAGCTCGTCGACGTACGTGTCGTAGATCCGGTCGAGGTACAGCTCGCGAAGCATGAGGTCGTCCGCCGTCGGGGAACCCATCCAGTGGCGCCCGCCGATCGATTGGTAGAGGTCTTGGTATAGGACGGCACCCGTCGAAACGACCACGTCGACGACGCCCCAGTCGACCAGGTCGCGAAGAACCTTCCGGAGTCCCGCGGCGATGAGAGGCCCCGAAAGGCCGAGGAGGATAGTGGGCCGCTTCCGGTCGGTGAGCGCGTTCTCCCAGACCTCGAGGCAACGACCGAGGTTCCGGGCCTGGATCGAGGTGGACTGGAACTGCTTCAGCAGGTCGCCAAGGCCCCGGACTCGTGTCACGTCGACCGGGCGGACCGGCTTCTTCAGGAGGGCTGCGCGCCGTCGACCGACCGATCCGGGCACGGCGCGGCGAACCACCCCCTACTGATAAACGCTCACCGCGCCGCCGGCGGCTCGGCGGACGGCGGGGAGGAGCGTTAAATCTTCCTTCCGCGCATGGTCCTTGGGGGTCTAGGGTGCCTTCTACCCGCTCGGAGGTCCTCCGGGCCTTGGAGGGCCTGACCGAGCACTCGGGCCGGACCCTCGTGATCGAAGGCCCGCCGATGTGCGGGAAGTCGCGCGTTCTCCGCGAGATCCGGACGGCCGTCGCCGCACGCGGCGGTCGGGTCGTGGAGCTCCGAGGTACCTACCGCGGACGGACCGTTCCGTTCGGTGGACTGGACGGGCTCCGTAGCGGCTCCGAACCGCCCGTGGAGGATCGAATGATGGACGAGGGGGAGGACGAACCCCTGTTCGAGGCCTCGGCCGACGCCCCGATGGCACCCGTCGTCTACGACCCCGAACGGCTGCCGCGCTCCCGGCGAGGCCGCACGGAGCGACCCCGCACCACGTTCCTCGGCCAGCCGATCCGCTCGCGCTCGGCGAACGAAGGGGACGCCGATGCGTACTGGTCGGAGATCCTCCCCGAGTTCCGGGGAGCCGACGCCCACGCCGTTCTGATCGCGATCGACGACGCGGCGCTCTTCGATTCCGAGAGCCGGGAGTTCATCGCCGCCCTCTCTCGGCGCGCACGGCTGCGGCCGCTCCTCATCGCGATCACCCTGGACACGACCGTGCCCGACTCCACGCTGTGGCAGGAGGCGCTGCTGGGCCGCGGGGACGTGGACTGGGTCCGCCTTACCGAAACTGCTCCCGACCCTCGCGAGACCCATCGACTCAAGGCGGTGTTCGACGACCTGCCGGGCGCCACCCAGCGAGTCGCGGGGACGATCGCACTCCTCGGCGGTGAGGTCAACGAGGTCGTCCTCTCTCGGGTCTCGCGCCTCGGGTTCGGCCGCCTGGGTGAGGTGTTGGTTCCGGCAACCGAGGTCGGACTGGTGAAGGTCGTCGACGGGAAGGTGACCATGCCCCGGAGGGCGTGGATCCCGATCCTCCCCGACCTCCTGCCCGAGGAGACCCGCCGGTCGATCCATCTGGAGATCGCGGAAGCGCTGGGCGCCCTCTCCTCCGGGCCCGAGGCATCCCGCGAGGGCCAGATCGCCCGACACTACCTAGCCGCCGGCCCGGGTCCCACGGCCATGGTCCACCTTCTCGAGGCCGCGGACTTGAGCCTGCGGCTTCTCTCCTACGATTCCGCCGCAGGTTTGCTCGAGGATGCGGTCGGCTGCCTCAACTCCATCTTGCCCGCGGAGCGGCAGAACATCGAACCCGAGGTGCGGCTGCTCTACGCCAGGGCCCTCTTCTTCTCAGGCCGGTTCTCGGAGGCGGAGGTCCAGGTCCGCGAGGGTTTCGACGGGGCCCTCCGCGCGGGGACGTCGGCCACGGACCTAGCGGAGTGGGTCGAGCCGCTGCTCGTCGCGATGCGGGTAGCCGGACCCCGGCCGTCCCTCACCACCACGCTGGTCGATCTCGCCGAGAGGTGCCACGACGCGTCCCTCACCGAGGTCGAGGTGCTCCTGGAGACGCTGATCGCGGACTTCTACCGGGACCGGAACCTCATCGACAGGGCCCGCGCGGAAGCGCTTCGCGCGGCACAGCTGGCCCACGCCCTGCCCGAGCGCCACCTGCAGGCGGTCGGCCTGCTGACGATGGCCTTCGTCGGGATCGAAGGGACGGCGGCCGAACAGAGCCAGGCCGAACGGTACCTCCGGGCCGCCCGATACCTCCTCGGCAGCGCCCGACGACGGGAGCTCGACTTCATCGCCGGAGAGTTCGAGGCGCGCCTCTACGAGGCACGCGGGGAGATCGACCGTGCCCGCGTGGTGCGAGAGCAGAGCATCACCGCGCTCCAGCGGGAGCGCCTCCTCTCGATCGAGCTCTACCATGTCCTCGGCCTCGCCGAGATCCTGCTCGACCGAGCCGCACCGGCGGCGTACGAGGCCCACCTCGCCCGCGCCCGCACCATCGTCGAGACGCTCCACCTGCTCCCGCCGTCGCCGGGGCTCCTCAAGTTCTGGCTGCTGGACGGGCGGCAGTACGCGAAGGCCGAGAACCTGGACGCCGCGCGGGACCGCTGGGAAGCGATCTCCGACCTGCCGCCGACCTCCGCGATCCCGAGGATCCGGGCCGAGGCGATCGCGCGCCTCGCTCTTCTCGACCTCACCGTCGACAAGGCCGAGGAGGCCGAGACGCTCACCTCGCTCCTCAAGAGCCCGGAGCAGGGAGGAGCCCTGCCGAAGTCATGGGCTCCCTGGCTGACGCACTTCGCGGAGCTCGCGCCCAAGATGGAGCACGGGGGCGGACGGCTGCCCGCCCGACCCTCAGAGTCGCGCGGCGAGCGCGGCGAACGTCGACGGGGCAAGGCCGTACGCAATCGTTAGCGCGCCGACCAGCGCAAGCACCACCACGACGAGCTTCTCGAGATGCGCCGCCTCGATCCACCCCGCGAGCCGCTGCCCAAGCTTCACGTCCCAGGCCGCGACCGCGACGAGGGCCAGCGCGCCGGCGAGGAGGACGACCTCCCAGCCGAAGCTCGTGACGAACACGATCTCGAACACCATGGTCGTGTCGCCGAGCTCGAGCAGGAAGATCGTCAGGAACGCGGCCGCGAACGCGGGTCCGCGGGCGAGGGCGACGGCGGTGCCGTTGCTCGACCCCCGACGCGTCCATAGCCAGGCGGCGTAGCCGAGCAAGAACACACCGCCGCCGACCCGGACCAGCTCGATCCGCCCGGGCCCCAGCGCGGTCTCGAGCGCGGCGCCGATCAGTACGGCGAGTCCCGTGGTGAGGACGAAGCCGCACGCCCCTCCGGCCCAGGTCGCCAGCGGCCGGTTCCGCGTCGCGAGCGCGATCAGCGCGAAGCTCGTCCGGTCGACCAGCTCGAGGCCGCCGATCACGGCGAAGACGATGACGAACCCGTCCAGGAACGCGGGGCCCACCGACCCGCCTCCCGGCTCACGCGAGGTGGTGGAGGAAGTCGTCGACGCGACGTTCGCAGAACGCGCAGGTAAGGATGACCGGCCGTCGCTCGGTCAGCTCGAACTCGCTCTCGATCGGTTCCGGTTGATTGGAGATGCACGTCGGGTTGGGGCAGCGGAGCACCCCGACGATCCGCGGAGGCAGGTCGACGACCCGCTTTTCCCGCACCTTGTAATCGCGGATGATCGAGATGGTCGCGGTGGGCGCGATCAACGCGATCGCGTTGACCTTGCGGGGGGAGAGCTCCATGTTCTCCACCTTGACGATGTCCTTCCACCCAAGCTTGCCCGACCGCACGTGAATGGCCACGCTCACCGTCGAGTCCTTGTCGAGGTCGCGGACTCCGATGATGCGAAGGACCTCGAGGGCCAGTCCGTTGGCGATGTGATCGATGACGGTGCCGTTCTTGATCGGGGTGATCTTGAGCTCCCGCATCGGACCCTACACCCCCCGCTTTCGAGCGCCCAGGATGGCGGCAAGGAGCGCCATGCGGACCGGCACCGCGAGGAACGCCTGACGGAAGTACGCCGCGTGGGGCGTCTGGTCGACCTCCGGCGCGATCTCCCCGGCCCGGGGCAGGGGATGCATCACGATCAGGCGGGGCTTGGCGTGCGCGAGCACGCTTCCGTCGATGCGGTACGACCCCGCGACCTCGCGATACTCGGACTCGTCGACGAACCGCTCCTTCTGGATGCGGGTCACGTAGAGTGCGTCCGCGTCCTGGACCGCTTTTCTCAGGTCGGGTTCCTCTGAGACGCGGCCCCCGGCGCGCCGAAGTTCCTCGCGCCGTTCCTCGGGGAGCCGCAGGCCGGGGGGAGAGGAGAGGATCAACTCGGACCCGAACTCGGCGAGCGCGAAGGCGAGCGAATGGACCGTCCGGCCGTACTTGAGGTCCCCCAGCAGGACGACCCGAAGGCCCGTGAGCGTCCCGAACGCTTCCTGCAGCGTCGCGAGATCGAGGAGCGTCTGAGTGGGGTGCTGGCCCGCGCCATCGCCGGCGTTGATCACGGGCCGGTCGGAGGCGCGCGCGGCGAGCCGGGCCGACCCCTCGTTCGGGTGACGAATCACGATCGCGTCGGCGTACGAGCTGAGCATGCGGATCGTATCGTAGAGGCTCTCTCCCTTCCGGAGCGAAGTGGCTCCGGCGTCAGTGATCGTAAGACAGTTCCCTCCCAACCGGTGGACCGCTGCCTCGAAGGAGAGGCGCGTCCGGGTGGACGGCTCGAAGAACGCCATCGCGACGATCTTTTCCGCCAGCGGCTTCGCGACCTTGGATCCCTCCGCGTAGGGGATCATCTTTCGGGCGCTCGCGAGGAGTCCTTCGATCTCCTCACGGGATAGGTCGCGGATCGAAGTGATGTCGCGGCCGTGGAGCGACATACGCCGGCTGGGTAGCGGACGCCGCTTAAGACTCTCTCGCCGAGAGCCGCCCGAACGGCAGGGTGGCCCCCCTCGATGCGCCCGGAACCGAGCGACGGCCCGTAATCGCTATCGACCCCGCCGACGGGCGGGAGCATGGCCTCCAGCCCCTGGTCCGCCGGGATGCGGGTGCTGTTCGGCCTGATGGTCATCTCCTGGGCCGCCAACTACCTCTTCGTCCGGGTCGGACTGGGCTATGCCACCCCGCTCTGGCTCGCCGCGCTCCGCGCCGGCATAGGAACGCTGGGCATGGCCGCGGTCCTCCTCTTCCAGAAGGGGCCCAAGAAACTGGACCGACGGGGTCGGCGGGATGCGATACTTTTGGGCCTGCCCAACACGGCGCTGTTCTTCGCGCTCTGGTTCGCCGCCGCGCGGACGGTGCCCGCCGGACAGGCCGCCGTTGTGATCTACACGTTCCCGGTATGGGTTGCCCTGTTCTCATCGCCCGTCCTGCACCGGCGGCTAACTCGGCTGCACTGGGTCGCGGTCGCGTTCGGTTTCTCCGGTGTGGTCCTTGTCTCGCAGCCGTGGCAGGCAAGCGCCGGGTCGGAAGTCCTCCCCGCCCTGATCGAGCTGACCCTCGCGCCGATCAGCTGGGCGTTCGCGACGACGGTCTTCGAGCGGCGATTCCGACCGGAGGAGCTGGTCGAAGTGAACGTCTACCAGCTCTTCGGAGGGGCCGCCGCGCTGATGGCCGCGGCCTTGATCGTAAACCCGGCATCACTTCCGCCGCTCGCTCCCACCCTCTGGGTCAGCGCACTCTGGCTCGGGCTGGTCGGAAGCGCCTTCGCGTACGCGGTCTGGTTCTGGTTGCTCGGCCGGGTGGAGGGGGCCAACCTCAGCGCCTACCTCCTTCTGGTCCCGGTGACAGCCCTCGGTCTATCGGCGATCTTCGAAGGGGAGCGGCTCGGCCCCGTGCAGGGGGTCGGGGTCGCCTTGGTCCTGCTCAGTGTTTACGCCGTGGCGGCGGTCAGCAGAAGCCGGTCAATTTCCAGCGAGAAGGCGGGCGCGGCTTGACGGGCCAAGCCGATCCGTAGGAGGCCGCACTCCGAGGGCCGGAGAGGGGCTCGTTACGCGGACGATAAGGTAGGGCCGGGACCCGCGAAGGGCCCCGGCCGTGGAAGGGGTTCGGCGAAGTTCCTCCTTGTCGCAGGGCTTAGCAGAATACCGCCAGGTGGAACGACTGGCTGGTCGGAACACCGGTTACGTTGTACGTGCTGACCCAGACTCCATACGATGAGGCCCCCATGCCGACCACCGAGATGAACCCCGCCGGTGCAGTTCCGGAGGAACCGGTCAGGCCGATGGTTGCCTCGAAAGTGCACGCAGCGACATCCTGGTCGAAGAGCACGGTGTATTCACCCGCGGAGGCGATGGCCGTCGTCGAGCTGTTCACGCCGGACCCGCGCACAACGCTTCCGCTGGAGGCGATGACCGCCCACAGGCCCGCGTTGCAGAGAACCGTGAGGTGGAACGGTTGGCTCGTCAAGACTCCGGTCACGTTGTAGGTGCTGACCCAGACACCGTACGACGAAATCGCCAAGCCAACAACGGTGACGAAGCCGGGTGGCGCCGTACCGGAAGATCCGGTTAGGCCGATGCTCGCCTCAAAGCTGCAGGCAGAGACGTTCTGGTCAAAGAGGACGTTGTATTCCCCCGTTGCATGGAGGACTGTGGTTGAGCTGTTCACGCCGGCCCCGCGCACAACGGCGCCGGAGGCGCTGATAACCGCGTAGAAGACTTCGTAGGGTGGTCCCTGTGTCCCGTTTGTGCCGTTCGTGCCGGGGGTCCCGTGAACGCCTTGCACTCCCTGGTCGCCTTTCGCGCCGGCGGGGCCGGGGAGAACAAAGCTTACCCCTACGGCCACGAGCGCGATCGCGATTGCGACTGCCGCGAGCGCTGTGGCCAACCCTGCCCGTCCACTTCCACCGCCGCCGCCTGCCGGAGGGGGCGGAGCCGATTGCGTTTCTGCCGAACCTTGCGGTTGCATGCCACATCTTCGTAAGTCCCGCTTGAAATACGTTGCTTTTCGCCGGCTGTCGCAGAACTGAGATGGAGTCGGCCGGATTTGTCCGGGGGAAACAACCCCGGGGGGAGTCCGCCCCCGGTCAGTCCAGGGCGCGATGGCAGGGGGTTCCCGGCCCAAAAACTTGCGTTCTTGGGCCGGCGGCCCGCCAGTTTCCTGACGAGCCGGCCAGGTCGTGGTAGTAAGCCCCTTTCTGGTTCAGGCAGCATTCGACTGCGCGCTCTCCTCGACGGTCCTGGAAACACCTCACCCCGTCGCTCGGAGCTTGCTCCCGGGGAGGCGGCCGTTTCATCATATCCCGGCGGAGCCTCCGAGGCGGCCCCATCACCGTCCCGCCGGGCTGTGTCGTGTCTGCTCCGGAGCTCGGACTCTCGCCCGTCGGGCTCCCGCCCGACCCCGTGTTTCCCGGAGAGGGGACTTTCCTCAGCGACCGGCCGTCGCCGGCACGTGTCACCGTCAGCTGCCCTCCACCTCCTGGCGAACACTCCACGCCGGGGAGGAGGAAATAGGCTCCTGTAGGCAAAGCGCGATAATCCCAACGGGGCCTACCTCCCCGTGAGCGCCCCCGGCCGTCGGACCGCGAAGCCCCTCCGAACAGAATTGGACGCGATGGCATCGCGCCTGATGCCCTGCCTCCAGCTACGGCGAGGCCAGGTGTGCGTCCCGGGACCCACCGGTCCGGAAGTGGCCCGCTCCGCCGCCGGCGAGCCGCTCGACCCGTTCGACGTCGCCGATCGCCTCGCGCGGGACTATCCGCTCGTCTACCTGCTCGACTTGGACGGCGTCGAGGGGAGGCAGCCGCAGCTCGACTACCTTCAGGAGATCGCGCGTGACGTCCCGCTCTGGGTCAACGCGGGGGTCCGGACCTCTGACCAGTCGATCGATGCGTTGGTGACGGGCGCTCGGAGAGCGGTTCTCTCGAACGCGATCCTTGAGGGCCCTGCCGAGCTCCGCAAGGCGTGGCGCCTGTCCACGGAACTCGTCTTCGAGATCGAGCTCGATGCGGGCGTCCCCGTCGCGGCGGACAAGTGGGAGGCGACCGACGCGATCGCTCTCGCGAAGGCTGTCCGAGCCATCGGCCCGGACCACATCATCCTCTCCCCGCGCGGGGCCGAGCCCGACTGGGGTCAGGTCCGTGCGGTCGCCGCCGGGGGACCGACCTGGGTCGGTGGCACGTTCTCCCTCCACGACGCGGCCACCCTCGCGGAAAGCGGAGCGGCTGGAGGGGTATTCCAGATCGGCGAGCTTATCGCCCACGACCAGGGGGAAAGCAAACCCGTAACAGTCCAACCGCCCCGTACCGCGCCGCGCGATGATGAAGACTAGAACCAGCTGAACCATGATGAGTGATGGGCGAGCTGAGCGCATCGCGGTACGAGGCCTGCCCGGCGGCCCTTGCGGCTCGGCCGGCCCCCGACACCACCGCTACCGTTTTCCCCGCCCGACGGTCGGTTTCCCCCGGTAGTTCATGGCCGCCGGCGCGAACCTGGTCGTCGTCTTCCCCGACGGCCGGCAGGTCGAAGCGAAACCGGGCACCTTGGCCGGAGAGCTGCTCGCTGCATGGTCCCCCGAGCGCGCCGGCCACGCCCTCGCCGCGCTCTGGAACGGAAAGCCCGTCGACCTCACGTTCCGCGTGGCCGAGAAGGGCTCCCTCGCACCCCTCACGTTCGAGGACCGGGCGGGATGGGAGGTTCTGCAGCACTCCGCGGCCCACCTTCTGGCGAAGGCCGTCGTGGAGACGATCCCGGACGCGCTCCCGACCCAGGGGCCGCCGACGGACGACGGGTTCTTCTACGATTTCGACGTCCGGCCACTGACCCCGGGAGACCTCGACGCGATCGACGCCGCGATGAAGCGCTCGGTCGCGGCACGCGAGCCGTTCTCCCGCAGAGAGCTGGACCGGAGCGAGGCGGAGCGCCTCTTCGCCCGCAATCCGTACAAGCTGCGCTACATCGCCGACGTTCCCCCCGGCGAGCCGGTTTCGGTCTACGATACGGGGACGTTCACCGACCTCTGTCGCGGGCCCCACGTTCCGAACGTCCACTGGCTCCGGGGCGTCCACGTGCTCGGGTTCTCCGCGATCACGCCGGACCGGCCGGAGGCCCATCCTCTCCAGAGGATCCGCGGCGTCGGCTTTCCGACCCGGCCCGAGCTCGACGAGTACCTAAAGATCCGCGCGGAGGCCGTCGCCCGGGACCACCGCACGATCGGTCAGCGTCAGGAACTGTTCGTGTTCGCCGACCACGCACCGGGGTTTCCCTTCTGGCTTCCGAACGGCATGGTGATCGTCCGGGAGCTCGAGAAGTTCGTCCAGGAGCACCTTCGGAAAGCGGGCTACTCGGAGATCCGCACCCCGCTCCTGTTCGCCCGGTCCGTGTTCGAGACCAGCGGACACTGGGACCACTACCGGGAGAACATGTTCGTCTCGGTCATCGAGGGTAAGGAGTACGGCTGGAAGCCGATGAACTGCCCGGGGGCGATGCTGATCTTTGGGTCGCGCGCGCGCAGCTATCGGGAGCTTCCTCTCCGACTCGCCGAGTTCGCCCCGCTCCACCGCTACGAGGCGAGCGGCACACTCCACGGCCTCATGCGAGTACGCGAGCTGGTCCAGGACGACGCGCACATCTTCCTGACCGAAGAGCAGATCGAGCCAGAGATCCGCGTGCTTCTCGAATGGGTGAAGGAGGCGTGCGCGACGTTTCGGCTCACCTGGTCGGCGGAGCTCTCCACCCGGCCGGCGACGTTCCTCGGGGAGGCGGCCGACTGGGACCGCGCGGAGGCCGTGCTGGGCGACGTGCTCCGGTCCGCCGGCGTCGAGTTCCGCGCCTCTGCCGGCGAGGGTGCATTCTACGCGCCAAAGATCGACATCCACCTCAAGGACAGCCTCGGCCGCCCGTGGCAGACGGGTACCATCCAGCTCGACTACCAGATGCCCCGACGGTTCCACCTCGAGTACCAGGGCGCCGACGGCCGACTGCACACGCCGATCGTCGTCCACCGAACGATCCTGGGCACGTGGGAACGGTTCGTCGGAGTCCTGACCGAGCACGTCGCTGGCCGCTGGCCACCGTGGCTCGCCCCGATCCAGGTTCGTGTGCTGCCCGTCACGGATGCCCATTCTGCCGCAGCCCGCGGCGTAGTCGACGAACTTCGGGCGGAGGGAATTCGGGTCGACCTGGCTCCGAGCGACGAATCGCTTCCGAAGCGCGTTCGGGCGGCCGAGCTCGACCGGATCCCGTACGTCGTGGTGCTCGGGGACCGGGAGGTCGCGGACGGCTCCGTCTCGGTCCGCATCCGCGGGTCGAAGGTCGCTCGGATGATGTCCCGGCCGGAGTTCCTGGCCCACGTCGCCGACCGGGTGCGGCGCCGCGACTTCGACCCGTAGACCGCCCGCGGCGAACCGGGACACCCGGCACGCCGACGGCGAGACCCGCCCGACCTTTCGACCGACAGGGTTACTACGGGTCGCCCTTCCCCGAGCTGTGCCCGAGTCCGTCGACCTCACCGAGAAGGCGAGCCCGACGCCGTCCCTCTCGACGTCCGATCGGCGTTGGCTCCACGACAAATACCAGCAGCTCGCCGCGGAGGAGGGACAGCTGGCCGCGAGCCGTACGACGTACTACGCGGCGATCGGGACGGTGCTGATCACCGGCCTCGTGGTCGCGTTGGACGACTTCATCAACAATCCGCTCCTGCTCGCCACGGCGGTCACGTTCCTCGCTGGGCTGGGGATCGTGATCTCGGTCGTCTGGGTCGTTCTGCTGCACCGGACCACCGACGCCCAGAACCTCTGGCGTGAGGCAGCCCTGCGCGTGGAGCAGGACGCGCCCCCGATCGAGGGGGAGTGGCGGGCGCCGATCACGCTGAGATCGGGAGACCTGGTAAACCTCGACCTGCTTCGCCCGTACCAGACCCACAAGGAACGGTTCGCCGATATCCACGCGATCTCGTGGATGGACCGCCTCAACCCGGCGCGCCTGACCGAGATCCTTCCCGTCACGTTCCTCGTGATCTGGAGCACTGTCCTCGTCCTGATCTGGGTCTGGTTCCTGATCCTCCGTTAGCGGCTCGCCCAGCCCCGGACTTTCCCAGACTCCCTCTTCTAGAAGGTCGCCCGGGCGCCGTCTCACGGAACGTCGTGCCTATCGACCGGCTAGGGCAGCCAGCCGGCCGCTCCGTATCGCTTTCAGGAGGGCGCGGTAATCTCGTTCGGTCTGGTCGGCGTACGCTTCCGCGAACTCCGCGACCGACTCGTCGAAGGCGCCCTTGGCCCCGAGGTATCCCGCGATCTGGGCAGGGTCTCCCGTTCGGGCGTGGGCCCGTGCCAGCGCCATCCCGCACAGCTCGGATTGCCCGGCGAGGGACTTCGGCCCGAGGGTCGTGAGGTCGGAGGAGAACTGCATGTCCCGAAGCTGTCGGACGTAGAAGTCCTGGGAACGTAGGCGGCTCCATCCAAGGAAGATGTCGCTCGACTCCTGGATCAGGTGCTGGCCCACGACCACCCTCTGCGCGTGGTTCGGGTAGATGCTCGAGCCCACGTACGGCTCGAGCGCGGAGGTCATCGCCTGCTTCAGCTGCAGGAACAACGGGTCCTCAAGGTCGCTGTCGGCCATCAGGAGCACCACCGAGCACGCCGTGCCCACGCTGCCCACGCCCACGACCTTCTGGGCGACGTCCACCACGTGGTACCGGTCGAGGAGTCGTCGCCGCTCGTCCGGAAGGGACTCGAGGTACCGGTCGAAGAACGCTCTCGATTCTCCGGCGCCGGAATGGTCCTTGTAGTGGACGATCAGGGGCGGTACGTCCCGGATGCGGTACCGACCTTTCACTACCTGGACCATCTTCGGGAACGCGTGCAGTCCGGTCCGACGCCGCCCCCGGGCGACCGCGCGGTCGATCAGTTTCCGCTGGTCCGCCTTCGTCGGCAGGGACGTCTGCTGGAGGTCGATGTGCGCGTACCACGTATCCAGGTACCTCATCGCGGCGAACGAGTTCATCCGCTCACGATAGGACCGGACCGCGCCTCGAGCGGCCCTGCGGTTCTCGACTCGGGAAAGGCCGTTCTGGCGGCCGGCGACCACGGCGCTCGTGGCCAGCCGCTTCACGTCCCACTCCCACGGACCCGGCAGGGTCTCGTCGAAGTCGTTCACGTCGAAGACCTGGTCGCGCTCGGGGGTTGCGAAGACGCCGAAGTTCGCGAGGTGGGCGTCGCCGCAGAGCTGGACGCGAAGGTCCGTCGTCGGCGTGGTGCTGAGGTCGCGCGCCATGACCGGTGCGGCCCCGCGGAAGAACGCGAACGGGGAAGTGGCCATCCGGCCGTAGCGGATGGGCAGGAGGCTGGCCAGCCGCGGGCGGTCGGACTGTTCGAGGAGATCGATCGGATCACCGCGCTCCCGTCCCGGAGACCACGTTGCGTGCGACGAACGGGGGAGCTTTCGACGCATCGCCTTTCCGGCTGCGTATCGCTCCGCGCGCGACGCCGACCCAGATCCCCTCGAGCCCCGTGAAGGTCTACGGGACATCGCGTGCCTCCTACGCGCGCACGGCGGACGAGGTGTCGCGACGGAAGCGGTTTCGCTGCGGTCCGGTCGCGTCTCGCATCGATCTCCCTACGCAAATGGCCTCCCAAAACCCTTCACCTTCGTCTCGCGCGGCGGAGCCAGGCACTCAGTCCCCACCCGGCGTACGAAGGGAAGCCGGAAACGCCGCCCGGTCAGGACACGCGCGCGCCGGGGCTGTCTGAGGCCCCTCGCCGAAACGATTAATGCCCGAGTCGACCCCATTTTAGCTCAGGCGGGGAAGGCCCCGCTTACCGATGGCCGACGACCCGGAGGCCGCTCGCATTCAACGGGAGCGAGAGCGCCGGACGGCCGTCGAGCGCCTGCGCATCGACCGTGAACGACTTGCCCGGCAGACGGAGCTCGCTCGACTGGAGCGACCCGTGGCCGCGCGCGGAGCGGGCACGGACCGCGGGTCCGGGGGCGCCAACGCTCCAGGGATGCCGTCCCGCACGGGGGAGTCGCCGATCCCTTCGGCCGTACCTCCCGCCGGACGGACCGTCCGCGGCAGCGCGCGCCCGGAGCACCGGGAGATCGGCGGCTCGATCCCCCTCAAGGAGGTCGAGGCATTCCTCCAGGACGAGCCGCTCGAACGATTCGACCTCGTGGCCGTGAATACGTTGGAGCTTCCCAAGATAGCGGAGGAGGCCCGTCGGGACCCGTCGCTCCTCGAGCCCGTCGCCGACCGAGCGGAGACGCTGATGGTGCGGGTGAAACGAGAGCTGGACGATCCCCTGAGCGCGGGCGCGTTCCTGAGGGACCAGACGGTCCTCTGGTACGAGAGGAGCGAGACCGACGCCGCCTGGACGGAGCGGATGCCGCAACGCTGGGGGGGGCTTTTCGCCGAGTCGAGGAGCTCGGGCGGCCGGACCGTCCCCTGGATCAACGCACGGCTCTCGGCCCTTCGCGATAGGGCCACGCGCGAAGGAAAGCTCAGGGGCCGGATTCGTCGGAAGCTCTCGCGGGACCGGGCAACCCAGACCGCAACCGGGCGCACCGCCGCGCAGCAGATCAACGCCGAGGTCGTGCAGTCGATCCTCGACGACATGGCGAGCCATCCGCGCGATCCGGAGACCCCGCTCCCGCTCGTCCGGCTCAGCGAGCTCGCGGTCCGTCGGCAGGTCGCGACGGTGAACGATTCGCTGGCGATGATCTTCAGCGGACCGGAGAGCGGCCCCTTCGTGGTACTTCATCCGAACCGCTATCCGAGGTGCGAGGAGCTGCTCATCCGACCGCCAGGCCCCGGGGCCTCGGGAGCCGCGTTGGCGTTCACCCTGGCGCCGGGCCGCCCGCTTCGGAAGGTAACGGGAAGGCTCCACCCCGCCGGGGAAACCGGTTCCGAGAGGGGGGGTCACGCCGAGGCGGACGGATCCCCTCGCGACGACGACCTCGACTTGGACGCGTCCACGCTGTGGGAGGCACGTTCCGTATCGAAGGATGCGTGGGCGATGATCGTCACGGAGGCGAAACGGGCGCGGACTCGGCTCGATCCGCCCCCGAAGGACTACCGGACGCGCGCGGCGTTCGCCGCGCTCCGCGCGTTGGCCCTCGAGGACGCCGAGTTCCGCAAGTCGTTCCTGTCCGTCAAGTGGCGCGGGAGGCCCTCGGGCCTACCGTTGCTCGTCGCCCTGCTCCAGAAGGGGACGCTCGCCCCGGAGGTCGCGACGGACCACGAGTACCTGGAGGCCGAGCTCGGCGAACTCGTCCAAGGTGACCCCGACTGGCGGCCGTCGGATTTCGTCTGGGTCGCGGGCGGCTGGCGGATCGTCCGCGAAGGGTCCCACGCGGAAGGGCTACGGTACCGGGCGGAGCGGGCGGGGGCCTGAACATCCGCCGGGCGGGCTCAGCCGGCGGAGTCGGACGGCAGCCGGTGGGCGATCTTCCCGAGCGTCTCGATCAGGGCCCGGTACTCGTCGAACGGATACACCGGCTCCCACCCGCCGACCGGCGCACGTGACCGGCGCTGGATCCTGAGCTCGCCGCCGGTCGCCTCAGTCCCGAGGCCGCTGAAGTACCACTCGGGAGCGGCGACCACGAGGCCCGAACCCCGTTCGTGGGATTCGAGGAACTTCGAGGTCTCGGGAAAGTAGGTCCGGAGCAGGCGGCCTCCCAGGGCCCGACGCGCCTCGGGGGTCCACTCCGCGGGTATCCCGCTCGGAGCGTCGAGGCGGCGCAAGGTCTCGAGCTGGACCCTGTCGGACTTGGTCACGACGAAGAGAGGGAAGAGGCGACGGGCCTTGCGGTCGGGCTCCGCCGCGAGGAACTTCCCCAGGAGATCGAGCGTCCCCGCGAGTAGGCGGTCGCGGTCGGAGACCGGCAACGGGTCACCGTTCCTCGGGGGCGGGGCTAGGGAGCTCGCGTCGATAAGAGGCACGACCACCTGGCTCCGGAGCGACCGTCGGGTACTGGGGTCGAGAACGGCGTCGTTGTCCCGGAGCTCGGCGGCCACGTCCGTCAGCATTCCGCTGACCTGGACCTCGACGGTGTCGAACCCCGTGTCGGGCTCGGTCTCGCGGTGTGCCAGTCCCCGGAGCTTTCCCTGACGGAAGCCGAACACGAACGAGAGCGGTCGGTCCTCCCAGTTCGCGTCGTGGGTAGGGAACCTACCCGCCCCCAGCTCGCCGTAGATCGTCTCGAGCTGGCGGATCGACTCTCGCTCGGCGTGGAACCGGAACTCGTCCGACTCGTCGGTCCCCAGCCGGACCTGGGCGGTGTACAGCAGTCCCACGAACGTCGTGAGACCCGACCCTCGCTCGCCTAGGACAAGAGCCGCGCTCATACTACCGACCTCTGTTTCTCTCGTCGTCGATGTCGTACAACCCGTGACTACGGTCCGCTACGCTGCGAACGCCTCGCCGATGCGCGTGTACATAGGGTTCTTGCCCCGGATAGGGGGCAGGGCTGCATGGTCGATGCTCGCGTCCAGGAGCGTCCACGTTGCGTCCGCCCGGACCCCCCGAGAGGAGATCGCGAGGCGGAAGTGGTTCATCGCGCTCAGGGTCGGCGCGTCGCTGATAGCAGGGAACACCGAGATCTCGCCGCCGGCCGCGAGCAGCTCCATCAGACGGTAGAGGAGCTCGTTCCGGTAGTGGTTCGTGCTGCCGCGGCAGAGAACGAGGGTCCGACCCTGCTGGTCCGAAAGGAAGCGGCTCGCCAGCGTGTCGACCGCCGCCTTCGTGATCAGACGACGTATCCCGTTGCCGACCGGTTGGGACGCCTCGGCAGGCGGCCGCGACTGGAGCACGAGGGGGTCGACCTTGCCCCCGGCCTTGGGGAAACGGTGGTCGAACTCGAGGACCGCGGCCTCGACGTCGAAGTACGTCAGCCGGCCGTCGCGGAGCATCGCGCCCGGGATCACGACCGTGTGGTTCTGGATCGTCGGGCGGTTGTACTCGTCCGCCGTCCCCCGGCCCAGCACCGAGAGCAGGACCTCGTCGTTCGCGGGCGCCGGATGGATCATCCGCGCGTCGATGAGCGTCCCGCCGTTGGCCGTCTTCTCAACCCGGACCGGCGTGAAGTGGCTCGCAAGGTAGCGCATGTACAGCGGGCCGTTCAGCCGGTGGGATTCGGCCTTCATGCCGTACCCCTTCTCGGGGCTCGCGCCGTAGATCCAGTGCTCGAGCGTGACTTCGGTCCCTTCGTCCATCCGATGTCCCTCCCGACCTCTCGAGTGCGTGCTCTTCGATCGGGCCGGCCTACGCGGTCGCGACCTGAGGAGCGGTCTGGAGCGCCGACTGCTCGACGATCTCGTCGGGGACCTTGTTCGCGACATAGCGGAAGTGCTCGATGAACGCCACGTAGTCGTCGTAGGAGAAGTCCGGCTCGGCCCCACCGTCCGCGGAGAAGCCCTTGCGGACGATCCGTGGCGCGCCGATCGGCTGCATGCCGGCTTCCGCCATCTCGGTCCGGACCCAGCTGAAGAAATACGCGGCCTGGTCGAAGTTGACGCCCGCGACCTTGCCGCCGCGGATCTGGGAGAGCGTCTGGGGCATGAAGACGCGGAGGAGCGCCTCGGCGTAGTCCTTGCGCTTGCGCTTCTGCTCACCGGGCGGGACCCCGCGGTGGAGACCCAGCTTCACGAGGACCTCGTCTCGGACGCAGTCGAACTTCGAGAGGATGATCGCCGGGTAGATCACCGGGTTCCCCACGCTCAGTCCCTGCGTCTTCATCCGAGAGAACTCCTGCTTCTTGTACGTCTGGAGCGAAACGAGGAGCGACGCGACCTCGCTGTCGTACTTCAGCATCTGGCGGAACACCGGCGAGTCGATCTCGGTGGTCATCTTGCTGCAGTCGACCAGGATCACGACGACGTGGCTCTTCAGCAGCTGCTGGATGATCGGGCTCGCGGCCACGCCGGTCTCGATGAACTCCTGGACATCCTCGCCGGAGACGTCGTAGGCGGCGAACGCGAGCTTCGCGAACGGGTTCACCCAGTTGCGGTCCTTCAAGGCCGCCGGGAGCCGGCCCGAGATCGGCTTTCTGTAGCCGAAGACGAACCCGATCTCGGTCATCTCGTCCTTCAGGGTTGCGCCCGGGAACCGGGCGTCCTTCATGCCCTCGTAGACCTGGCTCATGAGGCGTAGCGACTGGAGGGGCGCGTGGAATCGGAACGAATCCACCACCCGCGTACCGTACTTCACCTGGGCTGCGTAGAGCAGTCCCAGGAAGGTCGTCTTTCCACAGGCTCGGTCACCCAATATCGCCGCTGGACACATTGCTCTCTACCCCTCTGCTTCTGTATCCAACAGGGACCGAGAGTCCCCCTTCTCCTCGCTCGACGGCCCGCTACGGGACGTCGGGTGCGGACGAGGGGGACTGTCGCCCCCCATCGAATCGTGAACCGAGCCACGGCCCGGCCGGGAACCCGGGACTGAAACCTCGCCCGTCGTGGACGGCACGGGGTCCACGCGGACGCCGGCGGCAAGTCTTCCTCGAGGGAGCGCGCCGTCCTGGACGACGCGGTCGATCTGGGCGCCCAGGACTCCGACGCTCCGCTCGAGACGTGCGAGCCTCAGGTCGATCCCGGTAGACGGAGGGGCCTCTCCCTCGGGGTCGGCCGTGGTCGAGCGGGGCATTTCCGGGCGTGAAGCGGTCAGCGCCGCGGCACCCGCGCCTCGGGTGAGCCGAACGAGTTGCTTCACGGAGAGATTCTGGACGATGAGCCCCACGGCGACCAGCTCGGCCGCCACGGCAGCTTGGATCTCTGCTGCGAGCGCCTCCCAGTCTGGCTCGGGATCGCTGGGGCCGTGGCGGGCCAGGATGGCTGGGCCGGCGCCCTCGACCGCGCGACGGACGACCGTACGGATCCCTTCCTCGTCCTTCCCGAGGAGGTTCTCCGTGGCCGTCGCGAGGAAGCTCGGGTCGGAGGGGATCTTCGCCTGGACCCCGATCTGAGCCTCCCAGCCCGACGCCGCGTTGGCGGCGAGCGAATGGAGCGAACGGATCGTGAGGTCGACCTCGACCGGGACGAGCGAGAGGTAGCCTACGCTTCGGTTCCACGGGGCCACAAACACGGTCCCTCCCACCACGATGCGGGGCGGGTGAACCTCCGCGGTCTCCGACTGCGGGCGCAGGGGGTTCCGAGAGATGGGTCCCTGTCCGCCGTAGAGGACGACCGCGCGGTTCGGCGGAGACCGAACGAAGAAGCGCGAGTAGACGACCCAGGAGAACGCCGCGGCTGCCGCACAGGCGATTCCGCCGATGGTCGCCGGAAGGATCAGATCGCCCAGTGCCACGGATCGCCCCGTCTGGTTCCGGTGGGAGCACGACGCGCGACCCGTTCCTGGCGCGTCCGATGCCAGCCGGTTACCCGGACAGGGCTAGCAGAGTGAGTGAGGATGGGTGCGGAAACGAGTGTGCGACGACCCTGCGGCGTCAGGTATCCCTGCGCTGGGTCCGACGGCATCGCTCGCTCCCCCCCGCGAGTCCCCGTCAGAGATGGGGACGCGTTGCCAGTTATACGTACGAATGCGTATATCTACCTACCTTCGCGAGCAACCCTTCGGGCGGTCGAAGGCCCGGTGTGCCGCTCCGGCGGGGCGACGGCGTTGGGCCCGGGGGTATCAGAACTGCGAGCGACGGGTCTTGCGTAGCTCCATCAGTGCAGCCAGATACTGGGCCTCGACACTCGCCGTATCGAGCTGATGGTCGGCCCTCAGATGCCGTCGGAGTCGTACAACCTCCACCGACAGGCCACAGAGCTTGCACGGCACACGGCCGCGGCGGGTTCCGGGTTCGCGATAGTCGGTCGCCCCGCCTGCGTGCACGGTTCCCTCCCCGGCGCCCGCCCTAAAGAACCCGTCGTCCGACGCGCACCGGCCGCCGACCGGTGACCGTGCGCCGGTAAATCTTATTAGTGGTCCCTCGTGAGCCGGCGAGGATACTCAGGACGGGGATGTCGCTCTCCATCGGTCAACTCGAACTCCTGGTCTTCGCGAGCGCGCTCCTTGCCCTCGTTTACGCGGGCATCCAGACCGTCCTCCTGCTCCGGGAGGACGAGGGAGACGAGAAGATGCGCTCCATCGCCCAAGCGATCCGCGAGGGAGCGAATGCGTTCCTTCGTCGAGAGTACACGGTCGTGTTCGTGGTCGCGGCCGTCCTCTCGGTCGTCATCGCGTTCGCCTTCGGGATAACGAGCAACGGACCGCGGTTCGCGATCGGGTTCCTCTTCGGCGCCGCGGGCAGCGCTCTCGCCGGCGCGGTCGGGATGTTCGTCAGCGTCCGCGCGAACGTCCGCACCGCGGCCAAGGCGCGCGGCGGGAACCTCGGAGAGACGATGCGCTACGCCTTCCGCGGAGGGAGCGTGACCGGCCTCTCGGTCGCCGGCCTGGCGCTGCTCGAACTGATCGGATTCTACGTCGCGTTCGACGGGAACGTGCTCGCGATGGTCGGGCTCCTGTTCGGAGCCTCCTTGATGAGCCTCTTCGCGCGGGTCGGCGGCGGGATCTACACCAAGGGGGCCGACGTCGGCGCGGACCTGGTGGGAAAGGTCGAGGCCGGGATCCCCGAGGACGACCCGAGGAACCCGGCGGTCATCGCGGACAACGTGGGCGACAACGTCGGGGACTGCGCCGGCATGGCGGCCGACCTGTTCGAGACCTACATCGTCACGGCCGTGAGCGCGATGCTGCTCGCGTACCTGATCATCCAGAACCACCTGATCACCCAGTTCGACTTCGGCGCTCGGTTCCCGAACGCCATCCTCTACCCCCTGCTGATCAGCGCGTGGGCGATCGTCGCGACGCTGATCGGGACGGCCTTCGTCCGGATGCGTTCGGGCGGTTCGATCATGGGCGCCCTCTACCAGGGCTTGGGGGCTACCACCGCGGTCGGCGTCGCGGGACTCTACGTCCTCGACGTGACGCTGATGGGCGGCAACGTCGGGTTCTTCGTCGCGACCGTCGCGGGCCTTCTCGTGATGATCTTCATCGTGATCCTTACCGACTACTACACCAGCTCGAAGTACTCTCCCGTACACCGCATCGCGGAGTCGGCCCAGGCGGGGGCCGGCCCCACGGTCATCACCGGCCTCTCGGTCGGGCTCGAGTCCGTCTTCGTCTCGGGCCTCGTGATCGTCACGGCGATGCTCGTCAGCTACACCGCGGCGGGCTGGCAGGGGTGGACGACCACGCCGATCGCCGCCGAGGGGCTCTACGGGATCGGGCTCTCGGCCGCGAGCATGCTCGCGGTGACGGGGATGATCATCTCGATCGACGCCTTCGGCCCCATCACGGACAATGCCGGTGGGATCGCCGAGATGGCGGGCCTTCCGCCCGAAGCGCGCGCGGTCACGGACCCGTTGGACGCTGTCGGGAACACGACCAAGGCGATCACGAAGGGGTACGCGATCGGTTCCGCGGTCCTCGCCGCTCTCGCGCTGTTCGCCGCCTACACGTTCGCCGCGGCCCAGCAGTGGGGAGGGACCCACACATGGACCGAGTTCACGAGCCTCCTCACGATCGACAACCCGCTCGTGGTCGCGGGCCTGATAATCGGCGCGATCCTGCCGTTCTTCTTCACCTCGTTCCTGATGAACGCAGTCGGGGTCGCCGCTCAGGCGATCGTCTTCGAGGTCCGCCGCCAGTTCAAGGAGATCCCGGGAATCATGGCCGGGACGGCGAAACCGGAATACGGCAAGTGCGTCGATCTCGTCACGGTCACCGCGCTGCGCCAGCTCGCCGTGCCGGCGATCATCGGGGTCGTCACGCCGCTCGCGGTCGGCTTCCTCCTCGGACCGGTCGCGCTCGCGGGCCTCCTCCTGGGCGTCATCCTCTCGGGCTTCCCCCTTGCCATCATGATGACGACGGGCGGCGGTGCCTGGGACAACGGCAAGAAGTACATCGAGAGCGGCAACTTCGGTGGAAAGCATTCTGACGCGCACAAGGCCGCGATCGTGGGCGACACGGTGGGCGACGCGACCAAGGACACGGCCGGCCCCGCGATCAACCCGCTCATCAAGGTCGTCAACACGATCTCGATCCTGTTCATCGCCCTGATCGTCGCACACTCGGTCATCGGGATCTAGAACGACATCCTCGCCCGATTCCGGGAGGGAGGGAGGCCCCCACCGCGGCTTCGCATTCAAAACGCGAGGTTGATAACCCCCCTCGGCATCCTAGGCCCGAGGTGGCTCTCCGTGTGCGACACGTGCGGCTGCAAGTCGAAGAAGAAGCCGTAGTCCTCGTCGACCGGGGGCTGGGGCGGCTCGCGTTCGAGCCCACCCGGCTCCCCACGCTTTCTCGACTCGAGTAGGGCCGGCTCGGCCCGTATCCCAGCGACCTCGGCGTTGCCGGAACCGAAAGATCACGCGTAGTGCGGCAAGCTGGAGCGTTCCTTCTTCGCGGCCTCGCGCTCCTCGCCGCGTTCTTCGCGCTTCCGCTCCTTCTCGCATTCGTCTTCCGTGACCCAGAGGAACTCGAGGTCCTGCGGATGGTCGTGGGAGATGAACGCCCCGGCCTCGAACGCGCTCGACAGCAGCTCCTCGAGGTTCTCGGCCTCGTTCCCCTCCAACCGCCCGGCGGTCCGCCAGTACCAGTCGGGGGTCTTTCCCGACGCCTGGAGGTATTCGGTGATGAGGTCGAAGATCGAGCTCTTGTCGTCGGCGATCCGGACGTGAAGGTGCCGGTCCTTGTCGTCTGTGCCCCGACCGGCGGCCTGCGAGGAGGAGTCCACCATCCAAGGAGGATGGCCGGAGGGCTCTATAACGACTCGGCCGCGCAGAGGGGGGTGACCAACCTCTCAAGAGCGGCCGTGACGTGGGTGCCCCATCCTCATGTCCGCCGGTGGCCCGGTCGAACCTCTATCCGACGCCCAGCGCAACGCACGCTACGGCCACCTCGTGGGCCGGCTCAGGAGCCGGGAGATCACGATGGAGGAGGCGACGGAGCTGTTCACTCTCATGCAGGCGATGCTCCGCAACAGCGAGCTCTCGCGGGTCGCGGCCCTCCGCATGGGCGCTGGGTCGGTGGGCGCGCCCCCACCGCCGCCCCCCCGTATTCCCGCCGGACCCGCGACGGCGGCGGCCTCGGATGACATGTTCCTGGTCGGCCTCCTCGCGATGGGCGCCGGAGCCGGGCTCCTGGCGGCGATGGCCAAGCGGCTCTCGAGCCCACCCCCCACTCCCGAAGGGCGGCGTCCCCGCGATGCGGGGGGCTCGTCCCAGTAGGGAGGTCGGAGGGTGCCGGACCGGTTCGTCTTCGCCCACTTGGCCGATGCCCACGTAGGGGCATGGCCGCGTGCCCCGAAGGTCAGGGCCGCGCTGCGGGAGAGCGTCCTCCGGGCGCTCGCGGTCGTGGAGGAGCGCTCCGCCGAGTTCCTGCTCATCTCGGGCGACCTGTTCCATACCCCGGTGCCCGACCCGACCGAGGTCGCGCCGGTGGCGGCCGCCCTCAAGCGACTCGTTGACCAGGGACGGCGGGTCTACGCCATCTACGGGTCCCACGACTACGTCGCGCATCGAACGAGCTGGCTGGACGTCCTCGCGGCGGCCGGCGTCTTCGTCAAGGTCGCGCCCGAGGCGGTCCGCACCGAAGGGACCCGCTGGACGCTGCCGTTCCTGATCGACCCCACGACCGGTGCCCGGATCGCGGGGATCTCGGGGCGGTCCCACGGGCTCGACCGCGAGTACTTCCGGGCCGTCGACTCCGAGGCGTTCTCCGCCGAGCCGGGGTTCAAGATCTTCCAGTTCCACGCGGCGGTCGAAGAGTACCTGCCGGAGGGGCTCAAGGAGCACATCCGCGGCATCCGCCGCGAGGACCTTCCGGCGGCCTGCGATTACTATGCGGGAGGGCACATTCACTACACCTACGAAGGCGAGGGCCCCGGAGGCGGGTTGCTCGTCAACCCGGGCGCGGTGTTCGGGACGAGCCGGACCGACCTCGAGAACGCGGTCGCCGGTCGAACCCACCAGGGGGTCGCGATCGTCACGGTCGCGGCTGGCAGGCCCTCGGTCGAGTTCGTCGACACGGCCCCGCCGGACCTGATCCGCCTCGTGGACGTGGATGTCTCGGGAAAGACCGCCGAGGAAGCCCGGGCGGAGCTCGAGCGGGCCCTTGCCGCGGAGGCGGCCCGGGGGGCTCTGGTCTTCCCGAAGGTACACGGGACGCTCGCCGAGGGCGGCATCGCCGGGCTCGCGCTCTCGGAGGTCGCCCGCGCCGCCACGCCGGAGGAGGGCGCGGTTACCTGGGACGTCCGTGACTTGTCCGGGTCCCCGGCCGAGGGAACGTTCCGGGGCGACGAGACCGACATCGAGACCCGCGAGATCGCGGCGCTACTCGCGGAGACCCGGCTCGACGCCCCGTGGCTCGAGGGACCGAGAGGTGAGCAGCTCGTGAGGGACCTGCTCCGAGAGCTGGGCGTACCGAAGGCCGAGGGAGAGGCGCGAGCCGATTACGAAGCGATGCGGCTCGAGGCCGCACGGCAGGCGCTCGGTCTTCGGGCCGAGCGTGCCGCGTAGGGAGGAACGACCGTGCAGCTCCGTCGGCTCGAAGTCGAGAACATCCGGTCCTACGAGGCCGCACAGGTCGACTTCGGGCCGGGAACGACCCTGATCGTGGGGGACGTCGGCGCGGGCAAGACGAGCCTCCTCTACGCGGTGGAGATGGCCCTCTTCGGTGCCGCGGAGGTCGACGCCGCGTACCTGGTCCGGCACGGTGCCGCCCACGCCGAGGTCACGGTCCGCTTCGAGGACGGGACCCACGAGTACGAGATCTCGCGACGATTGCGCCGTGTTCGCCGCAAGGGCCGCGAGCTGTTCGAGCCCGAACGGATCACGTTCATGGAGGACGGCCGCCCGACCTCCTACTCTGCGACGGAGGTCCGTCAGAGGGTCATCGAGCTCCTCGGGTTCCCCGACAACGCGAACCCTCAGTCCCATTCCGACCTTTGGCGGTGGGCGATCTACGTTCCCCAGGAGAGGATGCGCGACATCCTTTCCGCGAAACCCCAGGACCGGCTCGAGACGGTCCGCAAGGCGCTGGGGGTGGAGCGGTACAAGATCGCGGCAGAGAACGCCCAGTTGCTCGCCGCGGACCTCCGCGCAGGCGCGCGGCACAGCCGCGAAGAGGCGGACCGGCTGGCCCACTGGGACGGCGAGTTCGCCGACGCCACTCAGGCGGCCGACCGGATGCGCCTCGAACGGGCAGCGCTCGAGCGGGGAATCGTCGAGCGGAGGGAGTCCGTGGAGCAGGCGACGGCCCGACTCTCGACCCTCCGCGCCAAGGCCCAGGACCTCGAGTCCGACCGCCGCGAAACCGAGAGCCTCGTCCGGGAGGAAGGCGCCGACGAGCGCGGGATCGCCGAGCGCCGCAGGATCCGAGGGGAGCGCTCCGCCGACCTCGCTCGAAGCCGTGTCGAGGCGGCGGAGGCGAGGAAGGCGAGCCTCGAGCTGCCGGCGGCGCGGGCCCGGTGGGACCAGGCGGAGAAGGCGCGCATCGAGGCCCGGCGGGCGCTGGAACACCATTCCGGCGAGCTCCAATCGCTCGCTACGGCGAGGGCGGACGGCGCGGCGGCGGATCGGAGAGCGGCGGACGCGACCGGGAACGTGGACCGGGCCCGGCGCGAGAGGGAGGAGGCGAGGATCGAGCTCGAGACGGCCGTTGCCGAGGGGCCCGCCCGCGAGCCTCCGGCCCCGACTCCGCACGACCTTCCCGAGATCGAACGGCGCCTCGTGGAAGCTCGGGCTCGCGACCATGCCGTCCTCGAAGAGGTCTCTCGGGCCCGGGAGGCCCTCGGCCAGGTGGACGAACTTCTCCAAGCAGGCGTGTGCCCGACCTGCCACCAGTCGGTCCGGGCGTCCGACTTCGCGGCGCACCGGGCCGATGCTGCCGCGAAACTGGGCGGCGCCGAGCAGAAGCGGCACCTTTCCGCCGAAGTGATCTCGGGGCTCGAGGAGGCACGGAAGGCGCGCGAGCGGTTCGAGCGGGCCCACGAACGATGGGCGGCGCTCGAGGCGCGTCGAGCGACCGCGCGGGAAGCCTTGGCGCGTCGGGAGGGCGCCCTCCTTGCAGCGGAGGCCGGCAGGTCCGAGTCGATCGCCCAGGCGAACGACGCCCGAACCCACGCCGAGCGTCTCCGGCCCGTAGAGGAGGAGAGCGCCCGGCTCCGTAGCGTGCTCGAACAGAAGGAGTCGGCTGCCTCCCTCCAAAGGGCAGGGGTCGAGCAGGGCACGATCGCCGAGGAGAGAGCGCGCTCCGCCGAAGCGGCCCTCCGTGCCCTTTCCGCCGAGGTCGATCGCCTCGAGAAGGAGATCGCGGTGGTGGAGTCGCGCCGCAGCGAACGCGCGCAGCGGATCTTCGTGCTGCGCGAAAGACTCGGTGCGTCGGACGGCCTCGCGGCCGACCTCAAGCTGGCCGAGGAGTCCGCCCAGCGAGCCGAAGCACTCCTAAACGAGGACAAGGCAGCGCTCGTGCGGGTCGATACGCGGCTCGACGGAGAGGTCCGACGCGCCAATCTCGCAGAGAAGGGACGGGCCGAGCGCTCGCGCCTCGTCGTCCGGGCGACCGAGTACGACCGCATGGCCGAGTGGGTTTCCGCGCCGTTCCGCCTGCATGTGCTCGCGATGGAGAGAGACGTGCTCGCGCACGCCCAGGCCTCCTTCGACCGGGACTTCTCCCGCTTCTTCGCGTCGCTGGTAGACGACCCGGGGCTCGTCGCGAGGACGAACCCCGACTTCACGCCCGAGGTGGCAATCGAAGGCGACCCGACGCCCGCGGAAGCCCTGAGCGGCGGCGAACGGACGAGCCTCGCGCTCGCGTTCCGGCTCGCGCTCGCCACCGTGGTCCGGTCGCTCGGCGCCGTCCGCCTTGAGACGCTGATCCTGGACGAGCCGACCGACGGCTTCTCCTCCGAACAGATGATCCGGATGGGGGAGCTGTTCGAGGAGCTACACCTCCCCCAGGTCATCGTGGTCTCGCACGAGACCCAGCTGATGTCGATCGCGGACCGTAGCCTTAGGGTGCGCAAAGAAGACGGTCGATCGATTGTCGGAGTGGAGGGAACGGAGGCCAGGGAGCCCGGCGCTAAGGAACCGGGGCCACCGCTCACCGATGTCGAGGACGTGGGCGAGCCCGCTAGGTGAGCAGGGCGGCGAACGTGGGCTCGTCCCACGGACGACGTGCGGCGATCTCGAGGTTCTCGGAGAGGTGGGCGGACCCTTTCTGGCCGATCACCGGTCCGAGGGTCCCGGGGGCCGACCGAGCGAACTGGAGCGCGGTCTGGGCGGACGAGAGGCCGTGGCGGCGCGGTCCCGAGCGCGCGAGCTGGCCCTGGAGCAGGGGAACGCTCGTGAAGCAACCCAGCCCGAGCTTCGAGATCGCACCGAGCAGGGGATGCAGGGTCCCGCCGACGGGTTGGTTCGAGACCGTCCAGGCTTCGGGCATCGCCAGGTTGAACGGGAACTGCACGTACCGGAACCCATGGTCCTCGCCGCCGACCTTTCGGGCGGCCCGGACGGCGCTCTCGAGAGGAAAGTAGTCGGCCGCGGTCCGCGGCGCGCGCAGGCTCTCCCAGGTCGCGATACCGTAGGACCCTAGCGAGCCCGCGTCGCGGAACGTCTCGAACAGCGCGAACGCCTCCTCGAGCCGCTCGCCGAACTTCTCCCGGCCGACGACCGGGATCTGCGCGTCGGGGGCGTTGTGGGCGTACAGGAGGTCGATCGTCGCGAGGCCCAGGTTCTTTCGGCTCCGCTCGAACTGGTCGGCAAGATACGAGCGGCTCATGGCGTGCGACCCGTCGACGATGTCGTTGGGGTCGAGGATTCCGGTCCGGATCAGCTCCTGGTCGACCCATTGATCGACCGGGACCTTCGACTCGGAGTCCGGGGCAAGGTACCCTATCTTCGTGGCCACGAACACTTCGTCCCGAGCGAGCTCGCCCTTCTCGGTGAGGCGGGCGATCGCCCGGCCAAGGCTGCGCTCGGCCCGCTGGTATCGGTAATTGAGCGCGGTGTCGAGCACGTTGACGCGTCCGGAGGAGAGGCAGATCGTGGCGGCCTCGGCCACGGCGATGTCGGTCACGCCGTCCGGAGGGCCGATGTACGTTCCGAGCCCGAGGGAGCTGAGCGCGAGCCCTGTCGGAGAGTCGCGGAAATGTTCCACGGGGAGGGCGCGCGTCCTCACCGAGCGGTCCCGGAACCGCCGCGTGCCCTCTCGCGTGGCGCCTCCCGGCAGCGCCATCGGGCCGGAGCATCCGACGATACGCTTTAGGTTCGCTCCGGGAGGCCCGGAAGAGATGCGAAGGTCAGCCTCATGAACACCCCGTTCCTCGGACCCCGGGCGGGAGAATGCCACGCCGAAAGTACGGCCGGCTGAGGAAGCCGATCCCCCCGGTCCCCCCGGAAAAGTGCCGGTTCTGCCGGCTGAAGCGCCCGTGCCCCGCCCACCCTCGAGCCGGGAGGACCTAGGGAGAGCGCGCGGTAGGCGGACCGGACCGCTTACGCGCTAGGAGTGGCGTCGCGACCTCCTCGTGGAATCGGTCGGCCGCGCGGCCGATCTTCTCGACGACCCGGGATTGGAATCGGCTACGGGCCTTTCCGAGGGCGGCCTCGAGCCCGAACCTCGCCTGCTCCCAGCGGTAGAGCCGCTGGCCGTAGGCTGCTTCGAACAGGAGCGTCTTGCCACCCGCCCGGCTCGTGGGGGCGGACCGGCCGCGGAGGCTGCCCTTCACTTTGTCGTAGAAGCGGGTTCCCGGAACCGGGACGGCGATCGACACCGAGTACTCCTCGGGGCTGAACCGGCGGAACAGGCGGAGCGTCTCCTCGATATCGTCGATCGTTTCGCCGGGGTAGCCGAGCATCAGGAACCAGAACTGGCGGACGCCGGCGTCCCGAAGCGCTTGGGCGGTCCGCTCGACCTGGGCGAGCTTCGTGCCACGGTTCATCGCGTCCAGCATCTTCTGGCTGCCGGATTCGACGCCGACGTAAACCCGCGCGAGCCCGGCCTCGCGCATCCGGCCGAGCAGGTCCGGCTTGAGGAGGTCGACCCGGGCGAGGCACTCGAACGCTAGCCCGAGGTCTTTCTCGATCATCAGGTCGAGCAGATGCTCGATCCACGGACGCGAGACGCCGAACACGTCGTCGCAGAACCGCACGTAGTCCACTCGGTACCGCCGCTGGAGTTCGATCAGTTCCTCCACGACCCGCTCCGGGGACTGCTGCCGGAACGTGCGGCCGAACGTCGGCTTGGAGCACCAGGAACAGTCGAACGGACATCCCCGGGAGGTCAGCACGGCGGCCCGGCGCTCCCCGGTCTCCTTCTCCCACCGGGACAGGTACCCTTCCATGTCGACGAGGTCCCATGCCGGGAGGGGAAGGTCGTCGAGGTTCGCCAGGAACGGCCGGGACGGTCCGCGGACGAGTCGACCTCCGTGACGCACGATGACCCCTGGCACGTGAGCGGCGGGGACGCCGTCCCGGATCCGGCGGGCGACCTCGACCAGCGCCGCCTCCCCTTCCGCAGGGACGACAGCATCGAATCCGGCTTCCAGGTACGTCTCGGGACGGGTGGCCGAGTCCGGGCCGCCGGCGACCGAGAATCCGCCGGCCCCGCGAACGCTTCGGGCGATCTCGAAGGCGCGCGTGGCCGTGAGGGTCTTCGTGTGGACGCCCACGACGTGCGGTCGGTACGAACGGATCGCCCGATCGACCGGGCGGGCGTCGCGCTCGAACGTCAGGTCGACCATCGCCACGTCCGTGGCATGGTCACGCAGGTAGGCGCCCAGCGTGAGGAGGCCCAGCGACGGGTAGAGCTCGACGAACTTCCGTTCCATCGGGTCCTCGCGCGCCACGTAGGGGTCGACTAGGAGGACCCGGGGCGGCGCGGCGGGCACGTGCGATGGTCGGCTAGTCATCGGTCCGCGCCTTGGGACGGACCTTCCGCCCCCCCGAGATCGCTCCGACCGGGCAGTAGGGAACGCACCATCCGCAGTCCGTACAGTTGGGAAGGACCTCGAGAGAGGTCGGCGTGAGCTCGAGAGCGTTGGGAGGGCAGACCCCGGTGCACAGGCCGCAGAGGACGCAGACGTCCGGGTCGACTACGATCACGGGCCACCGAAGGGATCGAGAGGGACCCGGTCACGGCTGGACGTGGTCGGGCGTCGAGCGGCTTGCATCGAACAGAGTGAGCGCGTCTCAGTCGGGCGCAGGGCTCGAGCCGGGATGGAGCGCCCTCCCCAACGCGGCGTACCCCGTGAGCGCGCACTTCACCCGGACCGGCGAGAGTGGGATCTTCAGCCCCTGGAGCACATCGTCCTGACTGAGCGCGCCGGCCTCCTCGAGCGTCAGCCCCGCCACCTTCTCCGTCAGCATCGAGGTGCTGGCGACGCTGATCGCGCACCCATCGCCCTCGAAGCGAATCGCGGAGATCTTGTGCGAGGAGGGATCGACCTTGAGACGCATCGTGATGTGGTCGCCGCAGAGAGGGTTTGACTCCTCGCCAACGTACTCGGCCCCCTCGAGAGCCCCAAAGTTCCGGGGGTGCCGATAGTGCTGAAGGATGACCTCCTGGTACATGTCGTAGGCCATCGGGAGTCTCCCGGGTTAGAGACCGGCGCGCGGTATAAAGCGAAGGCGAGGACGCTGCCCTCATGACCGTCGGACCTGCTCCGGGACCCGCACCCTCGTGCAAGTTATAAACACCTATCGGTGCGTAAATCCGATGGCGGCCAGTGCGGTCCGGCCGGCCGAGTGGGTCTCTCCTGGCCAAGTCCGAGATCTCTCGTCGGCGCTCGCGGACCCGGAGCCTTTCGCTCGCCGGAGGCAGGATGCATTTGAACGGTTCCTCAAGCTCCCGCTCGAACCGAACCCCCTGTACCGGGGGTACGGCTACTTCACGAACGTCGACCTCTCGGGCGTCGATTCCGTGCGACAGGGCCGGGCGATCCCTGCGATCGCCCCGGTCGAAGGAGCGATCCAGGTAATCCATGACACCGCCGGCACCCGGGCCCAGGTTCCCGGCGCGCTGCGTGACGCCGGGGTGCGACTGATCGCCCTCGCAGAGGTCTGGGCTTCCGGGGCGGCCAGCTCGGAAGCGTTCCTGCCGGCGGCCGAGGAACCGACGGACCGGCTTTCGGCCCTTTCGACGGCACTCCTCAATCGCGGTTATGTTCTCGAGATCCCCGACGGACTGACCACACCGATTCGCGTTCAGGACCTGGTGGTTCTGTCGACACCACAGGAAGCGCTCTCCGTGCGGAGGAGCGTCCGGGCGGGTTCCGGGGCCCAGCTGCTTCTGACCGAAGAGACGTACAGCACCACCGCCGACCCGGGCGGACAGCGTCTCGCCGCCTCCAACACCGAGATAAGCCTGGGCGAGCGGGCGAAGTCGGTGGTCCTGAGCGTGCATTCTCCGGACCTCAAGACGGTCTCCCTCTACCAACGCACCGCGACCTTGGGAGCCGGAGCGCGGCTGGCGTGGATGTGGAACGGCCTCGGCGGGTTCCGGACGAAGACGAGGAACTCCACGACGCTCGCGGGCAACGGTTCGGCGGTCGACGACCTCCAGATCTTTTACGGCTCGGGCGACCAGTCGTTCGACAGCTCGGTGCACCTGACCCACTCGGGCACCGGTACGCACGGCACGTCGATCACCCGGGGCGTCTTCACGGACAAGGCGCGAGGGATGAGCCGCGGGCTGGTACGGATCGAGCACGAGGCGCGGGGCACGCTGAGTTTCATCTCGGAGCACGCGATGCTCCTCTCGAAGGGCGCCCGCTCGGACACGATCCCGATCCTCGAGATCCTCTGCCGGGACGTCAAGGCCACGCATTCGACCTCGGTCCACCCCGTCGACCCGGAGCAGGTCTTCTACCTCGAGTCCCGCGGGTTCAACGAGCCCGACTCGGTCCGGATGATCGGGGAGGGATTCCTCTCCTACGTGCTGGACCGCGCGCCCGTAGCGGGCCTTCGCGACCTGCTCTATCCGTCGCTCGAGGCACGCTGGAACGGCACCGATATAGTCTGGGACCCGAGCGGGGCCCGCGCACTCCCGAAACTGTCGGTGACGGGGACGGACGGCGCCCCCGAGTGGCGGTTCGACGCCAAGCTCCGGTGAGTTGGGCCCGGGGCCGAAACGATAATCCCCGACCGCGACTCCGCCGGCCCGCAGAGGACCCGACCTTGCCCCTCGTTCTCGATCCGGACTCACTGCCCGAACCGATCCTCCGCGGTCTGCTCCGCTCCCTGCGCGACGACCTCGCGGGGACGGAGGAGCTGGTCCGCGCGCCGAAGGGGCGGGTACTCGACCCCGCCAGCCTCGAAACGGCGCACGAGCTCCTCGAGAGCGCGCGCGCGATCCTCGACCGTTCGCGACGGCGTGATCGGGCCGGGGTCGCGGCGGACGCGAACCTAGCCTACGCGGTCATGATCGCCGTGATCGACCTCGTGAAGTCGCACACCGACGTCCCGAGGGTCCCGCCACCCCGCCCGGCGAAGTCGCCGGGCCAGTGACCCGGGGCGGGTCGGGGACCGCCTAACCGACCGCGCCCGTCATCTCGAGCTGGATCAGCCGATTCAGCTCAAGGGCGTAGTCGATCGGCAGCTCCTTCGCGAATTCCGCGAGGAACCCCATCAGGATCAGGTGGATCGCGTCCGACTCGTTCAGTCCGCGGCTCATCAGGTAGAAGATCTGCTCCTCGCCGATCTTGCCCACGACGGCCTCGTGCGTGATGGTCGCATCCTCCTCGTGGATCTCGTTGTACGGGTAGGTGTCCGAGCGCCCGAACTCGTCCGGGAGCAGCGCGTCGCAGCGGACGGCCGCCTTGACGCCCGTGGCGCCCGGCGCGACGTGGAGGAGACCGCGGTAGCTCGTCTGGCCCCCGCGGATGGCGATCGACTTGGCGATGATCTTGCTGGAGGTGTCCGGGGCGGAGTGGACGCACTTCGCGCCCGAGTCGATGATCTGCCCTTCGCTCGCGAACGCGACCGAGAGGATGTCGGCCCGCGCCCCGCGTCCCTTGAGGTAGACGCTGGGGTACTTCATCGTCACCTTGGAGCCCATGTTGCCGTCGACCCACTCGACCAGCGCCTGCTCCTGGGCGACCGCACGCTTCGTGACGAGGTTGTAGACGTTCTTCGACCAGTTCTGGACGGTCGTGTAGCGGACCTTCGCGTACGGCTCGGCGACGACCTCGACCACCGCCGCGTGGAGCGAGTCGGTCGAGTAGACAGGGGCGGTACACCCTTCGATATAGTGCACCTTCGCGCCCTTGTCGGCGATGATGAGCGTCCGCTCGAACTGACCCACGTTCTTCGCGTTGATCCGGAAGTACGCCTGGAGCGGGATGCCGACGTCGACCCCGGGCGGGACGTAGACGAAGCTGCCTCCCGACCAGACCGCGCTGTTCAGGGCCGCGAACTTGTTGTCGTTGTAGGGAACGATCTTTCCGAAGTACTTCCGGACAATCTCCGTGTGCTCCTTGACCGCGGTGTCCGTGTCGCAGAAGATGACGCCCTTCGCGGAGAGGTCCTCCCGGATCTTGTGGTAGACCGTTCCGCTGTCGTACTGAGCCCCGACGCCGCCGAAGTACTCCCGCTCGGCCTTCGGGATGCCCAGCTTCTCGAACGTGTTCTTGATGTCCGCGGGGAGGTCGTTCCAGCTCCGCTTTGGCTTGTCCTCTCCCAGCGGGTCGGCGTAGTAGGTGTAGGCATCGAAGTCGATGTCCGAGAGACTGGGCCCCCAGTCGGGCATGGGGCGGTCGATGAAGTGGTCGTACGCCCTGAGGCGGTAGTCTAGCATCCAGTCCGGCTCGTGCTTGAGCCGGCTGATGCTCCGCACGACGTCCCGCGACAGACCCTTAGGTATCCGGACCCGGTAGGTCTCGGGATCCTTGAAGTCGTAGCGGGTGTAATCGAGCGGAGTGATCTCGGATGCCGGCTGCGCCATGAACGTCTCCGGCAATTCCAGCACCCCGGCGTATTTAAATGAGAGGTCGCCCCGGTCGCGACATCTTCGTCGCTCTCAGGATTCGATTCGGGCGGCCCCAGATTGTAGGGGAGTCCGCGACACCACCGGATGGGCGTTCCACAGCGCGGCTCAGCCTGCCGTGGCACGCGGCGGAGGGTCCGTCGAGAAGAGCTGCAGTATCTTCGCCATTCCGTCGAGGAGGGCATCGATCTCGGTGTCGGTGTTGTAGACGTACGGGCTCGCCCGCGTCAGGGCCGGGACGCCGAGGCGGTCCATCAACGGTTGGGCGCAGTGTTGGCCTGCCCGCACGCAGATCCCGTCGGCATCCAGAAGGCTCGCGATATCGTGGGGATGCACGCCCGCGAGCGAGAAGGAGACGACCGCCTCCCGCTCCGAGAGCTCGGTCGGCCCGTACACTCGCACGCTGGGGCCGAACCGGTCGGCCACCCCGGTGAGCAGCCTTCGGAGCAGCCGCGTGTCGTGCGCGTGCAACTCGTCCCAACCGATCCGTTCCAGGTACTCGATCGCCGCCCCGAGCGCGACCGCTCCCCCGACGTTCGGGGTTCCCGCCTCGAACTTCGCGGGAGCGTTCGCGTAGCTTACGCGGTCGGTGTGAACCTCGCGGATCATCTCGCCGCCACCCATGCACGGAGGGAGCGCCTCGAGAAAGTCGGCCTTTCCCCAGAGGACGCCGATCCCCATCGGCCCGAGCATCTTGTGTCCCGAGAAGGCGACGAAGTCCGCGCCCAGCGCCCGGACGTCCACGCGCCGGTGGGGCACGGATTGCGCCGCGTCGACGATCACGAGCGCGCCAGCGGCGTGAGCGCGGTCCGCGACCTCGCGGACGGGGTTCACGGTGCCGAGGACGTTCGAGACGTGGGTGAGCGTGACCACCTTGGTCCGGCGGTCCGCGAGGAGACGGTCGAGCTCGTCCAGGCGAAGGCGCCCACCGTCGTCGATGCCGACGAACGAGAGCTCGATGCCGGAGTACTGCCGCAACATATGCCACGGGACGACGTTGGAGTGGTGCTCCATCACGGTCGTGACGACCCGGTCCCCCTTGCGGAGGGTCGAGCGCCCGAGGCTGGTAGCGAGGAGGTTGATCGCCTCCGTCGTCCCGCGCAGGAAGACGACCTCGGAGGGGTCCCCGGCGTTCAGGAAGCGGGCGACGCGGGCCCGAGCGGCCTCGTACGCGTCGGTCGCCTCGACGCTCAGCGCGTAGACGCCGCGGTGGACGTTCGCGTTCGAGTGCGCATAGTACTGCTCCTCCGCCTGGAGGACCGCCGTCGGCTTCTGGGAGGTCGCTGCCGAGTCCAGGTAGACGATCGGACGGCCGTGTTCGATCCGGCTCAGGATCGGGAAGTCGCCCCGGATCCGATTCACGTCCATGGGCGCGGTCCGTGGGGTCGCGCGAGCCTACGGCTCACGCGGAAGCGCCCGGAAGCCCGATCCGCACCCAGTCGTACCCCTTCGCCTCGAGCTCCTCCGCGAGCTCGCGGCCGCCCGAGAGGGCGATCGCGCCATCGACCATCACATGCACGCGGTCGGGCTTGAGGTACTTGAGGATGCGCTGGTAGTGCGTGATCACGAGGATCCCGGCGTCCGGACGGTGGAGCTTGGCGACGGTCTCTCCGACCGCGCGCACGGCGTCGATGTCGAGCCCGGAATCCGGCTCGTCTAGGATCGAGAACAGCGGATGGAGGGTGGCCATCTGGAGAACCTCGACCCGCTTCTTCTCGCCGCCCGAGAACCCTTCGTTCAGCGAGCGCTTCAGTAGCGCCTCGTCCATCTCGAGGTAGCTCAGGTGGGCTTTGAGGTCCTGGTCGAACCGGACGGGGTCGGCGGTCTCCGGGGTGTTCCGCTGCATGTGCGCGGTCCAGAGGAACTTCGACAGCGAGAGACCCGAGACCTCCTGAGGGTACTGGAACCCGAGGAAGAGACCGGCCTTAGACCGCTGGTCGACCGGCATCTTGAGCAGGTCCTTGCCGTCGAGGAGCACCTGGCCGCCCGTCACCTTGTACTTCGGGTGGCCCATCAGCGCGTAGGCGAGCGTGCTCTTCCCCGACCCGTTCGGGCCCATCAGCGCCGTGAGCTCGCCGCTGTTGAGCGTGAGGTTCACTCCCTTCAGGATCTGCTTGCCCGCGACCTCTGCGCGGAGGCCCTCTACGACGAGCGTGTGCTTCGACCCGAGAGTGGTCGTCACCATCGAAGCATTCCGAGCCGATACCGTTATTTAAGCATGGCGCGGTGCGTAAATCCCCGGACGTCTTGGGGGGATCTGGAAGGACCGATGGTACTGGCCGAACTCCCGCCGCTCGAGGGCACTCGGGGCCGAATCCTCGAGGAACTGGCCATCGCCCCACGGACGGCCCGCGACCTAGCCCGCAAGATCGGGATCCAGGAGAGCGCGGCCCGCGGCCATCTCGGGCGCATGGAGGAGAAGGGGCTCGTCGTCCCGACCTTCCGCCGGGAAGGGGTCGGTCGGCCCCGCAAGCGGTTCGCCCTCACCGCGGCCGGTCAGGAGGTCTTCCCGAAGAAGTACGACCTCATCCTCGATGCGGTCGTGGACGAGCTGCTATCCCGCGAAGGCGAGGGATACGTCAGCGCGTTGTTCGCCGAGGCGGCTGAGCGGATGGGTCGGGCAGTGGCCAAGGAGGTCCCCCGCGGCGGCTCCGCCGAGGACAGGACGCGTGGCCTCGTGGCCGCGCTCAACCGGCTCGGTTTCCGCTCCAGTGTCGAAAGGACGCCGGACGGCCAGGTCCGCATCGTCCGCACGAACTGCGTCTTTCGCCGGAGTGCGCTGGCCCACCCCTACCTTCTCTGCGAGGTGTTCGACAAGCACCTCACCGAGACGCTGCTCGGCGAAGCCGGCGTCGACCTTGAAGGGTCGATCGGGAAGGGAGGGTTACGGTGCACGCATCTCATTCAGCTGAGCTGACGGTTGCCCCGACTCGGGGGGCTCTGCCGTCGCGCCCCGTAGGGGTCGACGACCCACTCGTCCGGAGCGTCGGGGGCACTCCGTTGCTTTCGCTCGAGACGATCGGCCGGAGCGAGCGCCCGCGGGTCGAGCTGTGGGGGAAGGCCGAGTTCCGGAACCCGAGCGGGTCGGTCAAGGACCGCGCTGCCCTCGGCATCGTCCGCGCGGCGTTCGCCACGGGGTCGCTCGGCGACGGTCGAACGTTGCTCGACGCATCCAGCGGAAACACGGGGGTTGCCTACGCGATGCTGGGTGCCCGGCTCGGGTTCTCCGTCGAGCTCTACGTACCCCGGAACGCCAACCCGGAGCGGCTCGCCCGAATCCGGGCCTTCGGCGCCCAGGTAGTGCTTACCGACGCATCCGAGGGGACGGACGGCGCCCAGCGCGAGGCACGGCGACGTGCCGAAGCCCAGCCGGACCGTTACTTTTACGCCGACCAGTACAACAACCCCGCGAACCCAGGGGCCCACTACGCCACGACCGGCCCCGAGATCTGGAACGAGCTCGGCCATCGGATCACGCACTTCGTGGCGGGCGTCGGCACAGGAGGGACCCTCTCGGGAGCCGGGCGCTACCTCAAGGAACGGAACCCGTCGATCCGCGTGATCGGCGTGGAACCCGCCGGCCCGATGCACGGGCTCGAGGGACTGAAACACCTTCCCACCGCGCTCCTCCCCTCGACGTACGATGCGCGCGTCGTGGACGCGACCGTCCGCGTCGAGACCGAGGACGCGGAGCGGATGGTTCTGCGTCTCGCGCGGGAGGAGGGGATCGCGGTCGGTCCGTCCGCGGGAGCTGCCGTGTTCGCGGCGCTCGGCGTGGGCCGGAACGAGCCAGGGTCCGTCGTCGTCACCGTCCTTCCCGACGGGGGCGAGGCACGCCGGGAGGCCACGCCGTGACCGCGGTCGAGCTCCCGGAGGATCTGGTGAGCGCGATGCGAGGGTTCGCCGAGGAGGCGTACCCCGAGGAGTGCTGCGGGTTCCTTCTCTCTCCGCCACAACCCGGCGGAACGTCGACCCGCCGTCGGGTCGTCGCGATCGAGCCCGCACCGAACGTCTCCGACGGAGAGCGGCGGCGCCGATTCGTGATCTCGCCGGCGGAGCTGCGAGCGGCCGAGGAACGGGCGGGCCGCGCCGGCCGCGAGGTCAGCGGCTTCTATCACTCGCACCCCGATCATCCCGCGCGGCCCTCGGAGTTCGACCAGGACCACGCCTGGCCGTGGTACAGCTACCTCGTCCTCTCGGTCCGCGGGGACGGCGAACCCGGCGACCTGGGCGCCTTCGAGCTCGACCCCGAGCGAAGAGAGTTTCACGACGTCACGCTGGCCGTACTTCCCCGCGAGGGAGGAGAACCCGGAACCCGGCTCTGATCGCCGGCGAGCTCCGGTTCCGCAGGAGGAAAGCATGCCGAGAGCGACCGTACGGGTCCCCACCCCGCTCCGCCCGTTCACCGGCGGACGGCCCGAAGTCGTCGTCGAGGGGGAGAACGTGGGGGCGGTCGTCCGCGGGCTCGCGGATGCCCACCCCGCGCTCCGTTCGCACCTGTTCACCCCGGAAGGACAGCTCCGGAACTTCGTTTCCGTCTTCCTGAACGAGGACGAGATCCGCACGCTCCAGCGGGAGGCGACCCTCGTCAAGGACGGGGATGTCGTCTCCATCGTTCCAGCGATCGCCGGGGGCGCCGACACGAAGGCCCGCGGACCGCGGCCCCTTGCCTCCGACGCGCCAGCCCCTGTCGCGTTCACTCACGACGAGCTCAAGCGATACAGCCGGCACCTGCTCCTACCCGAGGTCGGCGTGCGGGGGCAGCGCGCGCTGCGCCGGGCGAAGGTCCTCCTGGTCGGCACCGGGGGCCTCGGAGCTCCGGCCGCGCTCTACCTTGCGGCGGCGGGGGTCGGCGAGCTCGGGCTGGTCGATTTTGACTCGGTCGAGCTCTCGAACCTACAGCGCCAGGTCCTCTACTCGACCGACGACGTCGGGCGGCCCAAGCTCGAGGCGGCGAAAGAGCGCCTCGAACGACTGAATCCCGGCGTGCGGGTCGTGCGGCACGAGAAGCGGCTCGACTCCGGCAACGCGCTCGAGATCCTCCGGCCGTACGACGTCGTGCTCGACGGCACGGACAACTTCCCGACCCGCTACCTCGTGAACGACGCCTGCGTGCTCCTCGGCAAGCCGAACGTCTACGGGTCGATCTACCGGTTCGAGGGCCAGGTGAGCGTCTTCGACGCCCGGCGGGGCCCGTGCTACCGATGCCTCTACCCGGAACCGCCGCCCCCGGACCTCGTCCCGTCGTGCGCGGAGGCGGGGGTCCTCGGGGTGCTCCCCGGCGTGGTGGGCGCGCTCCAGGCGACCGAGGCCATGAAGCTCCTCCTCGGGGTCGGCGAGCCGCTGGTGGGCCGCCTCCTCCTCTACGACGCCCTCGAGATGCGATTCCGCGAGCTCACGCTCCGGAAGAATCCGGACTGCGTCCTCTGCTCGCCGCATGCGACGCAGCACGAGCTCATCGACTACCCCGCCTTCTGCGGCGTCCCCGAGCCGGGCGCGGCGACCGAAGGCGTTCCCGAGGTGACGCCCGAGGAGCTCCGGGACGCGCTCGCCTCCGCCGACCCCCCCCTCCTCGTGGACGTCCGCGAACCCCAGGAGTGGGCGATCTCGACCATTACCGGTTCGCTCGAGATCCCCAAGGCGGACCTCCCCGAGCGGGTGGACGAGCTGACGCGGGCGCGCTCCGTGGTCGTCTACTGCCGATCGGGTGGGCGCTCTGCCGACGCGACCCGCACGCTGCTCGGACTCGGGTTCACGAACGTCCGCAGCCTGAAGGGCGGGATCAACGCCTGGGCCGAGCGGATCGACCCGACCCTCACGACCTACTGAAACCCGCCGGGGGCCCCGACGTCCTTCGCGAGCGGTCCGGTGTACGACCGGACCCGTCGTGAGAGCTCCTTCGCGAACTCCTCTCGGTGGGAGGGGGAAAGGTACAGGGGATGCGTCCCCGCCGTGACAAGCAGCCCGCGCGCGGCGTCGGTGTAGACCGAGTCGAACTCGCCGATCGAAGGGCTCCACATCCGTCCGCGCCAGCCCCAGGAGCCCACGCCGAACCAGCCGCCGGTGGGGGCGAGGTCGCGGAGGCTCGAGTACTCGATCCTTCGGATCTCCTCGAGCCGGACCTTCCGGCCCCCGAGGATCTTTCGAGCCCTCAGGCTCGTCTCGTCGATCGAGTACGAGGTGGACACGTAGCGGACCAGGAACAGGAGGGTCAGGGCGACCAGTCCGTACGGGACCCAGAGCTCGGTCGACGAGCTCCGCGGTGCTACGACGAAGACGACGAGCAGCAGGAGGACGACGTAGGCCCCCAGTACGGCGATCGAGAGCTGCCCCCGGGCCCGGTACCGTCCTTTGGCATCGAGCGGGTGCAGGCTGCGAGCCGGGGGTTCCGCCCGAGGCTCCGTCGACGAGGGACCCACGGGGCGGGTCGACGTGGCCGGGCCAGAGGCGCTCGACGCACCCGGGCGGGAGGAGGGGGCCGCCGCATCGGGACCGGGCGTCGCACCGGGCGCCCCAGAGGTTGCGGGAGAACCGCTCGGAGGGCCCGCGCGCGAAGGGTCCTCTCCGCTCTGTGCTCCGCTCACGTCCGCCCACGCGCTCCCGGCCCGTGCCCCCGCGGGATGCGGGAGCGGGCCCGTTGCAACCGCTCCGAGAACGCCCCCGCTATTTGTGCGGTACTGTCGCCGTGAGGGGTCCGCACGGGGGTACCTTGGAACCACCGGGCCACGAGGGATGGCCCTCCCGGCGCGTGCGAGCGCGCGGTCTCCTCAGAAGGCGGGCTGCTGACCCTTGCGGCCGCGGTGCACGACGAACGCGAGGATCCCGATAACCCCAGCGATGATCGCGAACGCGAGGACCGTGTAGAACGTGTCCGGGTCGAGGCCGAGGATGTTGTTGCTCCCGGGCGCGCTCGGCGGCGCGGTGAACGTGACGGTGACCGAGGCCGTGTTCGCCGACGCGTCCGTCGCGGTGAACAGGAGAGCGCCGACCGGGACGGACGGGTGGTTGAGCGTGCAGGCGAAACTACCGTTCGCGCTCGTGGTGGTCGAACAGGCGATGCTCCCCGCCGCGGAGACCACGACGTAGGAGTTGCCGGCGAACCCGGAGCCCTGGAAGACGATCGACGTGCCCGCGGGAGCGTTCAGCGGGATCGCGGACAGCACCGAGGTCACGGTGATCGTAGCGGAGGCGCGATCGCCGACCGAATCGGTCGCGTTGAACGAATGCGGCCCGGCCGTCGCGGGCGTGAGCTTGAACGTGCAGCTGAAGTCGCCCTTCGTATCCGAGGTCGCCGAGCACACGGCGCCGCCGCCCCACGTGACGTTCACGGTCGAGCTGTTCTTGAACCCGGCACCCGCGAACGTGATCGTACTCCCGACCGTGGTGGGCGACGGCGTCGCTTTGAGCGAGGGGACGACGACGAACCGGGTGGAGGCGGAGTTCCGGAGGGCGTCGGTGGCCGCGAACGCGTGCGATCCGGCGAACGCCGGCGGGATCACGTAGGTGCAGTTGAATCCGCCGCTCGCGTCCGTGGTCGCGCTGCAGTCGATCCCTGCGAGCCCCGTGACGTTCACGGCGGAGAGCGGGGCGAAACCGGTCCCGGTGAAGTTGACGGAGGTCCCGACGATCCCGGTCCCGGGGCTCACCGTGAGGGCGACGACGATCGTGGCGTGGGTCATGGCCGTGTTGCCCGAGCCGTCCGTCCCCATGAACGCATAGTTCCCGGTGGTGGTCGGAGGGATGGTGAACGTGCAGGAGAAGCTCCCCAGTCCGTTCGTGGTGGCGGAGCAGGCGGCTCCGTGTACCCACATCACGTTGACCGCTGAGGCCGCGGCGTAGCCGGTGCCGGCGAACGTGACCACGCTGCCGACCGGTCCGGACGAGGGGGTCGCGGAGAGGGTCGAGAGGACGGTGAATGTCGCGCTGGCCGTGTTCAGGTCGCTGTCGGTCGCTACGAACGAGTGGGCGCCGGCCGTGGAAGCGGGGATCACGAACGTGCAGGCGAAGCTGCCGTTCGCAGTGGTGGTCGGAGTGCACACCGTGGTCGCTCCCCACGTGACGGTGACGGTCGACGCCGAGGAGAACCCGGAGCCCGAGAGCGATACGGAGGTCCCGACGGGGCCCGAGGCCTCGCTGACGAGCAGCGCCGGTACCACGTCGAACAGGACGCTCGCGGAGTCGCTCGCGTGGTCGGTCGCGACGAACGAGTAGCTCCCCGCGGTGGCGAGGGGGATCTTGTAGGTGCAGCTGAAGGCACCCGCCCCGCTCGTGGTCAGGCTGCAGGCGGTTCCCCCCGGCCAGGAGACGACCACGGCAGACGAGCCGGCGAAGCCGGTCCCGGTAAGGGTGATCGTTCCTCCTACTGGCCCGGACCCGGGGCTGACGGTCAGCCGTGAGGTGACGGCCAGAGAGACGTTGGCCGAGTCGCCCGAGGGGTCTGCCCCCGTGAACTCGTGCGCGCCGGCGGTGGTGTCGGGGAGCACGTACGAACAGCCGAAGCTTCCGCTCGCGTTCGTCGTGGCGCTGCACGCCACGCCGTCGATCCAGGAGACCGTCACGAGCTCAGAGGCCGCGTACCCGGTCCCGTCGAAGGTGATCGTGGCGCCGACCGGGTCCGTACCGGCCGAGACCGCCAGGTGAGACGAGACGGTGAACGACGTGGATGCGGAGTTGCCGGAACCGTCCGTGGCGGTGACGAGGTGGGAACCCGCGGTCGAGGGAGGCACCGCGGCCGTGCAGGTGAAGCCGCCGATGCCGCTTGTCGTGGTCGTACAGAGGATCGTCGCACCCTCCGTGACCGAGACGGAAGAATCGTCCGCGAAGTTCGTGCCGGTGAACGTGACCTCGGTGCCCACCGGTCCCGAGCCGGGGCCCACGGTCAGGAGAGGCACGATGGTGAACGCTGCGACCGCCGAGTTCGCAGCGGCGTCCTTGGCGGTGAAGAGGTAACCTCCCGGGGCGGTGGCGGGGATCACGTACGGGCACGACAGCTCGCCGTCCGAGTCGGTCGTTCCGGTGCACACTGTGCCGCCGAGCCACGTGATGCTGAGCGAGGAATCTGCGGCGAATCCGTCCGCGGTGAACGTGAGCGCGGTGCCGACGGGCCCGCTCGTCGGGGCGAGGGTCAGCTGCGGGGTGACCGTGAAGCTCGCGGCCGCGGTCGCTCCGCCGGCGTCCGATCCCGTGAACGCATGCGCTCCGGCCGGCGACGACGGGAAGGTGTACGTGCAGGAGAAGCTGCCCAGGGCGCTGGTGGTGACGGTGCACGCGGTCCCCTGGCTCCACGTGACCGTGAGCGCGGAGGAGGAATCGTACCCGGTTCCCTGGAATGTGACGACCGTGCCCACCGGCCCCGTGGCCGCCGTAACGGTGAGCCGGGTGGTCACGACGAACCCTACGGTCGCCGAGTTGCCCGACGCATCGCTGGCGGTGAACGTGTGGGATCCGGCGCTCGCCGCCGAGACCGTGAACGAACAGGAGAAGCCGCCGCTTGCGTTCGTCGTGGTCATGCAGGCGGTACCGCCACTCCACGAGACCGTCACGGCGGAGTCGGCCGCGTAATCCGAACCTGTGAAGACCACGACCGTGCCGACCGGTCCGGAGGCCGTTCCGACCGTGAGCAGGGGAGTGACCGTGAACGTGGCCACGGCAGAGTTCAGGGCCGCATCCTCCGCGGTGAAGACGTAGGCTCCCGCGACGATCGTGGGGATCGTGACGGTACAGGAGTAGGTGCCGCTCGCGTTGGTCTCCCCGAGGCACGGGGTCCCGCGAGCCCAGGAGATGGAGATCGTCGAGTTCGGGGCGAATCCCTGGGCCGTGAACGTGACCACGACCCCTTCGAGGCCCCTCGCCGGACTGACGGCGAGCGACGGAGTGACCGTCACCCCCGTCGACGCGATGTTCGAGGACCGGTCGGTAGCGGTGAACGAGTGCGCTCCCGCGGTCGACGGCGGCAGGGTGAACGAGCACGAGAAGCTCCCCACGGAGCTGGTCGTTTGGGTGCACGCGGTTCCGGCCGCCCAGGTGACCGTGACGAGCGAGCTCGCGGCGTAGCCGGTCCCCGAGAATGTCACGACCGTCCCGACGGAGGCCGACGAGGGCGTGACCGTGAGAGCCGGAGTGATGGAGAAGGTGGAGGTCGCGGTGTTCTTGGACCCGTCCTTCGCCGTGAACGTATGCGCCCCTTGGACCGCGGCGGAGACCACGAACGCGCAGGAGAAGCTCCCGGACGCGTCCGTCGTCCCGCTGCAGGCGATCCCCGCGGCCCAACTGACGTTCACTTGAGAGGTCGCGGCGAATCCCGCGCCGGTGAACGTGAGGGTGGTCCCGACGGGGCCCGAGGCGACGGTCTCGCCCAGGGACGGAACGACGGTGAGGGTCGCCATGGCCGTCGAACCCTCGCCGTCGGTCGCCGTGAACGCATGAGGGCCGGCGCCGGTGGCCGGAAGGGTGTACACGCAGAGGAATCCGCCGCTGGCGTTCGTCGTGGTGGTGCAGACGGTACCCCCGCCCCAGACGACGGACACGGCGGAGTCGGCGTCGTAGCCTGAGCCCACGAACGTCACGACCGTCCCGACGGTCGCGGGGGTGGGGGAGACGCTGAGCGAGGCATTCACTTCGAACTCGGTCAGGGCCGTATTGCCCGAGAGGTCGGTGCCGTTGAACACGTGCTCGCCGTTGATGCCGCTCGGGATGGTGTAGGTGCAGGTGAAATTCCCGTTCGCGTCGGTGAGGGCGATGCACACCGTGCCACCGGTCCAGGTCACCGTCACGGACTCGTTCGCAGCGTACGCGGAACCGGAGAACGTCACCGCGCTGCCCACCGGCCCCGAGCTCGGGTTGACCGTGAGCGTGGGAGTCACCCGGAACGTGATGGACGCACGATCCGGGACCTTCGCGTTATCGGTGCCTATGAACGAGAGCGTGGCGGACGGTCCCGTGGGGATGACGTACGTGCAGGAGAACGTTCCGGAACTGGAAATGGACGGGGCCGAGGACGAACAGACGGTCTTACCGTTCAGGGCGACCACGACCCGGGACCCCTCGAACCCGGTTCCGCTGAAGAGCGCCGCGGTCCCCACCGGTCCGGAGCCCGGGCTCACGGAGAGCTGGGCGGTGACGGTGAAGTTGACCGAGGCCCCATTTCCCGAACTGTCGACACTCTTGAACGTGTGGCCGCCTCCGACGACGACGGGAATGGTGAACGTGCACGTGAAACCGCCGCTGGCGTTCGCCCGGCCCGAGCACGCGGTCGAGCTGCCCAACGAGATCGTGACCGTCGCGTCGGGGGCGTAGTTGGTCCCGGTGAGCGTAACGAGGGTACCGACGGGTCCGAACGGGGGGCTCGCCGAGAGGAACGGGGTCACGACGAACACGACCGACCCGGAGTTCGATGCCCCGTCCTTGGCGGTGAAGACGTAGCCGCCCGGGGTGGTCGCGGTAATGGTGAACGCACAGTCGAACGCCCCCCTGCTGCTGGTCGTTCCGGAACACGCGGTCCCGTGAGCCCAGGTGATGCTGATGGCGGACGACGCTGCGAAGCCGGTGGCCGCGAACGTCACGACGTCGCCGACCGGGCCGGAGGCCGGCACGTCCGTGAGGTCGGGAACGACCTGGACGACCGCGAACGCCGTATCCGTGGAGTGGTCGGTGGCGTTGAACGTGTACGCGCCGGGCGTCGTGTCCGCGAGCAGGTAGCTGCAGTTGAAGCTCCCGACAGCGCTCGTCGTGACCGTGCAGGCCGTGCCCACGACCCACGTGATCGTGACGGAGGAGTTTCCGGCAAAGCCGCTGCCGCCGAACGTCACGGAGGTCGCGTCCGGAGCGACGCCCGGTGTGGCGACCAGTCGGGGCTTGATCGTGAACCCGGCCGAGGCGGTGTTACCGGAGGCATCCGTCGCCGCGAACGGATGGGTCCCGGCCGTAGCGTTCGTGATCTCGAACGAGCAGGAGAAGTTACCGAGGGCGGTGCTCGTCGCAGAGCACGCCGTGCCCTGGATCCAGCTCACGATGACGAGCGAGGTTCCGGCGAACCCGGTGCCCGTGAACGTTACCGTGGCCCCCACGGGGCCGGTCGTTTCATTGATCGTCAGGGTCGGCACGACCACGACGGTCGTCACCGCGATGTCCGAGGAAGCGTCGGTCCCCTCGAAGACGGTCGAACCCGCGGTCGAGGCGGGGAGGTCGAAGGTGCAGCTGAACCCGCCCGAGGCACCGGTGGTCGCGCTGCACGCCACTCCCTGAGCCCACGAGACCGTGGCCGCCGAGTCGCCGGCGAATCCGGTCCCGGAGAACGTCACCAGAGTGCCCACCTGACCCGAGGCCGGCGTGGCCGTCAGGCGAGAGTCCACGGAGAACACGACCGACGTGGTGTTTCCCGTCGGATCGGTGGCCGTGAAGGTGTGCGGGCCGACGGTCATCGCAGGAATAGTGACCGTACAGCTGAACGAGCCGGACGCGCTGGTCGGAACGGAGGTACAGACCTTACCGCCGGTCCAGGCGATCGTGACGGTCGACGAGTCCGCCCAGTTCGTCCCGGTGAACGTGACCGAGGTTCCCACCACACCCGACGTCGGGGAGACCTTCAGCGTGAGAGGAAGGACCGTGAACGTGACGCTGGCGGCGTTGGAGGCGGCGTCCCTGGCGGTGAACTTGTACGCCCCGGGGGTCACGGAGGGGATGTAGTAGGTGCACGAGAACGCGCCCGTGGAATTGGTCGTCGCGCTACAGGCTGTGCCGATGCTCGAGGCGACCGTGACGGTCGAGCCGGCTGCGAACCCGAGACCGGAGAACTTCGTGTACGTCCCCAGTATGCCCTGGGTCGGGCTGACGGATAGAGACGGGATGACGGTGAAGACCGCAGTGGCAGTGTTGGACGCGCCGTCGGTGCCGACGAACGAGTGCGCCCCCGCGGGCGTCGAGGAGATCACGAACGTGCAACTGAAGTTACCGACGAGGTCGGTCTTGGTCGTCGTCGGAGAACACGCCACTCCGCCGGACCACCCGACGGAGACGTTCGAGTCAGACGCGTAGCCGGAACCGACCAGTTTCATCGAGGTCCCGACGACGCCCGTCGCGGGCGTCGGCACCAACTCGGGCATGACCACGAACTTGGCCAGCGCTGAGTCGCTGGCCGCGTCCGTGGCGGTGAACGTGTCGGTCCCCTGAGCCTGGGCCCGGATCACGAAGCTGCAGCGGAAAGAGCCCAGGGAGTTGGTGGTCGCCGTGCAGGCCGTTACGGAGGTCCAGTTCACCGTGACCAGCGATGTGGCCGCGAACCCGGTACCCGAGAAGAGCACCGAGGAGCCGACGGGACCGGTGGCGGGGGTCGAGGTCAGGGAAGGCGTTACCGTGAACTCGGCGGTGACGAAGTTCCCGGCCGCGTCCGTTCCCGTGAAGACCTGCGGACCGACCGAGGAGTTCGTGAGAGCGAAGGTGCACGCGAAGCTGCCGGTCGAGTTGGTCGTCGAATTGCAGGCCGTGCCGCTGCTCCAGGTGACCGTCACGGCGACATCGGCGGAGTAGTTCGACCCACGGAAGGTGATCGACGTTCCGACAGGCCCGGAGTTGGGGCTCGCGAGCAGCTGGGTGGCGACGGTGAATGTGGTCGTGGCAGAGTTGTCGGACGCGTCCGTCCCGGTGAACGTATGCGTTCCCTTCGAGGTCGAGGGGATCGTGAACAGCGCGCAGGCAAACGTCCCGTTCGGGGCCGTCGTTGTCGAGCAGACTGTGCCCCCGCTCCACGATACCGTGACCGCGGACGTCGCGGCGTAGCCCGTTCCGTCGAAGGCGACGTTCGTGCCGACGGGTCCCGACGGAGGGGTCGCGGTCAGCTGGGAGGTGAGGGCGAACGACGTCCCCGCCGTTAGTTTGTCCGTACTATTGAGGGCGGTGAACGCGTGCGCGCCCCCGATCAGGGCGGGCATGATGAACGAGCAGGAGAACGTGCCGAGGGGGTTCGCGGTGCCGACGCAGGCGGTGCCGCTGGGGTACGAAACCGTGACGATCGAGTCGTCGGCGAATCCGGTACCGGTGAAGAGGACCTTGGTCCCTACAGGTCCGGAGCTGGGGGCGGGACTGAGCCGGGGGATGATCTGGAAGGTCGTGCTCGCCGCGTTCGTATGATTATCCGTCCCGACGAACAGGTACTGGCCCGCAGGGAGCTGCGGAGTCGTGACCGCGCAGTTCACCGCGCCCGTCGCGTTCGAGATCCCCGTGCACTCGATCGTCGAGTTCAGGCTGACGTTGACCCGGGAATTGGGCGTGTAGTTGGTCCCGAGGAACGAGACGACCCCGCCTACCGGCCCCGAGGAGGGGACCGCGATGAGGACGGGAAGGATCGTGAAGGAGGCGTTTCCGGACTCTCCCGCGGCGTCCTTGCCCTCGAAAACGACCTTGCCCGGAACATGCGGAGGTAGGATGTAGCTACAGTTGGCCGCCGGGAAGGAACCTAACTTGTCGGTCGTCGCGGCGCAGGCCGTACCCACAGGCCAGGTGACCTTGACGAGCGAAGATGCGGTGAAGCCGGTGCCGCTGAAGCTCAGGTTGGTGCTTGTTGGAGCCTGGGTCGGGAAAACGTAGAGACTGGGAATGATCTTGAACGTGGTCGTTGCGTGGCCGCCCCCAGAGCCCGTGGCCGTGAATACCCACGGACCGTAGGGCTCTCCCTTCCCACCGTGGGTCACGTTGAAGGTACATGCGAAAGTGCCTGTGGTACTGGTCGTCTGGGAGCAGACGGTCCCAAAGCTCCAGGTCAGCGTAACGGAAGATTTGTGCGCAAAGTTGGCTCCGGTGAAGGTGATATTCTTGCCGACGGGTCCCGAGGTCGGCGAGACAGTAAGATTCAGAGCCAAGGCGGGTGTCGGGCTCGCCCTGGCCTGGCCCATCGAGACGGGCCCGGCCGCGATGAGCCGACCCAGTTCTGGACCCGCGGCGCCGCCCGATCGGGGGGCTTGAGGAACCCCGTGGTTGGGGGCTTGCGTGACGGTGTATGCCCCTACAGAGACGGGGGGGGTCGCTGCCGGCGAGGCCCTGGCGGTCGCGGCTGGGGAGCTCGTTGCGGAGATCACCCCAACGAACGCCGTGGGCACGAGAAAGAACCCGACGATCAGGAGGGAGAGGACCGCCGTGTGGCGGGGCGACCAGGCCCCCAGGACCCTCCCCGTCCGTCGGCTATACGTCACCGGGCGGAAGGTCGAACGACCGCGTGGGAGTGTGGGGGCGGCCACGCCAGCCTATGAAGACACTCCTTAAACCATCCGCGGGGCGCGGAATCGGGCCCGCGGGGGCTTCCGACTGAGGCTTTGCGAGCCCGCAGCCGCGAGAGCACCTCGCAAGGCAAGGGCCTGCCTAGTAAATCGTCGCCACAGGGGGGACCGCGCGGCGGGCACGGGTCGTTCGGTGCGGCCGAACTCCTCCGAGCCACCGAGATGCAAGCGATTCTCGGCAGCTAGCGGCGCCCGGCTCGCTCCGGGACCCCCTACTCTCCGGCCTACGTAGACGTAGAAACTTCAAGCCCATCTGAACCCATCCGGGGTTAGACGCTGGGCATGGCGGATTGGCGATCCCTTTCTTCGTCGCGAGTTCAGGATGAGCCCGGCCCGCTCGAGCCGGGCTGGCAGGGGTGGAGCAAAGTCTCCTCTTTGGACGACCCCGACCCCTGGCGCGCCTTGGCTGTCTTTGGGGGCATTCTCTCGGCTGACTCCATCATCCTGCCGGCGATGTACGTCCACGGCCCAGAAGCCGACATAGGGGTCGCGATCGCCGCCTTCTTGCTCGGACCCCTGGCTGTACTGTTTCTTTCGACCTTCACGCCATGGCTGGCCGGGGCCGTGGCAGCGGCAAGCGTTGTCAAGGTCGTGATGGGATTCTACTTCGCCGGAGGGTGGACCCCCTTGGACGACACCGCGCAGCACACGTGGACCCTCGGGCCGACCCTACTGGCTGTGAGCGAGGCCATCTTGGCTGTGGGAGGAGCGGCCCTAGCTATCGGAATTGCTCAGACGTACCGGGCGCGGAAGTACATAGAGCAAACCGACTGAACCCACACCGTCACGGTCTCCGGGACGCCGGTCGTCCCCGTTGCACCGTCGGCACCTGGCTCGCTCTGGGGTCAGGCAGGTTGGCCCCGTGTCGGTCGGAGACCGAACGCGGAGCATACGTCGACACATCGCGCGCAGGGAGCTGACGATCTCGGCTTATGCCTAGCAGGGGCGGACGAACAATGACCGACTGGGCCTAGCCGAGGTCGACTTGCTGGCTCGGTGGCCGGACGGAAGAGTGCAGGAAAGAGGTCTCACAGTACGACCAACGGAGATCCGGGCGGCTTCGTACGTCACAGCCTACACACTCATGGTTGGGAGACTTAGTCGGCGGGGAATCCCGAGAGCATTGGGGGCTCAACTCGGACCGGGGAAGGCGCATTCGTTCCGCATCAGCCCCCCCCGCGGCCGCTGCTCGGTTGGCTGGGGGGGCCTTTCGGCCCCGGGGACCGCTTACTCAACCCGTTCGATCAGAAGGACCGTGCGGCCGTTCCAATGGGTGTCCGTCTTGATGGCCTGACGATAGAAGATTTCGGGTTCGTGGGCGGTCGGGCTCTCGACAACGGCGATGAACCGGAGGTCTTTCAGGTCGGGGTCGGCGAGCTTGTAGGTCACTCGATACTTTGCTGTCATTCAGCAGTGAACGTTGTAGATGGGTAAAAAGGACTACCCAGCAGCTTCCAGGGCCCTTCGACCCCGGGGAACCGGGGGCCATCCATTCTTTCGAACCTAACCGGGTCCGTGTGCAAGACGTGGGAACAGCGAGCCGGGTGCCGCTGAGTGCGGGTTGCGCTCTCCTCAGAGAAGCGGGGCAGAATAGTTTCCGGCAAAATCGACCGTGACATTTGGGCCGAAGGGTAGGGAGCTGGCCGCAAACTGGTAAGGGTTGTAACCTACCGTGAAACTGAAGGAGCCGTAATAGGCGTAGGAGGAAAAGTGGACCAGGGACGGGTGACCGTACACCGTGTCCCAGATGAAAAAGTCCGCCTCCGTCTGGCTAGTCGTCCACCAGTTTCCGGAGACGTAGCTGCCGGTTGGGAAGGTGTAGTTCGCTATAGTGCCAATTCCGGCGGGCACCTCAAGCTGGCCCGAGAAAGAGGCGGCTACCGGGATCGTGAACAAACCGATTAGGACCGCGACACCGATTACAATTCCCGCGATCAGGAGGATTTCCAAGGTCGAAAGGAACGGCGTCTTGGGGGGGGGGACCGGCGGCCATGCGTCGGGACTCACGAGGGTCCGTAAGAGATTAGCGAACCGAGGGCCGATGGGCGCACCGGACGTCTAGACCTCTGACACCCGAACGATCGCGACAGGTCTCTTCGGGTGGCTCTTTGAAAGGGTCTCTATGACCCAGTCAGCGTCGGTGCGATTCCGGGTTACCGCGACGTGGTTCGAGCAATCCCCGTGCCCAGTACATCGGGGTCGAGGAGCAACGAATGGCAAAGGCGATGGCCAAGATGGCGAGCTTCCTTCAGGAGGCGCGCTAGATGCCGTCCGGGACTGTATTTCTCACGTCAGGCGGCGGGCTCGTAGTAGTACTCGCCCTTTGCGCGCTGTTCGCGGTCGAGCACCGACCCCTCTCGGTTGATCCGGGGGCGTAGGGTTTCCGCGTCCCGGCGGAACGTGATGTCGACCGTCCGGAGGAGCCGGTTCATCCCCTCGCGCATGGGGAACGGTCCCTCGCCCCGGCCCTGGGAGCCGTCGTCCGTTTCCGGACGGAACACCATCAGCGCGTCGCACGCTAGATCCAGGAAGTAGACGTCGTGGTCGACGATCAGGGCGGAAACGCTCTGCCGCTCGACCTGTCGCCGGATCAGTCGCGCCATCGACATCCGCTCGTCGGCGTCGAGGTACGCGGACGGTTCGTCCAGGAGGTAGAGGGTGGCGGGCCGCGCGAGCGCCAGTCCCACCGCGGCCCGCTGGAGCTCGCCTCCGGAGAGGTCGGGTAGGGCGACGTCCAGGATGCCGTCGAGGTGGAGCCCCGGAACGAGCTCGCGGTCGAACAGGCCGGCGTCGAACGTCGGGTCCTTCGCGAGCGCTTCCCGTCGTTCGCGCAGGCTCGCCTTCTGGGACGCGCGCAGGTACTGGGGCTTGTAGCTGACGGTCACGCCCGCGGGCGGGGTCCCGCTCGTCGGGGTCTCGACCCCCGCGAGCATCCGGACGAACGTCGTCTTCCCGGTAGCGTTCGGCCCGACGATGCCGACCGTTTCCCCTCGGGCCACGGTCCCGGCCCCTACCGAGAGCGAGAACGACGGGAACTTCTTCTCGAGCGGTGGGAAGTCGACCAGTGCGTTCTGGTGTCCCGTCGGGCGTGGCGGGTGGGCCACGAACCGGATCGGGTCCGTCCGGAAGCGGACGTTCTCGTCCTTGAGATACCCTGTGAGATACGTGTTGATCGCCGTCCGCATCGGGATCGCGTGGCTGATCACGCCGAACGCCGACGGCTCGCCGTACAGCAGGTGCGCCTGGTCGGCGAGGTAGTCGAGGATCCCCAGGTCGTGCTCGACCACGACGACGCTCTTCGTCTCACCGAGGCGGCGCAGGAGGCGGGCGACGTTCAGCCGGTGCACGATGTCGAGGTAGCTGGAGGGCTCGTCGATCAGGTAGAGGTCGGCGTCCGTGGCGAGCGTCCGCGCGATCGCGACCAGCTGGAGCTGACCGCCCGAGAGCTCCGTGAGCTTGCGGTCCGCCACCGCGGAAAGACGCACGTCCTCGAGCGCCTTCCTCGCGGCCGGGCCGTCGCCCGCGAACTCGGCGACCGTGGCCGCCTCGTCGGCCAGGCGGTCGACGTACTGGGGCTTGATCGCCGTCGTCAGCGCCCCCTTCGAGATCCGCTCGAAATGCGCGCGGAGCGAGGTGCCCCGATAGTGTTCGAGGACCCGCGCCCAGTCCCCCGGACGGCCGTAGTCGCCGAGGTTGGGCACATCCGCGCCCGCGAGCAGACGCAGCGCGGTCGACTTCCCGGTGCCGTTCGGTCCGAGGAGTCCCGTGATCCCCTTCGCCGGGGGTACGGGCATCCGGTAGAGGCGGAACCCGTTGTAGCCGTACCGGTGGACGATCTCGGACGGGTCGGCCTCGGGCGTGTTCAGGATCTTGATCGCGTCGAACGGGCACTTGTGAACGCAGATCCCGCAGCCGATGCAGAGCGTCTCGGAGATGATCGGCCGGCCCGTCGGGCCCTCGACGATGCACTCCTGGCCCATCCGGACCGGCGGGCAGTACGCCTGGCATTCCCACTGGCATTCCTTCGGATGACAGCGGTCGGTGAGGAGGATCGCGATTCGCGTCATCGATCAACCGTCCGTGCGGTCCGAGGCGATCCCGCCGTCCTTCATCAGCAGATGGCGCGATGCGCGGGCGGCGACGTCGGGATTGTGCGTCACGACGATGAGGGTCGCCTTCCGGTCCGCGCGGACGCGGGCCAAGAGGTCGAGGATCGCCGCCGCGTTGGTCGAGTCGAGCTCGCCCGTGGGCTCGTCCGCGAGCAGGAGACCCGGCCGGTTGGCCAGGGCCCGAGCGATCGCCACCCGCTGCTCCTCCCCGCCCGAGAGCCGGTGCGGATACGCCCGCTCCCGGCCGGCGAGGCCGACCTCGGCCAGGAGCGCGGAGGCCCGGCGGCGACGTTCGGGTCGGGGGACCCGGCTCGCGGCCATCGGGAGCTCCACGTTCTCGAGCGCGGTCAGCATCGGCAGAAGGTAGAAACGCTGGAAGATGAACCCGACCTCCTCGAGGCGCATCCGGGCCCGTTCCCGGTCGGTCCGCCGGCCGACCGATTCGCCGTTCCAGCGGAGCTCGCCTGCCGTGGGCGAGTCGAGGAGCCCCAGAAGGTTGAGGAGCGTCGTCTTCCCGCAGCCGCTCGGACCCTCCACCGAGAGGAACTCCCCGGGGGCGAACCGCAGGGAAACATCGCGAAGAGCCCGGACCTCCTCGGGAGTGCCCTCGCCATAGGTGCGGGAGACGCCCGCGAGCTCGACCGCGGGCGGTCGACCGGCGGTCACCGGAGCGCCTCCACGATATCGACGCGGAGTGCGGCACGGGCGGCCACGACGCTCGCGAGAAGCGAGAGGGCGACGAGCCCGAGCACGATCTCCGCGAGCTCGATCGGGCTGAAGACCGCGAGCCCCGCGGCCTCCCGCACGGTAGAGCTGCCCCACGAGGCCAAGGCTTCCACCAGCAGGTATCCCCCCACGACGCCGAGGCCGGCACCCGAAGCCGCGAGGACGAACCCTTCCTCGAGCACGTTCCCCGCGATGCGCCAGGGAGGGAGCCCGAGAGCGCGGCGGATCCCGATTGAACGCCGGCCCGATTCGACACGCCGCAGAAGTACCAGGGCCAGGAACAGGACCCCGATCGCGAGGCCCACCGACGAGAGCCCGAGGTAGAACCCTGTCAGGACGGCGGCCGCGGACCGGAGCTCGCTCGCCTCTTGGGAGAGGGTGGTGACAGAGTAGAAAGGCACCTTGGCCTGGATCGCCGAGGCGATGGAGGCGAGCGTGCCGGGACTGGTCGATGCCGCGCCCGTCACCGCGACCTCGATCGAGTCTGCCGCATCGGGCACGATGGTGCCGGACCCGTTCGAGTAGTTCGTGAGAGACTGCAGGTCGGAGAGCGGGACCAGCACCGCATACGCCCCCGCCGGCTGGAAGAAGGAGAAAGGGATCCCGAACGTACCCGTGACATGGAACGAGACCCCGGCGGACTTGTTGGTCGACGGCGAGAGCAGGATCGTATCGCCCGGACCGACGCGGTAGGAGGCGGCGTAGGTGGTGGAGACCAGTGCATCGAACGTGACGGGGCCCGCGTACGAGCCGTTCGCGAAGTGGACCGAGTCGTTGGGGTCGCCCAGCGGGAGCGGGTTGGGGAACAGGTCAGCCTCGGTGGGTCCGAGGGTGAGGCTGAACTGGCGCGGGACGACGCCTTCCGCGAGCACCGGAGCGATCGCGCCGGTGCCGTTGAACGATTCGACCGAGATACTGAGGATGGGAGACGCCGCGATCACCGACGGCACGTGGCCGAGGATCCAGTCCGCCTCGGTGTGGGCACCCTCGATGCCGTGGAGACCCGACGCGCTCACGACGATCTGGTAGCCTGCGCTCTCGAGGTCCGCGAGCTCGTGGGCGGCCACGCCGCCCCCGACGCTCACGAGAACGACCGGAAGCGCGACCGAGGTCGCGATCGCGGCGACCGCGAGCGCGAGCTGAAGCCGGGCGTGCCGAAGCGCGCCTCCACGGCCGATCCGCCTCACGGGGCCCTCAGCTCCTCCACGACGGGAAGCAGCATCGCCCGGGCAGCGGGCGCTACGGCGGCGACCAGGCCGACGGCGACGACGATCGCGACGCCCGCGAGGGTCACCGCGGCGTCGAACGAGACGAACGAGAACCCGGCAGGGAGTCCGGTAACGGTCCGCCGAAGGAACGAATCGATCGCGAGACCGGAGCCCCAGGCGATCGGAAGCCCGACCGCTAGACCGAACCCCGCGAGGATCATCGCCTCCTCGATCACGAAGAGACCGACCCGCGCCCGGCGGTATCCGACGGCGCGGAGGAGCGCCAACTCCCGGCTCCTGTCGTCGACGGACATCTGGAGGATCGTGGTCGTGAAGAGCGCCGCGACCGCGAGACCGATCGCTGCGATCAGCTCGCCGAAGGTCCGGTAGACGTTCACGACATGCTGGATATCGCTCAGGATGTCGGCGAGGGTGAAGAAGCTCAGCGCGGGAAACGTCCGCGCCAGCCGGGCCTGATCGCCCGCCGGATCGGTCGGGTCGGTCAGATGGATCAGGACCAGGGTGCTGTAGTCCGTCGCATTCGACGCCGCCGAGTAGATCGACTGCAGCTCGGAGAGGTAGACGAACGAGAGCAGCGCCGACGGCACGAGCCAGAACGGCGCTGAGACACCGACGATCGTGAATCGCGTAGCGGCCGCGTACCACGCGGGGAGCGACGCGGCGGACGGAGGGGCCGCGGGTTGGGCCCAGACGGCGTCGCCGACCCGTAGGTCCAGCACTTCGGCGAGCGCCTGGTCGAGGACGATCTCGTGCGTGGACGGGCCGTCGAACGACCCGTTCGCGTAATGTGGGTCGCCGGGGGCCGTGAACCCGGTGCCCTGGTAGAGGGCGGGGGTCTCGAGGCCCGAGTTGTCGGACGGGATCCAGCCGATGGCGCCGGAGCTCGTCGGCGCCCAGTCGGACGGTACCGAACTGTTGTTCGCGTAGGACCAGAGGGAGCCGTTGCCGAAGACGAGCCCCTCGATCAGCCACGGACTGGCCACGGCGACGTTCGGGTCGGCCGCGGGGATCTCGGTCGCGAGGGGATGGGACCCGGGGATCGGAGGCGGCGCACCGTTGAGGATGCTCGCGTTCCCGGCCGCCGAGCTCGTGGCGAGAAGGTCTACGCCGCTCGAGTAGGCGAGCGTGGTCGCGCTCGTCTCGACGCCGGCGGACAGGGCGAGGAGGAGGACGACGAGCCCGGTCGCGAGCCCGATCCCCAGCCCGGTGAGCGCCGATCGGCCCGGTCGTCGGCGGATCCCGTCCCAGGCGTACCCCACGGCCGACCCCCCGGGGACGCTACCGCCCCGAGGACCGGCGCAGCTCGCCGAGGCTGATCCGGTGGGAGGCCTCCACGTTGTACTTGTGGATCGACTCCTCGCTCACGGTCGAGGCACGAACTGTCGTGGCGTCCGAGGCGGTCGGGAACCTCTCCGGAAGGCTCGCGAGGAGGTCGCGGACGACGTCCTCGACGAACTTCGGATGGCGGTGCGCGTCGAGCACCACCTGGGCCTCGTCCCCGCGCTTGAGGATCGCGTACGTCGGGCTCGATTGCGCCGCTTCCACCGCCGCGATCACCTCGTCCACCTCGACCGACGTCTCACCGTCGAGCTCGAAGATCAGACGAGTGCGGTTCCGCTGGTTATGCGAGATCATCGGCAGGGACTCGAACTGCGGATCGGCGAGGAGGGGATACTCCTTCGTCAGCAGCTCCCGGCATGTTTCCATTGCGCACGGGCAGGCGGTCATGCCGACCGCCTCCGCGCCGACCGCGCGACGCACCTCCACCGACCCGTCCTCCGTCCTCGTCCCGCGGGCCTCGGCGAGGAGGGTGTAGTCTTCGAAGCTCCGCTTCGGCTCCGAGACCCCCTTGCGGAGGAAGTACTCGGCGGACGCCTCCACCGAGGCCTCCGTGGCGTACGGATGGCGCACCAAGAGCTCGCGGACGATGCTCGAACAGGCCGTCTCGAGGCTCTCCACCGGCCGGGTGGCGGTCTCGTCCACGATCTCGGCCAGGATCTCGGCGTTGCGCGACAGGTCGGACCCCTTACGGTCCGAAGGGAGGTCCACGGCCACCCGGAACGTTACCGCGAGGTTGTTCGCCCGGCCTTCCCGCTGGACCGAGAGGGGCTTACGAATCCCGGTCAGTCCGACCGAGAGGAGCCGCAGGCGCCCCCGGCTCGGAGCCCGCGCGTGAACGTCCTGGGCGGGAGGCATCGTCTCGCACTACGGTGGGGGGGGTTAAACGCATTGTCGGCGGGCCGAGTAGGTCACCCTCGCACCCGGGCATCGTTATAGGCCGTGGGTCGATGGTTCCATCGATGGTCGAGTCCGCGCCCGCCCCGACGGCCCCCACCGCCCCCGGCACACCCACCGGCGCCGGCGGGGTGTACGCCGAGCGGGAGCAGCTCATCACGCAGAACCTGAAGCAGATCTACGACCCCGAGATCCCGATGAACATCGTCGACCTCGGGCTCATCTACGGTTTCGAGTGGACCGGGGACGACGTCAAGCTCAAGATGACCCTGACCGCCCCCGGCTGCCCCGTCGCGGGGATCCTCGCCGAGGAGGTCAAAGCCGCCATCGAGAAAGTGCCGAACGTCCACTCGGCGATCGTGGAGATGGTCTGGGAGCCCCCGTGGTCGCCCGAGAAGATGAGCGAGTTCGCCAAGCACCAGTTCGGCTACGCCTGACGGATCTCCTCTGACGCCCGACCGGCCGGACCCCTCCCGGGCCCCAGCGATAATCCGCGAGCTCCGCTGGAGCGATCTCGACGCCCTGACGGATACCTACTACGCGCTGTACGACGAGCGGGAGCGCGGTGACCCGATCGGGATCACACTCTTCGAGGAGAAGCCGACCGCCGCCGACCAGGTGTCGTGGTTCTCGAACCTCTACCGGCGCGGGCTTACCGGCGACGCGATCACCTCGATCGCGGAGCTGGACCACCGGGCGGTCGGTAACTGCACCGTCGGCCGGATCGCCGCCCGCGCGGACGCCGAGAACGGCCACGTGGGGGATCTCGGGATCCTGGTCCGTCGCGAGTATCGCGGCCGCGGCGTCGGGCGGGCGCTTCTGCGCGACGCGCTCGCGAGATGCCACAGCGTCTTCGAGATCGTGCGCCTCAGTGTCTTCGCGAACAACGTCCGGGCGAAGAAGCTCTACACCGAGTTCGGATTTCGTGAAATCGGCCGCCTGCCTCGGGCGATCCGCCGGGGGGATGGCTACATCGACGAGGACCTGATGGTCCTCAATCTTGGCGCCGGCACGACCCGTCCCCCGAGCGGCTGACACACCCGCCCGCCATCGGGGTCAAGGCCCCGCTCACAGTACCCGCACGCCCCGGCGTACCGGGGTTCGGGACCCGGCCGCGACCGCGCCCTTTCGATGGTACGGGCCGCCCGTCGGGACCGCGGCCCGCCGTCCGTGCTAGCGTTTGGCGCCCCCCGAACGGTTAAGCCGTGCCGGAGTACCCTCGCGAGCGATGGCCCCCTCCGATCCCTGGAAGAACGAGCTCGAGACCGAGCGTTCCATGAAGAACGAGTTCATGGCGTGCCACACCGAATCCCCGTTCATCGCCGCTCGGCTCCCATTCCACGACCTCGTCTATTTCCCTCCCGACCCCGCGCTTCGCGTGCGGGCAACGCTCGTCCGGACCGCGACCCCCGAGGAGGCGTATCTCCGGACCAACCGGGACAACCAGGCGGTCATGCGGTACCTGGGCGACCTCACGTTCCGTCTCGCCGGCAGGGACCTCCGCCTCAAGGTCTACCACGCGGGAGAAGGGGTGGGCACTTCGGTCTTCGTCCCGTTCCGCGACGCGACCAGCGGCCGCGAGAGCTACGGGCCCGGCCGTTACGTCACGCTCGAGCTCAACGAGGCGGACGAGTACGACCTCGACTTCAACCGGGCGTTCAACCCGTACTGCGCCTACACCGAGGAGTACGAGTGCAGCTTCCCTCCCGCGGAGAACGACCTGCCTGTCCCCGTCCGGGCGGGCGAGAAGGTCTGGGCCGAGGACCGGAACCCGCGGACGGCCTCGAGCCTCGTGCTCGCGCGCCGGCCGGGCAAGGCCCGCCCCACGAAGGTGGCTGCCGTGCGCCGGCGACCCGTGTCGCGCCCGAAGCCGGCTAAAGGTGCGGCAGCGAAGCGGCGATCCCGTTGAGCACGAACTGGACCCCGACGGCGGCCAAGACCAGGCCGAGGACACGGGTCATCGCCATCACACCGACCCGTCCGAGGGCGTGCAGGATCGCCTGGCCGTAACGGAAGATGAAGAAGGTCGCGACCGCGGTGATCAGTATCGCTACAAACGTCGCCACGATCACCAGCGGGTCGTTCCCCGCGTTGCCCTCGTAGATCATCACGGTCGAGATCGCCCCCGGGCCGGCGAGGAGCGGGATCGCCAACGGAACAACCGACAGCTCGTCCCGGCGCGCGATCGCGTCGTCCCGGTCCTGGGGCGAGAGCTTGGTCCGGCCGATCTCTCCCTGGAGCATGTCGAACGCGACGACGAACAGCAGGATCCCTCCCGCGATCTCGAACGCGCCCAGCGTGAACCCGAAGGCCGCGAAGATGAACCGCCCCACGAGGGCGAACACCGCGAGCACGGTCCCGAAGACGAGGACGGCGCGACGCAGGATCACCGCCCGGTCGGCGGCATCGAACCCTTCGGTGAGCGTGACGAAGAACGGCAGGGTACCGATCGGGTCGACGATCGCGAAGATAGTGACGATGATCGCAGCGTAGAGCGCGACATCGATCATTCGGGAATCCCTCGACGATACCGCCGGGAGCGCGTTGGGCTTTCAGTTCTTCGCCCGGACGTCGCTCCGCGACCCCGGGCTTCCCAGGCGTGGGGCCGGCCCCTCCGCGACGCGGAGGGAGCGACTCCGAGTCGAGGGCGCGCGCGCGGCGTTCGGCCGTTGTTGCCGAGCGGCGGAGGACCCCCGGGCCCGGGGGCGAGCGCGTGGTCGTCGACGGGCCCGGATGTTGTGGCCACGGAGTCGGAGGATGAGGGGCTCTCGATTCGGATTCGCGAGCAGGAGCAGGTCCTCGCCGACGGACTTCGGCTTGAACAGGATGCGGGCCCGGCTGGAGAGGCGCATTCGCTCAAGATACGGCCCGCCGCGCTGGCCGATGAGAAGGACGAACGACCGGCCCGGCCGCGGGTTCTGGAGCTCCACCTCGATCTCGCACGACGGGGACTTCCGCTCGATCTCGATGCGGGCCGTGGAGACCGGGTCGAGGACGAGGAACCCAGGTAGCCGTGCGAGCGATATCGGCACCGTTCCGGCCACCGGCGCCTCCTCTCTAAAACCTGACCGCTCGTTCTTCGCCCGAGGTGCCTCGACCTTAAATCGGGCACCGGACTCGCGGCCCCGATGGCAGCAAAGCGCACCGCCCAGGCGGTCTGGGAAGGCGACCTTCTTCGAGGGCACGGCACGGTCAAGGGAACCAGCGGCGCGCTGGGAGAGGTCGGGGTGTCGTGGGGATCACGGACCGAAGCCCCGGCGGGGAAGACCAGCCCCGAGGAGCTGCTGGCCGCGGCCCACGCGTCCTGCTTCTCGATGGCCCTGTCGGGCGGCCTCGGTCGCATGCAGAAGCCCCCGCTTCGGCTCGCGGTCAGCGCGACCGCCACCTTCGACAAGGTCGGTGACAGCTGGAAGGTCACGACGATGGAGCTCGACGTCACCGGCAAGGTGCCGGGGATGACCTCCGCCGAGTTCGAAACCGCGGCGAAGGCGGCCGGAGAAGGCTGCCCGATCTCGGGCGCGCTCAAGGGCAACGTCCACGTAACGGTGCGGGCAAAGCTCGACTGAGCGTTCGCTCCCGACGGGTCCATACGGGCCCGTGGACGCGCCGACTACGGCTCACGGCGCCGATCAGCGAGCGTAGTCGCCGAGGTTCCGTTGCGTTCCCTTCTTGGGGGGGTTGGTCGCTCCGGTGGCCGGAACGGACGCGGCGGCGGGCGGGCTCGATTCGACCTCTGCGTCTGCCGGGAGCGGGGTCGCGTCTTCGTCGGACGTCGCCCCGCGCAGCTCACGGACCTCGACGGCGTCGGGCGAGGTGCGCAAGAGAAAGGCGGTCTCCTCCTCCGTGAGCGCGAGCTCCGACACGATCGCCCGCGCTGCGTCACGGACGCGGGCCGTGCGACGGGCCCCCGGCCGGGCCGCCAGGAGCCCTTCGAGGAACGGCAGCAGGACCGCCCGCGCCTTCGCCCTCGAAAGGTGATCCCGCTTGGCGATCTTGGCCACGAGCGATTCCCGTACGGCACGCACCGACCGGGACCGCCCCATCTCCCCGAGGAACTGAGGGAACGCCGCGCGCGCCGTCGTGCGTACTGGGCGCTCGTGGAGCGCGAGCCCCACTCCACCGGTGAGCAGCTCACCGGCGTAGCTCCACAGCCCGTAGACCCTCTCCCGACGGGCCCGGACCAGGAACCGGTCCGCGACCGCGAGCACCGAGAAGGCGCGGTCGCGATGCACGGCATCCGGCGAGAAGTGGGGCAGGTTCTCCTCGATCCACGGGAGGAGGTCGTCGGGGGGCGCGTCGAGCCGGTCGCGGATCTCGACCGACCGATAGTAACGGGAGGCCGTCAGGACCTCTTCCGTGAGCCGCGCGAAGTCCACCGTCAGGTCGCGCGACCCGAGTGCCTCGCCTTGGAGTGCGGACGCCGGAAGCAGCCCTACGGCGTCGAGGTCGTTCAGCGCCGCCCGGAAATCTCCGTGCGCGCGAACAACGATCGCGTCCAGCAGACCGGGCCCCGTCGGGAGGTTCTCCTCCCGAGCGATCTGGGCGAGGCGGCCGGCGACCTCCGCGTCCCGGATCGGGTAGAACGGAATTCGCGCGACTCCCGCCCGCAGGGCGGGAGAGTAGCGGGTCAATTCCCGGTCGTCGTTCACGGTGAGGATCAGAGGCTGGAGGGTCGACCGGACGAGCTTCGCGATCGCGCCCATCCCGCCACGGTCCGACGTATCCACCGCCTTTGCGGCGGCCCTCCACTCCTCGAGGTCGCGCCGGGCTTCGGGGAGCCGCCCCCACGCTGCGTTCCCGGGCGTTCGGGGGACGGCGGCCCAGTCCGCGAACCGCCGGGACTTCGGAGTGCCCCCCAGGCCCCACGCGGCGTTCAATGCCTCGACGGTACCGTACCGGCCTCGGAGGAACTCCCCCAGCGGAGGGGGCACTCGGACGGGTCGGGCCGAGGAGGGCGCGCGGCCGGAAAGACAGTCCGCCTCGTCGAGCAGCAGGAGGGCGTGACGGCTCCCTCGGCCACCCCCGCCATACTCCCCGAGGGTGTGGCTGATGGACGCACGCCCGGCGACCCGTTCTATGGCGGCCTGGTTCCGGGCGTCCGACGCGTTCATCTCGACGACGGTCCATCCCATCTCGGCCCCGATGGCGAGCGCCGCGGTCGTCTTGCCGACGCCCGGCGGTCCCGTCAAGATCGCCGCTCGGCGGGCAGGGATCCGGCCGGTATTCCAGCTCTCCGCCCACGACCGTAGTTCGGTCCGAGCCTTCGGGTTCCCCAGGATTTCGCTGAGACGGACCGGCCGCAACCTCTCCGCGAGCGGCAGCCGGTGGGGGTGGCCCATGGCCATGGAGCGGGGAGGGCCAAGCAGGGATAAGGAGGCGGCGAAGGGCGGAGGCCGTGGCCCGGAACCGTTGAGTAGGCCGGGTTCGGTGAGCGGGCGAGCCTCCATGGCATCTAACACAGTCCCAACGATCGAGCGCCGCTTGGTCGGCGGTAGGTCGTACGGATTCTCCGCCCTCTCGCTCGACCTCGCGCCGGTGCCGGTCGCGTCGGCGCACGACCGGGGAGTGGCCGTCGCGCAGCTTCACCGAGCGCGGGCGGTCGGTGTCACGACGTTCGACCTCGTGAACGCCCGCGACCCCCCGGTCCTCGAACGGTTGCTCTCGGAGGCGTTTCCGTCCGACGACCCCGGCCTCGTCACGATCCTCGGCGTTCGCGGCTCCGGGAGGGGACCTGCCTCGCGCTCGGCCCCAGAGCGACCGCCCGTCACCCGCGAAAGCGCATTCGCGGCTCTCCGGACCTCGCTGGTCGAATCGCTAGAGCGCCTCGGCCGAAATCGCAGAGTGGTCGTCGACTGGAGACCTCGTCGGGGCTCCCTTCCCTCGGAGGCGGTCGTGCCGGATCTGTTGCGCCTTCGCGACGAAGGGGTCATCCTCGACGTCGCGGTCGGCATCGACCCCTCGTTGCCCGGTTCGACGGCGGGAGCCGAAGACGCCTCCGGGCTGGCCTCGGTCGTTCTCTCACTGCTCGATACGGACGCCCTCGGGGGAGCGAAGCAGACGGTCGCGCCGCCTCCGTACTGGATCGCCCGCGACGTCTTCGCCGGAGGACGGCTCGACGGGTCGGCGCTGCAGGGTTTCGCAGCCCGCCCAGGACCCGGCGCCGGTCCCCACGGGATACGCGACCTTCAGGAAGCGTTCGAGCCGGTCCTGCGCTTCGGGTTCCTTACGGAGAAGCGGCGACGCACGATGGCTCAGGCCGCCCTGCGGTTCGTGCTGGGGTGGCCGTGGGTGGTGACGGCGTCCGTGCCGATGCCCTCGCCCGAACGATTCGAGGAGATCCTCGGCTACGCGGCGAGCCCGCCCCTCGAGCGGGCCGAGCTGGCTCGGGTACTCAACAATCGACCCGCTCCGCCCGTGGCCCGGCGGTCGAGGGAGGGCGCGGACTGAAGAGCGGATGCGCGCTCCATCCGCCATGCTCCGCCGCGGGGACCCGGCGCCATCGTTCACGGGGACCACCCACGACGGCCGAACCCTGACCCTCGACGAATTCCGGGGAAGGCCGCTCGTGCTCTACTTCTACCCGAAGGCCAGCACTGCCGGGTGCACAGCCGAGGCGAAGGGATTCGCCCAGAACTACGCGGCGTTCCGCGCCGCGGGGATCGCTGTCGTTGGGGTCAGCGTAGATTCGGTGGAGGCTCAGGCGGAGTTCGCCCGCGACTGCGGGCTTCCCTTCCCCCTCATCGCCGACCGCGACCGTACGCTCGCGCGCCAGTACGGCGTCCTGGGCCTCCTCGGGTTCGCGAAGAGGACGACCTTCTTCGTGGGCGCGGACGGACGGATCGAGGAGATCGTCCAGGGGATGCTGCCGGGTCCTCACGTCCGACGAGCGATCGAACGATCGGGTCAGAGCGGAAACGGGCCGAAAGCGCCTGCCAAACCGTAAGCCGTCCGCTCGCTCACGGTCTCGCATCGAGGGCGTGGGGAATGAAGATCCGGTCGGTCGAACCCATCGAGGTGGCCGCGCCCGGCGACGAACGGTCCTCTCCCTGGGGCTCGACCGTCGTGCTCGTGAAGGTCACGACCACGTCGGGCGCCGCGGGCTGGGGCGAGGCGCCGACCACCCTGATGACCCATCCGGTCCTTGAGAGCGTCCGCGAGGTCGCCCGGTTCTACGAGGGACGGGATCTCTCGGACCACGTGGGAGGGCTCCGCGAGTTCGAGCGGTTCTCGTTCTACCGGTCGCGGTCCATGGAAGCGACGAGCGCCCTCTCTGCGGTGGACATCGCCTGTCACGACCTCGTCGGCCGTGAGCTCGGAGTGCCCATCTCGAAGCTCCTCGGGGGCGCGATCCGGGACCGCGTCGACGCGTACTCCAACGGCTGGTACTCCGACTGCATCGAGCCCAGCGAGTTTGCCGAGAAGGCGAAGGCGATGGTCCGGGCCGGGTTCCGGGCGCTGAAGTTCGACCCGTTCGGGGACCAGTATCGGACGCTTTCGCCCGAGGGGCTCGTCTCGGCGGTTGCCCGGGTCCGGGCGGTCCGCGAGGCGGTCGGCCCGGACGTCGACCTCCTCATCGAGTATCACGGGAGGTTCCTGCCCGACGCCGCGATCCGGGCGGGGCAAGCGCTCGACGAGTTCCACCCGAGGTTCATGGAGGAGCCGGTACTTCCGGAGCTCTCGGACGCGCTCGCGGAGTTCCGGCGCGTCGTCCGCACCCCCGTGGCCTTGGGAGAACGTCTCCTCACGCCCGCGGACTTCGAGAGCTTCCTCGCCCGGGGGTTGGTCGACATTCTTCAGCCGGATATCACGAACTCAGGAGGTTTCACCTACGGGCGGGAAATCGCGGCGCTCGCCACCGCGCGTGGCGCCCCGGTGGCGTACCACAACGCGTTCGGCCCCGTGCAGACCGCGGCGACGCTCCAGATCGACGCCGTGCTCCCGACGTTCTTCCTTCAGGAGAGCTTCGAGGCCAGCTGGCCGGATTGGAAGCGGTCCCTCGTCCGGGGATACGCCATCGAGAACGGCCGATTCGGGATCCCGAAGAAGCCCGGCCTGGGGATCGATGTGGACGAGGCTGCCGTCGACCGGTTCCGGTCCGAAGCCGTCGAGCCGGTCGGCGTGGAACCCCCGTGGGTCATCGCCGGCACGTGGGTCCGCCGCACCCCTCCGCCGGGCGCACCCGGTCCGCGCTAGCCCCCGGCGCCCGCCCGCGCTGACCGCCGGACCGGGGTCTAGATCGGGGAGAGATCTCCTCGAGAACGAAAGAGCCCACTCCTTGCGAGCTGGCGCCGGTGACATCGCTGCGAGGTGGGCGGCGTCCAAGGGAAACCTATTGGCCCGGCAAGGGGGATAGGGGGCGGCGGCCCACCGGAGGGCTGCCGCGGTTCTGCTAAGGGAGAGGGCGTGAACGCTCCGTCAGAGATTCGAATCGGGAGCAGGGACCACGCTCAGAAGATCAGGCCCAGGTTCCGTCGGCCGGAGCCGTGAGGACGTGCGGCGGTCGAGCTCGAGCCGGGCCCCCCGTTCGGAGCGGCCGGTGGGCGCGATCGTCCTTGGGCTTCTTGCGGGATTTGCCGTTGTCTTCTACTCCGCCTTGTTTCTCGGCGATTCCGCCTGGCCCGCGTACACCCGCTGCAATCCCGCTCCGCCCGGGGTCCAATGCACGTTCCATGCGTTCTGGGGTTTCGACCCGACCCTGTTCCTCGTGGCCACCGTTGCGGGCCTGGCCATCGGAGTCCTGCTGCTGGTTCTCACCTACTTCCTGAATGTCTACCCGCGGCGGCATCGGCTCCTCGGCCTGCTGCTCCTCATCGGCGCCGCCGCCAGCATGATCGCGTACGGCGGTGCGATAGTCGGCACCATCCTCGGATTGGGAAGCGGCGTGATGGCGCTGAGATTCCGGCCACGGGGAGCCGATTCGGTCTCGGAATGGTCCGGAGCGTACCCGGCCGGTGCCCCTCCGCCTCAGCCGCCCCCGAAAGCGCTGGTGGATCGCAGACCGGTAACGCGCTGGGACGAACCGTTGATCAATCCACGGAGCGTTGCTTCTTCCGCGGGTCGCCCGGAGCCGTCACCGAGCATCGCGAGGTCCAGCCCGCCGGCAGCCCCCCAGCCCGCGGCTGCTTTGCCGGCTCCTTCCTCGGTTTCGCGCCCGCCCCTGTCGGTCATCGCTACACCCACCCGGATCGGGCCCCTTCGCAATTTCAACGTCGCCAGCACGCGACGGCCGCTCGACGTCGCTCGCGCCACGACCGAGGCCACGAGGTCATCGGCCCCGGGCCGGGCCGCAAGCGCTCCCGCCGGCAGCACGCCTGCCGCGACCGGCCAGACCACTCTGCCAGCCCGAGATACCGACCTATCGGCTCCTCCCTTTTCGGTGATTCCGGACGCGACGACTCGGCCTGTCCTGCCATCCGCGGGGCCGGCGCTGCGGGGCTCCGTGCAGCCCGCCACGCCGTCGATCGCACAGGCCCCGACGACCCCGCGACGGACCCAAGCCTGGATGTGCTCGAAGTGCCGCCTCGTGAACGCGCCCTGGTCGGAGGCTTGCACCCGGTGCCACACCCTCGCGCCCCCTCTCCAGTGATCCGCGGTCTCTGGTGGAACGGCGGGGGACTCCGACCGCCGGGTCGGGGCTGCTCCCCCGATTCGACCGGTCTCCGCTCAGAGCGGTCCGAACCGACGCGGCCGGTCGAGTGACGTGCAACCGACGGGGCATCGCTCGGCGGTCGCGGGGCCGAACTCAACCTCGTAGCGACCTCTCGCGAGGGCCGGCAGGGCGGCACCGCGGCGGTTACACAGCGCCCGGGATCATCGGCGCCGTCGCAGGAACTTCCGGACGGCGGACGGCGTGAACTGTTCCTCTCCTTCGAGCCGGGCCCGGTCCGGGCGGACAAGAAGCGGCAGGTGGACCTCGGCACCGAGAGAACCCAGGATCTCCGACTCGGAAACCCTCTGGCGGGTGACATCGACCAGGTGGACCGACCAACCGAATCGCTTCGCGTAATCGAGGACGAGAAGGATGCACTGCCGGGCCGAGGGCGGCAGCTCGTCGGGGTCACCCTCGTCGGCCGCCTGGGCCGCATTCACCTCTTTGGCCTGAGCAAGTCCCGCGAACGGGACGAAGAGCGACGCGAGGCGAGCCCCGAACGCGAACGGGATTTCTCCGATTAGCCCGCCCGGCAGTCCCGGTTGGCTAGCCACGTACATCACCAGCGTCCCGGAGGTAGCCCCGACAGACATCTCTCGCTGAGAAGGCGCCGACAGAGTAAAGTCCTTCGGCGGGCGAAGAGTCTCCCAGGCGTCCTGCCGACGCGCCGTAACGCGCGGACCCCGCTCGAGCCCCGCGACGGCGCGAACCAATTGACTAGCCAGAGCCTGACCGGAACGTCGTCGCGACTCGGGTCTCGCGTCGTGCTGCGACTGGGCTACCAGCTGCGAAGCGCTTGCGCGACCTGCTTGCGGGCAGCTCGCGTCTGGTGAGGGGGGCCGTTGCGAGTGTAGACGGTGCACGCGCAGGCGCGGCAATGGCCGTCGGGACCGTGCAGGCGGCGCTGGTGCATGCATCCCGCGGTCTCACATTCCGTGGTCAGTTTGTCCACCTGCCGTCGGCCCTGTTACCCATGTAATGTGGCCGTAGGCTATAGGAAGGATGCTAGCCGTGACCGAGGGCCCGACTCCTCGGTCGTGGACCAAACCGCGTGTCCGGCGTCCGTGCTTCGCGCCCAATCCAGTCGGGACGGATGCGGCGCTCCGTGCGACGCAGAGGGTGCCGTCGGGCCGGGCTACATCAAACCTGGAAACGATCCGTCTACAGGATGATTCGGCCACGACGACCGCCTCCGGCCATCCCGATCTCGCCAGACCCTGCGCCGACCAAGGGATCGTTTCAAGGTAATATCCCGGCGGCGGGTCGACGGATGGAGAAAGTGCCGACCGTCACGTTCGACGTCTGGCATACCCTCGTCAAGCTCCATCCCGCCGAGGAGGATCGGTACCTTGCGCGGCAGGAGGCTGCGCTTGCGGACGTCGTCCGGAGCTCCCCCCGGGCCCGCCGCCCCGGACCCGACTCGGGGGTGACCCCCGACGAGGCGGCCCGGCTGGCATTTTACGCCGCGAACCACCGACCGGGCCGTGGATCGCCCGTCGTCGAGCTCGCTCGGGATGCGGCCCGACGGGCGGGACGGACCGCTCGCCCAAGGCAGTGGCTCCGGGCGGTCGAGGCGTATGTCGCCGCGCTTCCCTTCGAAGGGGTGGCTGGGGCGCGTTCCGAACTCCAGCGTCTGAGGCACCAAGGCTACCGTACAGCCGTTGTCTCCAACCTGGTCGGGGAGACCGGGGTCAGCATGCGTGCCGTTCTCCGGAGGCTCGACATGGACCGCTTCATCGAATCGTGGGCGTTTAGTGACGAGCTCCCGTGGGCTAAGCCCGCTCCCCAGATATTCTGGCGAGCCATCGCACCCCTCGACACGACGCCGACCGAAGCGGTCCACGTCGGAGACCTGGGGCCGGATGTCCAGGGTGCTCGGGCCGCGGGGTTCCGAGGCGCCGTGCTGTTCCGGGGGGCGAAGGAATACGGCCGCCGGTACTCCGAGGTCTGCCGGACGAACGCGCCCATCGATCCTCCCCCGGATCTCGTGCTGGACTTGTGGAGCGACTTCCCCCGGCTGCTCGATTCGCTGTTCCCCCGGACTCGCCGGTCAAGGGCGGGAGCCCGAACCCGCGGACGCACCCGCTAGCGAGCGGAACGGCCGTCCCACGGCCCGAGGGTGGGGGTCGGCGAGACGGGACCCGGGCGATGGTTCTGCGCTCGATGAGCTCCGTTTCCCGAGGTCGACGACGGGTTCGGTAAGGCTTTGGGGCCTCGGCATTCGCACCGGCTCTGGCCGATGAGCGACACTGTGCCTCTCCGCAGCAACCCGAGGTTCACCCGCCTCTGGAGCGCGCGGGTCGTCTCCCGATTCGGTTCGGCGCTCTCCTACGTCGTCCTCATCTGGCTGACGTACGCCGAGACCGGGTCTTCGCTCGCGGTCGCGTACGTGGGTCTCGCCGAGTTCATCCCGACCGTGGCGGTCGGCCTGTTCTCGGGGGCCCTGGTCGACCGGTTCGACCGGCGGCGTGTGATCGTTCTGTCGGTCCTCGGGCGAAGTGCCGCCATGGGCGGCCTCGTCGTCGCCCTCGAGCTCTTCGGGTTCCGCCTCCCGCTCATCCTTCTGGCGAGCGTGGTCTTCTCGATCCTCGCTACGTTCTTCGGGCCGGGGAGCCAGGCCCTCCTCCCGGAGATCGTGCCGCGGGACAGCCTGGCCGACGCGAACGGGCTTTTCGAGTCGTCCGAGGCGATCGTCGGGATTGTCGGGAGCTCCCTGGCCGGAGTGTTCATCGTGATCGTAGGGGCGGTCCCCAGCCTCGGCATCGACGCCGCCTCGTATCTCGTCGCCGCGTTGTTCATCGCCCTCATCGGCGGGACGAGCGTCTCCCGCGCTCCGCCCGTGGACCGGCCGAGCCTGCTGGGCGAAGTTCGGGAAGGGTTGGCGTACCTCCGCCGCGCCCTGGGTCTCCTCGAGGTCACCGTCGCCGCCTTGGTCCTCAATTTCTGGTTTGCGTTCGTTCTCACGTTCCTCGTGATCTACACCACGGAACTGCTCCACGGGAGCGCCGTGGTCTTCGGCGCCCTCGAGACACTCATCGCGGGAGGATGGGGCATCGGGGGCTTGCTCGTCGGACGACTGCGGCTTACCCGCTACACGGGCCGCCTTTGGGTCTATTCCGCGTTCGTCGAGGGCGGTGCCATCGTCGCCATGGTCCTCGTCCCGCGGCTCGCCGTGGCGGTTCCGTTGTTCTTGGCGGTAGGGATCCTGCAAGGCGTGCTGAATGTCGCCGGGAGCAGCACGGTCCAGGCGGTCGTCCCGGAGCGGCTGCAGGGTCGCTACTTCGCAACGGAAAACATGGTGAGCTTCGCCGCGATCCCCGCGGCTCAGATCGTGGGAGGCGTGCTGATCCTCCTCCACGGCATCTCGTTCACGTTCCTGCTGGCAGGGGTGGGTTCGCTGGCCACCGGTGGGTGCCTCGTCTGGCTGAAGGACCTCCGTCGCTTCGGCTACGACCCCCGACCGTCGGGCTAGGGACGCGTTCCCCCCCCGAAGCGAGCCGCCTTCGGCTCTTCGTCAGGGGAGTGTCAGCTCGCCCCGGATCACTCGGGCGAAGAACCGCCTGACCCGCACGCGGCTCACTGTCCTGCCGGTGAGGTCGGCCCGCGCGAACATCCGGCTCGGACGGTGGATCTCGAGCCCCTGCTCGATCGCCACCCCGGATCCTGAGGCGAACACTCCGTTTCGGACCAGCCACGCCCGGCCGACGATCCGACCGAGTTCACCCGGAAGTCAGGAGCCCGGTTTCCTTTACGAGGTCCTCAAACCGGGTCATCTTGATGTCCCAGTCACGCTCCAGCCCTGCGACATCGATCGTGGGCATGCCACGGTCGAACCCGCGGTACATTCGCTGCATTTCCTTGCCGAGGTACTTCAGCGCGTTCTCGTCCGACATCTCCACGAAGCGGGCGGGAGTCCCCAGGCGGTGCGCCATCAACTCAACGACTTCCGGGTACGTCTTAGTGTCGCCTTGCAAGTCCACCTCGGTGCCGATCCGTCGGTCGGGTTGCTCGAACGCTCGGGCGACGATCTCCCCGATGTCCCGTACCGAAACCATGGAAAGCTTGGTGCTCGGCTTCACCGGCAGGCTGACAACTCCAGTCTTGAAGGGCTCCAAGACCCACGGTTGGAACAGGTTCTCCATGAAGAAGCTGGGCCGGACAATCGTGATCGGAACACCCAGGGTGCGTGCCCGCTGTTCGATCTTCATTTTGGAATCAAGGTGCGGGATTCCGGTGGGCTGAGTCTGGCCCCGGATCCCCATGACAGTGCTAAGAACCACATGGGGAGTCTTCGCTCGCAGCGCGGTCTCAAGGGCCACCGTGCCCGCCCGGATCTCTCCTTCGATATCCGGGGGTTTCTGGAAACCTCCCGCAAACGGGGTTGTGACGATGTAGAATCCATCCGCTCCCTGGAGGGCAGTTTCTAGGGTTCCGGCCACTTGGAGGTCGCCCTGAACCCAGTCTATCCGACCGTCGAGTCCTTCGGGCTTCTTCGATGGGTCCCGGGTGAGACCGCGTACGGTGAATCCCCGCTTTAGCAGACTTCGAGCCACCGCACCGCCTTGCTGTCCCGTGGCTCCGGCCACCAGGATCTCTCGTCGGGACGTTGTTCGAGGTGATTTGTTCGGTGCCACGGATTTCCGATTCCGCTGAGTTTCAGCGCTTGGGCGAAGGGCCGTCGCCTCATAACGACCAGCTCATCGAAGAGACGGTCATACGACCGCGGGGCGCGTGGGACGCAGGGGAGGGCCGCGCCTCGTCCGGATAGTTACCCGATGCGTGCACGCCGGGCTGACGCCCGAAGTGCCCTGCAGCCGCCAGAGAGGATTGAACTCCCGACCTGCTGATTACAAATCAGCCGCTCTACCGCTGAGCTATGGCGG
>Ga0209415_10000387_pt1 | contig 80224 bp, 69 predicted proteins | sample PeaSoiSIISIP2007_FD_187696 | JGI IMG/M metagenome (GOLD analysis project Ga0209415, IMG submission 187696) | Peat soil microbial communities from Weissenstadt, Germany - SII-SIP-2007 (SPAdes) (version 2) | ecosystem: Environmental > Terrestrial > Soil > Wetlands > Peat | place: Germany...
AATTGGCAGACGCGCTAGCTTCAGGAGCTAGTTCTCGCAAGGGAGTGGAGGTTCGAGTCCTCTCTTGGGCACCATTCTCTAGATCGGCCATTGTCTATCTACCTTTGCTATCTGCGAGCAGGCGTTCTGCGTAAAGGGCGCCTTCGGGGGTGTCTTCGTGCTTGAAGTAAACGAAGACGTCGCCGCGCTGCGCTGCATCCGCAACCTTCGCGGCAATTGCTTTACGGACGCGAGGTGAATACTTCTCCTTTCGTAAGCGGAAGTACGTGAAGTCGGCGGTCGCCACGTCAGGCGTCTCGATCTTTTCGCTTTCAGCCTGGCACAGGGCGACGTTCGCGCGGCCCAGCCTTTCATACACATCGTCCGTGAACCAGGAAGAGTGGCGGAATTCGATTGCGGCACGCGTGTCTCGCGGCAGTTGTTCCAGGAACTCTTCGAGGCGCGTGAGGTCGCACTTGAAATTCGGAGGCAATTGAAACAGCACGGGACCAAGCTTGCCCGCTTCGCGCAACGCGTCGAGCGACGCGAGGAACTTCGAGGTCAGCTCGGATGCCCCGCGCAGGCGCTTGATGTGCGTGATCGACTGGTGCGCTTTGGCGGCAAACTTGAAGTCCGCGGGCGTGGCTGCGATCCAGCCCATGAGCAGTTTTTCGGTGACCTGGCTGCGAAACGTGTAATTCACTTCGACGGAGTTGAGGCGCGTCGCGTAGTGGGCGAGAAATTTCGCGGAGGCGAGCTTCGCCGGATAGAACTCCGGCTTCCAGCTCGCATACGCCCATCCCGAAGTGCCTGCGTAGATCTTCCCCACTTGCGTTTCCCCGCTCAGCGCTCTGTTTCACGCGATCCTAATTCTTGGCCGCCCGAAGGTGGAAGTCTACAACACGCGTTGCCACAAATTGGGATAGTATGCGGCACAGCGCTGGAGGTTTTCGCATGCTCCCCTCGTTCGCCGCGTTCGCGATTCACGCCATCGAGCCGCACGTCAGCTTTCCGCAGGGCGCGGTGGCGAACGAACAGATCGCGCTCCGCTGGATGCATTTCGTCTCGGGCATCATCTGGATCGGACTGCTTTATTTTTTCAACCTCGTCGCCACGCCCACGATGAAGCAACTCGACGCGCCCGTGCGGATGAAAGTATTTCCGGCGCTCATGTCGCGCGCGATGTGGTGGTTTCGCTGGTCGGCGCTCGTCACGGTGGTGGCCGGCGAACGTTATTTCTGGCAGCTTTTGGCAGCCGACGCGCGCAACGCGGGCGATCCCGCGCTTGCGTTTCGATGGATGGGCGAATCGCTGCTCGTGTGGCTCGTGGCGTACGCGCTGATCTATCCGCTGCAATTGCCGGGCAAGGGGATTCTGGATAATCCATGGTTGCGCGCGATTTCGATCGCCGCGGTGACGGCCGCCGCGTCGTGGGCCGCGCTCGTGGTGAACGCGAACGCCCAATCATCGAATGCGCATCTCGCCATCAGCATCGGCGGCGGATTGGGGCTGCTGATGCTGCTGAACACGTGGGGCGTCGTGTGGCGCGCGCAGAAAACACTGATCGCCTGGACGCGCGCGAGCGCGGAGCAGGGCGCGCCGATGCCTCCCGAGGCCGCGCGGCTGGCGCGCTGGGCATTTCTCGCGTCGCGCACCGGATTCTGGATGTCGCTGCCGATGCTCTTCTTCATGGGCGCTGCGGAACACTATCCGTTCCTCATGGGCGTCGCCAATTGAGCAGAAAACACATCGGTCGCTTTTGCGACTAGCGAGGAAAAATGAAATCGCTCGTCTTCGTTTCCTCTGCGATCTCCGAATTTCGAGAGGAGCGGAGAATCGCGAAAATCGTAATTGAGAGCTACCCGTTCCTTGAAGCATGGGTGTTCGAGCAAGAAGGCGCTTCGGGAGCGCCGCTGGAAGAAGGGTATCTGCAAAAGGTTCGCGACTGCTCGATTCTAGTTGTCTTGCTAGGTCAAGAAATCACCAAGCCAGTCCGAAACGAATTCCTTGAAGCCAAGGCCAATGGTAAACGCGTTTTGGTCTTGATAAGGAAGTCAGAGTCATTGTCCCAAGATGTGAGTCAATTCATTTCTCAGGCGGACGCCAAGTATGGATCTTTCCAAGGTTCCCTCGATTTCGAGTCTGCGCTTCGGCTCGCTCTCGAAAACGAACTCTGGCGGGCATTGAGCGAACCGGCTGAGAGACCTGTTTCGAAGCGTAAGGAAACTACCCTTCGTGAGTTGCTGGCAGGCGGTAAACCAGTGCTTGTAGCGCCTGTATTTCCACAGACGCAGAGTCGTGCACTTTACAACATCCGGGAAGTCGGCCCTGAGGAGGTACTCCTTCAAGAGAGTTCATCGGAACACCAAATTCACCTGCCCTTCGACAAGATCCGTGTAGTGGCAGCTGTTGGCGGCAGGCCGACCACGATCCAGCTAGACGGACGCCTCCAACTGCTCAGCGCCAAGCGCCAGTGGCAGTACTTCCCAGAGCATCCGATCGACGGATACGGCATTCCGAAGCCGGGTTCACCTGACGGACCGGATGTATTGGAGTTCCGGGCTCGGCTGGAGCGAATAGGGATTTCGTCACAGTGGAACCCGGCACACGAGGCAACCTCTGGACGGTATTCTGTGGTGTACGACGATGACGGCCGATACTACAAGTGCGACGGTCGGATGCATCGAGGTTCAGTCGAAATCCTCGCTGGTAACGGGCAGTGACCGGATTGCATCGAACTGAACAGCACTCGGAGGCCGCCATGAAAGCATCCGGCCGTTTGGCGCTCTCGATTCTTCTTTTGGCGGCGACCGCCGCTCAGCCGCTGGTCGCATTCGACTATCCGCTTTCATCCGAAGCGATCCGCGAAGCCTATTTCCTCGGCACAGCGAACTCGGACAAGAGGCAGGCGTTCTTCGAGAAGTACCGGCACAATCTGCCGGTGCCGAAGAGCGGAGCCGACGTGGCGCTGATCGAAGTCGAGACGCCTTTCGTTTGCGTTGTGGACGCGATCGCGCAGGCGCCGATGAACTATTTCGCCCAGGAGGCCGAGCAGGACTATCTCGGCAAGCCGGGCAAGTTTCGCGTGCACGTGGAGATCTACTTCACGCCGACCTATCCCAAGCCGGACGATACAGCCGTCACTCTCGGCGATTTCTGGCGCGATTTCAAAATCCACCTGAAACAGGACGCCGAAATTCCGCCGCTATCGGTCCACGGCCAGCCGATCTACAGCGAAGACACAATCAGCGGATACATCGGGGCGACGATCGACGTGGAGTACAACGTGAAGAAGATCGACGCCGGCGGATTCACCACCGTCGAGGTGGATACGCCCGACGGGCAGCAGGTGGAAACAACATTCCAGCTCAACAACCTTCGCTAGGGTGAAATCTCGATCACCCGGCCGCTAGCGATCCGGGCTTTGCTCCTCGATGAAATGGAAGGCGTCCTCGACCGCTTTCGCCGGTGCGTGCGACCCCTTCGCGTCGGTCGAGAACTGAGGGCGGCGTCTCGGCGAAAATTTTCCCGGATCGAATGATCCGCGCTTCATCCGGAATACCCAGACGAACTCGTACCGCGCTTTTTCGAGCTCCGACGCGGACATCAGCGCCGTATCCATCGTCGTGATCGGACTGAAATCGGAGAATCCGTTGCGGTCCGTGTGAACGGGCGCGGGCATCGCGGAGAGATAGGAATCCGAATCGTGCGCGAAGAGGATTACGTAATCCACACGCGCCACGTCGGGTGCGGGGCAGATGCTCGAGTATTGCTTCCGGCGATTGTCCACGAGCCACTTGTACTGAGCCGGAGCGAGTCCGTATGCCGAGAAAAATACGCGGCAGCTCGGATCGGCGCTTTCGTTTTCCGGCTGCGCCAGAGGGTAGTCCTCTGATTCAGCGAGACGAGCGGAAGGCGGCGGATCCGCGAGATCACGCGACGGCGCGACGCTCGTGGCCTTCGGCTCGATCATCGCGGCGACGGGCGTAACGGACGCTTTCGCGGGGACGACAGCGGAGATCGGCGCCGGTCCGGCACCGTAGGAACTCGACGATGTTGGCACCACGGTCGCGCTGGTCGGCGGAACGCTCACTTTGTTCGCGACAGTCGCCGTAGGTGGAGCGGGCTGCGCGGCGGCAACCGGGCTGGTGCTCGCCGCAGGACGCGAAACCGCCTCGGCGGGCGTCTTGTCCTTATCTTCCAGCGGAGGCAAGTCCGGGAACGCGCTTTCCGGCACGTAGCCATCGACGCCATTGGCGGTGCGAATCCGCACGAAGCCCTTCACGCGCGAGACGATCTCGACTGTCTCGCCGCATCGCAGCTTCGCTTCCACGTCGAAACTGGAAAGCGAGTCGAACACCCACACGCGGTCCTGATTTCCGATGCATTTCACGCTGCCGACATCCGAAGCAAAAGCAGGCAGAGCCGATGCGAGTGCGATGAAGAAAAGAAATGACCGAGACACGGCAATCCTCCCGATGAACCCCCGAGAAAAAGACGCCGAAACCGGCTATACAACTATCGCGCGCGGCGGCAACGGCAACAACTGGACGCAAGGACAAGATTGGTGCAGGGCAAGAGAAAGCGAAGACTGAGAAAAAGCAGATCCTTCGTCGTCCGCCGAAAGCGGGCGGACTCGCTCGGGATGACAAGCTCTTTGTGAGTGGGCTAGGAGCGCCAGCGGAGGGTGACGGGGCCGGAAACCGGGTGGCGCATCGGCTGTCCGGTGCGCTGCGATTCGAGGTGCGCGGCCTTCAGCTCGAAATACCAGCGCGCCTGGCGGTCGGCGTCGTCCACCAGCATCATGCGGTCTTCGTGCTTCAAGCCGAGCGCCTGCTTTTCGATCACTTCCGTATCCTGCCGGATGAAGCGCGGCCCCAGCACGCGAATGATGAACGAGACGACCGGGAACCACGGAAGAATGTTCCACGCGGCGACGAAATCCAGCCGGCAGAGATCGCGGCGCACGGGCGTGACGGTGGTGCGGCTCGAGAGCCAGTAGCGGCCCGCGCGGATCTGCTCGAAGCGCTGGTTCGGCAGGACGAAATCGATCGTGGTGGTGGCGGGCTCGCCAGTGATGAGCTTCAGGAGTCTGTAGGGCGCGCTATTGGCCGAGGGCGCGTGCGGGCTCATGCGGAAGCCGTTGGGGATCGGCTCGAACTGCTTGGCTTTGCCGCGGATGCTGCGCCGGGAGCGCCACCACCACGCCTGGTGCACGAAAGGACCATGCGCGGGGTCCATCAGTCCGATGATGCCGTGGTCCACGCTGCAAGGCAGATCGGCCCGGAGATGCGCGATCGTGTAGCGCGGGCTGAACGTTGTCAGCGCCGGCGGGGGAGGCAGCTCGGGCGGAGGAGGCGGAGGCGCGGCGTCAGACAGATTTGCCGCGCGGCCTTCTGGATTCGTCATGAACGCCCAGATGTAGCCGTCGCGCTCCTCGCAGGGAAAGCTGCCGGCGGAGATTCGTTCGCACTTGAGCTTCGAATCCGCCGTGAGCGAAGGGATGTGGCGGCACTGGCCGGTGTGCGCGTCGAATTGCCAGCCGTGGTAGGCGCACTCGACCGATTGGCCGTCGAAGCGGCCGAACGAAAGAGGAAACGCCCGGTGCGGGCAGATGTCGCGCAGCGCGAAAGGCTTTCCGGCGGCGTCGCGCCCGAGCACGAGAGGAACTTCGAGCAGCGTCGCGCGCGCGAGCTTGCGCCCGCGCAATTCGGCGCTCCGCAGCGCGGGATACCAGAATCCCCATAGCATGTCGCTCGTGGGATTGCTGGGTTTCAGAGGAGTGGCTTCGCTCATCGGCGGGCGGCTATCGTAGTACATTCGCCGCCTGCGCCGCCACGATTGCCTTGATGCGGCCGAGGGCGAAGAGGGCGCGAATGGCGAAGGCGGTACTTTCGTACCGAGCCGAAATGAACCCTTGGGCCATCGACGCTGGCACTCGCTCCCGGCAGACTGGCAATGGATCCGGGGCGCAAGCTCCGGGTTGCACCTCCATCACCCCCATGCCCTGAGCGGCCGGTCCCCCCACCGGCCGCTCCCCCTTTCTGCATCCGGTGTACCGCACCAAGACCCTTGTGGCATTGCTCGCTTCGAGCATTCTCGCAAGCTGAAGAGAGATCCCTCGACTGCGTCCCGCGCCCCTCAAACCGGGAGGCGAAAAACGAGAACGCGCGGGACTCCGCTCGGGATGACAGGCGGTGTGGGAGTTGCGAGCAAAGGAGAAGGCCCGAATCGCCCCGAGATCATCGGGAGCGCTTCGGGCCTTCTCTGTCGTCACGTCCTCGAAGAGGCCTCGCCGGGGACTTGGCCGGCCTCGACACACGGGGAGGGACGTGCTCGCCGCCTTCAGCCGGGCAAATCGCGGAGCTGGGGCCGCGAATCGCCGCTTGGCAGCTTCAGCGCGGACGCCGGGCCGGGCGATAACTCGCGAGCGGCCGGGGCCGCATCCGAAAGCGCGGCGCGAGGGGCGGCGGCACGTTGTGAAGCGGCGCGCCGCAGTTGCTGCAAATCTCCTGCGGCAGACCCTCCACGCGCAGCCAGTGACCTCGCGCGGGACACTCCGGAGTCAAACACTGCACCGTCCAACCGGGCAGATATTGCATCCTGTAGCCTCGCAGAAAAAGAAAGAGTGAGAAACGCCCCGTAAAACAGGCGAGATTGTGCGCCGTGGCGTCTAGTGTGTCAAGGGAAATATACACAATTAGTAGGGGTGCGCTTGCCGGAGGGTGCGGAGAGGGCCAAAAGGCAAATTTTCGGGGTGAAGAACTACTGCGCGGGGGGCGCGCTCTCCTTTTTCGGCTCGCCCAGCTTAGCTTGCATGTCGTCGAGCTTCTTCTGTGCGTCGGCCAATTCCGCTTGCTTGGCGTCGATCTGGCTCTTTTCGTCCGCGAGCGCGGCGGCGCCGGCTTTGTCGGAGGCGTAGCCGGTCTTGCCGTAGTAGGTCTGCTGGTCGAGCGCGTACTTGCGCTGGAGAATGTCGAGGTCGGTTTTCATGCTCTCGAGCTGCGCCTTCGTCGAGGAGACCTCGCCTTCGAGGGCGGCTTTCTCTTCGGGCGTTGCGGGGGTGGCGCTCTGCTGCTCCGCGACGGGCGGATTCTCCGCATTTTCACCGGGCGCCGCAGTCTGCCCCACCACGTTGACGTTGCCCGGCGTGCTCTGGATGTTGTCGTTGTCCCAGACCTTGGCGGGCTTGGGCTGATCCTTCTTTTTTTCTTGCGCGCGGCGCGCGGCCGCGGCGAGCGGATCAGTCTGCTGTTGATCCGGCGAAGAGGAAGTCTGTTGCTGCGCGTGCGCCGACGCGGCGCCCAGCGGCGATACCAGCAGAATCATGAGTGCCCATCGTGCGATTCTCATCGTACTTCTCCCCGGTCGGCTACGATTCACCTGTCCATAGTAGTCGCGTCAGGCAGTCCGCGGCAAATCGCGTCCGCCGGGGCATCCAAAAAGGCAACTGTACGTCTCCGGTGGACTTGGAGTTCACCGATGATCCGGTGAGGTCAAAATACAGCTCAACCCCCGCATCGGCTAAGAAGGGTGCTACTCGTGCAGGACCATACCGAGAAGAGAATTGTGAACCCGCAATCCCCCGTTGTATTCAATGAGGCCCAATTTCCTGAACTTGTTCATGAAAAAACTGACTCGTGCACGGGTTGTTCCGATCATTTCAGCCAGCGTTTCCTGGCTGACCTTGGGGATATCAGCTTTGGGCTCACCCTGATTGCCATAGTGTGCGATCAACAAAAGCGCACGGGCCAGCCGTTTCTCGCTTGAGTTGAAAAGTTGATCCACCAAGTCCGCTTCAATCCGAATGTTGCGCAAAAGCACATGTCGTATGAAGAAGTCAGAAAACGTGTGCTGGTCGTGGAGAATGCGCACCATCTCTTTCTGTCCAATCGAAAGCATGGTGCTGGGTCCCATCGCGGTCGCAGTCGCCATGCGCACATGCTGACCTGCCAGGCATCCTTCGCCAAAGAAGCTATCCGCGTCCAGAATTGCGATGACCGCTTCCTTGCCGCGTTCGGACAAGACCGAGAGCTTCACCTCACCCTTCTGAATATAGAAGACAGTTTTGGCGGGGTCCCCTTGTGAGTAGACGGTTTGCCCCTTACGGTACTCTAAAGCGGTAGATGACGAGGCGACTCTGGCAAGAAACGTATGCAGATCGAAGGACGAACTTCCTCTTGGCGGCATAGGCCACCTCCGCGCTAAGAACTCGCGTGAACGCCCCTAGGTATCACGGAGGTTACCACGGCCTTCCTCAAGCAGCAATCGACGAACTCTCATGCTCGGTGAACTGAGCGGGCATTCTGCGAGTGCCTAAACTCTCTGGGGTCGCCACGGTACTGGATACGCAATCTCCTTTGAAAATCAATGACTTGCGAGAGGCATCTCACACGGAATCGGCTTTGCATCTAGTCCTGCCCTTCTCCGTTTGCAGGGATTGAATACTTCCATGCGTTAACGTATACGACACGTCCAACGATTTATTTCGCCATCACTTTGAACAATCTCTCGCTGACTTCATCCGAACTCGCAGTCTGACGCGACCTTATCTCGTTAAGGATTTCGTCGAGGAAGCCGATGAACTCACTGGGCCGCATCGCCAGAGAGCCCCAGCATGATTGGCCATTCTTGACAGCTGGCAACCACCAGCAACCAGTTTCCACCGGATAAGAATAAACCAAAGTCGTACTTGACCCGATAAGTGAAGCCGCCAACGGATAGGGACTGCCGTCCCACAATCTAAATTCGCTCAGCACCAGGTCGAATCGCTGGTTGCCAACGAACGCATTCGCCTCTTTGCAAGACGATGCAAAATGGATCTCGCACGCCCACTTTTTCAAGCGTGCCGCCAAGAAAGACATGCCCATTGGACTTGCAGCGATCAGGAGAATCTTTGGAGTTTTGGCCGCCATAGTGACCCCCAGGACTTGTCAGGCTGCGCCGAGAGCGAGAACGCGTCTGTTCAATTCTGCACAGCGATAACTCTTACGTCACATTGCGGAGCCGTGTCGTATGCGATAACATGTGGATGAAAAGTGTCCTGTATTGAACATACGCGCGTGATCCCGTGAAATAGCTTAGCTATGGGATGGCATGAACAGGACCGGGGGCCAGTAGGTGAAAGGGGCTGGCTCCCGGGGTCTGACTGGAGCTCCAAATGCCTGCAATCTCGCGAGATCACGTCAAGCAAACTGAGCTATTCCCTCGACTGAAGGGGGCCGTAAGCAGAGGGCGACCCCTACGCATCCTATTTGTTCATGCCGACGATGCGGATATAAAGCGTTGCGTGCGGGAACTCGGCGATGCAAATTTCAACGTCAGCTCGGATGTGGTTATGACCTCCGAGCAGTTTGCCGAACGCCTGAGATCAAGGTTCTATGACATTGTTTTGGCCGAACACCCCGCTCCCAACTGGCAGGGAACGCCGGCTCTGGAACTCCTGTACCAGATGGAGAAGCGCATCCCTCTCATCTTTGTGGCCGACCAAATGCCACTAGAAACCGTGGCGGAGCTCATTACGAACGGCGCTGCCGATTGTATTGAAATGGGTCACGTCGGCCACCTTCCGGTGGCCGTTCGTCGAGCGCTCAGTGAGAATAATTTGCGCGCGGAGCGCGACCGCGCGGAAAAAGATTTGCGACATTCGGAGGCACATTACCACGCCTTAGTAGGAAACCTAGTCTACGGGATGTGCCACTGCAGTGTGGAAGGCAAGTTTCTGGATGTCAATCAGGCGCTGGTGACGATGCTTGGCTATACCTCAAAAGCGGAACTACTGGCAGTCAACCTTGTAAATGACATCGTCTGTGATCCTCACAAGCGGACGCAATTGTTGGGGCACGCCGGTGTGGAAGGGCAGGCCGATCCCGTAGAAATTGACTGGAAGCGGAAGGACGGCACGGCCATGAAGGTCCGGCTCAGCGCGCGGGAAGTCAGCAGCAGCGAAAGCGAGATGGACGGCTACGAAGTCATAGCCGAGGATGTCACCAAACAACGCGAGTTGGAGGATCATCTCCGTCAGCAGGCGACCAAGGATCCCCTCACCGGTCTGGCCAACTACCGCCATCTGGTAGGCGTGCTCGACAGCGAGATTAAGCGATCCGAGCGCACGAGACGAGAGTTCGCACTGTTGTTATTCGACCTGGACGGATTGAAACAAATCAACGACCGCTACGGCCATCTGACCGGCAGTCAGGCGCTTTGCCGCCTGGCTGACATATTGTCTATCAATTGTCGGGAGATCGATACTGCCGCGCGTTTCGGCGGGGACGAGTTTGCACTTGTCCTGCCGGAGACAGGCGGGGAGTCGGCCAAACTGGTGACTCACCGCATCTGCGAGAGCCTCGCGAATGATGGCAGGAAACCGAAGCTATCCGCCAGCGTAGGCGTTGCCCTCTATCCGATAGATGGCGAAAAACTCGACACCCTTTTGGGCGCAGCGGACGTGGCACTATACTCGATGAAAGCCAGAATACACAGCCATGCCGGAAGCGCTCAAAAGGGGAAGCAGGCAGCTGCGCCATAAGACGACAGGGGCGAAGCGCGCGAGCCGCAGTGCCTGTTTTGGACGCTGGAGGCCGGGAGTTCGATGCTGAGACCCTGTCCACCATTCGCTGGCGAGAAGGCAAAAGCCCCACGCTCACAAACCGGGCATGGGGCACCCGAAAAAACCCAAACGCCAGAGCCACCCGTCCACCCTTCGGCTGATCCGCTGCGGCGGACTCGCTCAGGGTGGCAATCCTTATCGGATTGCCACTAGCATTTTGCCTGTGTTGTCGCCTTGAAGGACGCCGATGAGGGCACGAGGCGCGTTCTCGAAGCCTTCGACGATCTGTTCGCGGTGCTTCAGCTTGCCTTCCTTGAGCCATCGGGCCATCTGGGCGACGCCTTCGGGGAAGCGGTCCATGAACTGGGAGACGATGAAGCCCTCAGCTCGGGACTGCTTGCTAAGCAGAAAGATGTAGGGCCGCACGCCCGGCTCGGGCTTCGCCGAGTTGTACTGCGAAATCTGCCCGCAGACGGAAATGCGCGCGCGGACGTTGAGCACCGGCAGCACCGCGTCGGTGACGGCGCCGCCGACGTTGTCGAAATAGCAGTCGATGCCCTTGGGGCAAAGTTCCCGCAGCTTGGCGACGTAGTCTTCGGTGGTCTTGTAGTTGAACGCGGCATCGAAGCCAAGTTCGCCGGTGAGCCACGCGACCTTGTCGTCGGTGCCGGCGATTCCCACGGCGCGGCATCCCTTGATCTTCGCGATCTGGCCGACGAGTGAGCCGACCGCTCCCGCCGCGCCCGAGACGACCACGGTCTCGCCCGGCTTCGGCTGGCAAATGTCGAGGAAGCCAAAATAGGCCGTCATCCCCGGCATGCCGAGCACGCCGAGCGCGGCCGAAATGGGAGCCAGGCTCGCGTCGAGCTTCTGCAAGCCTTTGCCGTCCGAGACGGCGTATTCCTGCCAGCCCCAGTAGCCCGCAACGGAATCCCCCACGTGGAATGCCGGATTCTGGGACTGCACCACTTTGCCGACCGTGCCGCCAACCATCAACTGGCCGATGTCCACGGGATCGGCGTAGGTGCGAATGCCGTTCATCCGGCCGCGCATGTAGGGATCGACAGAAAGAAAAAGCGTGCGCAAAAGCACCTGACCGCTGGCGAGCGCGGGAATCGGCGCCGATGCGAGCCGGAAATCGGATTCCTTCGGCATCCCCACGGGACGCGCGGCGAGGACAAATTGGCGATTGACGCTGGGAAGCGGGCTTGCTGTGCTGGCTGTCATAATGGGCGCATTATGCCAGAGTTCTGCGCGGGCGCGATAGGCAGGGAAAAGCAGGTCCCTCGTCGTCCGCCGCGGCGGACTCGCTCGGGTCCGGTGTCGGGACTCCGGTGGAGTCCACCGGACTCCTGAAACCGGAGATGACAATCCTTATCGAATTGTCAGAGGACGATGCTCATCGCATCGTCAGAAAAGCTTGCACGTATCCCCTTGCTAACGAGATACTCCCGCGCAACGTCTGATCCGGCAATAGGGGGAATATGAAAAAGCTGCCGCTCGTCCTTTCGGCTCCGGCCCTTGTTCTGGCTCTCGCGCTCTGTTCGAATCCCACGTTGGCGCGCGCGCAGCAGCAACCGGCTCCTCCCACGACTCCGGCAGCGGCGCCCGCCGAACAGGCGCCGCAGAAAGTCACGGCCTATACGCTTTCTCCCGAGCGCTATCAAAAGGCGCGGCACCTCGCGCAGATCGCTTTCTGGGGGCAGATCGGCGTATTTTTCTATTCCGTCGTCATTCTTCTGCTGGTCCTGAAATGGCGGCTCGGCCCGAAGTATCGCGACTGGGCTGAAAAGGTATCCTCTTCAAGATTCGTTCAGGCCTTGATCTTCGCCCCGGTGATTCTGGCAACGCTCGCGATTCTCAACATACCGACCGACATCGCCTACCAGTGGGTATCCCGCAAATTCGGCATCAGCATTCAGGGCTGGGGCTCGTGGACGTGGGATTGGACGAAGAATCTATGCGTCTCACTCATCATCGGGACGATCCTCATCATGATTCTCTACGCAGCGATTCGAAAGAGCCCGCGGCGCTGGTGGTTCTATTTCTGGCTCGCCTCGCTGCCGATCATCGCCCTGTTGGTTTTCCTGCAACCGCTGATCATCGATCCCCTGTTTCACAAGTTCACGCCGCTCTCGCAAAAGGATCCCGCGCTTACGGCCTCGCTCGAACAACTCGTGCAGCGCGCCGGCCAAAACATTCCCCCCGAGCGGATTTTCTGGATGGGAGCGGCCGAGAAATCCACGGCGCTCAACGCCTACGTCACCGGATACGGCGCGTCCAAGCGCATCGTCGTGTGGGATACCACGATCGCGAAAATGACGACGCCGCAGATCGTCTTCGTGACCGGCCACGAGATGGGCCACTATGTCCTGCATCACATTCCGAAGGATCTCGCTCTGCTCGCAGTGGTCTTCTTTGTCTTGTTCTATGTCGGCTATCGGGCGATCGGCGGGCTGCTCGCCAAGCGAGGCGCAGGTTGGGGAGTGCGCGGCGTGGATGACTGGGCCGCCCTGCCGGCTCTGCTGGTCCTGTTCACCATTTTCTCGTTCATAGCGAACCCACTCACGAACGCGATCAGCCGCTATTTCGAACATCAGGCGGACCAATACGGCCTCGAAGTAACGCACGAGCTGACGCCGGATTCGGGACAAGTCGCGGCGCAAGCGTTTCAGGTGCTGGGTGACGTGGACCTGGCCGATCCCGATCCGATCGCGGCGGACATTTTCCTGTTCTACGACCATCCGGCGATGCCGGATCGTGTTCGTTACTGCCTCACATACGATCCATGGTCGAAGGGCGGGACGGGCGAGTTCGTGCACTAGTTTGGTGCGTTGTAGGGGCGGGTTTGAAACCCGCCCCTACGGGCTCGCAACGGATCACGCCCGCGCGTGGAGCGTCATCTGGATGCCGTGGCGGGGCCGCAGCGTGACGAGCGGCTCGGGCACCACCGGATGGCCGGGCACGAGGCGGAAGCAGAATTTCTGCGCGAGCGTTCCGATCACGATCGCCGCTTCCAGCAGCGCGAATCCCTGGCCGATGCAGCGGCGCGGGCCGTCTCCAAACGGAAAATACGCGCCGGGAGGCAGGCGGTCTTGCAAGCCTTCCAGCCACCGCTCGGGGCGAAACGTTTCGGGATCGTCGTAGAAGCGCGGATCGCGGTGCATCACCCACTGCGAAAAAATGATGGTCGATCCCGGCCGGAATTCGTAGCCTCCAATCTCACATGGCTCGACCGCTTCGCGCGCCATGATGTACGCGGGCGGATAGAGCCGCAGGACTTCATTCATCACGGCTTGCAGGTAGGGCAGGCGCGGAAAGTCCGCGGCCTCCATCGGTCGCGCGCCCAGCACGCCGTGCAATTCTTCGTGCAGCCGCGCTTCCGCCGCCGGATTCTGGCTGAGCGCGTACCACGTCCACGCGAGCATCTGCGCCGTGGTTTCGTGGCCCGCGAGAAACAGCGTCATCGACTCGTCATGAAGTTGCTGCGGCGTCATCTGGCTGCCGTCTTCGTCCATCGCGGCCATCAGCAGGGCGAGCAGGTCGTTGCGGTGATTGGAATTTCCCTCGGCGCGCCGCTCGGAAACCATCCGATAGACGAGCGAGTCGATGAATTCGAGTTCCCTGTTCGCGCGCCGGTTGGCGGGCGTAGGCCAATTCTCCGGAATGCGAAACGGCAGCCGCTGGCGCCGGAGCGAGTAGCGCATCAGAAATGTCATCGCCTGGCCCACCTGACGGGCCTCGCCGGGCAGCGTGGTGCCGAAAAGCGTGCGCACGGCAATGTCGAGCGTGAGCGACGTCATTTCCTGCGCGATGTTGCGCGCTTCCCCGTCGCGCCAGTCGCGGATGTGGGCCTGCGCGAGTTCGAGCATCGTGGAGGCGTAATCGTTCACGCGGTTGCGATGGAACGCCGGCTGCGCGAGCCGCCGCTGCCGCCGCCAGAACTCGCCTTCGCTGATCAGCAATCCCTGGCCGAGCATGCGGACGGTGATGCGCCGCGTCAGCTCGCTCTTGTGGAATTTGCTGTGCTGGACCACAAGCACCTGATTGATCCAATCGGGATGGTTCAACAGGATGCGGTCCTGCATCATCACCTGGAAGTAAACGATGTCGCCGTACTCGCGGGTCATCTGCCGCATGCCGGCCAGCGGATCGCGGCGCAGGTTCAGCGCCATGCCCACAATGGGCAGGCCTTTCGGCCCCGGCGGAACTCGATGTCCGTTGGCACTCATCATTCGCACGCGCTCAGGCGCGATCCATTCTACAACCGCCGCGCTGCTTTGGCGCTTTCGCGGGAAGTTGGGTAAGATAGCCCCTCGCCGAGCAGCGCCGCAAAAAGAGACTCCCGTGGACATCCAACAGCCGGAATGGCTCCTTCAGATCGAGGGCATCCTCGAAACGTTGAACGAGGGTGTGATGATTTCCGACGACTGCCACAAGATTCTCTTCATCAATTCGCACCTCGAAAAGATGCTCGGCGTACCCGCCGAGGAAATCATCGGCCACGAGAGTTCACGCTTTTACTCGCCGGAAGAGTACAAGGTCATCCGGGCGCAGATCGCCGTCGGAGAACAGGAAGGGCAGAACCGATTCGAATTCGTCGTCCCCCAAAAAGACGGCAGCCGGCTGCCGGTAATCATCAGTTCGCGGAGGATCGAGGACCCCGACGGCCGCGAATTCGCGATCGTGACGTTCACCGACATCTCCGAGCAGAAGCGCGCCGAAGCGCGGCTGCGCGACGCCAACACGATGCTCGAGGAGCGCCAGAGAGAAATCGACGAAGACCTGACGCTCGCCGCGCGCGTGCAGCAGAGCCTCGCGCCGCAGTCGCTCGCCTGGGGCGGCATGCGCGTGGAAACGCATTTTTGCCCCGTGCGATCGATCGGCGGAGATTTCGGCCTCGTCAGCCCGCTCGGCGAGGATCACCTGGACATGCTCGTGTGCGACGTTTCCGGCCACGGCATCGGCTCGGCGCTCGTCGCCAACCGCATCTACAGCGAGACGATGGCGCACTTGAGGAATCGGATGCCTCTCGGCGAAATGTTCCGGCAGCTCAACCGCTTCGTCATGCAGAACATCGGAAACTCGGCCTTCTTTTTCACGGTGGCCGCGGCCAGAATCGACCGCGGCGGGCGGCGCATGGTGTTCGCCGGCGCGGGACATCCCCCGGCGATGATCGTGCGGCCCGGCCAGGAACCGCGGCTGCTCGAATCGCGAAGCATGGTGCTCGGCGCTCTGCCCGGCGCGGTCGCCATGGAAGCGGCGCTCGACGTGGATCTCGAGCCGGGCGACCGCGTGGTGCTCTACACCGATGGAATCACCGAGGTCTTCGACTCGCGCGGCGAAATGCTGGGCGTTTCGGGCATGCAAAAATTCGTGCGCGAGACGTCGCTTCTGCCGTTCAGCGAAATGAAGCAGGGGATTCTCGACCGGGTCGCCGCGTGGAGCGAAGGGCCGGCCACGGACGACGTGTCTCTCGTACTCCTCGAAGTCCAGTGACCGGCCGCCTGGCTCGGCGTGGCGGCAACTGAAGTCCTCGTTCGAAAGCGCTATAATCGATGTTGCCGGCGATCGCAGGGGAGAAAATCTCGGTGGCGGAAACGATTCGGTTGACGACTACGGCAAAGGCCGCGGGCTGCGCTGCCAAGCTCAGCCCCAGCATCCTCGAAGCCATTCTGAAGCGCCTGCCGAAGCAGGCCGACCCGAACGTCCTCGTGGGCTTCGAGACGAGCGACGACGCGGCCGTCTATCGCCTCACCGACGATCTCGCGATCGTGCAGACCGTGGATTTCTTCACTCCGATTGTCGATGACCCCGGCCTCTTTGGCCAGGTGGCGGCTGCGAATTCGCTGAGCGACGTCTATGCGATGGGCGGGCGGCCAATCTCGGCGCTCACCATCGTCGCGTTTCCCGCTTCGCGTCCGCCGGAAATTCTGGAGGAAATCCTGCGCGGCGGCCTGGAGAAGATGACGGAAGCGAACTGCACGGTGGTCGGCGGGCATTCCATCCGCGACGAAGAGCCGAAGTTCGGCTACGCCGTCACCGGCTTGATCCATCCCGGAAAAATCTGGCGCAACGTCGGCGCGCGGCCGGGGGATACGCTGATATTGACCAAGCCGCTCGGCACGGGAGTGATTTCGACCGCACTCAAGCAGGAGCGCGCCAAGGCGGAATGGGTGACCGCCGCAACCGCTTCGATGACGCGCCTCAACCGCGACGCGGCGGACGCGCTGCACGAAATCGACGACGCAGCCGGCAGCCAGAACGGCGGCCAGCGGCCCGTCCACGCCGTCACGGACGTGACCGGCTTCGCGCTGCTCGGCCACGGGCGCGAGATGGCTCTCGGCACGAACGTCTCCCTGAGGATCGACCACACGCGCATCGCTTATCTTCCCGGAGCGATCGAAGCGGCGCGCGGCGGATTTCTTTCGGGCGGCCTCGCGAACAACCGGGAATTCCTCGAAGGCTGCGTCGGCTTCGCGCCATCGGTCCCGGAAGAGTTTCGCGCGCTGCTATTCGATCCGCAGACTTCGGGCGGGCTGCTCGCGGCCATTGCGCCGGGCTCTGCCGCCCAGTCGATGGCTGCGCTCGAACGCCGCGGCATTTCCGCCCGGATCATCGGAGAAGTAGTGCCGAAGCGCTCTCCGCTGGTCGAGGTCGCCTGAGCGAATCAAATCATGTACACTCTCCGCGTTTTGAACACTTCATGGACCCAATAACGCACGGAATCACAGGCGCTCTGCTCGGCAAGGGATTTTTTTCCAAACGCCAGACTAAGGTTGCGATTTTCGCCGCGACTCTTGGCGCAGTGGCTCCCGATGTGGACATCGTCGCCGAGATTTTTTCGCGCGATCCTCTCAGCATCGTGAAATACCATCGCGCGATCACGCACTCTTTCGTGGCGCTGCCTGTGTTCGCCGCGCTGCTTGCGGCCCTGACGCCTGTCATGCTGGCGCTGCTGAGGCGGTGGTTCGCCGCATTTCGTGACGCCGAATCGCCGTCGTTCGGGATGCTGACGCTGATCTACGGCGTGGGGATCGCGAGCCACATCATCCTCGACGGCATGACGTCGTTCGGCACGCGCATGTGGTATCCGATTTCGAGCGTGCGCGTGGCCTGGGATTTGCTCTTCATCATCGATTTTACGTTCACGACCATTATTCTTGTCCCGCAGGTGACCGCGTGGATCTATAGCGATCCCGTTAGAAGCCGTCGCCGGGCGTGGCGCATGTGGGTGATGTTCACTCTGAGCGCATTTCTGTTTTGGGCGCTCGCGCGGGTAGCGGGGTATCCGTTCCATCTGTGGATCGCGGGAGTGGCGAGCGTGGTGATGGCCGTTCTGTTTTTCGCGCCCGCGAGCGGCGGCTGGGGATTCCGCGTAACGCGGCCCCAGTGGTGCCGGGCTGGGACGTACGCCATGGTCGCGTACCTCGTCGCGTGCGGGTTCGCACATCACGCCGCGATTCTTCGGACCAAGGCTTTTGCGGATCAGAACCATATCGAAATCACGCGGATGGGCGGGCTGCCAATCCCGCCTTCATTGCTCGACTGGGGAGGCGCGATCCGCTCGCCCAACGGCCTGTATGAAAGCGAGTTCGATCTGCGCGATTCGAAGCCGCCGGTGTTTCACTTCACTCCCGATTCTCCGCCCGATCCGTTCATCGCGCGCGCGTTCGAGCTTCCGGAGGTCCATCTCTACTGGCAGTTCGCGCGGTTTCCGTCGATCCTCAGTTTCGACGAGGGCGACGATCACGTCGTCGAGCTCGGTGAGAACCGTTTTTCCGGGGGCCGGCGCCGCAGTCCGCAGCCGTTCACGTACCAGCTGGTCTTTGATTCCGATGGCGACCTGATCGCGCAGGGCTGGCTCACCAACGGCGTCCTCCAGCAGCACATGGAACGAATCGCGCCGCGGCGCATGTCGCCTCCGCCACCGGCGGGCAGCGCGCCGTGAAAATCCTGATTTTCAGCGACATTCACGGCGATCTACCCGCGCTCAGGCGAATCATGGCGCAGCCCGCCGATCTGTACATCGCCGCGGGCGACCTTGCGACATTCGGCAAAGGGCTCGAGCGCTGCGCGGAAGTGCTCCAGCCTCTCGGCGAGCGGCTCTGGATGCTGCCCGGCAACCACGAGACGCACGACGACACGCGCGCAATCTGCAAACGCTTAGGATTCGTCGATTTCCACCGGCAGGTGAAGCAGCTCGGCGCCACGCAGTGGGCGGGCCTCGGCTACAGCAACATCACGCCGTTCAAAACGCCCGGCGAATATACCGAGGGAGAAATCGCAGATGCGCTCGCGGCATTCGATGGAATCCGGCCGCTCTATCTCGTGATTCACTGCCCGCCGCGCGATACGAAGCTCGACGAATACGCTCTGGGAAAACACGCGGGCAGTCCGGCGATACGCGCATGGGTGGAGCGCGAGCAGCCGCTGTACCTGTTCTGCGGCCACATCCACGAAACCGCAGGCCTCACCGATCGCCTCGGTCCAACGCAGTGCATCAACGTCGGCCCACGCGGCCACACGATCGAAATCTAGCGGGAAGTGTCCTACCGTTTGCTGTTTGTCACGGGGTAGATCACAAGCTGGCGGTGGTCGCCGGAGCCTTCGCTCATGGTGCGGACGCCGGGCGCGCCGTTCAGCTCCAGGTGAACGATGCGCCGTTCGCGCGAGGACATCGGGTTGAACCGGTGGGGCTGGCCGGTCTCGCGCACGCGCTGCGCGGCCACGCGCGCCGAAAGCTTCAATTCCGCCAGGCGCGTGGCGCGGTAATCGCCGCAATCGAATCGCACGCGATCGTGGAGCCGCGGATCGAGCCGCAACCAGCGGTGCGCGATGTGCTCGAGCGCGAGCAGCAGCTCCGCGTTCCGCTCGAGCAACCAATCCTGATCGGCGCCGCGAAACTTGACGACAACTTCTGCTTCCTCGCCCTCGGGCGCGGAGATTTCAAACTCCACGGCGAGGCCCATTTCGCGCACCGCGAGGCCGAGGAATCGACCGATCTCCGCAACGGCGCGCTCGCGATCGAGGCGCGGCACCGGTTGCGTGTCCTGCCGGCGGGGAGCATTTCTGGCCGGCGGCCGGTTCGCGGCTGGGTTGCGTTCGTCGCTCATTCTTTCTTCTTCTTGAACTTGCTTCGGGATGGCAACGGCTGCGCGCGGTTCAGATACCACTGCTGGGCCACGCCGACCACGTTGCTGGTGAAGTAATAGAGGTTCAGCCCGCTCGAGAGATTGAAGAAAATGAATCCGAGCATCAGCGGCATCAGCATCATCATCTTCTGCTGCGCCGGATCGACCGTCGCGGGCGTCGGCGTCATTTTCGTCATCAGATACGTGGTGATCGCCATCGCAATCGGCAGCACGTAGTACGGATCCTTCGCCGAGAGGTCGTGAATCCACAGGATAAAGGGGGCGTGGCGCAGCTCGATGGCTCCGGAGAGCGTGCGGTAAAAGCCGATCAGAATGGGAATCTGCACGAGCATCGGAAGGCAGCTCCCCACCGGGTTGATCCCTTCCCGCGAATAGACGGCCATCACCTCTTCGTTCATCTTTTTCTTGCGCGGATCACGCATCGAGTATTTCTTGTAGCGGTCCTGGATGGACTTGATCTCCGGCGCCACCGATTGCATCTTCCGCGCCGAGCGGAAGGTCCACACGCGGATGGGAAGCAGCAACATCGTGAGCGCGAGCGTAAACACGACGATCGACCATCCGTAGTTCGGCACGTAGCGGTGCGTCCATTGCAGGACGAACAGCAGCGGCTTCGCGATTATGCCGAACCACCCGAACTGCACCAGCTGCTCGAGCGACGGCTGCACCTTGCCGAGCAGCACCAGGTCCTTCGGCCCCACGTACATGCGCACCTTCAGAGTTTCCGGGCGCGCCGCGCCGGCGGCCATCTCCGCTTCTGGCTCGCTCGACGTCTGGTTGTCGATCGTGACGTTGTGATACTGCGTCCAGTGCCAGAGCGACAGGTCGGTGCCTTCGGGAATAAACGCCGCCGCGAAAAACTGGTCCTCGATGCCGGTGAACGCGAGCGGGCCGGCCAGCTGGGCCGGCTGGCTCTGATTGCCGGAGACGCCGAGCTTCTTGTACTGCAGCAGGTTCATGCTGTCGCCCTGCTTGTAGAAAACGTTGACGAGCTGCGACGCCTTGTAAACCGCCTTGTCGCCGAATCCGCCGCGCCAGGCGAGGGCGGGAGCAATCGGCTTTCCGTCGAGCGTGGCCGAGACCTCGATCGAGACCTGGTAGTCCTCGGCGAACTTCAGTTTCTTCGTGACGTCGAGATGGCCGTCGCTCCAGTGGAACGCCACTTCAGCGGGGGCGGTGAGATCTCCCGCAGCGGGCGTGACGTCGTAGAGTCCCGCATTGGCCTGTTCCTGCAACTGCGCGTCGGAAAGCGTCAGCGAAAGCGGCCAGCCGAGCTGACTGGAGGCGTTCGCGTTGACGAGATCGAGCGGATGCGGCGGCTTCTGATCGTCGAGATACTTCTTCAGCTTCCAGCTCCGCACCACGCCCCCGCGATTCGAGAGCTCGACGCGATAGAGCGAGCTTTCCACCACGATGGTTTTTTCCGCGGAGGCCTCGACCACGACGTTTCTTGCGGGAAGGGCTGCAGCGGCGCCCGCGGCCTGCGTCGCGCCCGATTGTCCGGGAACTGCGCCCGCGGTTTGCGCCGTGGATGTCTGCGACGCGGGTTGGCCGGTCTTCTGTGGCGGTGGAGCAGGAGGCTGAAAGAAATGCAGCCAAGCAAACGTGATCGCGACGACCAAAACGACGAAAATGATGCCGCGTACTGTGTCGGACATTTCCTTCACTGCAAATCACCGTGAGATGTGTCCGGCACGAGATCGACGCCGCCGCGCGTGAACGGATGGCAGCGCAGCAGGCGCTTCGTTGCGAGCGTGAGCCCGCGCCGCGCACCGTGCCGCGCGATCGCCTCCTGCGCGTAATTCGAGCACGAGGGATAGAACTTGCACGTGCCTCCGAAGAACGGCGAGAGGAATACGATGTAGAAGCGGACGAAGGCGAGCAGCAGCGCCGCGGGAAGCGATCTCGGCCCCGAAACTACTCCGCCGGCTTCTCGCGGGGCAGCAGCTTCAGCAATTCCTGTGCGAGCGTCGAGAATTCCGCCGTGGCCGCCGAGCTGCGCGGATGAATCACGATGTCCCATCCCGGGGCGATCTCCTGTCGGTGCAATCTGACAATTTCGCGGAGCCGGCGGCGAATGCGGTTGCGCCGGACCGCGCTGCCCAGCGCCTTTTTGATGCTCCAGCCGAACCGGCTGAGACCGAGGCTATTGGGGCGTACGAAAATTGTGAACTCGCGGCCCGCCCGCCGGCGTCCGAGGCGATACACCGCGTCGTATTCGGCGCGGCGCACCAGGCGGCAGTCGCGCGGGAATCCAAGCCGCGGTGCTTCAGACGCGCGTGAGACTGTGGCGTCCTTTCCTGCGGCGTTGCGCAAGCACTTTGCGTCCACCCGGGTTCTTCATGCGTGCGCGGAAGCCGTGTTTCTTGTGACGGCGGCGCACATGCGGCTGAAAGGTGCGTTTCGGCAACGATCTCTCTCCTCTGCTGGTTGGCCTTTGTCAGCGGCGGACTGCGCGTATCGGATGCGCTTCGCGGCCTCAAGCGAATTACGTAGTGTATGCGACCGCCGCAGCACGGTCAAGGAAGCCTCGCGAGTTGCCTGGCTGGCAGCCGCGCGCCCCGAACGCGCCAGCGCGTGAGGAAATGATATTCGTTGGTCACGATCGAAACTAGCCGCTGGTCGCGCCAAACGCCTGCTTCACGTGCGGCTGGAACAGATAGACCAGAACCCATACGTCTAGCCCCAGGACGGCGGCTCGCCAGATGAGAAAGATGACGTGGAAGCTCATGAGCGGGCCGAGAATTCCGAAGCCATTGACGAGCAATCCCAGAGCGGCCAGCACGATCGTCAGAACGCGCCCCCAGCTCTGCAACTTCCACAATCCCAGGCCGACGACCAGGTAAAGAGCCGCGAAACCCAGGCACACGATGCCGAGAATCGCGCTGCCCATCCCCGCCATCATTCCGAATCGCGGGAACGCACCCATGCTCGACATCATCGCGCCGCCGAGGAGGAACATGAGCCCCGCCAGCGCCACGCATCCCGATCCGATGAAGGCCAGGATCGCGAGAATGCTCACTCCGGTGGGACGTTCCATAAGGCCTCCTGTTCCCGGGAAATGCGAATGGCGCCCATCGAGCCCTGCTAGGACCAGCCATAGTATAGACGCGACGGCCGGTTTTCGCGCGACGGTACGTCAAGCCCCAAGGGAGGTCAAGAAAAAAAGAAATTGAAGCTTGCACGGTGAGTTCGATGTAAACTCCCGCAAGCCTGAGCAAAGGACCATCCCGGTACTACCGCCCTCGGTGTCCTTTGGGAGTACCAGATGAACTCGCCTGCGGCACGTCGCCTTCGATTAGCTGTCGGCATCCTTTTCGGGATTCTGCTGGTTTGGGTGGGTGCCGGGCAGGTTGCGCCGTTGAAGGCGCAGTCCTCGCAGAACGATCCGGCTCCGCCGTCTTCGCAGGGTGCTCCCCCGGCGCAAGCCCCCGCCGCCGACGTGCCCGAGATGAACACGCACGACATGCCGGTTCCGCTCGAGTCGCGCGTAAACCTGGTTCCGGTTCGCGTGATCGTGCGCGACGCGAACGGGCACGCCGTCGCGAACCTCCGCAAGGAAGATTTTCAGCTTTTCGAGGACGGCAAGCCTCAGGTGATCTCCAACTTTTTGCTGGAGAAGCTTCCGTCGGCTCCCCAGCCCGCCACCGGGTCGCAGCCGGAATCCGGTGCGGCCAAGCCTGAGGAAGCGCACCCCGCGGCTTTCCTGCCTCCCTCACGCTTCGTGGCGCTGCTTTTTGATGACCCGGGCCTCAACCAAGAGGATCTGATGCAGGCGCGAAACGCCGCCAACCGGTACCTGAATACATCGGTCGCGCCCACTGATCGCGTGGCTGTGTTTACCGTCTCCGGCCTGACGCAACTGGACTTCACCGATGACCGCGCCAAGCTGAACGAGACTCTGGGCCACTTGCAGACGCGCACGCTTACCGGAGTCCCCATGGTCACCTCCACCGATTGCCCTCCCATGGAATACATCGAGGCCGACCTGATTCAGAACCAGCACGACCCACAGGCACTCGCCGTCGCCACCCAGGACGACCTGGCCTGTGACCCTCCGCCGCCGAATCCGAATGCCACCGCGGCTGACATCGCTATTGAGACCGAGAGAGCAAAAGAGGCCGCGGAAACAATGGCAGTTAGCAAGGCCGAGTTGGGCGATTCCCAAACGGTGGCCATCTTTCGCCGAATCACCGAGGTGATTCGGCGAATGGCAGTCCTGCCGGGCCAGCGAAACATCGTGCTGATCTCTCCGGGATTCATTTATCCGAACCGCGAAAGCGACTTTTCGAAGATTGTCGATAGCGCCATCCGCGAAAACATATTTGTCAGCACCCTCGATGCGCGGGGTCTGTACACCCCCGATCTCGGCGGCGACATCAGCCAGGAAACGGCCGTCGCGGATCCTGCCACAGCCGGCTACAGGTCGACGTGGCGCACCGCCGGGCAGGCGCGGCAGACCGACACGCTGATCTATCTCGCGATGGACACGGGAGGATACGCTTTCCACGGTAACAACGATCTGGGCGAGGGGCTTCGGCAGGTCGCCGGAGCGCCCGAGGCCTACTATTACATCGCATTCGTCCCGCATAATCTGAATTTCGATGGGCGCTTCCACTCGCTCAAAGTGACTCTTGTCCCAAAGGAAAAATTCAGCGTGCAGGCGCGGCGGGGATATTACGCTCCCAAGCACGGCGAGACCCCGGCAGAGGCGGCCAGGCGGGACATCGATGACGCGCTGTTCTCCCAGGAGGAGCAGCACGGCCTTCCCGTTGAGCTTCAAACGCAGTACTACAAGACCAACGCGACCGACGCGAAGCTGGCTATTCTCGCGCACGTGGATCTGGCGCACGTTCGCTTCGATAAGGCCAACGGCCGCAATCAGAACGATCTCACCGTCGTGACCGCGATTTTCGACCGCAACGGCAACTTCATCACCGGAAATCAGAAAATCGTCGAAATGAATCTGCGCGACGAAACGCTCCAGAGGCTGAGCCACACGGGCGTGACCGTGCGGACGAGCTTCGACGTGAAGCCGGGAGACTACGTCGTGCGCCTCGTGGTGCGGGACTCGAAGGCCTCGGCTCTCTCCGCCGAGAACGGCTCGGTTGAGATTCCGTATTAGATGGGTACGAAGGAAGGTGAATCATGAGACTCGGGCAAATCACGCGAATCGCCGCCGCCGCGCTGCTCTTGCTCGCCGGAGCATGGGCTGCGGGCCGCGCCGTCCTGGCACCGGCCACCGTTCGCGCCCAGGATTCCGCTCCGGCCGCGCAGGCGCCCGCGGGCACGCCCGTGCTGCGCACCGAGTCGCGCGAAGTGCGCGTGGACGTGATCGTGACGGACAAAAAGGGCAACTACATTCACGATCTGACTCCAAAAGATTTTCGCGTCTTCGACAACGACAAGGAGGAGCCGATCGTCAATTTCTCGTTCGGTTCCGCACCGGGTTCGTCCGGCGCTCCCGACCGCCACTACATGGTTCTCTTCTTTGACGACTCGACGATGGACCTGGGCGATCAGGCGCGCTCTCGCCAGGCGGCGCTGAAATTCATCGATGCCAATACGGGACCGAACCGCGCGATGGCCGTGGTGGAATTCACGGGCGCCCTCCGGATCGCGCAGAATTTCACCACCGACGCAATTCGTCTCAAGCAGGCCGCCGCGAGAGTGAAAACCTCGGCGGTCTCGCCCAATGATTCGTCTCTTAATTCGTCCGGGGCTCCGGATTTCGGCACCGGTTCGCCCGCTCTCACGAACGCGCAGAACGATTTCGGCGTTTACACGCTGCTGCTCGGTATTAGGAGCCTGGCGAGGAATCTTACGAATGTTCCGGGACGCAAAAGCCTCATTCTCTTCACGAGCGGTTTCCCGCTCACGCCGGAAGGACAGGCCGAGCTGACCGCCACGATTTCCGCCTGTAACCAGGCCAATGTCGCCATCTATCCGCTGGATGTCCGAGGCCTGATCGCTCCAGCTCCCGGCCCCGGAAGTCAGCTCCTCCCCGAAAGCAGCACGAAGGCGCGCAGCCTTCTCGCGTTACGCGGACGGGCCGGCGATGCCCCGAACACGCGGCCGCGACTTGTCTTGGCCTCCTATCCCGCAGCGCTTGCTGCTGAGCCAGCGGACCCACCGCAACATGGCGGCGGAGGTACCGGAGGAACAGGAGGCGGTGGAGGGGGCCGCGGAGGCGGTGGTGGCACTGGTGGCGGCGGTGGCTTTGGCGGCGGAACCGGTGGAAGCGGCGGGGGAAAGGGCGGCGGCACGGGCAGCGGGACTCCGGGCGGCGGTTCACCTGGGAGCGGCAAAGGAGGATTGCCGGGCGGCACTGGAGGCGGAGGTGGAGGTATGCCGGGGAACATGCCCGGCGGTATGCCTAACGCTTACGGGAATTCTCCTTGGGGCAACACAACGCCCCAGATGATCCTGCCGACCCTTCCCGACACAGGCACCGCGAACCAGTCGGTGCTCTACGAGCTTGCGGCGGGAACCGGCGGCTTCCCGATCATGAACACCAACGATCTGCTGGGCGGTCTCGACAAGATCGCGCGCGAGCAGGATGAATACTACTTTCTCGGCTATTCCCCATCCGAGGCGTCGGACGGCACGTGCCACGCGCTGCGAGTAAAAATGGAGCGCGGCGGCATGAACGTTCGCGCACGCAGCGGATACTGCACCGCGAAACCGAAGGACTTTCTCGCCGGCAAGCCCATTGTGAAAGATCTCGAGGGCCATGCGACTGCGGCGGTCCCGGGAGGCATACAGGGTTCGCTCGAAGCCCCCTTCTTCTACACGTCGCCTGACGAGGCCCGCGTGAACGTGGCGATGGATGTTCCCTCGACGTCCCTGGACTTTTCGAAACAGAAGGGCAAATACCACGCGGACGTCAACATTCTCGGCATCGCGTACCGGCCGGACGGCTCGGTCGGCGCCCGGTTCAGCGACGAGTTGACGTTTGACCTTGAAAAGGACGAATGGAAGCAGTTCACGCAGAAGCCGCTGCACTACGCAAATCAGTTCGAGATCGCGCCGGGACAGTACCGCCTTACCGTGGTGCTCTCCGCGGGCAGCCAGAACTTCGGAAAGTACGAGACGCCGCTGGCCATCGATCCCTATGATGGAAAGACGTTCAGCCTGAGCGGCCTCGCTCTCAGCAACGATGTCGAGCAGTTGCAAGGCCTGGGCGGCGCGCTCGAAGCGGATCTGCTGTCCGATCGAACTCCCCTGGTCGTCAACAACATGGAAGTCGTTCCCTCCGGCAGCAACCACTTCAAGAGGACCGACAACGTAGCTCTCTACGCGCAGATTTACGATCCCGAACTGGCCGGCCCGAATCCACCGGCTGTAAAAGTCTCGTTCAATATCGTCGATGTGAAGACGGGAGAGCCGATCGCCAGTGCCCATGACCTCGCGCCGGCGCCTTCCAACGAAAAGGGAAACTCCGTGATGCCGGTCGGGCTCAAGCTTCCGCTCGACCAATTTCCCCCGGGATTCTATCGCCTGGACATGCAGGCTTCCGACGCAAACGGGGCACGCTCGACGATTCGCACGGTACTTTTCGAATCGGAATAGAATTGCCGCGCGGCGCGACGGGCGCCTGAAGTCCTACATCGAGTCCGGCGCCTATAAGACGAAATCCAAGCAATAGCGAGCCTTTCCGCTGCCGGTCGCGTCCGGGCTTTGGTACGATGTGTGCTCGCACATGCGGGCGCGCGCCTGCCGGGATTTTTCGTGGCGGCGTGCGAGTGGGCGACATTCGTAACGAGGGGATCGGCCGTTGGCGAAATCGCGATCGACCAAAAGTAAGAAGGCTGCGAGGACACCCGCCGCGAAGAAAGCCGCGAGCATTGGCGCGAAGTTGAAAATCGCGCTCGTCGGCTTCGGCACCGTGGGCCGCTCGGTGGCCAAGATTTTGTCCCAGGACACAAACGGCCCGCTGCTGCTCACGCACATCTGCAATCGCAGCATCAAGAAGAAAAAAGATGCGTCGCTGCCCAAGCACATTCGCTGGACCGAGAACTTCGACGATGTGCTCGCGTCGGATGCCGATGTCGTCGTGGAGCTGATCGGCGGCCTCCAGCCCGCGGGCGACTGGGTGCGCAAGGCGCTGCGCGCCGGCAAGTCCGTCGTCACCGCCAACAAACTGCTGATCTCCGAAGCCGGCCCCGAGCTGCTCGACCTCGCGCGAAAGATGGGCAAGCGGCTCGAATTCGGCGCGTCCGTCGCCGGAGGCATCCCGGCCATCATCGGCATCCAGGAAGGCCTCGCTGGCGACCGCCTCTACAAAATCGCGGGAATTCTAAACGGCACGTGCAATTTCATCCTCACGAAAATGGAAAAAGACGGCACGAGCTTCGACGCGGCGCTCAAGGAAGCGCAGGCGCTCGGCTACGCGGAAGCCAATCCGAGCGCCGACGTGGACGGCCTCGATGCGCGCGCGAAACTCGTCATCCTGATACAGGCCGGGCTGCGCCTGCGCGTGCGCAGCGAGCAGATTCTGTGCCGGTCGATTTCCTCGGTTGCGGCCGTCGATTTCATGTATGCGAGCAGCCTCGATTCCACGATCCGCCAGATCTCGCTCGCGCAAAAAGAGACGAACAAGACCGTGCGCCTCGCCGCCGCCGTCCAGCCCGCGCTGATTCCCGCGGCTTCGCTGATGGCTCACGCGCAGGGGAGCCAGAACATCGTCACGGCCACGGGCGAATTCGGCGGAAAGACGATGTTCTCCGGATACGGCGCGGGCGGCGATCCCACGGCGGTGGCCGTGATTTCCGATTTGTATGCGATCGCTCGCAGCGCCGCCGCTCCCACCGAAACGCTTCCGGGCGCCCCCGAAGTCCCCGATTCGGTGAGCGGCGATTTCACCGTGCCGCACTATCTTCGCTTCATCGTGCGCGACCGGCCTGGCATCGTCGCTGCGCTCGCGGCGATCCTCGCGAAGTACGACATCAGCATCGACGCGCTCCTGCAAAAGCCCGGCTTCCCGCATTCCGCGCTTTCCTTCGTGATGACGCTCGAGGCCTGCGACAGCGCCGTGCTCAATCGCGCGCTCGAGGAAATCGGCCGCCTCGATTTTCACGTCGAGCCGCCGCTCTGCCTGCCCATCTTCCTCGACTAGCGCCACCCGCTTGCGCGCGATTGACAGCGCCCCGGGCCTGGTATATCGTGCGTCCCTGTTTACTAGCCCATGAGTTCCATCTTTAATTAAGCTCACGGAGCCGAGTCATGGCCTCACCTGAGTATCAGGCGCCCCCATTTGGCTTGAAAAACCCGCACCAAGCCATCCTGGTGATTCACGGGATCGGCGAGCAGAATCCTTACGAGACGCTCGATGGTTTCGCGCGCGGCCTTTTGACCCATTTTCGCAGCCACGGCGCTAACGCGAAGCTGTGTCCCGTCGAGATCGCCCACAAGGACTGGACGCAAGTCGGTATGCGGATCGGATTCTTCGCCGCCGATCGCGACCTCCCTCCTTGCCGCACAAAGGATCAGGTCGTGAACCCGGCCAATGAACCCAGCGCTTACGTGGACGTCTTCGAGTATTACTGGGCCCCCGAGACGGAAGACAAGCTCAGCGCCGCAAACACGCTGAAGTGGGTGCTGAAGACCGACTTCACGCCGCTGCACTACTTCGCCGATAACCTCCAGGAAATGATCGGCGGCCAGCACCTTGGTCCCCTGCGCGCGCTCTGGAGGTCCCTGAAACTCTATTGCCGCGAGCTGCTGCGCGTCGTGGTTCTCTACCTTCCGCTCGCTCTGGGTGTGGGGTTTCTCCTGGCATGGCTATCGAAGCAGCGCCCGTGGGGAACGCCCTTGCGGAATATGGGAACGGCCCTTTGGCGCTACATTACGTGGCCGCACGGCATGACGCACGGGTTGATTCTCTTCCTCTACTTCCTGTGCGCGCTCACGATATGGTTTGGCCTGCAAGCGCTTCCCGAGTTGCGGACAAGTCCGGGCAAGTCGATCGAGACGGTGGGAGAAAAAGTCTGGTTTGCCATGGACGTTCTTCTCATCCTTGCGTTCTTCACCATTGGCCTGGCGATCGACCGCTGCACGCGTAGCCACGCGCTCTGGCACCTGAAGAACGTCGTGATGCAAAACGGCAAGCTGTTGTTGGGCGCGGGCATCGCCTGGATTGTTTCCTACGCGCTCACGGCGTACGTCGCCGACGTGGCCGTGTACACAAACATGGATGCGAAATCGAAGGACTATCAGGCGCGCAACGCCATTCTCAAGGGCTCGACCGCCGCGCTGAAACAGCTTCTCGCAGACCAAAAATACGCCCGCGTGATTCTGGCGGGCCATTCGCTCGGCAGCGTGATCGCCTACGACACGATCAACGAACTGCTGGCGGAGCGCAACGCCGATCCGGGTCCCGCAGGCGACCGCCCTGCTCCTCCTCTCGACCCCGCGGACCTCCGGAAGCTCAAGGGGCTTGCGACGTTCGGCTCGCCGCTCGACAAAATCTACTACTTCTTCCGCGAGCACGTGAAACGGGACCAGGCCGTCCGCGCGCAGATCCTCTCGATGTTGCATTCTTTCCGCAAGAAGCCCTCAGGACGCGACTACGGCGAATTTCAATTCAACTACTCGTTCGGCCAGCTTGATGGTGCGGAAGGCCTGGTTTGGATCAATGCATGGGCGCTGATGGATCCGGTCAGCGCCAGACTGAAGTTCTACGCTCCCGACCACCAGCAGCAATTTTGCTACTGCGCGCCGGTCCTCGCGCACCTGCGCTACTGGAGCGACCCCGCCTTCTACGACTACTTCAAGACGAGGATGCTGTAGCAGCGGTTCGGGCTCGCGGTCCCCTTGTCACAAGGTTCCGGTCAGGCCGCGGCGGGCTTGCCCTTGAAGAGCGGAAGGAACACCTTCTCCACGAAAGTCTCGAACGAAGTCGGCGTCGTATTCTCCGCCGAGCGCGGCTCGAGCGCCGCCATGTGCCCCGAGTTCAGGGCCGCCGCCATCGCGAGGATCAGGTTCGCGGTGTCGAGCGACATTCCCATTTGGATCATCGAGGCGCGGATTTGATCGTCGGGCAGGCGCGTGTACGAGAGGTGCGGCCTGCCGAGCGCCCGGCCGATGATCCCCGCGGCCTCGGCCATGCTGATATTTCGCTGGCCCAGCAGCTCGCGGGTGGATTGGCCGGTGAAGTCGAGCTTCAGCAGCGCGTCCGCCGCGCAGGCGCCGATATCCTGCGTCGCGATCATCGGCAGCTCGAGCTCGCCGCGCAGCGGTCCCGCCGTCACGCCCATCGCCTTGATGATGCCGATCTGCGCGAGCGTGTTTTCCATGAAATACCCGGGCCGCAGATGCAGCGCGTGCAGCCCGGTGATCCGGTTCAGCCTTGCCTCGAGCTTGTGCAGCCCCACGACGGGGCCGGTTCCTTCATACTTCTCCGCGCCGAAGCTGCTGAGGGTGACCACGTGCCTCACGCGCGCCGCGTCGAGCGCCGCCGTAACCGCGTCCGTGATCTGATCCTGGTGCGCGCGATAGTTGTCGCTGGCCGGGTCGGGGGGAATCATCACGTACACGCCGCGCGCTCCCTCGAAAGCCTTCGCCAGCGCCGCGCGGTTCGTCAGATCGCAGACGTAAGGCTCGGCTCCCTTCGCCACAATCGGCTGCAAGCGCTCGGCGCTCCTGCCGATTGCCCGGACCTTCTGCCCCTTGGCCAGCAATTTTTCTGCGACCACGTGGCCGCTGTTTCCCGTGGCTCCTGTGACGACGTACATGGCAGCCTCCTTTTGTGCTGATCGCTGATCTTGGCTTCTGGACTGATGACTATCGGATGTGCGTTGTGGCCGAAGGATGCTTCGCGTGCACGGGCGGCGCGGTCAAGCGACTGCGCTTCGCTCGCGATTGGGCCGGTAATGGTCTCGCCGAGGGCAGGATGGGAGGCGTGACCTCCGCCATCTTGGCCCCGCGTCCCCGTGCAGTCAAGCCCATGCCGTGCGTCGCGATTTTCGGTGATGGAGCGCGTCATCGTGACCTTCGGATCTGTGTCGATTAGAAGTGTCCTCCATTGTTTGTTTTCAGCCGCTTGCGGCCGTTTCTAATCGCCGGAGTGTCGATTAGAAATGCAGCGATTCGCGGGAAGGCGCGATCGTGACCTCGAAATGTGTGTCGAGTAGTTTTGTCGTCGTCGTTTGTTTCCAATGAGTTGCAGCCGCAATTAGGTGCAGGGTGTGTCGAGTAATTGTGGCGCGTTGCGATAGAAACTCGGCTGACCTCTCCTGCAGCCACTTGGCATTGCGACCAGGCCTTATCTCGTAGCCGTATCCGCCTGAAAACTGGATTATCGTCGAGTTTACAACCTCCAGTGCCTCCGCATTAGCAAGATCGGACAATACTTCGGCATCGAACGGGCCGTAGGAATAGAGAGTAAATCTGTACTCAAGTGGAACGTCTCGAAGTGTTTGCAAGAAATAAAGGAACTTCATTACCCCCGTCCGCCCAACGGAACCTTTGGGTGAACGCTCCGCCAGAATGGAAATCAGCGCCATGCGCTCCTCATGCAGATCTGTCATGTTCCCTCACTTCGTCGACAATCTTCTTAGCCCTTGGAACGTCCTCACTTTTGGCATAAAGAAGGATCTGACTGTTGGTCTCAAGGTTTTTGACAACATGGGAATAGTCCGATAGAGGTTTGACAGTCTTTTCGTCGAGATCGTCGACAACCGGAATATCGGTCGGCCCTGTCTTGTACCAGCTCTTGGATGCGGCTTCCTCAGCTGCCAATAGCCCGCCCAGCATTCCCTTGATGGTTTCAAGCTGTTTGAGATTCTTCTCATCTGGTACTTCCTGGGTGCGATAGACCAGTCGATAGTGATCTCGTGCTTTCAGACGCGCGCCGTGTTCCCCGCCCTTTCCATCGCTCAGGAGTCCCAGAACCTTCCAATCGTCCCATTTGAGAAACTCCTGCAATTCTCCATCCACTAGATTCGGGAAGCAACCGTCAGGTAGGAGCTCCTTCAGTGTCTGTCGCAGGTACACATCATATGCCACCCGCGTCTTATGGAAATAGACCTGCGTGAACATAAAATATCGGGCAAGAACAAGCGCTTCAGCGGCATGCCACCCTCCTTGGGAAATGCCAAGTCGGGGCGCCCTGCCGTCGTAATAGCGTACGGGTCTAATTGTTGAGATCAAACGGTGCAGATCGAATCTCCCGTATTGGACTCCAGCATGATACGAATCCCGCAGCAGGTAGTCCATGCGGTCCGCGTCCATTTGGCCGCTTATCAAATCCTTCCAAAAGATGCCCGTCTTAGCCCTGGGACTACCTCCAACCAATGCCGCGACATCATCCGCCCGAAACCCGTAGTTTGCACCGTTGAGTGGATGATCCTCGATGGCGCTGCGCAGTTCCGAGCGAATGATTGCGATCGAGTAATCTTCATGTTTATACCTCTTGCCGCTTTCTCCCTTGGGAAACAATTCTTCAGATGCGTGTGAGAACGGAGGATGCCCCAGGTCGTGCAACAAGGCAGCAAACCGAACCAACTGTCGACCGCGTCTCAGTCCTGCTTCGTCATACGCAAGTTCTGATGCCAAGACGTCCTTCGAACTTCTTACGATGGCATCGTATAGGAGCGTTGCGGTGTGCATGACGCCCAACGAGTGCTCGAATCTCGTGTGCATTGCCCCGGGATAGACATAGTCCGTCCAAGCGAGTTGGCGTATCCTTCGTAGACGCTGGAACGCCGGTTGGGCGATCACATTCAGTTCCCAATCGTTGAGCGTAATGAATCCGTGGATCGGACACCGTACTTCGTAAATTCGGTGCACATCAGGCATCGACGTTTTCATCCTAGGCGAATAAAAAGAGAAAGTCTATTCGTTTATCCTTGATAATACTGCTCTAGATAACACACATGGAAACGGCGACACAACCGCCCCCATGGACCACGGTGGCCAGGCCCTCATCGGTCGGACGCGTTTGACCCACCTCCCCCCGTCCCCTAGAATGAAAACCGGCGCGGCGAAACCCGCCCTCGCCCAAGGCTACGGCGGGCAGGCAACGAAGAGAAACCAGAATGTTTGAGACGCTAACTGAAAAGCTGCAGCGCACATTCAAGAATTTGCGCGGGCAGGGAAAGCTCACCGCGGAGCACCTGGACGCGGCGCTGGGCGAAATCCGCGACGCGCTGCTCGATGGAGACGTCAACGTGGGCGTGGCGGACGAGTTCATCGCGCACGTGCGGGAGAAGGCGCTCGGGTCGGAAGTCCTGTTGCAGCTTTCGCCGGAGCAGCAGGTAGTCAAGATCGTGCGCGACGAGCTGGCCGAGTTGCTCGGGCGCGAGGCGAAGCCGCAATATTCGTCGCGGCCGCCGTCGGTGTGGCTGATCTGCGGGCTGCAAGGCTCGGGCAAAACGACATCGACAGGAAAGCTCGGCAAATGGCTCGCGGAGCACGGGCACCGGCCGATCGTGGTTTCGACGGACGTCTATCGTCCCGCGGCGCGCGAGCAACTGGCGCAGGTGGCGAAGGCGACGGGCACGCCGGTCTGGCCCGGCGCGGGAACGGACAAGCCACTCGAAATCGTGCGCGGCGCGACGCGCGAAGCAAAACTTTCGGCGTGCGACGTGATTTTGGTCGATACGGCGGGGCGGCTGCACATCGACGACGAGCTGATGGAAGAGCTTTCCATGCTGAAGCGGGAGCTCAACCCCGCGGAGATTCTGTTCGTGGCGGACGCGATGATCGGGCAGGACGCGGTGCGGTCGGCCGGGGAGTTTCACAAGCGGCTGGGCGTGACCGGCATCATCCTGACGAAAATGGACGGCGATGCGCGCGGCGGCGCGGCGCTTTCGATCCGCAAGGTGACGGGCGCGCCGGTGAAGTTCGTCGGCGTGGGCGAGAAATACGACGCGCTCGAGCCGTTCGTCCCCGACCGGATCGTCGGGCGGATTCTGGGGATGGGCGACGTCCTCGGGCTGATCGAGAAGGCGCAGAAGACGGTCAATGAAAAGCAGGCGCGCGAGCTCGAGCGCAAGCTGCGCGAAAACGAATTCACGCTCGCGGATTTCCGCGACCAGCTCCAGCAGATCCGCAAGATGGGGTCGATCGAGCAGTTGATGGGGATGCTGCCCAAGGTGGGGCCGTTCGCGAAGCTGCCGAAGGACGCATCGATCGACGAGAAGCAGCTGAAGTCGATCGAGGCGATCATCAACTCGATGACGGCGGCCGAGCGCGCCAACGACAACCTGATCGACGGGAAGCGCCGCAAGCGCATCGCGCGCGGAAGCGGCACGTCCGTACAGGAAGTGAATCAGGTGCTGAAGCAGTACGCCGACATGCGCCGGATGATGAAGCAGTACGGCAGCATGGCGAAAATGAAGATGCGCGGCATCGGCAAGCTCGCGGGGCTGAAATAGCGAGCTGAGCTATTCCCATGCTCGAAAAGGAAGAATCGCGCCAGGTTCGCCGCGACCCCAAAGTACTTGCCGCAAGAGAGACAGCGCATAGGAAGGCGCTTCGCGCCACCTGTTTTTGTCGGAGCTTCCCGACAAACGGCGTCGGGACGCAGACGACGCGAAAGCTCCGACCCCTTAAAAAGCTGCGGACGCTTGAGCCTTCGGGCGTTGCGTCGGATCGAAGTACCAATGTGATCGTGCCCGGCGCCGCGGCTGCTAGCTTGACGAAAGGCGCACAGACAAGAGTGTCTGTGCCACGGAGATTGCGATAGGCGAATCCAGGGGGCGTCCGCTATACTGATGAGACCAAATTGAGGAGGAATTTCGAGTGTTAACGATTCGGCTGGCGCGGATTGGCAAGAAGAAGCACCCCTTTTATCGCGTGGTGGTGACCGAAAAGACGCGCCCGCGCAACGGCCGTTTTGTCGAGATCATCGGGACCTACGACCCGTCGAAGAAGCCCGCCGCCGTCAAGCTGGATGGCGAGCGGGTGCAATACTGGCTCGGCAAAGGTGCCCAACCAAGCGATACCGTCCGTAGCCTGATACGCAACCCCAAGCCTGCCTGAGGCGTCCTAGTTCCACAGAAGGCCCAGTTCATAGTTCCCGTACAAGCTCGAGCGAGTTTCTCCGCTGAGCCGGGCAAGCTGTGGAGGAAACGCCATGAGGGATCTCGTGGAAGCGATTGCGAAAGCTCTCGTAGATCATCCGGACCAAGTGCAGGTGAATGCGGTGGAAGGCGAACAGGTGACGGTGCTCGAGCTGCGCGTCCATCCCGAGGACCTGGGCAAGGTGATCGGGAGGCAGGGACGCACGGCGAAATCCATCCGCACGCTGCTGGGCGCGGCCGGGATGAAGCTGAAGAAGCGGTTCACGCTCGAAATCCTGGAATAAGTGGCCACGCAGGATTCACAACGCGCACCAGACCCGCCAGCCTCGGCGGGCATCACCGTGGCGCGCATCGTGCGCCCGCACGGGCGGCGCGGCGAAGTGGCCGCCGAAATCCTCACCGACTTTCCCGAACGCCTCAAGAAACTCGCTTCCGCGCAATTGTGGGACGGCCGGTCCCAGCCGCGTGAGGTGAAGGTGCGCTCGTGCTGGCTGAGCCAGAGCCGAGGCGGCCAGGCCATCTTCCATTTCGAAGGCTCGGATTCGATTTCGGACGCTGAAACGCTCGTCGGGCTCGACGTGCAGATTCCGCTCTCGGCGCGCATGGAGCTGCCCTCCGGTAGTTATTTCGTGACGGACCTGATCGGCTGCGAAGTGCGCGAGAAAGACGGCGCGGCGATCGGGCCGGTGCGCGAGGTGCAAATTACGGGCGAGGGCGTGGCCGGGACGCCGATTCTTGTGGTCGATTCGGCGAAGGGCGAGCTGCTGATTCCGCTCGCGCAGGAGATTTGCGTGAGCGTCGACACCGGCGCGCGCCGGATCGAAGTGATTCTCCCCGAAGGCCTCCGCGAGTTGAACGGGTAGGACGGCGCTCCTGCCTGCGGTAGGATTGGCAGCAATGCGATTCGACATCATCACAATTTTTCCGGAATTTTTCGGCGGCCCGCTCGACTACGGGATCGTGCGGCGGGCGCGCGAGTCGCGCCTGATCGAGGCGTGCATCCACGACTTGCGCGATTTCGCGCACGACCGCCACCGCACGGTGGACGACCGTCCGTTCGGGGGCGGTGAGGGAATGGTGATGAAGCCCGAGCCGCTGTTTGAAGCGGTCGAGTGGCTGGTGTTCGGGGGAAACGAAAAAGGGAACGCGCCGCCGCCGGAAGGAACGGCGATCGTGCTGCTGTCGGCGGCAGGGAAACTTTTCCGGCAGGAGACGGCGCGGCGATTTGCGCAGCTCAAAAGGATCGTGCTGCTGTGCGGGCGCTATGAAGGAGTGGACGAGCGCGTGGCCGAGAATCTCGCCACCGATGAAATCTCGATCGGCGATTTTGTGCTGTCCGGCGGAGAGCTGCCGGCGGCGATGGTCGTCGATGCGGTGACGCGGCTGATTCCCGGGGCGCTAGGCAATGAAGATTCGGCGGTGAATGAGTCGTTCAGCGAACTGATTGGGGCTGACAGAGTGCCGACAACCACGAGTCAGCCGTTGCGAGCCACGAGCCTCGGCATTCTGGACTATCCGCATTACACGCGGCCGCAATCGTTTCGCGGATGGGATGTTCCGGAAGTGCTCATCGGCGGGAACCACGAAGAGATTCGTCGCTGGCGCCGGCAAAAGGCGCTCGAAAAGACGCAGCGCAATCGGCCGGACTTGCTCGAAGGCAGCGCGGCAGAGCGAAATTACTAGCGGCTAGGAGTCTAGGCCGAAGACTTTTTCAGCATTCGACTGGTAGAGCTTTTTCTTGTCGGCATCGCTGATCGGCAGATCGTCGGTGACTTTCACTTCTTCCGGTACGAACTGATAGGGATAGTCCATCGCGTAGAGCACGCGGTCCATACCCAGCACCGATTGGCAGTAGAGAATCGGCGGCTGCCAGGCCATGCCGCTGGTGGTGACGTAGACGTTCTCCTTCAGATAATCGCTCGGCTTCTTTTGCAACTTCTTTACGTTCGCGTACCGGTTCGTGGCCACGTTGGCTCGGTGGAAAAAATCAATTCGGAAAAACCAGTAGGGCAGGCCTTCCCCGAGATGCCCGACGACCATTCGCAGATTGGGGAAGCGATCGAACACGCCGCTCAAAATGATTCGGAGCAGATGCAGGCTGGTTTCGACGGCGAAGCCGTAGATCGCTCCTTCGAGTCCCCACTCGGCAAACGGGGCGTACATGCGAGAGGAAGGCGTGCTGGGATGCAGGTAAATGGGGACATCGAGAGACTCCGCGGCCGCGAAAATGTCCCAGAATTTCGGATCGTCGAGGTATTCGCCCTGCGTGTGGGAATTGACGATCGCGCCCTTCAACCCCAATTTCCGCACGGCCCTCTCGAGCTCCTTGGCCGCGGCCGCCGGATTCTGAGGCGCAATGGCCGCCAAGCCGGAGAACCGGTCCGGATGCTTCCGAATCGATTCCGCCAATTGATCGTTGAACGACGTCGCCAGAGCGGTTCCCGTGGCGGCGTCGAAAATCTGCACACCTGGGTTGGTGAGGGAAAGAATCTGGTGGGCAATGCCGGTATGGTCCATGTCCTGGATGCGCTGCTCGCCGATGTCCTGAAGCCGCGATGCGATGCCGGCGGCACGCTGGCTCGACCCCAGAAAATATCCCCACTGGCCCACAAAGCCGGGATCGAGATTCCCGCCCTGCTGAAGCATGGCTCTCCAACGCTCGAGCAATTCGGGCGGGGCGTACGCTTCTTCCGTGGCTATGCGAAGGTAGCTCACGGGTGCCCTTATATCACGGGTTGCCGGGCGACTTACGCGACGCCCTTGTTCCAACCCCCATGTGCTCGGTACGGCGGCGCAAATCTAATTTCGGGTAGGCAGAATCGTGGCGAATTCTGTATAATCGCGGATTGTGCGTTGTGTGCTGGCCCCACCTGAGCGGGTCTGCCGGGAAAAAGAGCCATGAAACCGATTGTCCGCAAGGTGCAGGAGTCCCAGCTTCGCAAGGACCACCCCGCGTTCCGGCCGGGTGACACGATCCGCGTACACGTCCGGCTGAAGGAAGGCGACAAAGAGCGCATTCAGCCGTTCGAAGGCGTGGTAATGAGCCGGCGCGGCGAGCTATCGGGCGAGAGCTTTACGGTGCGGCGCGTCAGCTTCGGCGTCGGCGTGGAGCGCATCTTCCCGGTGCATTCGCCGATGATCAGCTCGATCGAAGTGGTGAATCAGGGCCGCGTGCGCCGCGCGAAACTGAATTACCTGCGCGCCCGCAAGGGCAAGGCCGCGCGCATCAAGCGCGCCGAGACGGTCGAGACGGTGGCCGCGACCAGCCCCAAAGAATAGTGATCTGAGCTCTATCGAGTTATTCCCCAGCTATCGGCAAGTGTTATCTTTCCCCAGTTTTTTGCAGGACTGACCATTGAAACAGGAACCGAAAGGGTTCTGGCGGCGAGACATAAAGTCTCTCGGCGTCGCCTACGCGCTTTTCGCACTCGTATTCCTGGGTTTTGTTATCCAAATTGCCGGTATTTCGCTGACAGATGAATACCTGCGGCCCGTCCTAAAACCAAGCCGAATTTGGGGCTTCGTTGAAGCCGTTGGAATCGGCATTACTTTCTTCGCGCCGTTCATCTCACTCGGCGCACTATCGATGGTCCGCTCCGGCGCTGCACAGATCGCCAGATCGAGTAAGAGGATCCTTGTCTGGACTCTTGCCATTTTCGCCGTTGTCCTGTCATTCGCGGAATTCATTTGGAGTTGTGGTGGCCATCCCACTTGGATTCAGGGCTACCCGTATTGATTTCCAACCGCACGTAGGTCCTTCTCAACCAGAGATGTTTCTTCGGGCACGGACGCCGACAACTTCGTGGACCGCAACTGCGGACCAACTTCACAAAGAGCCATGCTAGAATTCGTGGCCGATGGGACGGCTCTGCTCCGCAAGGCACGAGCGCGACGCGCGACAGCGCGGATGGTTGCGCATCGCCGGACTGGATGAAGCGGGCCGCGGATCGCTCTTCGGGCCGGTGGTGGCGGGCGCCGTGGTGCTCAATCCGAGGCGGCGGATCGTCGGCCTCGACGATTCGAAGAAACTGACGCCCGAGCGGCGCAGCGAGCTCGCCGAACGCATACGCGACCACGCGCTCGCGTGGGCAGTGGCGGAAATCGACGCGAGTAGGATCGACGCCTGGAATATCTACCAGGCGAGCCGCCAGGCTATGGTCGCGGCGATTTCGCAGATCAATCCCCTGCCCGATTTTCTGCTGCTCGACGCGATCGAACTCGATTTGCCGATCGAGCAGAAGGCGCTGATTCACGGCGATGCGCGGTCGGTCTCGATCGCGGCGGCTTCGATCCTGGCGAAGGTGGAGCGCGACCGCCGGATGGAGGAGTTCGACCAGCTCTATCCGCAGTACGGTCTCGCGCAGAACAAAGGCTACGGCACGCCGGATCACCTGGAAGCGCTGCGGCGGCACGGGCCGTCACCGCTGCACCGGTTCTCGTACGCTCCGGTGCGCGAATCGCGCTGCTGGGCCGCGGGAGCGGAACAAACGCCGCTGCCGCTCGGGATTCCGTCGAACGCCCCGGTTCGGGTGAAAAGAATCCAATTAGGAGAGGAAGCGAAAATGATCAAGGTCGGCGTGTTTTACCCGTACAAAGAAGGCAGCAAATTTGACATGAAGTACTACGTCGAGAAGCACATTCCGATGGTTCGGCAAAAGATCGGGCCGTCCTTAAAAGGCGTTGCCGTGGAACAGGGGCTCGCCGGCGGAACACCCGGCGCTCCGATGACCTACATCGCCATAGGCCACCTTTTGTTCGATTCGGTGGACGCATTTCAAGCAGCGTTCGGGGCTCAGTCGGCGACGATCCTGGCGGATATCCCCAATTACACGAATATCGAGCCCATCATCCAGATCAGCGAAGTGAAACTGTAGCGGCCGCCGGGGCCCGCGCCGCTCAAACCCCGCCGGGCGGGTTTCCGGCTGTTATCCCCTTCGTCACCACCCCCGTGGGGCTTCATAGACCCCCGTTTTCCGCGCATGCTAACCTTTCGTCTTGAGCCGCACTTGCGGTTCAAACGGGCTGCCCAGGCGAAACGGGGCCGGGGCACGCGAAAATATCCATGGCCTTCAATAAAAACAAGGCGCTCGAGAGCGCGCTGAAGTTCCTCAACCAGGGCAAGGTCGCCCAGGCCATCGGCGAATACCAGCAAATCCTCCGGCAGGATCCCAAGGACCAGGCGACATTAATGACCGTGGGCGATCTCTTCGCCCGGCAGGGGGAGATGCCGCAGGCCATCGAGTATTTCGAGCGGCTCGCGCAGGTCTATCTCAGCGACGGCTTCAACAGCAAGGCCATCGCGATCTACAAGAAAATCGCCAAGCTGGCGCCGGCGGAACTTCCGCCGCTCGAGCGGCTCGCCGATCTCTACGTGCAACAGGGAGTGCTGAGCGAAGCGCGGCCGCTATTCCTGCAAATCGCCGAAGCGCACCTGAAGGCGAACCACGCTCCGAAAGCGGTGGAGGTGCTGAACCGCCTGCTCGAAGTGGAGCCGGAAAATCCGCGCGTGCAGATGCGCCTGGCGGAGCTCTACAACGTGATGGGCCAGAAGAAAGAAGCGGCCCAGACGTACCTTTCCTACGCGCAGAGGCTCTTCGACCGGGGCGAAGGCGATGAAGCGCAGAAACTGATCGAACGCGCGCTGGGAGTGGATGCCACGAATGCACCCGCGCTGCTCCTGAAAGCGAAAATTCTCGGGATGGCCAACAAGAACGAGCAGGCCATCGCGATCCTCGACACTCATCCGGAAGCCGACGCGGGCGGCGAGGTGACGAACCTGCTGATGGACCTCGAGATCAATTCCGGCCAACTGGCGAAGGCCGCGGACCGCGCGCGCCGCCAATTGGCCCGCGGAAGCGCCCATTCGGGACCGCTCCAGCGGGTGGCCGATTCCTTGATCGAGGCCGGACAGCCCGATCAGGCTCTCCCGCTGCTCCGCGAACTTCGCGAGCCCATGATCGAGACGGGCGAGCAGGACCGATTTCAAAAGCTGCTCTCGACCGCCGCGGAAAAACTTCCGGGCGAGACCGAGCCTCTCGAAATGCTCGCCGACTTCTGCCGGCATACGAGCGATCCCTTCCCCTTGAACGCGGCCCTGAGCCAGCTCGTGGACGCCTACGCGGCAGCCGGAAACTTCACGCGCGCCGAAGAGGTGATGCAGGAGATGCTCGAACACAACAAGGGCGACGAACGACTGGTCGCCCGGTTCGATCAACTCCGCGCGCGCCGCAGCGGATCGCCAGAGCCTGTCGCGCAGGCAGCGCCACCGCCGCCGACGGATGTGGGAGAAGCCACCACGGGCGAGGAACCGGCAGCGGAGGCAGGCTCCGTGCAGGCGACGTTTGTGGAGTCCGCGCCTTCCGCCGCCACGCAAGCCGCCGATGATACGTTTGACGACGAGACGCAACGCTACATCGCGCAAGCGCTGACGGATGTGGACCTCTTCTCGAGCTACGGACTGACGCAGAAGGCCACGCACCTTCTCGAAAATGTCCTGCAACGCGCGCCGCGGCATACGCCCACACTCGAACGCCTGCTCGATCTCTATCTCGGAGCGGGCAACGAGCGCCGCACGGCCGAGCTGGCTTCTCAGCTCGAGCAGATTCACCGCGAGCGTCAAGATACGGTCAACGCAGACCGCTTTGCAGAGCTTCGCCAGAGATTCCAGAAGCTGTCAGGGCTGACAGCCGAGGAACTGGCTCCAACGCCAGTCGCACAGGTCCAAGCGCCTGAGGCGGAGACGGCCGAACCGCCAGCGACAATTGAGGCAGCATCCGCAGCTGCCCCTGTAGAAGAAGCATCCGCGCATCCGGCACCCGTGGAATTCGAAATCCCGCTCATTCCCGTCGAGCCGGAGCCGGCTGTGGCGGAGGCCCCGCCGCCCGCCGCGGAGCCAGAACAAGTTCAAGTGGAAGCCGCGCCTGTTGAGCCGCAACCCGTGGCGGCCAGCGAAGAAGTGGACCTCTCAGATGAATGGGAGGCGATGGCGCAAGAGGTGGCCGAGCCCGCTGCTGCGGAACCCGCGGCTCCCGAGCCCGTGCAAGCGGAAGCAGAAGAGGAAAGAATCGAGATCGAAGTTCCTCAGGAAGAGGAGCCGGTTCAAGCGCAGGAAGTGGTGGCCGAGCCAGCGCCTCCCGAACCGTCGATTGAACTCATCGAGGAGCCCGCCGAGGCGGCGCGCGCTCCGGAGACTGTGGCTGCGGGGAACGGCGAATTCGAACTCGAATTGACGCCGGAACCAGCGGGAGTCCAAGGCAAGGCAGGCCCCGCCACGACGGAAGATTTCCTGAGCGAGCTGGCGGCGGAAATCGACGGCCTGGAGACGCCCGCAAGCACCGCGAAACCAGCGCCCGTTGCCGCGGCGTCCGCTCTGCCCGCCGTATCGGAGCCCATCCCCGAGACGACCGCCGAGAGCCTGAACGAACTCGCCGAAGTGTTTCAGGAGTTCCGGAGCGAACTGGGCGAGATGGAAGACGAGGAAGAAGATCTCGAAACGCACTACAACCTCGGCATCGCTTACCGCGAGATGGGTCTGCTCGACGAGGCCATCGGGGAATTCCAGAAGGTGGCCAAGGCCGTGCAAAAGGGGAAGCCGTTCCCGTACGCGATGAATTGTTCGACGCTGCTCGCGCTTTCGTTCATGGACAAGGGCGAGGCGAAGATTGCGGCCCTCTGGTATGAGCGAGCGCTCGAGGTGCCGGGGCTCGACCAGGAAGCGATTCTGGCGCTGCGCTACGATCTCGCCATGGCGCTCGACATGGCAGGCGAAGCAACGGCCGCGCTGGACAGCTTCCGCCAGGTCTATGCGATGAATATCGACTATCGCGACGTGGCTGACCGCATCGCGACCCTCCAGAAGCACTAGTGCCGTTCCAACTTGTTTCGACAAGTTTGGTCGCCAGCCCGGTGGCCGCTTCGCGTACCAGCCAACTCGAACTCCCTTGGTCAGAGAAGTTGGAACGGCACTAGCCCCACGCGGGACTGACTGTTGCCACTCCGGCGAGAATCTCCCATAATCCTAGCTCGACGATGAGCCGCGTTGTGCGCGTCCCCATTCTGCTGCTCTGGCTCGTTTTCGGGCTGGCGTTGATCCTCGTGCCGTGGTCGGACATCTGGGAGATCAACTACTTTCTTTACCAGTATCCGGCGCTGGGACTCGTTCTAAAGAATCCCTTCGTGCGCGGCGCGATTTCCGGACTGGGATTCACGAACGTGCTGCTTTCGCTCGAAGCGTTTCGCCACCGGACCACCGCCGTTGCCAGCCGCACCTGAAAAACCGGCCGCAAAACCGCCCACGAAGCCGATCGTGTGCTACGTCACCGACCGGAAATCCATCGGCTCGGCCGAAGCCGTCGAAAGCGTGCTCGCGAAGATCCGCGCGGCCATCGCCGCAGGCGCGGATTGGGTGCAAATCCGCGAGCACGATTTGCCGGCGCGGGAACTGCTGGCGCTGGTGCGCGGAGCCGTGGAAGAAAGCGGAGGCGCGGCGCGCGTGATCGTAAACGACCGGCTTGATGTGGCGATTGCGGCCGGCGCGGCGGGCGTGCACCTGGGAGAAAGATCCGTGCCCGCGGGTGAAGTCGTCCGCTGGTGCCGGAGCGGAAATGCGCCTCCCGAATTCCTCGTCGGAGTTTCCTGCCACAGCCTTGAGGAGGCACGCGAAGCGAATGGCGCGGGCGCGAGCTACGTCTTCTTCGGCCCGGTATTCGACACGCCTTCGAAAAGATCGTTCGGGCAGCCGCAAGGAATCGCGAGGCTGGCGGAGGTCTGCCGCAGTGTGCGGCTCCCTGTAATTGCGATCGGCGGCGTGAACGAAGAAAACGGCGCGGAGTGCATTCGCGCGGGAGCGGCGGGAATCGCGGCGATTCGATTGTTTCAGGAATCGCGCGAGCCGGAAGCGCTTCGAGAGGCAGTGGCGCGTATCGTTAGGGGCTGAAGAGTCCGGGTGACAACCGCAACATCGGAACTTCAGCGGCTTCCCGACACAACCCGTCGGGACGCAAACGTCGCGAAAGCCGCTACGCGCTCATCCAGCGGCCGACGGGCTGCAGCTTTTCCACGTGGTCGCAGATCACCTTGATGACCGCCGTGATGGGAATCGCGAGGACGAGACCCATCGCGCCCCACATCCATCCCCAGAACAAGAGCGAAACCGTGAGCGCCAGCGCGTTGAGCCGCACGCGCCAGCCGACCAGCGCCGGGATCAGCAAGTTGGCCGTGACGATGTGGAAAAAGGTCAGCATGGCGAAGATCCCGACGTAAGGCCCCACCGTGCGGAATTGCTTCAATCCGATGAGCAGCGGCGGAATCCACGACAGAATTGCGCCGAGGTAAGGAACCAGATTGCAGACGCCGGAAACGAGCGCCGTCAGAAACGGGAAGTCGAGCCCGATTCCCCAAAAGAAGAGCCAGCTTGCGAGGATAAGAATCAATCCGACCATCGCCGTCCCCATCAGATAGCTTCGCAGAACCTGCGTGACCTCGGCGAGGGTATCGCGCACTTGCGTGCGATCGGCCGCCGGGAACAACTGCATCGTGGCGTGCCACACCTGTCGCTTTGCGGCCAGCATGAAGAACACGAGAAAGGGTACGAACGTCGCCGCCAACACGAATACGTACAGCGAATTCAACCGGCCGACCAGCGCATCGCGCACCGGGTGCGATTCGGCAATCGTCACGATCCGCGAGCCGACGTGCGCACCAGGCTCGATTTCCGAAACGTGGGCCTCAATGTTTTCGAGCCTGCTCTCGACGGCCTGCGCCAGGGCGCGAAGCGGGGCGCGGTAGTTCGGCCAGTCCTGGCTGAACTGGTCGGCGCGGTCGACCAGCGACCACCCGAGAACAGCCAGTAATGCCAAGGTAACCAACACAATCAGCAGGGAGCCGAGCGCCCGCGGGATGTGTAGGCGTTCGAGCCAGGTGACCACGGGATCGAGAAAATAGGCCATCAGCACGGCGACGAGCAGGGTGACCAGTACGGTCGACGCCCAATAGCAGAAGCCGATCACGATTCCCGCGGCGATGATCCGCGCGCTGGCGGAGCTCCCGGTGACGATCCTGGTTTCCTCAACAGGCATTTCCGATAACGATAGCACAGCGGTCCGCGTGAAAAGGCCAACGTGTGCGCCCGTGCAACGCGTATGCAACTACGTCCGCAGCCTGTGGGAAGGTAACGCTTGCGGTGAACGCTGCGCGCACCGCGCGGGCCTCAAACTGCCACGGTGGTAAAATTGTTGCTTCGCGCATTTTCCGCGCGGTGGGGCTCCAATCGCATGGCGAAAGAACTCTTCGGCACGGATGGCATCCGCGGGATTCCGGGGAAATATCCTCTCGACGACGCCACGCTCGAACGCGTGGGCCAGGCGCTGGGAAAACAGGTGCTGGCGCAGGGACAGGCACAGGGCGCACGACCACGAGTGCTGATCGGGCGCGATACGCGCGAATCCGGTCCGCATATCGCCGAACGGATCGCGCAAGGCCTCGATGCTGCCGGAGCGGAGGCTGTCTCCGCGGGCGTGCTGACGACGCCGGGAGTGGCCTGGCTCGTGAGCCGCGAGGGATTTGCAGCCGGCGTCGTAATTTCCGCCTCACACAATCCATATCACGACAACGGCGTGAAGCTGATCTCCGCATCGGGGATGAAATTTCCGGACGCGGTCGAAGCCGATCTCGAAGGCGTGATCCTCTCGACAAACGGGGCAGGAATTTCTGCGAGCGCCGCGAGCTCTAAGCAGGGCGCTAGCAAGAAAAACAAGATCGCTCACAACGGCGACGAAAAGCTCCACCAAGATTACCTGGCCGGGCTGCGCGAGGCGGCATTCCCGGGAGCGAAGTTTGCGGGAATGAAAATCGTACTCGACTGCGCGAACGGAGCGGCGAGCAAACTCGCACCGGAGCTATTTCGGTCACTCGGCGTGAACGTGACCGCGATGAACGACTCGCCCGATGGGCGGAACATCAACGCCGGTTGCGGCTCGCTACACCCGGAAGCCATGCAGAAACGCGTGGTCGAAACCGGCGCGGCGCTCGGTGTGGCCTTCGATGGCGATGCCGACCGCGCGCTTTTTGTGAGCGCCTCGGGAAAGCTCGTGGACGGAGACGGCACTCTGCTTGCGGCGGGCCGCTACCTGAAATCAACCGGGAAGCTCAAAGGCAACGTGATCGTCGGCACGACCATGGCGAATCTGGGGCTTGAGCGCGCACTCGAAAAATCCGGATTGAAGCTGGCGCGCACGGCGGTGGGCGACCGCTACGTCCTCGAAGAGATGCAACGCATCGGCGCAAATCTCGGCGGGGAGCAGTCGGGGCACATTCTATTTCTCGACGACGCCACCACCGGCGACGGGATGCTGACGGCGGTGAAAATCGCGTCGCTTGTTTCGATTGCCGGGCCGCTCGACAAACTGGTGGCGGACCTGAAGATTTTCCCGCAAAAGATCGTCAACATCCCGGTGAAGTCGAAGCCGGCGCTTGATTCCCTGCCCGAGGTGGCCCGCGCGCTCAAGGAAGCCGAACGCGCGCTCGGCGATTCCGGGCGGGTGGTGCTGCGCTATTCGGGCACGGAGCCACTCGCGCGCGTGATGGTGGAAGCCGAACGCGAAGAGGATGTCCGCCGGTGGACCGAAACGCTGGCGGCCGCTCTTCGATCCGCCATCGGGGCATGAGATTTCGTCGACAAACAACCGTTGTCGGGACGATAGACGAGATTTGTTATTCCAAAGAACGTAGAAATCGGCGGCGGAAATTTTCATAAACTGGATTCGCTTTCCTCTCCGTGGGCGGCACTTGGCTACTCGATTCTCTAAGTGATTCCCTGACAAGGAGATAGCTCTACTCGGAAAAACGAGCGGGAGTGGCACGGTTCGTGCAAATCATCCCTCCGGCTGTCTCTTATCCCGGGGTGGGCCGGTTTCGTCGCGCCGAAACCGGAACTTGGGCGTAGAGCACGTGGGGGCCCGGGTGGGCCCCCTATTTTTTTGCCCGGACGATGTTACTGACGCTGAATCTGGCTTGGTTCCCCTGCCGCGGGGCGCGTCCCTAAGCGCAAAGAGGGCGCCCGCCGTGGCGAGCGCCCTCTAGAAATCCTACCGATGTGGGTTTAACTCTAGCTGCAACCCGAGGTCGAGCCGCAGTTCGAGCACTTGTAGCAACTGCCGTTCGGCGTCATGAGCATGCCGCACTCGGAGCAGTATGGCGCGTCCTCGATTGCGTCGCGCGGCCGCGTGACACGTTCTGGGTCCGGGAGTCTCGTGCCGCTAGCAGGGGCTGATGCCTTCGTCGCAGCCGCCGACCCCGCTGCCGGAGCTGCCGTTTCGGCGTGCGTCTCGGTTTCAACCGCCCCGCCGTCCTGATCGAGATAGTCGGGTGAGATGAATTTCCCACCGAGCCACCGTCCGAGATAGTCCACCACCGACTTCGCATAGCGGATCTTCGGATTGCCCGTATAGCCGGAAGGCTCGAAGCGCGAGTTGACGAACTTGTCGACAAGCGCGCGGAGCGGAACGCCGTACTGGAGCGATATGGAGACGGAAAGCGCGAAGGCGTCCATGATGCCCGAGAGCGTGGAGCCTTCCTTCGCCATCTTGATGAAGATTTCGCCCGGCTGGCGATCCTCGTACATCCCGACGGTGATGTAGCCTTCGTGGCCGCCCACGGAGAACTTGTGCGTGATCGAGTTGCGCTCGGCCGGCAGCTTGTGGCGTCTCGTGCCCGGGAAGAGATCCTGTTGCTGAGGGGCAGGAGCTTCCGCGGGGGCGACAGCCGCGCCGACTAGGGCAGGCGCGGGCGCTGCGGCGGCTTTCTCTTCTTGCTTCTTACCGGCGGCGGAAAGCGGCTGCGAGCGTTTGGAGTTGTCGCGGTAGATCGCGACAGACTTGAGTCCAAGTTTCCAGGACTCCGTGTAAGCCTCCATGATGTCTTCGACCGTCGATTCCTCCGGCATGTTGATCGTCTTGCTGATCGCGCCGGAAAGGAACGGCTGAGCCGCCGCCATCATGCGCAAGTGACCGCGCCAGGAAATCGAGCGGCCTCCGCCCATCGGTGCGAGGGAGCAATCGAACACGGGGAGGTGCTCGGGCTTGAGCCCGGGGGCGCCCTCAATCTTGCCCTGCGCGTCGATGTAATCGACGATCTTGGCAACGTCCTCCGGCGCGTAGCCCAGCTTCATCAGCGCCTGCGGCACGGTGTTGTTGACGATCTTGATCACGCCGCCGCCGACGAGCCTCTTCTGCTTGACGAGAGCAAGATCGGGCTCGATGCCGGTGGTGTCGCAATCCATCATGAAGCCGATCGTGCCGGTGGGCGCGAGGACGGAGACCTGCGAATTCTTGTAGCCGAACTTTTCGCCCAGCTCGAGCGCCGTATCCCACGATTCCTGCGCGGCGTAGAGGAGCGACGGCTGGACGTTATCTCCCTTGATCGGGCGAAGCGAATCGCGGTGCATGCGGATCACGTCGAGCATCGACTCGCGGTTGCGAGGATAGCCCCCGAACGGCCCCATGCGCTCGGCGACGCGCGCCGACTGCGCGTAGGATTCGCCGGTCATGAGCGCCGTGATCGCGCCGCAGAAATCGCGGCCGCCGTCGGAGTCATAGGGAAGCGCAAGCGACATCAGCAGCGCGCCGAGATTCGCGTAGCCGATGCCGAGCGGGCGATAGTCGTGCGAATTGCGCCCAATTTTCTCCGTCGGATAGCTCGCGTTATCGACCAGAATCTCCTGCGCCGTGATCGTGACGTCCACGGCATGGCGGAATCCCTCCGTATCGAACTGGCCGTTCGATCCGAGGAACTTCAGGAGATTGAACGAAGCAAGGTTACACGCCGTGTCGTCTAGGAACATGTACTCCGAGCACGGGTTCGATGCGTAGATGCGGTCGGTGGCCTTGCAGGTGTGCCAGCGGTTGACCGTCGTATCGTACTGCATGCCGGGATCGCCGCACTGCCAGGCGGACTCGGCCATTTTCCGCATCAGATCGCGGGCGCGGTACTGGTCAACCGGCTCGCCGTCGGTAACTCTGCGGGTCCACCAATTGCGGTCTTCCTCGACGGCGCGCATGAACTCGTCCGTGACGCGGACAGAATGGTTCGCGTTCTGAAAGAAGACGGAGGAATAGGCTTCTCCATCGATCGCCGGATCGTAGCCCTGCTCGATCAGGACCTGCGCCTTGCGCTCTTCCTTCATCTTGGATTCGATGAATTCCAGGATGTCGGGGTGATCGACGTTGAGGATCACCATTTTGGCCGCCCGGCGCGTCTTTCCGCCGCTCTTGATCACGCCGGCGAACGCGTCGAAACCCTTCATGAAGCTGACCGGCCCCGAGGCGATACCTCCACCCGAAAGCTGCTCGTGGCTGCCGCGCAGGGAGGAGAAGTTCGTTCCCGTGCCGGAGCCCCACTTGAAGAGCATGCCCTCCGTCTTGGCCAGGTTCATGATCGAGTCCATGTTGTCCTGGACGGAGTTGATGAAGCAGGCGGAGCATTGCGGCTTGGCCTGGACGCCGACGTTGAACCACACCGGCGAATTGAAGGCCATCTTCTGTTCGACGAGCAGGTGGGTCAGCTCGTCGCGAAAGGCATGCTTCGACTCGGCCGAGGCGAAGTAGCCGCCCTCGACGCCCCAGCGGACGATCGTATCGGCCACGCGGGCGATCAACTGCCGCACGGACGTCTCGCGCTCGGCGGTGTTCGGTTTCCCGTGGAAGTATTTCGACGTGACGATGTTCGTCGCCGTCTGCGACCAGCTCTTGGGGACCTCTACATTCTCCTGGCGGAAAATGACCTGTCCCTTATCATTGCCTATGAGTGCCGTGCGGCGTTCCCATTCGACTGCGTCGAAGGGAGCCACCTTGCCGTCGGTGAACCGGCGGTGAAATTCCAATCCGGTCGTGCGCCGTGTGGTTTTTTCCGTCTGCGTACTGGAGTCCAAGGCCATCCGTGTTTCCGCCATCGTCTGCCTCCGCGCCGGCAGTCGTGCCGCCGAATAGTTGGCCGGGGTGCCAAGCGGGAGGACGTCTTGCCCCATTGTACTCCCAATTGGGACCCGAGATTTTGTTGCGTGTATCAGGGATACACGAAGGTGAAGGGAACGTAACCGGTATTGCGGCCAGCCTCGACCCCCGAAAATGGCCGCTGAAAACCGAAAACAGAGAAAAGCGCAGCTAAGCCGCGCGAAAAAAGCTGAGGCGCGGTTCCAAGTGAGGCGCGTCCCTGCTGGATATTCGGTTAAACCCGGTCCGGCTTTGACGTGGAGACCGCCGACGCTGCGAAAGGCGACCGATTCACGTTGTCCGAGTCTGGGTGCGAAGTATCGTGGGTTGTGGAAAACTTGTCAAGAGAAAATCGCAACGAGACCACTAAATCTTTGGTGGTGCGTGTCGAAACCGTCTATTCGTAGTGGTGTGACCTCTCGATTCCACTACGCGACGCAAGCGTGCGATGTGCTCCGCGAAGCAACACCGGAGAATTGACATGCGCGCCTCGCCTGAAAAAAAATCATAATAACTGTCATGGGCACACCAGCCATCGAAATCCTCGGACTCACGAAAGATTATCCCGTCGGCTTCTGGCGCAAGCGGATGGTCCGCTCGCTGGATAACCTCACCCTCGAGGTGGAAGAGGGGGAAGTGTTCGGGTTTCTCGGGCCCAATGGCGCCGGGAAGACGACCACGATGAAGCTGCTGATGGGGCTGATCTACCCGACGTCGGGCACGGCTCGCATCCGTGGACGCGCGATTGACGACATCCAGATGCACCGCGAAATCGGGTACCTGCCGGAGCAGCCTTACTTCTACGACTACCTGACGGCGCGGGAGCTGCTCGATTACTACGCGCGGTTTTCGGACTACAGCGCAGCGGAACGCCACGAACGCGTGGAGCGGTTTCTCGAGCGTGTAGGTCTTGCGGAGGCGGGCGACGTACAGCTCCGAAAATTCTCGAAAGGAATGCTGCAACGCGCTGGGATCGCGCAGGCCATCCTGCACGATCCTCATGTTGTCTTCCTCGATGAACCGATGTCGGGACTCGACCCGATCGGGCGGCGCGAGGTGCGCGACATCATCCACGAGCTGAAACAAAAGGGCCGGACCGTGTTTTTCTCGACGCACATTCTGACCGACGCCGAGATGCTGTGCGACCGCGTCGCGGTGCTGGCCGGAGGCAAATTGCAGGGAGTCGGCGCGCCGAACGAGATCGTTTCAATCGAGGTGCACGCGATGGAGATCCTGTTTGAGGCGCGCGACGGCCGCTCCCTGCCCGCCGGGATCGCGGGCCGCGCGACCCAGATCGGAGGGCGGATCCGCGTGGAAGTGCCGGAATCCGAGCTGTATCGAGCGCTCGACGAACTGCGGAGTTGCGAGGCGCGGATTCTTTCCGTCACTCCGGTGCGGCCGACGCTCGAAGATTACTTCCTACTGCTGGTCGGGCGCGAAAAAGCGATTTCGCATGCGGTCGAGGTGAATCCGCGATGAACGTGACGCCGGCGGCGGTGGCCATCAACACGTTCCGCGAAGCAGTGCGGGACCGCGTCCTCTACAACCTGGTTTTTTTCGCGCTTCTGATGATCGGCGCGGCGATCTTCGTCGGGCAGATTTCGATCGGGATCGAGCGGCTGGTGATCATCAACCTGGGCCTGACCGCGATTTCGATTTTCGGGCTGGTGATGGCCGTCTTCATCGGCGTGGGGCTTGTCTATAAGGAGATGGAGAAGCGCACGCTCTACAGCCTGCTGGCGAAGCCGGTCCGGCGGTGGGAGTTCCTGGTGGGGAAATATACAGGCCTGCTGCTGACACTGTGCGTCAATACGGCGTTCATGACGCTGGGCCTGGCGGCCGCGCTCTTCTACGTGGGCCGGCCGTTCGTGCGGTCCGATGCCTCGATTCTGGTGGCGGTGTACTTCATCCTGCTCGAGCTGGCGCTGGTGACGGCGCTGGCGCTTTTTTTCTCGTGCTTTTCGAGCCCCATGCTCTCGACGCTGTTCACGCTGGGGATTTACGTTACAGGCGTGTTTGCGAAGGACATCCGGGACGTGGGAGAACTGACAAATGTCTCCGCGATGAAAACATTGACGAGCGTCGTCTATTATCTGGTGCCGAACTTCCACAACTTCAACGCCATCGCGACGGCGGGGCACGGGAATTCGGTTCCGTTTTCGCTGATCTGGCAGAACACCGCCTATGCCGTGCTGTATGCCGGCGTGGTCCTGCTGGCGGCCTCGGCCGTGTTTTCGGGGCGCAACTTGAAATGAGCGGGCCGAGCCACGTCCGCGCGAAGTGGGCGGTAATCGCCGGAGTGCCGCTGCTTTTCGCAGCGATCGCGGCGCTGCAAGTGCGGATCGACGCGCAGACTCGCTCCGAGGCACAGGAAAAAGCAGAGGTGCTGCTTCGCTCCGGCGGAGCCTTGAAGAAGCTGAGTCTCGGGTACGATGCGCTCCTAGGTGACATCTACTGGACGCGCGTGGTGCAGTATTACGGCGCGCGAGCGGGAAAAGATGGCGCGAGTTTCGAGCTGCTCTGGCCGCTTCTGGATATCACGACGACGCTGGATCCGAAGCTGATGGTGGCTTATCGATTCGGCGCGATCTTTCTTTCCGAGCAGGGGACGGTGGGAGCGAACCGGCCCGATCTGGCCGTCACGCTGCTCAAGCGCGGGATCGCGGCGAATCCGGACCAGTGGCGCCTGAGCGGCGATCTGGGATTTCTCTATTACTGGAGGCTGAAGGATTATCAGAGTGCCGCGGCGGCTTATCTCGAAGGAAGCACGAGACCCGGCGCCGCGCCGTGGCTGAAGATGATGGCGGCGCGCGTGTTGGAGAAGGGCGGATCTCTTGAAACGTCGCGCATGCTCTGGTCGGAACTCTACGATTCCACGAAGGAGCCAAGCATGCGGCACAGGGCCGCGCAGATGCTGCGTGGCCTGAAGACATTGGAAGACGAACAGTCCCTGGATGATCTCGCCGAGCAGTATCAACAGCGCTTCGAGCGCTATCCGCCGTCGACCCGGGAACTTCGCGATGCGGGGATGATCGGAGGAATTCCGGTGGACCCCGACGGATATCCTTACGTCTTTGGGCCCGACGGAAAATCGGGTCTCAACCCGCGCAGTACGGTCGTAGTTCCGCCGGACCTCATGACCCAGCCGGCCGGACCGGAATAGCCGGAGGCGCGAGGCTCGGCAGGCTGCGGCGCGCGCGAAAGACAGTTACAATGAAGGCTGACAACCGGTTCGCCGCCGCGTGAATCCTACCAAGGGACGCCATCGTGATCTCCAAGGGCTTCGCAATTTCGATTCTGAGTTTTTCACTCGCGATGGCGAGTCTGGCACCGGCGGCTGACTCACTGCCGCGCGCATATCCGCAGGCCCGTCCCGAATCCGGATCACCCGCTGAAACTCAAGAGAAGCCGCAAGCGCAGGCGCCATCGGATGATGAAATCCGCGCTCGCGCTCAGAAGCTACTGGCAAATCAGCACAGCGACGACGACGCTCTCGAGCTGTACGAGCGCGTCGAGCGGCATATCGATCGCACCGGCGGAGCCGACCCGCACACGCTCGAGGACAGAACCTATCGCATCGTGCCGACCGGCGGCGGCAACACGAAGATCGTGTTGAAGGATCAAGGGATACCCGTCGATCCCGCTATATACAACCAGCAGCTGCGGACTCTGGCGGACTTGCTTGGCACCATGGCGGACCCGAACAATCCAAAGACGAAGGCGGCATACGCGAAACGCGAAAAGCGCCAGCACGAGCGGGCCGAATTCCTGGATGCGATGATGGCTGCCTTCCTGCCGAAGTGGCTGGGATCCGAAACTTGGAACGGCCACGCCTGCGACGTCATCGAACTCAATCCGAATCCGAAGTTCCAGCCGCACTCGATGTTTCAGGATGCGCTCTCGCACGTCACCGCCAAGATCTGGGTGGATCACGACACCAATCAGCTGGCGCGGGGAGAAGCCCACGTGACGAGCGACATCTCGTTCGGCGGAGGCATCCTCGGCAAGCTCTATCGCGGCGGCGTCGTATCGATGGATCAGGCGGAGGTGACTCCGGGCGTCTGGCTGCCGACGCGATACCAGTACGATTTCTCGGGGCGAAAGTTTCTGTTCTCGTTCCAGCAACACCAGGTGATCGAGGTGGTCCGTTACCGGCGCGTGGGGCGGCCCAAGGACGCTCTGCTCCTCGTGCAGAGCGAGTTGACAAGTGGGAAACCCTTCACCGGAGATCCATAACTTCCCTCCCCTCCCGGTGTTAAATGGAGATACGTAGAACTCCATTGCCCGAGGAGGCTGTATGAGCCACCGGCCCCTAGTTCTTCTTGCGGCGTTTTGTCTCGTTACGAGCGTCGCTCCGGCAGCGCGTGCACAAAGCGATTCGGCCCCACAGAGCGCTCAGCCCTCATCGCCGGCAACACAAGCCGCTTCAACGCCGCCGGCAACGAAAAAGGTTTGGACGAATGATGACGTTACCGGCCTGCGGAGCGAGTCCACAATTTCTACAGTTGGAGATTCGAATGCGGGGCCCGCGAAGCCCGTCGAAAAACCCGCAGCGGCAGGCAAGAACAGGGATCCGAAGTGGTACCAGGATCAGATTGCGAAGCTTCGAGCCCAGATTCCTCCGCTCGATAGCCAGATCGTGGAACTCCAGGCTGCTATCGACGGCAAACCCACGGGAAACGGGAAAGAGTCAGCGCGGCCACGAGGCGTGAAGGCCGATGATTGGTCAGTGGAAATGACGGAGCTTCAGAAAAAGCGCGACGGGATCGTGGCGCGCATCAGCGGGCTGGAAGACGAGGCGCGGCACAACGGCGTGGCGGCCAACGCGTTGCCATAGCAAGACGTCGGCTTGAGAGAGGAGGATCTGGTTCGCTCCCCCTCCGAACTCAACCCCAAGGACATTCAAGATCAGCGCGCGGCGGCGGCGACTTCTTTCTCGATGGGCGCGCCGATCAGGTTGCCCCACTCGGTCCACGAACCGTCGTAGTTCTTCACATTGTCGTAGCCGAGCAGATACTTCAGAACGAACCAAGTGTGGGAGCTGCGTTCGCCGATGCGGCAATAGGCGATCGTTTCGCCCGCACCCGTCACGCCCTTTCCCTGGTAAAGCTGCTTCAATTGGTCGGCGGACTTGAAAGTGCCGTCCTCGTTTGCGGCTTGCGCCCAGGGAATATTTGCGGCGGTCGGGATGTGCCCGGCGCGCTGCGCGGTTTCGCTCATGCCCGGCGGAGCAATGATTTTCCCGGTGAATTCATCCACCGAGCGGACGTCCACGAGGTGCCCGGAAGTTTTCCGCTGCACGATCGCGAGAACCTGATCCTTGTAGGCACGGAGCGACTCATCCGGCGCGGTCGCCCGGTAGGTGGCGGGCGCGACCTTTGGCGCATCGGCCGTCAGCGGGCGCTTTTCCTCGAGCCACTTCTTGCGGCCGCCGTTCATGAGGCGCACGTCCCGGTGCCCGTAATACTTCAACTGCCACAAGGCGTAAGCCGCAAACCAGTTGTTGTTGTCGCCGTACAGTATGATCGTCGTGTCGTTCGAGATTCCGGATTGCCCGAGCAGCCTCTCGAGCGTGGCCTTGTCGATCAGGTCGCGGCGGACGTTGTCCTGAAGCTGCGTCTGCCAATTCCATCCAACCGCTCCCGCGATGTGGCCCTGATCGTAGGCGGTCGTATCCACGTCCACTTCCACCAGACGGATCTTGGGATCGCTTGCGTGGTCCGCCACCCATTGCGTCGAAACCAGCACTTCCGGATGCGCATACTCAGACATGTCACTTCCTCCTTCAAAAAGATATCGATCAGGTTACAGGAATCCCTTAAAACAAAAAGCCCACCAACCAGCTCTCCTCTGGCGGTGGGTCCAAGGAATCTCAGGCTGTGATCCGCTTGCTAGATGCCTCGCCTGCCCGCGCCAGAGGACACGCCCGTACAACGCGGACAACAACACTGCGCCGGCCTCTGAGGGCAAATCATCATGGCCGCAGGATACGCCGGAACGGCCTGCGCAGCAATGGCCCTTGCGTGCAGGCGGCCAGCCACTAGTTCTTGCCGGACGGCGCCGAGCAAGAGAACTGCTTTAAGGATTTGTCGATCGGCTTGCCCATGCGTCCCGTATCTCCGACGAAGTTGCCGCGGGAAATCGCATCTGTATAGAACAAAATGTTGCCCGTCTGTGAATCCACGACCGTAATATCCATCACGACAAAATCACTGGCATTCCCGCCGACGACGACCGCAAAGGCTTTCTTGCCCCCCGTGGTCAGCACACCGGACGCGCGCGTGAAGACCAGCGCGTCCGCGGCCGCGCCGGGGCTGAAATTGGCAACGTCGTCGCCCAAGGTGTAGCGGCCGGTGCGCACGTCCTTGGGCTTCTGCTCCACATGGGCGTGGATTGTCTCGAAGCGGCCCTGAATATCGGCCACGGCGTACTTGAGATCGGGGTCTTTCTCCAATGCAGCTGGGGCCAAGACGTTGTCCAAAACGGTACAGCCCTTGGATTGCAGCGCCTGAGAGATGAGACCCGGCAAAGCGTTCTCGACGATTCGCGACTCTTCGATCAAACCTTCGCTGCCCTTCATCCCGGACTTCGTGACCGTCGCTTGCGCGGGGAGAATCAGCACCTTATGCACGACGATCTTTCCGCTCTTCAGATCAGGGTGTGCGAATTGCGCCTTCGCGAACGAAGCGCCCGAGGCGATCGCCAGCAAAAGGATTGCCGCGCGTGCGAAACGCGCGGTCATATACTCTTCTTGCCAATCACGCTGACGCCGCCTTGCGCGAGCCGCATTGCTCCGTGCGATGTTCATGGCGTCGCCGGAGACGGGGCATTCGCCGCGATTTGTTTCCGGGCAGCGTCGAGGCGCCGATGAATTTGCGCCTGGTCGGGAGCGGCCGGTGAAAGCTCGAGATATTTTTGAAACTCGTCCACGCACTGCGCAAACTGGTGCTCCCGTTCATAGAGAAAACCCAGGCCCCGGTGCGCCGGGGCTTCCGCCGGATCGATCTCGAGCGCTTTGCGGTAGGCGTCCTCCGATTGCTTCTGATTTGCTTCCCACGCGGCTTTCCCGGCGGGCAAGGCCATCAGCTCGTCGTCGTATTCCTGCGGTGTGAGCTTTACCAGCGACTTGCGAATGTCTTTCTTTCCCCGCGATGAAAGCTCCTCCGGCGTGGGATCCGGCGTTCTGGGCCCGAGGGTACGGAATGCATCGCCCAGTGCCCGGAAGTTGGCGGACGAATTCGGATCCTTTTTCACCAGACGCTGCGCGACGGCGACCGCGGTGCGCTGGCGTCCGGCGTAAATATCCATCGTGACGTTGTCGCGGGCCGCTTTCTCGGTGGCCGCGAAGTACCGCTCTTCTTCGACCATCGGGTGCGGCGTGCGCGCATGAAGTCCATCCACCGCCTCGCTTACATACGCGATGCGGTCTTTCAGCTTCGGATGATCCTGGTAAAAACCCTGCGAGAGAGCCACTTCGTGAGGCGAATCGAGCAGCTTGAAGGTGATGATCATCTCTTCCGTCGAGTAGTTGGCGTCGTTGATGGCGCCCACGGCGTGAAGATCCGCTTCTTTTTCGAGCTCGCGGCTGTATCCGTAGATCGTGGATTCCAGGATGGCCGGCGCGATGGCTCCGACCAGAACCGCGGCAGCCCCTCCTGCACCTCCCTCCGCGCCTCCTGCCGCGGCAACTCCGGAAAAGATATTCGCGGCGAGTGCTTTCTTCCGGTAGCTGCGGTTTTCCAGATACGCGTGACGGTTCAGGACGTGCGTCTCCTCGTGAGCGAGCACGCTCGCCAGCTGCGCTTCGTTTTCGAGCAAGGCCAGCAGGCCCGTGTTGACGTAAATCGAGCCGTTCGCCAGCGCGAAGGCGTTGGGAATCGGGTCGCGGAGCACGTGAAACCGCCATTTCACATTCTCGAGGTCCGGACCCTGGGGCAGAACATCGTTCCCGACCGCGCTTACGTATTCGGTCAGCTGCGCGTCCTCGTATACCAATCCGCGGTCTGCCATCTGCTGGTCGAGTTCGTTGCTTTTCTGGAGCAGCTCCAGATCGACGTTCGTGAAGGTGAAAGGCGGCGGTGACGGGGTTGCCGAGGGCGGCTGCTGGGCTGAAGCGCTCCCGCAGCAGACGAGAAGTAAGGAAAAGCCCAAAGCGACCAAACGGAGCCGCATTCTCGTATCTCCTCTGCACGGAACAGGAAGTTATACGGATGCTATGGTACGCAGGCAATACCGTCAACCCCGGCTATTCAAGCCATCAGGGCAGTGGTTGCAGGGGGCTGCCGGCGGCGGATTCGAGCTCGACGCGCAACAGCCAATCGAAATGAAACTTCTCCAGCGCGAGCCACTTTTCCAGCTCTTCGCGGCCGGGCGCGTCGAATTCGACGAGCATTTTCCCCTCATGCATGTTGACGAGGACGCGCAGGGCGGTTACCGGCGCCGCGCCCTGCATCCGCTTGGACAACTCATCGGCGCCCTGGCGCGTCAAGCAGGCCAATGTGTGCTGCGAGATATATCGAGGCATTCCGTCTCCTGTTCCGTTCGAATGATGGCTCTAAATGGCAGAAACAGGAAATACATTGCGCGCGCCGAAAAAGCAAATCGCACAGAGGCCCCCAAAGCTGAACTAGCGGACAGGTGATCGGGCCGAAAACCTGAACTTGAATTCGGCGCTCGCCTTCGAAGCCCGGACTAAAATGGATCGTGGAGGTACTTGCGATGAAGCGGACAATGTACGTGATGGCGTTGCTTGTAGCACTGGCACTTGCCTCGGCCGCCTACGCCAAAGTCGCGATTGGGACGCTCGCGGGAACGGTGCTTGATGCGAAGGGTAAGCCCGTTGCCGGGGCGACCGTCACGATACAGACCTCCGACGGCCTGCACCCGTCTGCCAGGCACACGGACGCCAACGGCCATTTCGAGTTCACGCGCTACGAGGCTGGGCAGTACGACCTGCGCGCGTATGTCAACGGAATGTTCTCCGACTGGGTGAAACGCGTTTCGATTCGCAGGGACAAGACCACGGAAGTCACGCTGCGCATGCCTCCTGCTGCCGATGATTCGGTGACTATTTCGAGGTAGCCGCCAGACAAAGCCTGCTAAAGCGGCTACGTGCCAGCCCGTGGTCGGTAAACCCCACATATCTCAGCAGATATACGGCGAAGGCTCTCCTGCGACGACTCGCCGATCAGGAGCGACCGGGGGCGTACTAAAACCCCGGTACCCGAAAAAATATGCCATCGGAGCCATTGGTTCGTAGTGAGGCTGCTGTATAGAATGTGCGCGCGGGTTGGGAGCTGTGTTGCGGGGACGACGGTTCCGCAAGGAGCCGGAGCACGCTCCCATACCCGTCCAGCCCGCCTGCCGACGTAAATCTCCAGACCCCCGTCTGCAGGACGGGCCTGTCTCGACGCCGCGAAACCCGGATGACAAGCGTTCGTCAGCCACGCCGCTGGAGATGCATTCCCTGATCGACGTCGCCTGCATTCTGATCCCTGCATCTCTTGGCATGCCGAGTGCTTCTGATGAAGTGTCAAAGCGGCTCATCCAGTGATTTTGGGCAGCGGGCCGCCGGAGGCGTCCGACAGGTGACGGCGAAAACAGGCAGCTTCGCGCGGCGGGCAACTGCATTGTGGCTCGCCGGAATGTGCGCGCTTGCCGGACCGGTGAGCGCCGAGGACCTCAAGCCGAAGACGGTCGAAGCTTTCGACCGATACGTGCAGGCTACGGAAGCGCAGATCAACTCCGAGCTGGCGCGCCCGTCGCCCTTCCTGTGGATTGAAAGCTTGCCAGTGGACCGCCGGACGGCCGCCGAGGCGCAATTGCGCGCGGGCCAAGTGGTGATCGAACGGCTCGACACGCGCGATCCGGACGGCACAAGCAGCCACGAGAAGCCGATCCCCGTTCCCAGCGGGATGATCCACCATTGGATCGGAACCGTGTTCATTCCGGGCGCGACGCTCGCGCAGACGCTCGCACTCGAGGAAGACTACAACCATCATCAGGATTACTTCCGCCCGGACGTGATGCGTTCGAAGATTCTGCGTCACGATGGAAATGATTTCCTGATCGAGCTCCGCCTATACAAGAAAAAAATCATCGCCACGATTCTGGACACCGAGCATGAAGTCCACTACTCGCTTGTGGACTCCACGCACGCCTGGAGCCGTTCGCGAACCACGCGGATTCAGGAAGTGGACAACGCGGGCGAACGCGACGAGCGACTCGAGCCCGCGGGACGCGATCGCGGATTTCTCTGGCGCATGAACACCTACTGGCGTTTCGAGGAAAAAGGCGGCGGAACCTACGTCGAATGCCAGTCGATCTCGCTCACGCGGGATATCCCGGCGGGCCTTGGCTGGCTGATCGGGCCATATGTGACGAGCGTCCCGCGCGAATCCCTGACGTTCACGCTTGCCACGACCCGGAGCGCGGTGCTGCAACACGCGAAAACAGTGGCAGCACAGTAAGAAACCTCCGGGGCGAGCGCGGCGAGATTTGTTTGAGCAGACCTATCGCGGAATCATCCCGCTGAAAATCACTTGAACGATGCGGTGGCGGTAAGGTCCTGCACGATCGAGAACGTGCACGTCCCACTCGTGGTAGATCCCGTGGTTACCGTGCAACTCGCATTGGGGGCGGTCGTGGCGGTCCCGCTCCATCCCGTGAAAGTGAAATTTGACCCCGCAGCGGAAGTGGCGTTGGCGGTCAGACTCACGGTAGTGCCGCTGATATAGCGCGCCGTGCAGGTTCCCGACTCAGTGAGCAGAGTGGTAGACGTTGCGGCTGTTTGAACGCAATTGACTTGGCCAGTGCCGTCCGTAACCGTCCCGGAACCAGTTCCCTGAAGAGTCAAATCGAGATTGAACACGAGAGAGGCGCCCGCGAGAAATACGTCCTCGAACCCATTCGTGTCGCGCGGAACGAGGTTGTTTGCGAAAGAGATGAAGCTCACGGTCTGGCCGTCGCCCCCGATCGCTGGAACGAAACTGCTGCCGAGGGCGGGAGGCGGAGACGTGCCGGCGGGCTGGCTTGCAAGGATCGTATAGGGGACGCAAGCCGTCGTGGACGTGGGGAGCGGCGAGCAGGGATTCCGCACGAAAATGTTCTCGATGCCATTCGCGACGCTCGGCCCGAGATTCGTCGCGAAAGAGGCGAAGGCGATGAATTGACCCGAGGCGCAGCTGATTGTGGCGGTGCCGCAGTTGTTGATGCTCGGATTCTCGCTCAACGCGTTCGCGGGAGTGGTGCCATTGGGCGTGGACGCAAGGTAGATCGAAGCGGTGCAGGTGGGAGGCGTGGTGACCAGAACTCCCGTGCAGGTGTCGCGCACATACACTTGTTGGGTCGGACCTACGCCGGTGATGAGCGTGGTTGCCTGGGAGGCGAAGGCAACGAAGCGGCCGTCGCTCGAAATCGCGGACTCGCTGCTCGTACCATCGGCGGGCGTCGTGCCGTCAGGCGTGGAGATGAGGCTGGTCACGGGAGCGCATATGTTGCCTACCAAACCGATGGTGGTCACGCACGTGGACCGCTCAAAGATTTCGTTCGTGGGAGGGATGGTCGCTGGCGCTCCGAGATTGGGCGCGGAGGAAGTGAACGAAACAAAAAGGCCCTGGTTGGCGATGGCCGGATTCGCGCTGGCGCCGTTGGCGGAAGTCGTGCCGTCGAGCGTCGAAACCAGGTAAGTCGTCGGCGTGCATGACCCGCTAGCCGCTGGCGGCACGATGCTGCACGTGTCCCGCAGATAGACTTGCGGCGTGAGGCCGTCCGCCACAGGGCCGAGATTCGTCGCGAGCGAAACGAACGCAACGTAGCGTCCATCGGCGCTGATCGCCGGGTTGTAACTATCGGCGTTGCCCGGAGTCGAGCCGTCGGGGGAGATGGAAACGAGAGCCGCCGCGTTGGTGCCGGAAGCGCAGCCCCCAACTGCCGTGGTTGTGCAGACGGGCTGCCAGTAAACCTGGCGGCTCCCATTCGTCACGTTCACGTAGTTCACCAGATTGCTGGCCGTTGAAGTATAGGCGACGTGCGCGGCCGTGCCATCGAGCGAAGGCTCCGTACTTGCGCCATTGGGCGCGCCGCCGCTGGGCGTTAAGCTGACGACGGAAGTCTTGGGTATGCAGCTGGCAGTGCCCAAACCGGTTGCCTTGAGGCACGTGTCGCGGAGAAAGATATCGCTCGAAACGTTCACCGGGCTCACTGCCAGATTCGTGGAATTGGACGCGAAAGCCACCAACTCACCGGACTGGCTCACCGACGGTCCAGCGGCCGCGAGAGCTGGAGGTCCACCCGGACAGGTTGTGCCGCAAAGCCCATCGTTTGCCTGAGTGCCGTCGGGCGCGAGATCGACGAGCACCGGCAGTCCGGCGAGCTCGGTCGGGGTCACCGCAAACGTCACGGTGTTGGATGTGCCGCCGCCCGGCGCGGGATTCGTCACCTGCACCTGGCTGATACCGCCGGTCGCGAAATCGCCTGCGTTGAGCGTGGTCAGGATCTGCGTCGAGCTGCCAAAAACAGTGTCGCGCTGCACGCCGTTGACGACGATCGCGGAGTTTGAAACGAAGTTTGCACCGGTCACGGTAAGCGCCGTACCCGCGCTTCCGGCGAAGACGGCAGTGGGCGTGAGCGACGTGAGACTCGGCACCGGATTCTTGATGGTCAGCGGCAAGATATTCGAGCCCCCTCCGCCCGGCGGAGGATTTACCACGGCGATCTGAATCGTCCCGGCGCTCGCGATATCAGAAGCGGGGATGCCCGCCTGCAAGGATGTGGAACTAAAGACGGCTGTCTGGCGATTGGCACCGTTCACCGTCACCACGGATTTTGAAACAAAGTTTTTCCCCGTCACGGACAGCGTGAATTGGGGTCCGCCGGTAAGGACTCCGAACGGAGAAAGCAATGTAATTTGCGGCACGGGGCTTGGGATCGGGTCGATCGTAAACGTCTGCGGCTGAGTGGTTCCGCCACCCGGTGAAGGTGTGGATACCACGATCGATGCCGTACCAGCAGTCTGGATCAAGCTCGCGGGAATTTCCGCCGTCAGTTGCGAGGTGCTGATGAAGATCGGGCTGAGTTGAGACTGGTTCCACCCTACGACGGACGCCGGCGTGAAATGCGAGCCGTTGACGGTCAGCGTAAAGCCCGGCTGGCCAGCCTGAATATGCGTGGGGAAAACCGATGTGAGAGCCGGCGTGGGGTAATTGATCTGCGCCTGGCAGGCGGCGAACAGCAACGCCAGAAGGCAGATCAAAAAACAATGAATGAGACGAGCTTTGCCCCGCAAGTTCCTCACCTCTGGGTCCGCAGGTCGCCCCGGCGGCTTGAGCGCAATCGTAGAGACTACTAGAGATGGCCCCAACGGGCAATCGGGATGCCTGCCACGCCGGGGACTGCAGGCGGGAGAACAGAAAACGAACCGGACTGGCTCCGTCGCGCTCCATAGAGCGAACGCAGACGCCGTCCGGGACTGTGCTAAATCCGTCCCTCCAGCCAGTAGCGCTGAATGCCGCGGAAGGCTAGCCTGTGCGTCTGGAGTCAAAAAAACCATGACTGTTCCAGAACGCTCGCTCGCGCTCCATCGCGACGTGCTGCGTCGCTCGAAAAAGCATCCCACTTGTGGCCGGGCGGCCGCGATTCTCTCTTTCCTGCTGGCGACGCTGGGCCTGACGAGTTGCACGGGCACAGTTGGCGCGCCCGGGTCGAATCCCGGCGGTCCTTCCGGGACTCCTATAGTTTCCATTTCCGTCAGTCCGCGCTCGGCGTCGGTCCAGGCCGGGAGCATGCAGGCGTTCACGGCCACGGTGACGGGGGCATCGAACACGAGCGTCACATGGTCCGCTACCGGCGGGACGATCTCCGCAGCCGGGATGTACGCGGCGGGGAATTCCACGGGTAATTTTAGCGTCACGGCTACGAGCGCGGCGGACACGTCCAAACAGGCGCAAGCGCAAGTGACGATCTCCGCTGCGCCACCTCCTCCGCCTCCGCCTCCGCCGCCGCCACCTCCCGGAAACGCGACTTCGATCACGAAAGACGGCATCACGTGGACATTCAGCCAGGCCGTGCCGGTGGGGCAATTCGTGAACGGCGACTACTACGTGGTGGGTCCGGTGACCGTCACCGCGATCGATCCGGCGCCGACGAATTCCTCGCCTTATGAAAACGGCTCGGTGGTGGATCTGCCCACGGCGAACGGAAAGAGCGGCTTCGATTCGCGGCTCAATGATGGAACGGACGAATCATGGTGGTTCGATGCGTCGCTGCGGTCATATCCGCCGATCGCGCTCAAGCCGGGCGACTCGCTGGTCTCCTCGATCAGCCTGGCGCGGATTCATTCGCTTCCGGAAGTGATGCGCGCTTCCGACATGAGCGCGAGCCCGGTGCGGACGATTTCAGTGCTCACGGTGCTATCGGCCGCGCCCTCGGCGGATGAGTTCCGGCCGTCCTACTGCGACCGAAGCCAGGCGATCTATCACGCAAGCTCGTTGCAGAGAAATCTGCTGCCCTCTCTCGCGCCGCCCACGCCTTCGGACCCGAATGCGGGCACGCTGACTCTCGCGCAATTCGAAACCCTATACCGCAGGCCGTGGATCGATACGAACGCGTTCCTCTTCGATGCGCCGGCCGAGTACATGCCGAGCTACGGCCAGCACATCGCGTTCGCCGATTCGTACGCGTCGCTGCTGCTGATGCTGAATTTTCCCGCCGAACAGAAAGTGAACCTGACGAACTATTTCGTGCAGTACGGCATCGATTTGTACGGCTGCGTGCAGGCGGGTTACGGTTGGCCGGCGTTCGGAGGACATCGCAGCGGCAGAAAGCTGCCGATCATCCTGGCGGGAATTCTCTTGAACGACAATGGCATGAAGAATGTGTCGGCGCTTTATCCGAACAAGTTCGGCGAGGACATGCAGACGGTTTACGTCAATTTGATTCCTCCCGCGGGGACTTACACGCACGCGTGGCAGGGCGCGACTGTAATATATGGCGGGCATTACGGCGTGACGACCGACGGCCAACCCGTAAGCGCTGGGCTATACGGTCCATACGAGCAGCTGCAACCGGCGAACTGGCCTTTGATCAACGGCAATGAACAATTGGGCGAGGCGTACCGGAGATGCTGCACGTCCGTCTCGTGGGTGGGCGAGGCGCTGGCGATTCACATCCTGCAAGCGGAGAGCGTGTGGAATTATCCGGCGTTCTTTGACTACGTGGATCGCTGGATGACGGAAGACGACACGCAGGCCATCGCCGAGATCAAAGCGCAATCCGGCTTCGATTACAGCGCCGACTGGGAGCGACAGGGACAGACCCGATTCTGGCTTCAGGGAGAATTCCCGCAGTACACCTTCATCGACGATATGTGGAAGGCGTATCGCTAGGGGCGAGCGCGCCCGATCACTTCTTCGCTTTGCCGAAAGACAAATTCTTCGAGAAAAACGGCATGACGTTTTGCTCGAGCCGCGTCTGGATTCCGCTGATGTGCGTGCCTTCGTAGGTTTCGAACGTGTGCGCGATCCCGAAAGCCGTCATGCCGCGATCGAGCTCCTGAACCGAGGCCATGAGCCCATCTTTGGTGCCTACGTCGAGCGCGATGGCGTGGGCCTGCTTGAGATTCGGCACGTATTGGTCGAGCATCGCCAGGGGCGCGTTCGCGTCCCATTTCGCCGCGACCAGCGGCTGCGGCTTTCCGTCCGCCGTGGGAAGATCGAGATAGAGCGGCGGCTTATTGGGATCGGGAGACCAAGCGGCCGCCGAGGCGATCATGGCCCGCGTGCCGAAATCGGCTTTCGCGAGATCGGCGGCGCTCTGGATGGCTTCGGCCTTGGCGGTCGCCGGATTCGGCGAACCTGCGCTCGGGGCCAGGCAGCACGCGCTCATCGCATACAGGCTCGAGAAAACCTCGGGGTATTTCATTCCCAGCCGGATGGTGCCGTATCCGCCCATCGAATGCCCGGCTAGGCCGCGGCTGGCGCGATCGGGAATCGTCCGGTAGTGGGCGTCGATGTAGGAGACCAGATCGCGCACGATGAAACTTTCCCAATCTCCGGTGGTGACGGAGTTCGAATACATGCTGCCCATGTAAACCGTGTAGGCGCTGGGCATGACGACGATCATCTCGCGCGCTCCATCGGCCGCGATTGACTTGTCGATGGCGGCGGGAGCGTCCACGAAGACGTGCTTCGCGCCGAACCAGTTGTCGTCGTTGTCGGTATAGCCGTGGAGCAGATAGACGACGGGGTACCGCTGCTTCGCGTGAGTCTTGTAGCCCGGCGGCAGGTAAACGGAGACGTCGCGATCGGCAGGATCGCCCTCCAGATTTCCTTCGAGCGATTTCCCGTGGACCTTCACGCGCTCGACCGTGCCGTGCGGCGAAGGCGCGGTCGCTTGCGCGCGGAGCGGACCGGCCGTCCCGATGACGAGGGCGAATGCGAGCGCTGTGAAGAATGCCAGGCGCCGAACACGCCAGCGATTCGATTTCATTGTGCTGACCTCCTGCTCACAAAACCGCGTAGTACGTGAAGATCGTGTGATCGGGATTCGCGTATCGTTTTCCGCTTCCCACGATGACGGTTCGCGTGAGCCAATCGTGCGGGCCGATGGGAGCATCGAACACGGGCGTGCAGCGGAAGTAGAATTCGCGGTCGCCGCCCCAGCTCGGATCGTTTCGGTCGATCGGCTTCCCATCGATGGGGTAGAGGTAGCCCATGTTGTTGATATAGATCATCGTGCCGTCCGAGGCCTGGAGCATGTAGTGTGCGTTCAACCGGCCGTTGGCCGCGTAGTCCGCGCCGCTGTGCGGCACGACGCGCCCCTGAAGCCGCGGGCCTTCAATGGCACCCGAGATCGCGGGAACGTAGGCGCGGCTTCCCGTCGGCGTCTTCAGCGACACGCGCTCGCTGAAGTCGATGCGCACCTGAAACACGTATTCGAGCTTGATCGGCGCGATCTCTCCAAGTTGTTTCGCGGTTGCGTCACCCGCGGGCTTGTTCGCGTCTTGTGAGTCGCCGGCAGAAACGGCCGAGGCAAGCGCTGCCTTGGTGAGTGGTCCGCCGAAGACGCTTTCGGCGAGCATCGCGCCGCCCAGCACTGTGCCCTTCAACATCGAACGGCGATCGATTGCGGTTTTCGGGAGTTCTCCTGCGCAATTCTGGAATTTGCTCTTCATCGTCCGATTCCCTCCTCTGACTCGATTCGCGCTATTGAACGCACTCGAAATTGCTCGCGTCTTCCGGATTGCCCTGGCCCTTGTATTGGGCGTGCTTCGGATAGGGGCACAACGGCCGCGTGCGGTCGGGAAAGGCCTTTCCCGTCGCGGTCACGGAATCGGGCGCGGTTCCGTGCTCGACCCAGTCGACAGCGGCTCCCAGGAGATCAAATTTGTCGAGTGCGGCAGGACCACCGCGGCAGTGGTTCATGCCCGGCACGAAGTAGAAACGGCTCCATGCCTGAATTTGATCCAAACCGCCGTTGTCCTGTGCCATGCGTTCGTAATAGGCGAGCGTGTCGAAAGGTGAGAACACTGGATCGCTCGTCCCATGAAAGAAAAGCAGCTTGCCGCCATGACCCGAGAATGTGCTGAGATTCGTCCACGTCGTATCCGTGAGAGTCTCGTTCTCGTCGGCCCGGACCCTGGCGACGAGCTTGTCGATATCCATGTCGGGCGGCGGAAGCACGGGAGCGATTGGATTCGGCCCGACGCTTGGCAGGAAGCTCGTGAATGTGCCGCCAGCGCCGACGATGTACCCAGTGTCATATGGGAAGGCGGCATAGACTTGATTCCCGTGCGAATCCTTCGGCCCAGCGAACGCTTTTTCAAGAGCGCCCACCTGCTGCGAGCTCAGGCAAGCATCCGTTTTCGCACCCTTGCACGTGAGAACGGCGGGATCGAACTGGCAGGCCCGCGGGTTGAAGATCATCCCGTCTTTCAGCCCGTCCTTGTCATCACAGGAATTCATGATGGCATCGGCGAGAAGTTTCCTGTCGCTGTCCGAAAAGTCTTTGTTGGGGTCGGGCTTGCCGGAGGCGTCCTTCGGCGCGATTGCAGCAAAAGCGACTCTCGCCCAGGTGAGTCCGATATTCGAGTAGCCGGTACGAAAGGCCGGATCGCCGGCGACGATTCCGTCGAAATACGTGGGATAGCGCTGCGACATGAGCATGCCTTCGCGCCCTCCGGTCGAGCAACCCACGTAGTAGGAGTGCTTGGCCGGCTGCCCGTAATATTGCGCGATGATTTGCTTGGCAAGGAGGGCGACCCTTCCGACGGCGATGTACGCGAAATCGAGACCGGCGAGCTGATCCTTCATGAAGGACGCGTCAAAGTTAGCGCCCTTGTGGCCGGTGTCGGTTGAAACAACGGCAAAACCTCGCGCGAGCCCGGGCATGTTTCCGGCGGCCTGCGAACCGAAGGGCGGATTGACCGCTCCGTTTAACCCACCTCCACCTTGAAAGAGAAACCGGCCGTTCCAGTTGTCCGGCAGAGCGATGGCAAAGCCGATCGCGTACGGCTTTCCGTCTGCGCCTGTGCGCTGATCGATCATTCCGTCCGCGCGACAGTACGATGGGATGGCGACGGCATTTGTATCGGGGTAGACGGCCGAGAGTCGCACGGTCCCAGCGGGCACAGTCGGTACCGCCTCGGCCTTCGTGATCACCACGGCCGTACCGGGAATCGTGAGGTTTACGAGGTCGGCGCATTTCTCGGCTGGAGCAATGCCGCTCGCCGCGGCGTTCGACGCCTGGCCGCGCGACGGCGAGGAAAGCGCGAGCGACGAGCAGAGTAGTCCGCTCAACAGTGCCGCCCTCTGGAAGTGCTTCATGATCGGGCCTCCCAAACCGACGCCATTGTAGTCGCCAGATAGGCGGATGCAAGCAGATGTTAATCCGACAAAGGGAGTTTCAAACCGCTAGGCGGCTAGTTCGCGGGAGCGGATGGAGAGCGCGAAGGCCAGTCCTTCTGCGCGAATTCAACGCCCCAGAAGTGCGGGCTGGGCGAAAGGAACTCCACACCGACGCGCGTGCCCTTGTCGGAGGTGTCGCCCAGATAGACGATGCGGCATTCCTGCTCTTCTTCCGTCGCGGGATTCATGAGGACGAGCTCGGCGCCCAGTTCGAGCGCCTGCTGCAAATAGAGCAGGCCGCCGTGCGCGTTGATTACAATCGTCTGGCTGGTCTCGCGGAATTTGCGCCCCTCGACGTTCTTTCCCTTCGCACTCACGGGAATGCGCGTGAAGACGCGGGAACTGCGGCGCTGCGTGCTGGCTTGTGCTTCGAGCATCGTCACAACCATCGTGCAATGCCGTCATCAGCGAGTCAATCGCGCGGCCATCGCGCGTGCCCAAAGAAGCAGTTCGAGAAAGATTGTTGAATTCCGCCGCGCTTGGGTAGTATGTGAATTCAACGGCTGGGCGCCGCGCGATCACCTTCATCCCCGGGGCAGGAGCTCTCCATGGACCTGATCGGCTATATCGAATCAAAACGCGAAGACAATCTGAACGAGCTGAAGGAGTTTCTGCGCATCCCCAGCGTCAGTGCGAAGAGCGAGCACAAGGCCGATATCGAGCGAGCCGCGCAGTGGGTGGCGGGAAAACTCCGCGCTGCGGGCCTGGAAAACGTCGAAATCGCGCCGACGAAGATGCATCCCCTCGTGTACGGCGAATCGCTGCGCGCGCCGGGCAAGCCGACGATCCTGTTTTACGGCCACTACGACGTGCAGCCCGCCGAGCCGCTCGAACTGTGGACCAGCCCCGCATTCGAACCCACGGTGCGCGACGGCAACCTCTTCGGCCGCGGCACGGCCGATGACAAAGGCCAGGTGCACATCCATATCAAGGCGCTCGAAGCGCTGCTCAAGACGGCTGGAAAGCTGCCGATCAACGTGAAAGTCATGATCGAAGGCGAAGAGGAAGTGGGCAGCGTCAGCCTGTGGGACTTCGTGCGGCAGAACCGCGAACGATTGAAGGCCGACGCGCTCGTCGTATCGGATACGGCGATGCTCGCCAAAGGGGTTCCGTCGATCACATACGGGCTTCGCGGCTTGAACTACTATCAGATCGAGATCACCGGCCCCACGCAGGATTTGCACTCCGGAGTGTTCGGCGGCGCCGTTCCGAATCCGATCACGATCCTCGCCGAGACGATCGCGAAGCTCCACGACGCAAATTTCCGCGTAACCGTTCCGGGCTTCTACGATGATGTCGCCGCGCTCTCGCGCCAGGAACGCAAAGCGCTCAATTCCCTGCCGTGGAAAGAAAAGGAATTCCGCAAGACGGTGGGGGCGCCGGCGCTGTGCGGTGAGAAAGGCTTTACGATCGTCGAGCAGCTCTGGGCTCGCCCGACGCTCGAGCTGAATGGAATCTGGGGCGGGTACATCGGAGAAGGCGCGAAGACGGTGATCCCATCCAAGGCGCACGCGAAGATTTCGACGCGCCTCGTTCCCAATCAGGATCCGGCGAGGATCGCGAAGTTGGTCGAGCGGCACATTCGCAAGCTGCTGCCGAAGACGGTGCACTGCAAATTCGAGGTTCTGAGCACGGGCAAGCCGTGGGTGGCGCCGTACTCGCATCCGATTTTTCAGAAGGCGATTCACGCGCTGGAAGCGGGCTTCGGGAAAAAAGCCGTGTTCATCCGCGAAGGCGGCTCGATACCGTTCGTCACGCAGATGCACGACACGTTCAAGGTCCCGTGCGTGCTGATGGGCTTTGGACTGCCTGACGAAAACGCCCACGCGCCGGACGAACACATCGCGCTCGAGAATTATTTCGGAGGCATCAAGTCGATCGCGCTGTTCTACGAGCAGCTTGCGACGCCGTGACGAGCGGGCCGCGCTCGTGCGATGCGCAAAATCCCCGGTTTTGCGGGCCTTTTTTAAGGTTTTCGCTTGCGTTCCCCGGGTGGGACGGCTATAGTGCACGGCGGCATCCGGCCCCCCGCGGCCGACCAGCAATCACACCTGAGGAGGAAAAAGAATTCAATGGCATCCCCGCTGAGCAAATCCAAAATAATCGCCCACATCGCCGATAAGGTCGGCACGCCCGAAAAGCCGATTTCGAAGAAGCAGGCTGCGTCGTTTTTCGACGAGTTGTTCAAGCTCGCCGTGAAGGAAGCGAAGAGCTCAGGCAAGTTCGTGATCCCCGGCATCGGGCGAGCCGTGAAGGCGCACCGCAAGGCGCGCATGGGCCGCAACCCCGCCACCGGCGAAGCGATCAAGATCAAGGCCAAGACCGTTGTGCGCCTCCGCGCGGCGAAGGCGTTCAAAGACGCCGTTTTGAAGTAGTCCGTTCGGGCGCTCAATCTGGCCAAAGGGTTCGAGGCGAAACCCCCATGTGCGTCCCGTCCCGTCTGGCGGGAGGGACGTGCGGGGGTTTTGTCTTTTCATCCCCCGGGCATCCCTGCGGCGAATCGCATGCGCGAACACTCCGGCCTACTCACCGATCTCTATGAATTGACGATGGCGGCGGGTTATTTCGAGACCCGCTTCGACGCACGCGCCACGTTTGAATTGTTCGTCCGGCACCTTCCGCCGCGGCGCAACTACCTTGTCGCCGCGGGCCTCGAGCAGGCAGTCGAATTCCTGGAACACGTCGATTTCGCGCCCGAAGAAATTGGCTATCTCCGGCAGCACCGCGTTTTCGGCCACATCCATGGCGCGTTTTTCGACTATCTCGCAAAGTTCCGCTTCACCGGTGACGTGTGGGCCATGCCCGAGGGGACGCTCGTGTTTCCGGGCGAGCCGGTGATGCGCGTGACCGCTCCGATCATCGAGGCTCAAATCCTCGAAACCTATCTGCTCGCGACGCTCAGTTACCAGACGATGATAGCGAGCAAGGCGGCGCGAATCGTCACGGCCGCGCAGGGCCGGCAGGTGGTGGACTTCAGCGCGCGGCGGGCCCACGGCGGCCCGGCCAGCCTGCTTTCCGCGCGGGCATCCGCGATCGGCGGTTGCCAAGGCACTTCCAACACGCTCGCGGGCCAGCAATTCGGCATCGGCACGTACGGGACGCAGGCGCACTCCTGGGTGATGGCGCACGAGGACGAAGGCGAGGCGTTCGGCCACTTTCTCGACGCGTTTCCCGAGGGCTCCGTCCTGCTGGTCGATACGTACGACGTGCGCAACGCGGTGAAAAAGATCATCGCGATGGGCCGCAAGCCCGCCGGAATTCGCCTGGACAGCGGCGACGTTGGCGGAGACAGCCGGTGGGCGCGGCGCGAACTCGACCGCGCCGGCTGGAAGGAAGTGAAAATTTTCGCGTCCGGCGACCTCGACGAATACAAGATCGCGGAGCTGCTTCGCGCGGGCGCTGCGATTGACGCGTTCGGCGTGGGCACCGCGCTGGGGACGCCGGGCGACGCGCCGCACATGAACCTGATCTACAAGCTCACCGAAGTCGAGCGCGGCGGCAAGGTCCGCGAGGCGGCGAAATTCAGCCGCGCGAAGGTCACTTATCCTGGGCGCAAGCAGGTGTTTCGCTATCGGAACGCGGCAGGCGAATATGAAAGCGACGGCATCGCGCTCGAAGACGAACCACCGAACGGCGGCGAGCCGCTGCTCGTCCAAATCATGCGCGGCGGACGCCGTATCGCCCCTGCCGAATCCGTCAGCGCCCTTCGCGACCGGTGCACTTCCGGCCTCGCGCGGCTCCCGAAGCGCTATCGCCAGATCGGCCGCACAGCCGTCTATCCCGTTCACTACAGCAAGCGGCTGCAAGCCCTGCTCGAAGAGGTTCGCAAGCGCGTGCGGCGCTTTGCGGTAAAATAGTGTTCGTAGCGCTCGGGGGAGTCCAAGCGTATGGCGCCGCCAAGAATCGTTTTCTGGGAAGTGGACGCGCAGGCCGACTTCATGCTGCCGGGAGGAAAGCTCTACGTTCCCGGCGCCGAGAAGATCATTCCCAACATCCGTCGCCTGGTGACGGCGGCGACCGAAGCGGGCGCGTTCCTGGTCTCGAGCGGCGATGCGCACCCGGAAAACGATCCGGAATTCCGGAGATTTCCGCCGCACTGCCTGCGCGGGTCTCCCGGGGCGCGAATCGTTCCCGAGGGACTAACCGGCGATTTCCTCACAATCCCGAACGACGCGTCGCAAAAGCTGCCGGAAGATGTGCTCGGCCGCGCGCAAGTGGTGCTTGAGAAGCAGACGCTCGACGTCTTCGACAATCCGCACGCGAGCGAGCTTGTCGAGCGGCTCGGCAGCGGCGCGGAATACGTCGTCTTTGGCGTCGTCACCGAATACTGCGTGCAATGCGCCGCGGAAGGCCTGCTCGAGCGAGGCCGTAAAGTCTCGATCGTGAAGGACGCGATTGAAACGCTCATGCCCGAGGACGGCCGGCGCGCGCTCGATGAGTTGCGAGCCCTCGGCGCGCAGCTGATCACGACCGATGAGGCGCTCGCGATGGTGGGCGCTTCTGCGCCCCAAGCCGCACTGCGAGCACCGAGCGCTAACTAGCCCCGACGAAGTAGACATGCCAGACGACAAGAGAAAACAAGCCCGGGAGTTGTTCCAGCAGGCGTACGAGGCTCAGATGCAAGGCGAGCTCGACCGTGCGGCCCAGCTCTACAAACACTCTCTGGAAACGTTCCCCACGGCCGAGGCGCACACGTTCCTCGGCTGGACCTATCACTTTCAGGGCAAAGTCGAGGACGCGATTGCGGAGTGCAAGCGGGCGATCGAGGTGGACCCTGAGTTCGGCAATCCTTACAACGACATCGGCGCGTATCTGATCGAGCTCGGGCGCCCCGATGAGGCGATTCAGTGGCTCGAGCGCGCGATTGAAGCGCCGCGCTACGACCCGCGGCATTTTCCCTATTTCAATCTAGGCCGCGTGTATTACGCAAAGGGCTTGTTCAACCGCGCACGCCAGTATTTTCAGGAAGCGCTGCGCATCGAGCCGCGCTACACGCTGGCGCGCCAAGCGATCGAAAATCTCCGCCGTATGGTGAATTAGGCGGCTGCAAGCTGCGGGCGCACTTGCTTGTGAAGCGCCAGCACTAGCGCGCCGAGCCCCCAGATTCTGATGATGAGCCCAGCCAGCGGACCCGCATAAGGCAGCATGAGAAGGACGTGAAGGACCCCCAAGCCAAGCGCCAGCCTCCCGATTGCTGGGCCGACTCCGATTCCGGCACCGAGTAGTTTCTCTCCGAGCCACGCACCCACGAAGACTTGAGCCGCATAGACGGCGATCGCATAGAGCAGGATTGTGGCGATGCCGACGCCGAGTCCCACGATCGTGAAGCAAACGATGATGGCGACGGTCGGGACGGCAAACATGAACAGCGCGCCGAAGCCAAGCGCCGGGCCGATTCTCTTGCTGGCCTGACTGGTATCGAAGAAGAAAGCCGGCGCGGCCAGAAGCAACGTAAGGCCGAACAAGAAACTCGCTCCCCAGAACAGCACCTGATGCCAGTAGTAGGCAAGATGGCTGTAGTCCGGGCCGGGCCTGCGCAGCGTGACATCGATGGGACTCCCAAGCTTTGCGCCCGGGGAAATTTCCGGCTGGCGGTTTCCCGTGTACTTTGTCTGCCCTTTGATTTCGGCGCTGGGTCCGATGGTGAGCTGTCCTCCCCGTATCGTCGCGTCACGGCCGAGCGAGCCGTTGATGCTGAGGTCGCCGCTCAGCACGAGGAGATCGCCCGCGACCTTGCCGCTCAGCTCCGAGGTGCCGGCGAGCATCGTCATCGTGCCGCCCACGGTGGCCTTTTCATCGAGGTAGCTCTCTCCCGTCAAGGCCAACACGTTTTTTCCGACCGGCCCGCCGAGCGAGAGAGTCTGGGCCCAGGCGCGCACGTTGCCATCCACGGTGCCGTTCACTCGCAGTTCCTGCGCCCAGCCAAGAATGTCGCCCTTCACGTGACCGTTCACCGTGACGTTCTGGGACCACACGATCAAATCGCCGTCCACGTCTCCATCGATCCGCGTGCGCACCGCCCACACGATGAGGTCGGTTTTCACTTCCTGTCCGGCGGGCAGGGTGTAGCTCGGGTTGCCGCGCTCCACGTCAGCGGCCTGGGCGGCCGGAGGCAGCGCCAGCGCGCACACGATCGCGCCCATCACGAGCGCAATCGCCGTGACGCGCTGCCAATGTCTCCTCAGCAGCCAGATCGCGACCGTTCCGAGAGTTGCGACCGCCAAAAATTCCGTCAGGCTTCGCATTGCATCCCATCCTTTCCAGAAAGCGCCGGTGAACAAGAGCATGGTGAGAACATTTCCTTGCGTGAAGCCGGCTTGCGATGCCTGCGCGATCCACGGCTCGATGAAGCCGCTCCAGAGCGTGTAAGCCCCGCCGACGCCGAGCCCGAATGCCGCGATCCATCCCCAATGCGCCCCGCCGCGCTCCGGTGCCGAGATCAGGTGAGCGGGAATCGATTCGTCTTCCGCGACGAGCGCCTGCCGCAGCCAAACGCCTTCGCTTTCGAGCGCGTGGAGAAGTTCGCGGCACGCGGCGCACGAAGCCAGATGCGCCGACACCTCGCGCGCGCGGCTCTCGTCGAGCTGGCGCTCGAGAAAGAGCAGGCCGGTCACTTCATCGAAATGGTCGTCGAACTGGCTCATGACTTGCCTCCCGCAGAAGCTCTCTCGGCGCCCGCGCCGCTTGCACTCAGCGCGTCGCGCAATTGATGCCGCGCTCGCAGCAGCAACACGCCCACGAACGCGCGGCGCACGCCCAGCGTGTCCGCAATTTCGTCGTAACTCATATCCGCGTAGTAGCGCAGCACGAGCGCCATCCGCGCGCGGTCGGGAAGTTTGGCGAGGCCCGTGCGCACCTCTTTGCTGGTGTGCTCGGTCTGGAGGCGTTCGAGCTGGCTTGGATCGGGGTGCTCGAGCGGAAGAGTATCCAGATCGCCCGTCTCGAGATCCTGCCGGATGCGCCGGCGGCGCAGCGTGTCCCAGCAGTGATTGCTCGCGACTTTGTAAAGCCACGCCGTGAATGGGCGCGACGAATCGTACGTGCCGAGTTTCTGTCGCACTTTCATGAAGATTTCCGTCGTCGCGTCTTCGGCGTCCTCGCGGGCCGGGAGCAGCCGCCGGCAAAACCGGAAAATGGCCGGCGCGTACCGTCGATAGAGCTCGCCCCAGGCGTCGTTATCTCCCGCCCGGACCTGGGACAGCACTTGCGCCAGTTCGGCTTCGCTCATCGCTCCGGTCGTCGGATGTCTGTCCATTGTTTGATACGCAGGGGCGCTGGGAAATATTTCACAAGTATCACAAATCAGCCCACTTGTCTGCGAAACCTAACTCCCGGCACGGGGGCCGGAAGCCGCGCACGCGGTCTGATATACTCCCCTGCCTGTGCGTCACCTGCCTCGAAATTGCACGCTGCGCGGCAGTTGACGCCAATCATTCGATTCGCATGCCCGCCAAGGAATCAAAACGCCTGTTCCTGATCGACGCGATGGGCTACATCTTCCGCGCCTTCTACGCACCCATGCCTCAGCGGCTGCGCAGCCCCTCAGGCGTGCCGACCAACGTCCCCTACCTGTTCGCGAATATGATTCGCAAGCTCGTGAAGGATTGGAAGCCGGACTACCTGGCGGTGGTCTTCGACGTTTCGGCGCCAACGTTCCGCGACAAGCTCTTCGCCTCGTATAAGGCGCAGCGCCCGCCGATGCCTGAGGATCTCGCCCTGCAATTGCCGTACGTCCGCCGCTATTGCGAGGCGATGCGGCTGCCCATCCTCGAATACCCCGGATACGAAGCTGACGACGTGATCGGCACGCTCGCGCACCAGGCGGCCAAGGAGGATCTCGACACCCTCATCGTGACGAGCGACAAGGACCTGATGCAGCTCGTCGGCAAGCGCGTGCGAGTACTGAACCCCGCCAAGGGCGACCTCGTGATCGACGAAAAGAAGGTCGAGGAGCTCATGGGCGTCCCGCCGGAAAAAGTGCCGGACGTCATGGCGCTGATGGGCGATTCGATCGACAACATTCCCGGCGCGCGCGATCCCAACGACAAGCCTGCTCCCGGCGAGCGGCGAAAGGCGGGAATCGGCGAAGTGGGCGCGCGGCAGCTGATCCAGCAGTTCGGCAGCGCCGAAGGGGCGCTCGAGCACGCCGCCGAAGTGAAGCGCGCAAACTACCGCGAGGCGCTCGAAAAGCACGGCGAGTTCGTCCGGCTCAGCAAGCAGCTCGCTACGATTCCGACCGATGCCCCCGTGCCGCTCTCGCTCGATGCGCTGCGGCTTCAGGAGCCGGACTCGGCCGCGCTGCGCGAACTCTACGGCGAGCTCGGCTTCACGTCGCTGCTCAAGGAGCTCGCCCCGGCGGCGGAAGCACGCGCAACCGACTACACCGCGCTCGATTCACCGGCGGCGCTTCGAAAGTTCTTGGAAGCGATTTCTCGCGGTCAGGACACGGCCGTCTGGCTTTCGCTCGACGCCGAGGAGCCGGACGAAGAAGGTTTTGGAACGCATGTCCTTGGAATCGAAGTTTCGACGAAGCCCGGCTCGGCCTGCACGGCAACAAATGACGCCGCCAACAAGACACTTGAGGCGATGCGCGATTGGCTGGCCGATCCGAAGCGCTCGAAAGTCGTGCACGACCCAAAGCTGTTTCATCTGCTGAGCGCGGGCGATGCCGCGTGGAGCGCCGAAGCCGTCGGCGGAATCCGCCACGCAACGATTCTTTACTCCTACCTCCTCCGGCCCACAACGTCGAATCACGCCCTCGCCGAGGTGGTCCTTCGGCACTTGAATCAGACGTTGTCCGGCGCGCCCGGCGAGCGCGCGGATTTTCTGCTGCGGCTCGCGCCCGTTCTCCGCGCGGAAGTCGAGAAGCAAGGCCTCGCAGAAATTTACGATAAGATCGATCTGCCGCTCGCGCCCGTGCTCGCCCGCATGGAAGCCACGGGCGTCCGAGTGGACTCGCACGAGCTCGACAGAATTTCAGCGAAAACACAAGAAGAGATCGGCAGATTGGAGAAAGACATCTACGAGCTTGCGGGGTTCGAGTTCAACATACGATCCACCCAGCAACTCGCGGAAGTGCTCTTCGACAAACTGAATTTACAAATGCCGCGGCGCATTCGCGCCAAGGCCCGCTCGACCGCCGCGGAGGTGTTGGAAGAGCTGGCGCTCGTCCACGAGCTGCCGAAAAAGATCCTCGAACACCGCGAGCTTGCGAAACTGAAATCGACGTATGCCGATGCGTTGCCGCAGCTGATCCATCCCTCGACGGGCCGCCTGCACACCCGGTTCAGCCAGACGGGCACGGCGACCGGGCGGCTGAGTTCGTCGAACCCGAACTTGCAAAACATTCCCGTGCGCACGGAGCTCGGCCGCGAAATCCGCGCCGCGTTCATCGCCTCCCCAGGACGCTTGCTGCTTTCCGCCGACTATTCGCAGATCGAGTTGCGCATCCTGGCGCATCTCTCCGAGGACGCGGTCCTCGTGGAAGCGTTCCGCCGCGGCGAAGATATCCATTCGCGCACGGCGCAGGAAGTATTCGACGTGGCGCCCTTCGCGCAGACGCCCGAGCACCGGCGCGTCGCCAAAGTGATCAATTTCGGCGTGATCTACGGCCTTTCGGCGTTCGGCCTCGCCCAACAGCTCGGAATCGACACGCGAGAAGCCTCCAAGTTCATCGGCGCGTACTTCGAGCGCTACAGCGGCGTGAAGAGGTATCTCGACGCGCAGATCGCCGAAGTCCGCAAGGCCGGATTCACGCGCACGCTCTTCGGGCGCACCCGGCCGATCCCCGAGATCAATTCGCCACAACCGAACCTGCGCAGCTTTGCCGAGCGCACCGCGATGAACACTCCGATGCAGGGCGCCGCCGCGGACCTGATCAAGCTCGCCATGATCGAGCTCGACCGCAGGCTCGCCGGTGAATTCAAGTCGCAGATGATCCTGCAAGTCCACGACGAATTGCTGTTTGAGGCGCCCGAAGAGGAAATTCCGCGGCTGACGACGCTCGTCAAGGAAGTGATGGAGGGCGTGCACCAGCTGTGCGTCCCGCTCATAGTGGATACGAAGGCCGGTCCGAACTGGCGCGACATGAAATGATGGAAGGAATTTGTGTTAATGTTTTTTATCTTCCGATCAAATGACGAGGTGAAGCGATGGCACCGGATCACCCCGAAGGGTTCCTGAAACTCGTGAGGGACGCGAAGTCGCGCATTAAGGAGGAGAACTTCCGCGAGACGAAAAATCGGATGGACGCAGGCGAGAGAATCATCCTCGTGGACACGCGCGAGGACGCCGAATGGGCCCGCGGCCACATTCCCGGTGCAGTCCACCTCAGCAAGGGCATCATCGAGCGCGATATCGAAAAGACCGTCCCCGAAAAGGAAGCGCCGATCGTCCTCTACTGCGGCGGCGGATTCCGCTCCGCGCTCGCCGCGGACAATCTTCAGAAGATGGGTTACCGCAACGTGATCTCGATGGACGGCGGCTGGCGCGGCTGGACCGAAGCCGGCTTCCCCATCATCCGGGATTGAGATTCGCCGCTTCTTCGCGCTCGGAGAGAGTTGGCTGGGGCGGTTGGACTCGAACCAACACCGTCCTCATTAACAGTGAGGTGCCCTACCAATTGGAC
>Ga0209415_10000388_pt1 | contig 80183 bp, 70 predicted proteins | sample PeaSoiSIISIP2007_FD_187696 | JGI IMG/M metagenome (GOLD analysis project Ga0209415, IMG submission 187696) | Peat soil microbial communities from Weissenstadt, Germany - SII-SIP-2007 (SPAdes) (version 2) | ecosystem: Environmental > Terrestrial > Soil > Wetlands > Peat | place: Germany...
GGCCGGGTCTTGCCGGCCGGCACTTACCTGACCCTGTGCATCGGCGCTGCCAACCGCGATCCGGCGGAGTTCAAGGATCCGTCGACCTTCGACATCGGCCGCGAGCCTAATCGACACCTAGCCTTCGCCGCCGGGAGCCATGCCTGCGCCGGGATGTCGGTCGCGCGTCTCGAGGGCCAGATGGCGATCGCGGGGTTCCTGCGCCGCTTCCCCCGTGCGCGGCTCACCGAGGGTGCGCGCCGCAACCAGCGGGCGCGTTTTCGTGGCTTCCAGTCATTGCCGGCGGCCGTCGAATAGTCCCGCATGCGCCCACGCCTGGTCGTGCTGCTCTCGATGATCGGCGCGTTCCTGCCGCTCGTCACCGACGGGTTCCTGACCGCAATTCGGCCAATGATGACGGAGCTCGGCGTCGGCGTCGGCGGCGGCCAGCTCGCGACTAGTGTCGCGCTCGCCGGTTTCGCCGCTGCGCAACTCGTCGTCGGTGCGCTCGCCGACCGCTACGGGCGGCGGCCCGTGCTGCTGACCGCGATCGGCCTGCTGATGGTTGCCTCGGTCGGCGTCGGCACGGCCTCCTCCTTTGGCACGCTGCTCGCATTTCGCTTTTTACAGGGGGTCGCGGCGGCTGCGGGTCCGGTGCTGTCGCGGACGGTCGTCCGCGACCTGTGTGCGCGAGTCGAGGGAGCCCGCGTGCTGAGCCTCGTCGCCATGGGGCTTGCGGTCGTCCCGCTGGCGGTGCCCGCGGTGAACGCGGTGGTCGCGGCGCGGTTTGGCTGGCGCGCGACGCTCGTCACCTATGTCGTCTACCTCGCCGCGGCCCTCGCCGCAACGATCGCGTGGTACCGCGAAACGCTCGCCGTCCGCGATCCGCGGGCACTGTCACCCGGGCAGATGGGAGCCGCGGCCCTCGCCATCCTGCGCCACCCGCCGGCGCTCGGCTATACGCTGTGCTGCGTGTTTGGCTATGGCGGACTCGTAACCTGGATTTCGGCAGCGCCGCACTTGCTGTACGGCTATTTTTCTGTACCGCTGGGGCAATTCGGTCTGTATTGGGCGATTCCCGTGATCACCTACGCGATTGGTGCGTATGCCAGTGCACATGCGCTGTCGCGGTACTCGACCGACGCGATCCTGACCGCGGGTGCCGCGGCCCTGCTGCTCGGCGGCGGCACGCTGCTCGCGCTGGAGGAGTGGAATACGCTTACGCTCGCGGGGTTCATGACGGGTGTTGCGATCTACAACTTCGGCTGGTCCGTCGTCCAACCGCACGCGCAGGCCGCGGTTCTCGCCGTGCAGCCGGACCGCGCCGGGCGCGTATCGGCGATCCTGGGCTTTCTGCAGATGCTGGGCGGCGCGGGCATCGGGCTCCTGTTTGGCGTCCTGCACGACGGCTCGCCGCGGGCGGCCGTCGGTCTGATCGTGGCGTCGGCCCTCAGTGTCACCGTGGTACGCGTCCTACTAATCTCGCGCCATACAACCGATGCCAGCGCTTGAGGCGCCGCTGTATCCCGCGGAGCAGACCGCCCGGCGCATGGAGCGGTTCAACGTCCGCCCGTTCGGAACCCGCGCAGGAAGCCGACTAGGGTGCGAAAGTACGCAGCCTGATCGTCGTACATCGACATGTGGCTGCCGTTCTCCAGGACCACGCAGCGCGCCCGCGGCATCAGCGTGCTCATGCGCTGCATCTGGACCGGCGACATCGTGTCGTGTCGGCCGACGAGCAGCAGCGTCGGCACATCGATGCGGTGCAGGTCGCTCCAACGATCCCAGTCCTTGTAGTTGCCCACGATCCGGAACTCGTCGGGCCCCTGCATCGTTTCGTACACCTGCGCATTGAGGAAACGCATCGTCCGATCGACCGGCTCCGGCCAGGGATCCAGCCGGCAGAAGTGTCTCTGGTACAGCGTGTCGCGCAGCAGTTGTTCGTACTCCGGAGCGTGAAACTCGCCGCGATCTTCAAAGGTCTGCATCCGCGCGACGACGTCGGCCGGCAGCCGTGCGCGCAGCTCCTTCGCATACTCGACGTACGCGGCGGTACTGGCGGTCATATTCGAGACTACCAGCGCCGTCAGGTGCTTCTGGTAGCGGAGTGCGTACTCCATCGCGAGCAGGCCACCCCACGAGTGCCCGAACAGGATGAACCTATCGAGGCCGAGCGCCTTGCGGACCTGCTCGACTTCCTCGCGATACCGATCGATCGTCCACAGTGAGGTGTCGTCCGGCCGGTCCGAGAACCCACAGCCCAACTGGTCGTACAGCCAGAACCGACACTCATCGGGCGGCAGGAACTCCTCGAAGCACTCGAGGTAGTAGTGGGACATGCCCGGCCCACCATGCAGTGTCAAGACCGGGATCGGCCCGGTTCCGACCTGCCGCACCCAGACGTCGTAGCGGCCGTCGATCCGGATCGCGCGGTTGCCGCCGGTACGCACGCCGTCGGAGCGTCCGTTGTCGACAGTTCCGGTAGCCCGTGCCGCTGCCTGCGCGCGGCCGACGAGGAGCGGCGCCGCCAGCGCGCCGCCGCTCGCTCCGAGGAATCCGCGCCGCGACAGTCGACCCACGGCACCTGGCGTATCGCTCATAGCCCATCTCCCTCAGAACATCATTCAGAACTCGGCGCCGGTAGTCCACGGCGTATGGACGGGATTCGTGGGCGTCGAGTCTGTGTCTGCCGCGGACGGACCATCATAACCCGGGTTCGCCGCGGTGCTTGCGAGGTTTCTGACCGCGACCGCGAGTTCGGGCTCTTCGAAGGCATAGGCCTTGCGGCCATCGACTACGCTGCAGCCTGAGCGCGCGCACGGGCCGTTGCCGTTCACCGTCGCGCTGACGCTGTCCAACGCACAGGAGTCGGGCAACGTCGCTGAGAAGCCCGACCTGTGCAGAGCGCAGTCGCGTCGCTCGCCGACCCATCAGCGGTTGAGGTGATACGACGTTATGCAAGCAGTGGGGTCGCGGAGTCGGGTTGCTGCGATCAATACGCCGCTGTGCGACCTCTTACTCTTCATCCGTTGCTGGCACCGAGCCGTCCCGATGTCACGGTCACGGCGACTGAACAACCCCCGCAAGTTCTACGCGCGAATCCGCCTGCGCTCGGGGCACGCATCGGCCTCGTCTAATTGGCCCCGCCAGCGTCGACTTGTGCGTTTCGCACGCCAGCGGCCGACGGCGGCGCAGCTTGCCGTCGGCGCTTACGCCTTCTATTTGACAATGAGAATCGGAAATCCCCTATTGTTCACAGGGCGCAGCAAAGCTAGGTTAAATTTGGCGGTCGCTATGAAGCCGTTGGTCGGAACCGTTCTGACTCCGATCATCATGATCTGTGCCGGCGAGGTGGCGTCACAACGCGCGACTTCGAGCGCTCCGATGCCATACAAGGGCGCCGCCCGCCGGGGGCGGGAGCGCGGGTTGTAAATTGGCAACATAAGCAGGCGCCTGTGCCTGAATAGGCGCTTTTTCGGGGGGATCGCAATGGCAGCATCTATGCGGCTGACCGTCGTCAGCATTGGGGTTCTGGCGCTGTCGAATGGGGTCGCGCGCGCCGCCGACCAGCCAGCCCTTGAGCTGAGTCTCGGAGAGGTCGTCGTCACGGCGCAAAAGCGCGCCGAGAACGAGCAGACGGTGCCACTGTCGATGACGACCTTCGGCGGCGTCGCGCTCGAACAGAAGGCGATCGCCACCTTCTTCGACTACGGCACGAAGGTGCCGAACCTGGCCTTCGCCCCCACCGGAGATGGCGTCGGCACCGCCCGCACGGTCTCGATCCGCGGCATTTCCGGTGACAACGTCACGGGCTTTTACATCGACGACACGCCCTTACCGGATTCGCTCGACCCGCGGGTGCTCGACATCGACCACATCGAGGTACTGCGTGGTCCGCAGGGCACACTGTATGGCGCCCGCTCGATGGGCGGCACAGTGCGCATCATCACCAAGACTCCCGAAATGAACAACTACGAGGCGACCGTGCACGCCGGTGTATCGTCGACCGCACGTACCGACGAGCCGAACTACACTTTTGATGGCACCTTCAACATCCCGCTGATCCAGGGACGGGTCGCCTTGCGGCTGACGGGTTTCGATGATGAAGAAGCGGGCTATTTCAAGCGCAGCTTCTGCTCGAATCCCGCGGCCGCGGGAACGACCTGTACCCCGCTGTCGACTACCGGTATCACGACGGTCAACAACGTCGGTGCGACCGACACGGCCGGCGGCTCTGCAAGCCTGACGATCAAGGTCAACGACTCGCTCACGATCACGCCGCGAGTGATGACGCAGAAAGCGACCTACAACGGCTTCCCGATGGCGGACTACCTGACGATGCCGGGCAACGGGATCGGCTACCCCGTGCCTTCGGGACCTTATACGTTGCCGACGGTGATGACGCCGACGAACTTCACGCAGGCACGCTGGTTCAACGTCCCGGAAGGCGGCTCCGACGCGTGGGATCTGTCCTCGCTCACGTTGCACTGGAACACGTCCGTCGGTGAGCTCGTATCGTCGACCGCATACTTCGACCGCAAGGTTTGGGAGACCGAGGACGAGACCGACTTCGTCTACGCCGCGATCACCTCGGGCGCCGGTGGCGTGCCCGTGGCGGGTGGGATTAGCGAAGAGAAGGACTACCAGCGCTTTGTGGAGGAGGTCCGCTGGGTGTCCGCCTTGAAGGGTCCCGTGCAGTTCGTCGTCGGCGGGTTCTACTCGGACTTCCACGGTCGCCTGCCGTACGCCTCGTATTATCCGCCAGCGACGATACCAGGCCTCGACGCCTTACTGCTGGGTCCGGGTGGTGGTGAACTCACCCCCGGGTACCCGAACACGATCTTTGCCCAGGATTTCCATACGGACATCAAAGAGCCAGCGGTGTTTGGCGAGGTGTCCTACCAGCCGGTGGAAGCATTCAAGGTGACAGCGGGCTTGCGCTGGTACCAGGTGAAGACCACGTCGGCCGGCTACGAGGCGGGACTTGCAACCGGTGGCGGCCCGCCGGTCGTAAGCCCGCTCGCGACGTCGACCGAGAGCGGTGTCAATCCGAAGATCGATTTCGACTACCACTTCAACGCCGATCAGATGATCTATGCGACGGCCGCGAAGGGATTCCGCCCCGGCGGTCTCGTGCCGATCGTGCCGGCCGGCGAGGCAGGTACTGCGACTGACTGTGTCGCGGCGCTCAAAGCGGTGGATCCGAATATCACGCTTGCGCAGACGCGCAGCTACAACTCGGACTCGCTGTGGAACTACGAGCTCGGCACGAAGACGGCGTGGCTCGATCACCGCGTGACCTTCAATGCGGCGGCGTTCTACATCAAGTGGAACAACATCCAGCAGGAGATCCTGCTGTCGTGCGGCTTCCAGTACACCGCCAATGCCGGCGCTGCGGTCAGCAAGGGCGGCGAGCTGGAGATCCGTGCGCGCGCGACCGACCGCTTCGAGCTGTCGGGCGGCCTCGGCTACCAGGACGCGAAGATTACGCAGTCGAGCGCAGCATCGCCGCAGCAGGTGGGCTCGCCCGTGTACCAGGTGCCGGACTGGACCGGCAACGGTTCGGCGACCTACACGGTTCCACTGTCGCCCCAATGGAACCTGGTCAGCGGTGCCGACTACTCCTACGTCGGCCGGAGCTTCAGCGGCAACAACGACCCGGCCGAACCGCGCGAACGTGGGTCGTACCGGCTGATCGATGCGCGCTTCGCGTTCGCGCGCGGTCCGCTCGAGATCGCACTCGTCGGCAAGAACCTGGCGAACGAGGTCGCAAACTTGGGCGACAGCCGCTCGATCGCCGCCGAGGTTCCGGGGCGGCCGCGGCTGTTCGTGAACCAGCCGCGCACGATCGGGGTGGAGTTCCGAGACTCGTACTAAGACGCGCTGCGGCTCAGGCGCTCGGGCGGCTGGCCGTCGATCCGCGACGCCCGCCAGAGCACACGGCTGCCCGCGGCGCAGGTGCGGGGGATCCTCGCAACGAGCGCCGGGTGACGGGTATTGAAGCCCTCGACAATGAGCGTTTCCGGGTCCGCGGCTGCAAACGGGAGGAAGCGCGCCGCCGCCCCTGGCATGACGTTGCTGGCAGGGGCGTGACGTCGTCAGTCTCGCGCCCGATCGAGACCGCGTAGAAGCGGATGCCAGCAGCCCGAATCTGGTCGAGCAGAGCGACCGGCGCGCGCCGCTTCGCGGCAACCATCATCCACCGCGGCGCCGATCGATGACGCGCCGGGCCTTGCCGACCGACCGATCGAGCGTCTTTGGGTCCGCCACCCGGACATTGATCGAGATTCCGATGGAGGACTTTACCTGGTGCACCAGCTGACGGGCGGCCTGTTCCCGAGGTGGCGCGCCGCCCGCAGGTTCGGCGGGCCATTCGACATGCACTGTCAGCGCATCGAGATAGCCCTCGCGAGTCACCTCGAGCAGGTACACCGGCGCAAAGATACGCTCCTTCAGAATGAGTTCCTCGATCTGGCTCGGGAACACGTTGACGCCCCGGATGATCAGCATGTCATCTGTCCGGCCGTTGATTCGGCCAAGCCGGCGCATCGAGCGGGCGGTCGGTGGCAACAGCCGCGTTCGATCGCGCGTGCGGTAGCGAATAACGGGCAGCGCCTCCTTCGCGAGCGACGTCAGAACGAGTTCGCCCTCCTCCCCGTCCGGCATCAATGCCCCCGTCTCTGGATCGATGATCTCGGGATAGAAATGGTCTTCCCAGATCACCGGCCCGTCCTTTGACTCGACGCATTCGCAGGCAACGCCGGGTCCCATGACTTCCGACAGCCCGTAGATGTCGATGGCATCGAGCCCCATGCGGCGCTCGATTTCCTCGCGCATGCTTCCCGTCCACGGCTCCGCTCCGAATATTCCAACCTTGAGCGAACAGCCGGCCGCATCGAGTCCCTGGCGCTCGAATTCCTCGGCAATGGTCAGCATGTAGGACGGAGTCACCATGATCACGTGCGGCTGGAAATCGAGGATCAGCTGGACCTGTTTCTCGGTCTGGCCGCCAGACATCGGCACGACGGTGCAGCCGAGCCGTTCCGCGCCGTAATGAGCGCCGAGGCCGCCGGTGAAGAGGCCATAGCCGTAAGCGTTGTGCACGATCTGGCCGGGCCGCCCGCCCGCGGCATAGATTGATCGCGCCACGAGGCCCGCCCAGGTATCGATGTCGTTCTTCGTGTAGCCGACGACGGTCGGCTTGCCGGTCGTCCCGCTCGAGGCGTGGATACGCACGATCTGTTCGCGCGGCACGGCGAACAGGCCAAAGGGGTAGTGGTCGCGGAGGTCGCTCTTGGCGAGGAGGGGGAATTTCTTGAGATCGGCGAGCTCGCGCAGGTCATCCGGATGGACTCCGGCCTGGTCGAAGACCGTGCGGTAATGAGAGACGTTGCGGTACGCATGATTGAGCGACCACTGGAGCCGTTTGAGCTGCAACGCGGCGAGCTCGTCCTGGCTCGCCGTCTCGATCGCCTCGAAGCCGCCGCTCGCTGGTCCCCGATCTTTCGTGCTCGTCATGATCTGCCCCCTCCTGGCCGACGGCCACTGCCGCTGGCAACTCATCACGTCCGTCAGCCGGGCCCGGGCCGGCGGAACAGCGGTGGCCGCTTCGAGCGAACCGCATCGAGCCCCTCGCGGACATCACTCAGCCGGAACCCGAGGAATTCGAGTGCCAGCGATGCATCGAAACTGGGTCCGGCAAGGCGTAGCCAGTTGTTGAGCGCGTGCTTCGTGAAGCGAATCGCGCTGGCACTGCCCGCCGCGAGCTCGCGGCACAGCTCGAGGGCCGTCGGCAGGACCGCCTCGTCCTCGACGCACAGCCCGACGAGGCCGATGCGTTCCGCCTCCACCCCGGTCAGCGGCTTGTTGGTCAACAGGTGGTAGCGCGCCTTCGCGAGCCCGCACAGCAGCGGCCAGATGATGACCGCATGATCGCCCGCCGCAACGCCCAGGCGCGTGTGCCCGTCGAGGATCCGGGCGTTCTTGCCCGCTACGGACACGTCCGCGAGCAACGCAACCGCGAGCCCGGCGCCGACCGCGGAGCCGCGGATCGCCGAGACCACGGGTTTTGAGCAGTTGACGAGGTTGTAGACGAGATCGGACGCTTCCTTCCAGACGCGCAGCAGCGTGGCTTCGTCGGCGATCATCTGCTCGATCAGCTCGAAGTCTCCGCCCGAGGAGAAGTTCGCCCCGGCGCCGCGGACGAGGACGGCGCGTACGCTCGGGTCGGTATCGATCGTCCGCCATACCTGCGAAAGGTCCCGGTGCATCGATGCATCCGCGGCATTGAGGCTGCCCTCCTTGCTGATGACGATTCCAAGGACGTGAGCTTCCGGTTCCTCGAACGTGAGGCTCCGGAACTCGGCGCGATACCGGGCGAGGTCGGCTGCCATCGTCAGTCCGCCCGCGCGAGCGTGTTCATCGCTGCGCCGTGACCGCGTCCGGTATGGCGTGAATACTGACCATCGTCAGCACCTCGTAGGAGGCCACCGTCTCGCCGCTCTGGTTCGTGATCTCCGTATCCCAGGCGACCTCACCCCAGCCCTTGTCCGGCCGGAGAGTCTTCTCCTTGCACGTGAGGCGGACCTTGATCCGGTCACCAGGCTTGACTGGCTTCACGAACCGCAGGTTGTCGAGCCCGTAGTTACCGAGCACCGGCCCGTAGTCCGGGTCGACGAATAAGCCCGCGGCGGCCGCGATCAGGAAGTAGCCATGTGCGACGCGGCCACCGAACAGCGGGTTGCGGGCGGCTTCCGTCTCGCTCATGTGCGCATAGAACGTATCGCCCGTCAGCAGCGCGAAGCGTTCGATGTCCTCGACGGTCACGGTCCGTTCGGCCGACTTGAACGTATCGCCGATGACGAGCTCGCCGAACGGCAGACGAAACGGGTGCCTGCGCGGATCGCGCTGGGTACCGCCGCGGACCCACCGCTTGCTCACCGCCGCGATTGTATCGGGCGAGCCCTGGATGGCCACGCGCTGCAGGTAGTGCATTACGCCGCGGATGCCTCCCATCTCCTCCCCACCGCCGGCACGGCCCGGTCCGCCGTGCACCAGGTGCGCGAGCGGCGAGCCATGTCCCGTCGATTCCTTCGCGCAGTGCCGGTTCACGACGACGATGCGCCCGTGGAAAGGGGCGAGCCCGAGGACGAGCTCGGCCGCGATCGCATCGTCCGCCGAGAACACCGATGCCACGAGGCTGCCGGCGCCGCGCCGCGCGAGATGGATCGCCTCGGGCACGTCGGCGTAGGGCAGCACGGTTGCGACCGGCCCGAACGCCTCAACCTGGTGGACGGCGCGTGCCGTCGACGGCGCATTGCACAGCAGGAGCAGCGGCGGGACGAACGCGCCGCGCTCGCGGTCGGCGCCCGTCACTGTAAAGTGCTCCGGGTCACCCGCGACGAGCGCCGTCTCGCGGCGCAGCTCGGCCACCCGTGCCAGCACCTCGGTGCGCTGCTCGAGGCTCGCGAGCGGACCCATCCGCACGCCCTCGGCCCGCGGATCACCGATGACGACCTTGGCGAGGGCTGCCTGCAGCGCCGTCACCACCTCGCCGCTCAGCATGCGCGGCACGAGTGCCTTGCGGATCGCCGTGCACTTCTGGCCGGCCTTCGCGGTCATTTCGCGCACGACCTCCTGAATGAAGAGGTCGAATTCCGGCATGTCGCGCTGGACGTCCGGGGCGAGGATCGAGGAGTTGAGCGAGTCGGTCTCGGCCAGGAAACGGACTGACTCACGGACAATCGTCGGGTGGGTCCTGAGGCGCTCGGCGGTGGTTGCGGAGCCCGTAAACGACACGATGTCCTGGCACGTCAGGTGATCGAAGAGATCACCAAGGCCGCCGGCAATGAGCTGCAGGGCGCCCTCGGGCAGGATCCCGGATTCGATGATCCGGTGCACGACGCGTTCCGTCAGATACGCCGTCGCGGTCGCGGGCTTGACGACCGCCGGAACGCCGGCAAGCAGCGTCGGAGCGAGCTTCTCGAGCATGCCCCAGACGGGGAAGTTGAACGCATTGATATGAACCGCCGCTCCCTCGAGCGGCACACAGATGTGCTGCCCGACGAAGCTGCCGCCCCGGGACAGGCTTTCCACGGCCCCATCGATGTAGACGTGGCCGTCGGGCAGCTCGCGCGATCCTTTGCTCGCAAACACCAGCATCGTGCCGATGCCACCGTCGATGTCGACCCATGCGTCGGCCTTCGTCGCGCCGGTGTGATACGAGAGTGTGTAGAACTCCTCCTTGAGCTCCGACAGCTTCCTGCCGAGCGTCTTCAGCTGTGCCGCACGCTGGTGGAACGTCAGCGCCCGCAGCGCCGGCCCGCCCACGCTTCGCGCATAGTCGAGCACGCCCGCAAAGTCGATGCCGGCGGATGAGGCTTCGGCAATGACGGCACCGGTGGTCGCGTCCCTGAGCGCGACGCCGGGCCCCGTGCCGACGACCCAGCGGCCCTGCACGTAGCTCTCGAGCTTCATGGCCCTGCTCCACCGGGACGCTGTGCCGCTGCCCCGCTGCGGTCCCATTCCGCGAACGTACTGCCGCGCTGTGCAAGCTCGGCGAGCAGCGGCGCCGGCGTCCAGTCGCGCGGCCCCTGCTCTCGCGCATAACGCTCGATGCCCTGGAGAACGACTCCGAGCCCGAGCGTATCGGCGTAAAACATCGGCCCGCCCCGGAGCCGCGGAAAGCCGTAGCCGTTGCACCAGATCGCATCGATATCGGCCGCCGAGGCGGCGATGCCCTCGCCGAGCAGGCGAGCGCCTTCGTTGATCAGGGCGTAGATGCACCGCCCGACGATCTCCTCGTCGGCGATGCGACGCCGCGTGATACCGAGGCGGGTCGCTTCCGCCGCAATCAGCGCGTCGACCTCCGGATCGGGCAGCGGCTCGCGCGACCCCGCTGCGTAGCGGAACGCACCGCGCCCCGTCTTTTGGCCGAGGCGCCCGGCCTCGACGAGGATGTCCGCGATCCGAAAGTAACGCGGATCGCCCGGCAAGTCCTTGCGCTCGCGGCGCACGCGGTAACCAATATCGAGCCCGGCCAGGTCGCCGACCGCGTTCGGGCCCATCGCCATACCGAAGGCCTTGAGGGCCGCGTCGATCTCCGCCGGGCTCGCGCCCTCGAGCAGCAGCAGCTGATTCTCGCGGCCGTAGGCGTACAGCATCCGGTTGCCGACAAAGCCGAAGCAGTTGCCGACGACAATCCCGAGCTTGCCCATGCGGCGCGTCACTGCGAGCGCGGTGGCGATCGCTTCGGGCCCGGTCGCCGGCCCTTTGACGACCTCGACGAGACGCATGATGTTGGCCGGGCTGAAGAAATGCATGCCGACGACCGACTCCGGGCGTGCGGTTGCCGAGCCGATCGCGTCGACGTCGAGTGTCGAGGTATTGGTCGCGAGCACGGCGCCCGGCCGGCACGCGCGGTCGAGCGCACTGAACACCTCTTGCTTCACCGCCATGCTCTCGAACACCGCCTCAATGACAAGATCGGCATCCGCCGCCGCCGCTAGATCGCCAGCGCCGGCCACGCGGGCGATCGCCGCGCCGGCATCCGCTGCCGTAATTCGCCCCTTCGCGGCCGAGGCCTCGATCGTCGATACCAGGCGCTTGAGCCCCGCCTCGAGGGCCGCCGGCTGCGGATCAATCAGGGTCACGTCGTGACCCGACATCGCGAGACTGATCGCAATTCCCGCGCCCATCGTGCCCGCACCGATCACCGCGACGCGCTTGACGGTCCGCGCCGCGGGCTGCGGCGCGGCCGGGGCGCCCGGCCGCTCGGCGAAGAACAGGTGGCGGAGGCTCTGCGACGCCACCGAGGTGCGGCACTCCTCGAAGCGCCGCCGGGACAAGGCGAGTGCCGCCTCGAAGGGCTGGCTCAAGGCGGCTTCGACACACTCTATTATATAGGCGGGCGCGAGCAGCCCCGGGCTCTCCTTCGCGACCCGCGTGCGCTGCGCGGCGAAGAAGTCTGAATCGGCGCCCGTGCGGTCGACGCTCCGCTCGCGCAACCGCCGCGGTGGCGCAGCCTCCACCACGAGTTCGTGGGCATAGCGAACGGCGCCCGCGAGCGCATCCGGCCCTTCGAGCAACCGGTCGATGATGCCGAGCGCCTTGGCGCGCGCGGCGTCGATCGGATTTCCGGTCAGCATCATCTCGAGCGCGACTATAGGCCCAACGAGGCGCGGCAGCCGCTGCGTCCCGCCGGACCCCGGGAGCAGGCCAAGCTTGACCTCCGGCAGGCCCAGCGATACGTCGGCCGTCGCACACCGGTAGTGGCTTGCGAGCGCGAGTTCGAGACCGCCGCCGAGGGCGGCGCCGTGGAGTGCCGCGATGACGGGCTTGTTGGAGGCCTCGAGCCGCAGCAGTGCATCGTTCAGCAACGGTGTGCGCGGCGGTGCGTCGAACTCGCGAATATCCGCGCCCGCGACGAAGAACCGCCCCACGCCGTGGATGACGATGGCCCTGACTTTGGGATCCGCCTCAGCCGCGACGATGGCGTCGAGGAACGCCGCGCGCACCGGCTGTGCGAGGGCATTGACGGGGGGATTGTCGATCTCGACGATGGCGATGCCTTCCTCGCTCCTACACCTCACCTGCCCGTCGGTCATCGGAAATCCCGCGCTCAGACGCGCTCGATGGCGAGCGCGATGCCCTGCCCGACGCCGATGCACATCGTGCAGAGCGCGCGCCGGCCACCGGTCCGGCCCAGCTGGTAGAGGGCAGTGGTCACGAGGCGTGCCCCGCTCGCGCCGAGCGGATGCCCGAGCGCGATCGCGCCGCCGTTCGGGTTCACGTGGGGCGCGTCATCGGGGAGCCCGAGCTCCCGCAGCACGGCAAGGGCCTGCGCCGCGAACGCCTCGTTGAGCTCGATGAGGTCGATCGCCGCCAGCTCCCATCCCAGATGGCGGAGGAGTTTCCGAGTCGCGGGCACGGGTCCCATTCCCATGATCCGTGGCGCGACGCCCGCCACCGCGGCGCCGAGCACGCGCGCTCGCGGCGTCAGCCCATAGCGCTTTGCCGCGGCCTCACTCGCGATCAGCACCGCGGCGGCCCCGTCGTTGACGCCGGAGGCGTTGCCCGCCGTGATGCTGCCGCCGTCCCGGAACGGAGTCCCGAGACGGGCGAGTGCCTCGAGGCTGGTCGCCCGCGGATGCTCGTCGCGGTCGACGGTCTGCGACTCGCCCTTCTTTCCAGGTACCGTGACCGGCACGATCTCTGTGGCGAAGATGCCGTTCGCCTGGGCCGCGAGGGCACGCTCCTGGCTCCGCAGCGCAAAGCGATCCTGGTCCGCGCGGCCGACGCGGAAGTCCGCCGCAACGTTCTCCGCCGTCTCCGGCATCGAGTCGATACCATATTGCTTCTTGAGGAGCGGATTGACAAAGCGCCAGCCGATCGTCGTGTCGAACATCTGGACGTCGCGGGCGAAGGGCGCTGCGGCCTTTGCGACAACATACGGTGCGCGGCTCATGCTCTCGACGCCTCCGGCGATGACGACATCCGCCTCACCGGTGCGGATCATCCGGGCGCTCATCGCAACCGCATCGAGCCCGGAACCGCACAGCCGGTTGACAGTCACTCCCGGGACAGACTCCGGCAGCCCCGCGAGCAGCGCCGCCATTCGCGCGACATTACGGTTGTCCTCCCCGGCCTGGTTCGCACAGCCGAGTACGACATCGTCGATCGCGGCTGAAGCCAGTGACGGATTGCGGCTGAGTAATGCCTTGAGGGGAATGGCCGCGAGGTCGTCGGTCCGGACGGCCGACAGTGCGCCGGCGTAGCGCCCGATGGGCGTGCGGATGGCATCACAGATGAACGCGTCGCGCATGTCGGCTAGTCCTTCGACGGAGACTCTGGCGCCCGGGTGAGGCGGTGCGAGCGACCGCGGAAATGGGCGATGACCGTGTCGTCCGTCCGCGTGACCACGATGTCGTAGATGCCGGTACGCCCACCCAGCCACTCCTCCCGGGCCACGGCGGTCAGCTGGTCGCCGGCCCAGACCGGCGCCAGAAAATCGATGGTCGCGCCGGCCGCGACCGTCGGGGTACCGTGGCTGTTGCAGGCAAAGGCGAATGCGCTGTCGGCCAGCAGGAAGATGAAACCGCCATGGCAGATCCCGTGGCCGTTGGTCATGTCGGCGCGCACGGTCATCGTGACGGTCGCAGTCCCCGCACCGACGTCAATGAGCGTCATGCCGAGGCCCTGCGAGGCCAGATCCGTTGCGTAGAGGCGCCGCGCGGCCTCCTCCGCCGATTCCCGCGTCGTCTTCGTCACATGCCTCTCCGAACGGTGTGCGCCGGCCCGCTTACTTGCCCGTGAACCGTGGCGTGCGTTTCGCGGCGAATGCGGCAACGCCCTCCGCGTAGTCATCGGACCAGCCGAGCTCGCGCTGCGCGTCGCGCTCGACCTCGAGCGCCGCCTCGAGCGAGCAACCCCAGCCGCCGTAGATCGCCTGCTTGGTCCGCGCAAGGCCGCGCGTGGGTGCCACGGCCAGTTGCGCCGCGAGTCCCTCGACGACCTTGCCGAGTTCCGCATCGTCGACGCAACGCCAGATGAGTCCCCAGGCGGCCGCCTGCTCGGCCGGCAACTTGTCGCCCAGCAGCGCAAGGCCGAGTGCACGGGCCGTACCGACGAGGCGCGGCAGCGTCCAGGTCCCGCCCGAATCCGGAACGAGGCCGAGCTTGCAGAACGACTGAATGAACACGGCTGACCGTGCCGCGATCACGATGTCGCAGGCGAGCGCGAGGTTCGCGCCTGCCCCGGCGGCGACGCCGTTGACGGCGGCCACCACCGGCAGCGGCAGGCTTCGGAGCGCCAGTACGAGCGGCTTGTAGTTCAGGTCGATCGACTCACCGAGATCGACGCCCTTGGCACCCGGCGCGATCGCCCGGTCACCGAGATCCTGCCCGGCGCAGAATCCCCGCCCGGCACCAGTCACCACGAGCACGCGCGCGCCTTCCGCGACGAGTCTGCCCAGCGCCTCGCGCAGCTCGGCGTGCATGACCGTCGTGAAGCTATTGAGCTTGTCCGGCCGATTGAGCGTGATGCGGCCGATTCCGTCGGCGACGGTAAAGAGTATCGTTTGGTACGCCACGCGCGTCCTCCGTCGCGGAACTGTCGCGACTACTTTTCGTCGTAGCTGAGTTCGAGTTCGCGGCTCGTGGGCCGCGACTGGCAGCACAGTACGAAGCCGGCCGCGAGTTCCCAGTCCTCGAGGGCAACGTTGTGCGCCATGGTCACGGCGCCACTGACCACTTTCGCGCGGCACGTCGAGCATACGCCGGCGCGGCACGAGAATGGCAGGTCGAGCCCGGCGCGCGCGGCGGCATCGAGCACCGACTGATCTGTCGGCAGCATCGTAAAGCTGCGGCGGCGACCGTCCTGGATCACGGTCACCGTGGCCGCGTCGCCCACCGCGGCCGGACTGTCGCGCGCGCTGCCGACGTCCACTGGCGGTGCGGCCGGTTCCTCTGCCGTCGTGAATCGCTCGAAATGAATCGGCGCGGTCGTACCGAGTGCCCGTAGCGCCTCACGGGTCGAGGCGGCCATGTCGCCAGGGCCGCAGATGAAGACCTCATCGACCGTCGCCGGGTCGAACAGCACACCCGCGAGCTCCTGGATTTTCGCTGCATCCACGCGGCCGTTGAATACATCGATGTCTTGGGGCTCCCGGCTCATGATGAAGTGCACCGCGAAACGCCCGACGAAGCGATTCTTGAGCGCGAGGATGTCCTCCAGGAACATCGTGCGGGCCGAGGTGCGGTTGCCATATACGAGCAGGAACTGACTCTCGGGCTCCTGCTCGAGCACCGCGGTCGCGATCGAGAGCACCGGCGAGATGCCGCTGCCGGCCGCGAAGGCGACATAGGAGCCTGCACGGCCCTTGATGCCCGAATGGATGAACCGGCCCGTGGGGCTCAACGCGTCGATACGGTCGCCGAGCTTCGCTTCGTGGGCCAGGAAATGCGACAGACCGCCCGCAGGCTGGACCCGGATCCCGAGGCGCAGCTCGCCGTCGGGGGCTCCGTTGACGATCGAGTACGTGCGGCGCACTTCGCGGCCGCCGAGTGTCGCGCGCAATGCCACGTGCTGGCCCGGCTCGAACTGGTACTCGCCGCGCAGCGCCTCCGGGACCTCGAGCGTCAGGCACACGGCGTCCTCGGCCGCCGGCTCGCGGCTGGCGATCGTGAGCGGATGAAAGCTCAGATGCATTTGAAGTACTCGAAAGGCTCCAGGCAGGCGTTGCAGCGATACAGCGCCTTGCACGGGGTCGAGCCGAAGTGACTGAGTTCGGTCGTCTCCCGGGACTCGCAGCGCGGGCAGCGGACGGTCGGTGCCGGACGCCACAGCTCCCGCGGCGAGCCGACGGCCTCGGCGGGCGGCGCGATCCCGTAGTATTCGAGCTTCTGCCGGCCCTCCGCGCTCACCCAGTCGCTGGTCCAGGGCGGGGACAGCACCTCCACGACCGTCACCCGATCGAAGCCCGCAGCGCGCAGTGCCGCGATGACGTTCGCCCGAATCACCGCCGTGGCCGGGCAACCGGAATAGGTCGGCGCGAGGCCGACCTCCAGCGCCTCTGCCGCGTCGGCACGCACGTGACGGATCACGCCCAGATCGACGACGCTGAGCACCGGGATCTCCGGGTCCTGCACCTCGCCGAGCACCCGCCAGGCGCGGGCTTCGAGCTCGGCCCGCGGTACACACGTAGGCCCGGCAGCCGTGACGGACACCACGGCGGTCACCACTCGGCGCCCGGATGGGTACGTTGCAGGAACTGCATGTCGGCGAGCAGGTAGCCGAGGTGCTCCGTGTGGACGCCGCGCCGGCCAAACCAGCGGTATGGGGTACTGCCGGGCCGCTGCAGCGTTGCCTCTCGAAGCATGCCGTCCATGCGGGTCGACCAGGATTGCTCGACATCTGCGAGTGCCGGGACGACACCTTCCTGCACCAACGCCCGCTCAGCGTCCTGCTCGTCGAACAGTTCGCGAGTGAACGGCCACAGCCGATCGAGCGCCTGTTGCACGCGCGCGTGGCTCTCCTCCGTACCATCGCCGAGACGGATCAGCCAGCTGCCACTGTAGCGGAGGTGATAACGCGTCTCCTTGAGCGCCTTGGCTGCGATCGCCGCGAGACGTGCATCCGTCGAGTGCTGCAGCCGCTCGTGGAGCTCAAGCTGGTAGGCGTCGATGAGTACCTGACGCACCATGGTGTGGCCGAAGTCGCCGTTCGGCTGCTCGACGAGCGCCGGGTTGCGGTACTCGTGTTGCTCGCGCAGGAACGCCAGTTGATCCTCGGTGCGGCCGCGCCCCTCGACCTCGCCCGCATAGGTCAGCAGGAGCCGCGCCTGCCCGATCAGATCGAGCGCGGTGTTGGCAATCCCCAGGTCTTCCTCAACGGCGGGCGCATGGCCCACCCACTCGCCGAGCCGCTGCCCGAGAATGAGGCTCGTGTCGGCGAGCTGCAGCAGGTAATCGAAGCGGGCGGCGACGGTCGCCGGCGCCGCAGCCTCGGTCGTGGCGCTCATAGCGTTTTTACCGCGTCGGGAATGTCGTAGAAGGTCGGATGCCGATAGACCTTGTCCCGCGCCGGCTCGAACAGGGCCTCCGCATCGCCCGGATCGGAGGCGAAGATGTCCGTCGAGCGGACGACCCAGATGCTCACGCCCTCGAGACGCCGCGTGTAGACGTCGCGGGCATGCTCGAGCGCCATACGTGCATCGACCGCGTGGACGCTCCCGACGTGCTTGTGGTCGAGTCCGCCGCGGGCCCGGATGAAGATCTCGTAGAGCGGCCAGTCCTTGGATGCGGTCATCGGTGCGACTCCGTGGTCATGCGCGTTCAGGCGGCCTCGCCCGCGGCCCGGTGCGGCTGCTTCGCCGCATAGGCGACCGCGGCGTCGCGGACCCACGCTCCGTCCACGTGCGCCCGGCGCCGAGCCTCAAGCCGCTCGCGGTTGCACGGGCCGTGGCCCTTCAGGACCTCGTTGAACTCGGTCCAATCGATGCCGCCGAAGCGATAGCAGTTGGCGTCCGCGTCCCAGCGCAACTCGGGGTCTGGGACTTTGATACCCAGGTAGTCGGCCTGCGGCACGGTGAAGTCAACGAACTTCTGCCGGAGCTCGTCGTTCGAGAAGCGCTTGATCTTCCAGTGCATCGACTGTGCGCTGTGCTTGGACTCGACGTCGGACGGCCCGAACATCATCAGCGCCGGCCACCACCAGCGGTTCAGCGCGTCCTGCGCCATCTGTCGCTGTGCGGCCGTGCCGTGGGCGAGGCGCAGCATGATGTCGTAGCCCTGCCGCTGGTGGAAGCTCTCTTCCCTGCAGATCCGGATCATTGCACGCGCATACGGGCCGTAGGAGCAGCGGCACAACGGAATCTGGTTCATGATGGCCGCTCCGTCGACGAGCCAGCCGATCGCGCCGATATCCGCCCAGGTCGGGGTCGGATAATTGAAGATGCTCGAGTACTTGGCCTTGCCCGCGAGCAGCTGGTCGATGAGCTCTTCGCGCGAGACGCCGAGCGTCTCGGTCGCGCTGTACAGGTATGCGCCGTGGCCGCCCTCGTCCTGGACTTTGGCGATCAGGATCGACTTCCGCAGCAGCGTCGGGGCCCGCGTGATCCAGTTGCCTTCCGGCAGCATCCCGACGATCTCCGAGTGCGCGTGCTGCGAGATCTGCCGGATCAGCGTCTGCCGATAGCCGTCCGGCATCCAGTCCTTCGGCTCGACCTTGTCCTCGGCGTCGACGCGCGCCTGGAACCGGGCCTCGGGCGTGCCGCTGGCGGCCGCGACGGCAGCCGGCCGGTCGTGTTCGGGTGCATCGAGTCCCTGCGTGTACATGGCGCGCTCCTCCTCGCCGGTCGCCCGAAACTCTGACACAGAAACGAATGAGTCACAATGCGTTCTGTGTTATATCAACAGAGCCGCCCGGCTCCGGACCCTATGGCTGACCGCGTCTCCACCGCCGCTGCCGCACTTGTGACCCGTTTTCGCCGGCAGCGCCCGCTGCGCGGCGGCTCGCTGCTGGTCACAATCTTCGGTGATGCGATCGCGCCGCGGGGCGGGGCGATCACGCTCGGGAGCCTCATCGGGCTCGCCGCGCCGTTTGGCCTCAATGAACGGCTGGTCCGCACCGCGATGGCGCGTCTGGCGGAGGATGGCTGGCTCGAGAACCGCCGTCTCGGGCGGCGGAGCGAATACCAGCTGTCCCGCGAGGGCCGGGAACGGTTCGTCACCGCAACGCAGCAGATCTATGGTGTCCCCGGCCAACCGTGGTTGGGCACGTGGACCATCGTGCTGGTTCCACCGTCGAGCCGCCGCGCGCGTCAGGCGGCCCGCGATGCGCTCGGCTGGGCGGGGTTCGGCGAACCCGTGCCCGGCGTGTTCGCACACCCGACGGTGCCGGTCGGGGACGTCGAGCGAGTCCTGCGTCGCACGCCGGGGCTCGTGGACGCTGTGGTGCTGACGACCGGTCCGAGCCCGCCCGCCTCGCACCGGCATCTCGCGACCCTCGGGTGGGACCTCGGCGATCTGGCGAGCCGCTATCGTCGATTCGTCGCGCACTTCGAGCCGGCGCTCGCGGCCCTCAGGGAACGGGACGCGCCCGCGCCCTTGCCGAGCTTCCTGTTGCGGACGTTGTTGATCCACGAGTACCGCAAGATCCACCTTCGCGACCCGCTATTGCCCGAGGCGCTGCTGCCTGCCGACTGGGTCGGGACGGACGCATACCATCTGTGCCGGGCGATCTACGGGCGCGTCGCGCAGCGGGCGGAGCAGCATCTGTCGGCTCACGCCGTGACGCTCGGCGGTCCCCTGCGGCCGGCGAACGCCGAGCTGTTCGGCCGGTTCGGCGGCTTGACTCGCAATGGGCGCTGACGACGACGCCCCGATCGGGATCGACGCTCAGGCGGCCCAGTTCTCGATCGCCGCGACCCAGGTGCGCATAAAGCGGTTCCCCTGATGGCCGTCCAGGACGCGGTGGTCGAGCGTCAGCGTCACGTAGCAGCGCGGCCGCACGATGACTGCATCAACGCCGTTCCGCTCGATCACAACGGCGCGCTTCTCGAGCTTGCCGATGCCGAGGATCGCCGACTGCGGTTGATGGATGATGATCGGTGCCGCGAGAAGGCTGCCGCTGACGCCGTGGTTGGAGATCGTGAACGTGCCGCCGCGCACGTCCGCCGGGGTCAGGTGATCCTCCCGCGCACGTCTCGTCAGATCATCGAGGCGTACCGCGATCGCCTTGAGGTCGAGCGCCGCGACGTCGCGAATGACCGGTACCATCAGCCCCCGGCCTTCGACGGCCGTGCCGATCCCGATGTCGATCCGTTCGTAGATTTCAAGGGCCTCATAGTTCCAGCGCGCGTTGGCCTCGGGCACGGCACGAATCGCCGGCACACAAGCCGCGATAAAATACGCCGTCAGCGTCAACGGCACCCGCTCGGCGTCGAACGCAGCGCGATGTCGGGTGCGGTGGGCGAGCACGGCGCTAAGATCGGCATCGAACACCGTCGTCACGTGCGGCGCGGTCTTGAGCAGACTCTCGACCATCCGCTCCGCGATGCGACGGCGGAGCGGCGAATGAGGCACGCGGCGAACGGGGCCCTCGATGCCGGGCGGGGCGGCTTCGACCTCGGCCGACGCAGCGCGTTCGGCCACGTGGCGCAGCACGTCGTCCACCGTGATCCGTCCGTCCGTTCCAGTCCCGCGGATGACCTCGGCCGAAAGATCGTGCTGTACGAGCAGACGGCGCACGGCCGGGCTCGCCGCTAGGGTCCCGGGCGTCGGTACGATCGCAACGGGCGCGGGCGGCGCAGTCGGCCGCTGCTCCGCCGCCGCGGTCGTCGGGACCGGTTCGCCACCGGCGTCCTCTGCGGTCTCGATGCGTCCGAGAATGTCACCGACCGTGATCTCCGCGTGTTCCTGTTTCAGGATTTCGCGCAGTACGCCAGCGGCCGGAGCATGTATTTCCATCGTGACCTTTTCCGTCTCCACTTCGATCAGCGGTTCGCCGGCTGCCACCGACTGGCCGGGCGTCTTCAGCCATCGCACGAGCTGCGACCGCGTGCCCTCGAAGGATTCGCTCGGCACCTGAATGTCGAGAAGCCGAGGCATGGATCAGGTCGCGACGAGCGCTTGCAGGGTCGCCGCGATGCGCTCGGCGCTCGGCAGGACCGCCTCGAGTAGCGCCAGGCTGTGCGGGCTCGGGATGTTCGGCATCGCGAGCCGCTCGATCGGGGCATCGAGATCGAAGAATGCGTCTTTGGCGAGGGTGGCGGCAATCTCCGCACCAAAACCTGCGGTCAGGCCGTCCTCGTGCACGATCAGGCAGCGGCGCGAGCGCCCCACCGAGGCGAGCACCGCCGCCTTGTCCCACGGCATCAGCGTCCTGAGGTCGACGAGGTCGGCCGCAATCCCGGTCGCGTCCAATGCCTGCTCGCAGCGCTCGACCATCGCGCCCCAGGTCACGACCGTGGCGGCGGCCCCGGCGCGGACCATCCGCGCCTGGCCGAAAGGCACGACGTACTCATCGCCCGGATACGGCCGGCGCGCCCACGCCGCATCCAGCATTGCGCGGTGCTCGAAAAAGATTGTCGGATCATTGCCCCGCAGCGCGGCGCGCAGCAATCCTACCGCGTCCTCGGCGTTCGAGGGCATGGCGACCTGCCAGCCGGCCGCGTGGATGAACTGCACTTCGTTGGTCTGGCTGTGCCAAGGGTCGCCGCACTTGAAAAAGCCGCCCGGCATCCGCACGACCATCGGCGCCGCATAGCGGTTCGCAGTGCGCCAACGGATCGTGCCGCAATCATTGAGCTGCTCGGTCGCAGGCTCCGCATACTTGCGAAACTGAATCTCCGGGACCGGCATCAGCCCCGCCAGCGCCATGCCGACCGCGCGGCCGATGATGCCTTCCTCTGAGAGGCTCGTATCGAATACGCGCTCGGCGCCGAACTTGTCCTGAAGGCCAAGCGTTGCCGAATGCACACCGCCCTTGCGGCCGACGTCCTCGCCAAAGACAAGCAGCCGCGGATTGATCGCGAGCTCCTGCTCAAGCGTGCGCCGGATCGCCGTGACCATGTTGATGCGCGGCCCCTGCGGCCGCGCGGTGGCATTGCCACGCGGCAGGTGAACACCGTCGGGCAACACGCCGCCCTGCAGCTGGACGTCGGGACGACCGCGCGCGTCGACCTCGCCGAACACGAAGCGCCTCGCGCCGGCGGGATCCGGGCTCGGGCGGCGCCTGATGCGCACCAGCACGGTCTCGACGTCCGCGCGCGCGCGCGCCTCTAGACCCAGCCACTCTTGTTCGCTCAATTGGCGCGGCACGAGGTGCGCGCGCAGACGCCCGAGCGGATCGCGGGCGCGCTCGGCGGCGAGTTCCTCGGGCGACTTGTAGGCCTGCGAGTCCTGACCGGAGTGCCCGGACAGGCGTGGAACCCGAAGGCGCAGCAGTACCGGCCCTTCGCCCGCTCGCACGCGTGCGACGGCCTCGGCGATCAGGGTCGGCGCCGACGCCGGGTCCGCGCCGTCGCCGTCGAGCACGCTGAGGTTGCGAAATGATGCGAGGTTTGCCGCGACGTTGCCGCCAGGCGTCTGCAGATCGGACGTGACCGAGATGCCATAGCCATTGTCTTCGATGTAGAACAGTACCGGTAGCCGTCGCGTCGTTGCGATGTTGAGCGCGGCCCAGAACCCGTTGGTGGCGGTCGAGGCGTCGCCGCCGTGCGCGACCGCGATCGAGCCGCGAAAGCGTTCGTCGTGGAGCACGTCCGTGTGATAGCGAATTGCCTGAGCCCAGCCGACGGCGGGCGTGTACTGCGTACCGACCCCGCCGCACGCCGGCAGCACGCACGGACCTTCGGCGCGCGGCATGTTGAACACGACCCCGATGTCGCGGCCGTCGCTCATACTGCCGACGCGCATCATTGTCGAGGCGAGGGCTTCCTCGACCTCTAGGCCGAGAGCGAGAACGAGAGGCCGAGAGCGGTAGTACGCCGCAACGCCGTCGCGCGCTCCGACGAGATGCTGTGCCAGTACGACCTGCGTGACGTCGTGGCCGCGGGCACTGAACTGATACAACACCTCGCGCGCGGGGACCAGCTGCGATTCCTCGAGCTCATCGAGCGCACGCGACTGGAACACAATCGGCAAGACGCGGCGCCAGTCGAGTGACTGCGTGCTGGCGACGGCCTCGGCGGGTACGAGCACGGCGAACCCTCCAGCAACCGGCGCGGCCTGCGGCCGCCCAAGATGTTGATCGTAGGCCGATCGCATTGGCGTTTTTAACTAAAAGTGTGCCTTATTCGTTACTATAGTAGTGATAAACTCCAATATCTGATCGGCATGGGAGAGTCTTTGCCATGAAGCTCGATCGCCGCGATACGGAGCTTCTCGCTGCGCTGCAACAGGACGGCCGGCGCTCAGTGGTGGAGCTCGCCGATCTGATCGGTCTGTCACCCACCCCGTGCGCCCGCCGCGTGAAGCAGCTCGAGGAGGCCGGCGTGATCCGGGGCTACACGGCGGTGGTCGATCCGCAGTCGCTCGGACTCACGGTGCAAGCGTTCATCCAGGTCAAACTCGAGCGCCACACCGATGACAACGTCGAGCAGTTCAAGCGTGCGCTCGCCCATCTCGATGAAGTCATCGGCTGCTTCGCGATGACCGGCGCTCACGATTTCATGCTGCACGTCGTTGTGCCCGACCTCGAGTCGCTGCAGACCGTCGTGCTGCGCAAGCTGCTCAAGATCCCGAGCGTACGCGACGTGCAGTCGAGCATCGTGCTCGAGACCGTCAAGCGCTCACCGCGCCTGCCGCTGGCGCACCTGGAGGACTCCGGGCGATGAGCCCGGACGGACCGCCGCGCCCCTCGCCACTGATGTGATCCGGCGCGCGCTCCGGCCCGCTCGACGTCGAACTGAGTGCTAGGGCGCAGTGCGCGACACATCCACACTCCCGATCCGCCGCATTCTCTTGGCTATGACGCAGGAGTCGAGACCGCGCGCCGAGCGAGTGCCTGGGCAATAATGGCGACCCACGGTCTGGTGCATCGCGCCAAAGCCGCGCCCAAGCTTAGACTACCGCCCCTACTGACCTCCGAGCGGCCGGCCGATGAACGACGAACAGCGCGCCTCGCAATTGGCGTCCCTCCGGATCGATCGCCCAACCGAGCCCGCCTCGGTCACGAGCGAGCCGTCGCGCCGCTGGCCGATGGTGTTGGCGGGCGCCGGGGCCGGCGCCGTCATCGTGGCCGCCATCGCCTGGTTCGCCTGGGGCCGCGCCCGGCACGAGCCCGCCTCGCCACCCGCCGCGGCGACGGACGCGGCGGTCGCCGCACTCGCGGCAAAGCCGAGCGATCCGGGAAACCTCGTCGCGTCCGGCTATGTCGTTGCCCGCCGGCGCGCGACTGTCGCCGCCGAGATTACCGGCCGCGTCGCCGAGGTGCTGGTAGAGGAAGGAATGCTGGTGAAGAAGGGCCAGCTGCTCGCGCGCCTCGATGACACGCTGGCCGCGACCGACTACGCGACCGCCACTTCGCGGGTCGATTCGGCAGGCGCTTCGGTTGCCGCGACCCGTGCCCAGCTGGCCGACGCGGAACGCATCCAGCACCGCGCCCAGGAGCTCGCGCGCGCACACCTGGTGAGCGAGGCGGACGTCACCAAGGCCGATACGCAGGCCCTCGACCTCAAGGCCCAACTGGCGCGGGCCGAGGCGGAACTCATCACCGCGCGCTCCGATGCCAAGCACTCACTGGAGATGCTCGGCAAGCACCGTATCGTGGCACCGTTCGACGGCGTCGTCGTCGACAAGAATGCCCAACCCGGCGAGATCATCTCGCCAATGTCGGCCGGTGGCGGCTTCACGCGTACCGGTATCTGCACGCTGGTCGACATGGACAGCCTCGAGATCGAGGTCGACGTCAACGAGGCCTACATCTCGCGGGTCAAACCCGAGCAGGCCGTCACGGCGACGCTCGATGCCTACCCGGACTGGTCGATCCCGGCGCGTGTGATCGCGATTGTGCCCACCGCCAATCGCGAAAAGGCGACCGTCCGGGTCAGGATCGCGCTGCTGTCCAAGGACCCGCGGATCCTTCCGGACATGGCGATCAAGGTCTCTCTCGCCGCTGCAACGACCTGATTCATTCCGTCACTCAGGATCACGATATGGCCGCTGCCTTCTCATTTCAGTTACGCCACGTGTCGAAGCGCTTCGTCAAGGGCAAGGAGACGATCTCCGTATTCGACAATCTCGACCTCGACATCCCGGCACAGGATTACGTCGCGGTCATGGGCCCTTCCGGCTCCGGCAAGACCACGCTGCTCAACGTGCTCGGCGGCATCGACCACGTGACCTCCGGGGAGGTCCACTTCAACGGACAACGCGTGGATACGCTTAACGAAAGCCGGCTGTCGCAGTGGCGAGCAGCCAACGTCGGTTTCATCTTCCAGTTCTACAACCTGATGCCGGTACTGACCGCGGCGCAGAACGTCGAGTTACCGCTGTTGCTGACCAAGCTTGGCCGCAAGGAGCGACGCCGTAACGTCGCCGTTGCGCTCGATCTCGTCGATCTCGGCGACCGCAGCAAACACTATCCGCGGGAGATGTCGGGCGGCCAGCAGCAGCGCGTCGCGATCGCCCGGGCGATCGTCTCCGATCCCAAGGTCCTGCTGTGCGACGAGCCTACTGGCGACCTCGATCGCACCACCGCGGACGAAGTGCTGGCGATTCTTGCGCTGCTCAACAGGGAGCATGCCAAGACCGTCGTCATCGTGACCCACGATCCGGAGGCCGCAAGCCACGCGAAGCGAATCTTGCACCTCAACAAGGGCGTGTTCGTCGAGCGGACCTCGCTGTCATGAACCACGCGCTCCTCGTCGCAAAGAACCTCGGGCGCCGCAAGTTGCGGACCTCCCTGATGCTGGTCGCCATTTTGATAGCGTTTTTCCTGTTCGGGTGCCTCGAGTGCTTTAACCACGCCTTCTACGCGTCGGAGAACTCCGCGGCCGCCGACCGCCTGGTCTCGGTCAATAAGATCAACTTCACGATGCCGCTGCCAGTCAGTTACGTCGAGCGCATTCGGCAGATGCCGGGCGTGACGCATGCCACCTCGCAATCGTGGTTCGGCGGCTATTACCAGGACCCGCGCGAGCCCCTGTTCATGTTCGCAACCGATCCGCAGGGCTACCTCGACGTCTACCCCTCGATCCAGATGGCGCCAGCGCAGAAACAGGTGTGGCTCAGTGACCGGACCGCCCTCGCGACGGGCCGCGTCACCGCCGAGAAGTACCACTGGAAGGTTGGCGATCACATCCCGATCTCGTCGAACATCTATAGCCGATCGAACGGCTCGCACAGCTGGGACTTCACGGTCGCCGCCATTTACTCGGCCCCCGATGATCCGGCCCGGGAAAGCCTGGTGCTGATGCACCAGGACTATTTCGATGAGACCGTGACGTTCGGACGGGACCAGGTCAACATGGTCATGTTCACGACGTCCTCGAGCAAGCTCAACGACTCGATCGCCAAGGCGATCGATGCGGCTTTCGCCAATTCCCCGGCGGAGACGACCACCGACACGGCGGCGGCTTTCAATCGCGCGTTTACGGCGCAGCTCGGCAACATCGCGCTGATCATTTCGCTCGTGGTTGCGACTGCGTTCGCGGCGATCCTGCTGATCGTCGGCAACACCATGGTGATGGCGGTCCGCGAGCGGACCCGGGAGATCGGTGTGCTCAAAACCCTCGGGTTCACGGGACGGACAATCTGCTACCAGATCCTGGCGGAGTCGCTATTGCTCGCCGTGACAGGCGCGCTGCTCGGCCTCGGAGCCGCAACGCTGGTCCTCGCAACGACCAGCAAGATGCTCCAAGGCTTCGTCAGCGGCATGCAGATGGTTCCGTCGGTATTCGCAGCTGGCCTCGGGTGGGCGCTCGTTCTTGGGCTGGTGACCGGAGCCGTGCCGGCATGGTCGGGCCTGCGCCTGCGGATCGCAACCGCGCTCGGCCGGAGGTAGCCGTGGGCACCACAATTCGTCAGGCGGTCGCGATCGCGGCGATGAACGTCCGCAGCATCCCGCAGCGGTTCTGGATGTCGGTGTCGACGGTCGTCGCGATTGCGCTCGTCGTGGCTGTCCTGCTCGCTTTCCTCGCCATGGGCAACGGCTTCCGCCAGGCGCAGAGCAGCGCCGGCGCCGCTGACATCGCAATCCTGCTGCGCGACGGCGCACAAACGGAGATTAACAGCGGTGTGTCGCGTGAGCAGGCGCTGCTCGTCGAGGAAGCCCCCGGCATCGCCCGGCAGGACGGCAAGCCGTTGGTCTCGGCGGAGCTCTACGTCGTCGTCGATGGCACGAACCGCGCGAATGGCCTGAAGAGCAACCTGCCGCTGCGCGGCATGTCGCTGGCCGGCGTCGCCCTGCGGCACAACATCCATCTGACGCAGGGCCGCATGTTCCGCTCCGGGACCAACGAAATCGTCGCTGGCCGCGGCATCGTGCGAGAGTTCTCGGGATTTGATCTCGGCAGTACGCTGCGCCTCGGCCAAAGCACCTGGACAGTGGTCGGCGTATTCGAGGACGGCGGCACGGTCCGCGAATCAGAGCTCTGGGCCGACGTCGGAGTCGTGCAGAGCGCAACGGATCGCCTGAATTTCTTTCAGACCATTCGCGCACGGCTCACATCGCCGGATCAAATGCCGGCCCTGAAGGCGTACGTGGCCAACGACCCGCGGCTGAAGCTCCTGGTGCAGTCCGAGGCCGACTACTTCGCCGAGCAGGCAAAGCAGTCGAGCGACCTGATCCAGAAACTCGGCTGGCCGCTCGCCATCATCATGGCCATCGGGGCACTTGCCGGGGCGCTCAACACGATGTACAGCTCAGTTGCCGCGCGCGGAACCGAGATCGCTACGCTGCGAGCCATCGGATTTGGCGGCGTCCCGACGTTTGCAGGCACCCTCGCCGAGGCGCTCGTGCTGGCGGTCGTCGGCGGCTTGGTCGGTATCGCCACGGCCGCGCTGATCTTTCATGGCTACACGGCCTCCACACTGGGTGCGAACTTTACGCAGGTCGTGTTCACGTTCAAGGTCACTCCCGCCCTGTGCGCGAGCGCCCTGGTGCTGGCGCTGGTCGTCGGCGTCATCGGCGGCATCTTCCCGGCTATCCGGGCCGCCCGCCTGCCGATCGTCGGCATGCTCGGAGAGCAGTGACGGCGACGGGCGGGCGCGCAGACCACGCTCGGGTCAGATGCGGATTCGCGCGTTGACGGGATCGTAGAGCGGTATGAGCGAGGCACGGGCCGGATAGCGCACACCCCCGGCGTCGATCATGTAACGCCCGCGTGTGACGAACGCATCGCTTACGCCCTCTGGCTCGGCCACGTACCCGAGCGCGACCGCGCCCCCGACCGTGTGGCCGTACATGGCGGAAGTCGTGATGCCTGCGCGCTCCCCGTCGCGGTAGATCGGTTCATTGTGGTAGAGCAGCGGCTCGGGATCCTCGAGCAGGAACTGCACCAGGCGGCGACGCGGCAGGCCCGCCTCCCGCTGCCTGAGCAGCGCCTCCCGGCCGATAAAGCCGCCGGGCTTGTCCCACGCACAGGTGAACCCGAGCCCGGCCTCGAGCGGCGTATCGTCGGGCCCCATGTCGTGTGACCAGTCACGGTAAGCCTTCTCGATGCGCAGGGAGTTCAGCGCGTGGTAGCCGCAGTGCCGGAGCCCGTGCGCACGTCCCGCCTCGATCAGCGCGTCATACACCGGCAGCGCAAAGGGCGTTGGGACGTACAGCTCCCAGCCGAGCTCTCCCATGTAGCTCAGCCGCACCGCCAGCAGAGTCTGGTAGCCGATCCGCACTTCACGGGCGGTCGCGAAGGGGAAGCCCTGGTTCGAGAAGTCGTCGGCTGACAGCGTGGTCAGCAGCGCGCGCGACGCAGGGCCCTGCACGTTCAGCATCGCGTAGGCGTCCGAGACGTCGGTCAGCAGACAGAACGCCGCCTCCGGCGTGTGCTTGGCGATCCAGGCTGCGACGTGCGTCTGGGTGAACGCCGCCGTCACGACCAGAAACCGGTCCGGCGCGAGCCGCGTGATGGTCAGATCCGCCTCGATGCCGCCGCGATCGTTGAGGAACTGGGTGTAGACGCAGCGACCGATGGCGACTGCGATGTCGGCGGTCGCGATGCGGTTCAGCACGACGACCGCATCGCGGCCCTGAACTAGGAGCTTTGCGAACGAGGACTGTTCAAACAGCCCCACGCGCTCGCGCACCGCCGCATGTTCCTCCGCGTTGTTCCGGAACCAGTTCTGGCGACCCCAGCCGTACTGGTACTCGGGCTTCTGGCCAGCGATCGCGTACCAGTTCGGGCGCTCCCACCCCGCGGACTCCCCGAAGCAGGCCCCGGCCGCAGCCAGCCGGTCGTGGAGCACGCTCTTCTTGACGTTGCGCGCTGTTTCCCACTGGCGATACGGCCAGTGATCCTGGTAGCCAATGCCGAGCGATTCGACGATCCGGTCGTGGAGGTAGCGGTCGTTGTTCTGCCAAGGATTGGTGCGGCGGATATTGACCGACCACACATCCATCGGTGCGTGACCGTTCGCGATCCAGTGCGCCATCACGTAGCCGGCGCCGCCACCCGACAGGATCCCGAGTGAATTGAAGCCGGCGGCGACGAAGAAGTTCGCGAGATCCGGGGCCTCACCCATCAGGTAGTTGTGGTCGGGCGTGAACGACTCCGGTCCGCAGAACAGCAGCTTGATTCCGGTCGAGAGCAGGCTCGGGACGCGTTTCATCGCCCGCTCGATGTGCGGATACATCCGTTCCCAGTCGGGCGGGATCTCGCCAAAGGCGAAGCCGGCGGGAATCCGCGGCAGTCCCCAGGGCTTTGCCGCAGCCTCGAACAGACCGACCATGATCTTGCCGGCCTCCTCGCGGATGTACGCCGAATTGCCGGGATCCCGCAGGATGGGCAGCAATGGGTGCACTCCGGCGACGGGCTCGGAGATCAGGTAATAGTGCTCGGCCGCCTGCAGCGGCACGTTGACCCCGGCGAGCCGGCCGACCTCGCGTGCCCACAGGCCGGCGCAGTTGACGACGACTTCGGCCGCGATAGCGCCGCGGTCGGTTGCCACGCCGGTGACCCGGCCACCCGCGGTGTGAATGGCCGTGACCGGGGTCCGTTCGAATACCCGCACGCCGCCCTGCCGCGCTCCCCTGGCGAGCGCCTGCGTGACGTCCGTCGGATTGACGCGTGCATCATCCGGGAAGTGGAAGGCCGCGGTCAGATCCGATACGTCGGCGAGCGGCCACAGGGCCTTGACCTCGGCGGGGCTGATCTCGTGCCCCTCGACACCGAAGCACCCCGCCATTGCGACCCCGCGGCGCATCTCGAGCGCCTTGTCGGCAGTGATGGCGAGCTGGATGGACCCGCAATTGATGATCCCGGTCGCCTGGCCGGTCTCGGCCTCGAGACCCCGGTACAGGTCCAGTGTGTACTTCGCAAGCCACGTCTGCGCCTCTGTGTCCCGCAGCGTCGTCAGCAGCCCGGCCGCGTGCCAGGTGGTGCCGGAGGTCAGTTGATGGCGTTCGAGCAGTACGACGTCGCGCCAACCGAGCTTCGTCAGGTGATAGGCGATCGAGCAGCCGATGATTCCGCCGCCGATGATGACGACCCGCGCCGTTGTCGGGAATGCTTCCGTGCTCACGCTAGCCTCGCATCGGCCTTTTCCAGCCCTTCAGGAGATCGCGCGCCGCAGTGTGGTCCGGGATGAAGGGCACGCCCGTGCCTGGATGAGTTCACGACGCGACCTTGCTCCCGGAGCCGTGCCTAGCCTATCCGGTTGGGGCATGCCGGAGTACCGGCGGCTGCGGGCTCCCGACCGCAGCGCGGGAGCGCCAGTCCCATCGCCGGGGTGCGCCTGCGCTAGGATGATCCGCTCGAGCGTGACGACCCGCATGGGCCGGCCGTCATGAAGGGAGTCGATACTTGAAAGTGCTGCTGTTCGGAGCCTCGGGGATGGTCGGTCAGGGCGTGCTACGCGAGTGCCTCGCCGCTGCGGACGTGACGGCGGTCGTATCGGTGGTCCGATCGCCGACCGGCGCCCGGCATCCGAAGCTCCGGGAGCTCGCGGTGCCCGATCTGGCGCGACTCGACACCGTCGCGGGGGAACTGCAGGGATGCACGGCCTGTTTCTACTGCATTGGCGTATCGTCGTTCGGGATGGCGCCCGGTGAGTACGAGCGGGTCACCTACGACCTCACGCTCGCGGTCGCGCGCATTGTCGTGCAGCTCAACCCCGGTCTTACCCTCATCTATGTGTCGGGAGCCGGCACCGACAGTACCGAGCACGGCCGGTCGCGATGGGCGCGGGTCAAGGGACGCACCGAGAATGCGTTGCTCGCGCTGCCATGCAGGGCATACATGTTCCGGCCCGCAGGCATCCGCCCAGTGGATGGCGTGGTGTCCAAGACGGCGCTGTATCGGGCGTTCTACTGGATCATGACGCCCCTGCTGCCGCTGCTCGGCCCGATCCTGCCGGGCTACCTGACCACGACACGCCAGATGGGACATGCAATGCTCGAGGTCGCGCGTCATGGCGCACGCAAGCCCGTGCTCGACACCGCGGAAATCAATGCGCTCTAGCAGCCGTCCGGGCCGATCTGACGGGTGCGGTTCGCCGCTATCGTTCTGCAGCGGGAGGGAACGGGGTTATTCTCTGGCCGAACTGCCCGATGGCGCCGCGCCCGTGAATGCGAGCCGGTCCACTGCGTGCGCGCGCACTCGGAGTAGCGCGCGCGACAACTCTCGGGCACATTACGCCTACTCGCCGGTGCGCTCCCAGCCCGCTTTATTTCACTGATTGGGTTAGTCCACGGGGGCGCACTGGCGGGCCTTCCGCGCCGGACCGTCGCATCGACGCTATCGGTCGCGCAGCCTCGTTGACCCGGATCTCGGCGCGGCGTCCGGACCCGGTCGCTTCCGATCCTCTATCATGCAGCGGAGCGGGATCATCGCGGTCTCGCGCCACTACCCCTCGAGTCTTGGCAGCCGCACGCCCTATCGCAGCAAGCAGAACTTCGGCAGCAGCACGTTGTCGATGAGGTGGATGATGCCGGTGATGGGATTTAACGGTGTGACGATCACGCGTCCGTTGCCTGTGCGCAGCATCGCCGTGTCACCGCTCGATGTGATACTGCCGGACAGCTCGCCTCGCTGGCGTGTCATGCAATCTGCTCAATGGGCTCTGGTGCGGCCACGGAATCAGGGACCCGGCACATCTGGGAATGTTGCGCCTGCAACGTCGCGACGGATCGACCTCGTTCGCCACAGATGAATGCGCGCCTGCTGGCCGAGCACGTGCAATGAACCCGCGAGACGTCCTTGCATCAGTACCCGACATTGCATAACTTGACGTACCTCATTGGATTGCCGGGCTATTCTTAGAGCATCTCGCGTGTCGCTCCAGTCAATTACCGGGTGTTGTTCATGAAAATCACTTCCCGCCGTGTGACCTTGGTCGCTGCAGCAGCTATTGCTGCCGTCATCACCGCTTGCGGGCACGGAAGCGGAGTGCCCGGGGCAGGCAATGGCCCGCCATGGACGTGGGTCAACGGCGCCAATACCGGTGGCGCAAGCGGGGTCTACGGCACCATCGGGGCCAGCGCCGCCGGAAACGTTCCCGGGGCTCGCGAAGCCCCTGCGACTTGGACCGACACCGCGGGCAACCTGTGGCTGTTTGGAGGGCTGGGCTATGACTCGGCCGGCAACGGCGGCTATCTGAACGATTTGTGGAAATACACCAGCGGCACGGGGTGGACCTGGGTCAGCGGCTCTCAGACGAAGGACGCCATCGGCGTCTATGGGACGCAAGGCAAACCTTTGGCCACCACGATGCCAGGCGGTCGCGAATCGGCTGTTTCGTGGATCGATGCCAATGGCGAGTTGTGGCTGTTCGGAGGAGTCGGCTTCGACTCAGTGGGGACCAGCGTCGGCTCTCTCAACGATCTTTGGAAGTTCAGCCCCGACACCGGTCAGTGGACCTGGGTTGGCGGATCCACGGCCGTCGCAACGGCGACGATTGCCATCGGTGTGTACGGCACGAAAGGAATGGCCGCGGCCACCAATACCCCGGGGGCTCGCGAATCGGCGACCAGCTGGCTCGATGCGTCGGGCAACCTGTGGTTGTTCGGCGGACTGGCCTATGACTCTGCGGGGAATCAGGGCGCGATCAACGATCTGTGGGAATACAGCAGCTCGACCGGCGAATGGACCTGGATCAGCGGTAGCAATACCTCCGGCGCCGTCGGCGTATACGGCAACCAGGACACAGCCGCTGCCGGCAATGCTCCAGGGGCGCGCACTGCGGCGATTTCCTGGACCGACAAGGCGGGCAATCTGTGGTTGTTCGGAGGCTACGGCCTGGACTCGACCGGGTCCGCGCCGGGCTATCTCAACGATTTATGGAGGTTCACGCCTGGCGCAGGTTGGGCCTGGATCGGCGGTTCGCCGACCTCGAATGCCCTCGGCCTGTACGGCACGCAAGGCACGGCCGCGAACGGCAACGCGCCAGGGGCTCGCGCAGCACCCGTTTCATCGATCGACAGCTCGGGAAACCTATGGCTGTTCGGAGGAGAGGGCCTGGACGCGACGGGAACTCTTGGCGTCGGCTATCTCAACGATCTGTGGGAGTTCACCCCCAGTTCGGGTCTGTGGAACTGGGTCAGTGGCTCTGCCACGGTGAACGCCGCCGGCGCATACGGCACGGAAGGCACGGGCTCAGTGAGCAATGTACCGGGAGGCCGCTACAGCGCTGCCGCCTGGACTGACAGCTCGGGCAACCTGTGGCTGTTCGGAGGAAACGGCCTCGACGTGAACGATAACGTCGGCGACCTCAACGACCTGTGGAAAATCACACCGTAAGCGGTGCCGCCCGATCGGGGAACCCAGATCAGCCACGCACCGTCGTCTCGAGCGCAAACGCTGGGACATGCCGCGGAAAGAGTGCCCCGAGTCCGTCGAGGGCGAGGCTCGTGAGCTCGGTGCGCTTGAGCCTGTCGCGCCCGGTCACGAGCTCGAGCCAGAGGCCCTGACACATCGAGGCGATCAGCTTCGCGGCCTCGCGAGCCCGACGTTCGCGATAGCCACCCGCCTCGATCAGCGCGGCGCAGAGTGACTCGAGTGTCTCGTCGTGCAGCCGGTCGTAGCGTGCGCATACCTCCTGATAGTGTGGCTGCGCTTTGACCTCGCCCCAGAACGCAAACCACACGGCGATCTTCCTGCGCTGACACAGAGCGGGCTGAAAGTAACACCGCACGAACGCGCCGAGTCGCCGCGCCGGATCCGGATCGCAATCCGCTAGCGCCTGTCGCCAGGCGTGCTCGAACTCCTCCGACAATTGCCTGAGCACGGCGGTCAGCAGGCGGCTCTTGTTGTCGAAATACTGGCTGATCGACCCGACGGCCATGCCCGCCTCGGCCGCGACCGCCTGTACCGTCGTATCGCTGAGCCCGAGCGTGCTGATGCACTCGAGTGCCGCGTTGATCAGCTGGCGCTCGCGCTGCTCGCGGGGTTTGGCCCGCACGACAGGCTTCCATTTGGACATCGGCGAATATTGTCAGATATAGCTTAATTAAATTTCAGATATAACTATAACAGAATCATTCTGCTGCCTACAATTGATGAATGAACATTCATTCATAAATCACTTGACGGTACCCGCGTGGCAGGGCCATGCTCTGCCCACCTGCGGGGTCTCCCGCGAGGAGACGGGTGATGCACACACGCGATGCCGCAACGACGGGCCGGCCCTCGAATAGCCGTGCGGCTCGCATCGCCGCCCGGCGCACGCCGGGGCGCTCGCTGGCGGTTCGGCCAGGACTCCCGGGCGGGGCCTACAAGCCACTGAGCGACCGCGATCTCGAACGGATCCATGACACGGTCCTCGCGATCCTCGCCAATATCGGGCTGAGCGCCGTCACCGATGAGATTCGCGAGGTCGCGACCGCCAAGGGCGCACGACTGAACGAGCATGGCCGCTTGTGCTTTCCACGCGCACTCGTCGAGGACGTGCTCGCGACTGCGGCTCACGAAGTCATCTACCACGGCCGCGACCCCGAGCGGACCGTGCGCTCTGGCGGCAACCGCGTGTACTTCGCAACCTCCGGCGAGGCGGTGCGCTTCGTCGATCCGGAGACCGGGGTGTATCGCCCCTCGACACTGCTCGACCTCTATGACTTCTTCCGCATGGCGGACTATCTCGACCACATCGACTTCTGCGGCCAGCAGGTCGTGGCGACCGATATCTGCGAAGACGCGCGACTGCACGCGCTCAACATCGCCTATGCGGGCGCCGCCGCGACCACCAAGCCGTTCAGCATCTCGCTGGCGGATGCCGCGACGGTGCGGGAGGTCGAGGCGCTGTGGGACACGATCCTCGGCGGGGACGGCGCATTCCGGCGCCAGCCATTCGCCGCGATCGGCGTGTGCCCGATCGTCTCGCCGCTGCGCTTCGGGCCGGATACTTCGGCCGTGCTGTGCGAAGCGGCGCGCCGCGGGCTGCCCGTCAGTGCCTGCACCGCTCCGCAGGCGGGCGCGACGGCCCCGGCTGCACTTGCGGGCGCGCTCGCCCAGAGCACTGCCGAGGCGCTCGCGATCGTCACGCTCGTCAACCTGATCAATCCGGGCGGCCCGGTGGATTTCGGGCCCTGGACCTTCGTATCCGACCTGCGCACGGGCGCCTTCACCGGTGGTGGCGGTGAAGAGGCGGTGCTGCAGGCGGCCGCGGGGCAGATTGCCCGCTACTACCGGCTTCCCGGACTCGTCGCCGCTGGCATGACGGACGCCAAGCGGCCGGATTACCAGGCCGGGTACGAGAAAGGCATGTCGATCGCGCTCAGTGCGCTTGCGGGCAGCAACATGATCTGCGAGTGCGCCGGGATGATGGGGAGCCTGTTCGGCTGCTCGCTCGAGTCGATGGTGATGGACAACGACCTGCTCGGCGCCGTTCAGCGCTCGCTGCGCGGAATAGAGGTGACCGACGAAACGCTTTCCTACGAGATCATCGAGAGCACCGTGCTCGGGCCGTGCCACTACCTCGGCGCCGAGCAGACGCTGTCGCTGATGCAGACCGAGTACCTGTATCCAAGGGTCGGCGACCGCTCCTCCCTCTCGGAATGGCAGTACCGGGGATCACCCGAACTGATGACGGCGGCACGCGCGCGCGTGCGCGAGATCATGGCCTCGCATTACCCGTCGATCATCGATCCCGCGCGCGATGCGGCGATCCGCAGCGCGTGCGACATTCGGATACCATCGGAGCTCATGCGCCCGGGCAATGGCCGCTGGCCCGCCGGCTGACGGGCGCGAGGTGCCGGACAGCGGAACCGGGGCCACTGCCTCCGGGTACTCGAGACCCCACACCGGAACACTGCACCCGGCCACTGGCGGCGAGCCGCATCGCCGTACGAGCCGTGTGTCGAGTGCGCCGCCCAGGACCGCCACGCCGGCGGACGACTGCCAGCCCTCCGACCCGGCCTTATAGCGCGGACAGAAACTCGAGCGAGCGGCCGTGGGCGAGCACTGCGGCTTTTTGGTTGTACATCGGTCGGCCCCAGCAGTTGAAGCCGTGGTCGACATCCGGATACACATGCACGGCTGCCGACCGGTGCGACGCAAAGGCCTTGCGCACGGCCTCGACGGCGGTGAGCGGGATGTACTGGTCCTTCGCCGCGAAGTGGAACAGGATCGGCACCCGCACCTTGCCGGCCACGCCGAGCTGGTCCCCGATTCCGCCCCCGTAGTAGCAGACCGCGCCGTCGACGACGCCGCTGACGGCCGTCAGGTACGAGAGCAGCCCACCCATGCAGTAGCCGAGCGAAGCGATCTTGCCCTTGCACTCGGGCAGCGCTCGCAGCGCGCTCGCGGCGGCACCGAGGTCCTGGACAGCCTTGGTGAAATCGGTCTTCTGCATGATGTCGAAGCCCTTGGCAAAGTCGGCCTCGCCATAGCCAAGATCGACGCGCGGCGCCGTGCGCCAGAAAAGGTCCGGCGCGAGGACGGTGAATCCATCAAGCGCATACTGCTGGGCGACCCCGCGGATGTGCTCGTTGACTCCGAAGATTTCCTGGATCAACACGATCCCTGGTCCCGTTCCGGTGGGTGGTGAGGCCACGAACGCCCCGAAGTCTCTGTTGTCGGCAGAGCGAACCTCGATCCAGCGCGATTTCATAGAGTCCTCGTCTAGCGACTGTTGCCAACGGAGAGCTGCCGAACGCCGGCCCGGACAGGCCGCGCCGACTGTCACAAAATGCTACCACGCAGCGGGCGCCGCGCCTCGCTCAGCCGATCGATTGCGCCTGCCGCCAGGCGCAGTCGGCCACCGTCCTGACGTGACGAGCATAGTCACGGGCCTTGTCGCTCACGGCCGTCCCGCGCGCGACGCGGCCACAGATCCCGTGAAAGATCCCGGCCAGCCGGAACATCGAGAAGGCAAGGTAGAACTCGAGGTCATCGATCCGCGCTCGTCCCGAGCGCTCGCAGTAGTGGGCCACGTACTCCTGCTCCGTCGGCAGGCCGAGGGCCGCCAGGTCCCGGCCGAGCAGCCCCGGAATCGACAGCGTCGGCAGACGGTACAGCATCAGGTGATAGGCAAAATCCGCAAGCGGATCGCCGAGGGTCGCGAGTTCCCAGTCGAGGACCGCAAGCACGCGCGGCTCCCGCGGATGAAAGATCACGTTGTCCACGCGATAGTCGCCGTGCACGATTGCCGCAGGCTGCTCGACTGCGGGCAGATGTTGCGGAAGCCACTCGATCAGCCGATCCATGGAATCGAACCTGCCTGCCGCCGTGTCTTCGGTGTACTGCTTCGACCAGCGCGCGATCTGGCGGGCCATGTAGCCGGCGGGTTTGCCGAAATCACCGAGGCCGACCGACACCGGGTCGATGCGGTGCAGGGTGGCCAGCGTAGCGGCAAGGGCAAACGCATGCGCCCGGCGCCCGGCGGGTTCGACCTCGAGCAGGGCCGGATCCCACAGGATCCGCCCTTCGACGTACTCCATGACGTAAAACCACGTCCCGATGACGCTGTTGTCGGTACACAGGGCGTAGGCGCGCGGGACCGGCACGTCGCTGCCCTCCCCGAGCGCCCGGATGACCCGGTACTCGCGATCGACCGCGTGGGCCGAGGCGAGCAGCAGTCCCGGCGGCTTGCGGCGCAGCACGTACCGCCGCTCGGGCGTGCCGATGAGATACGTCGGATTCGACTGGCCGCCCTTGAATTGGCTGACCTTGAGTGGACCGGCGAACCCCGGCACGTGTTCCGCCAGGTACGCGGTCAGCCGGCGCTCGTCGAGCTCCATGCCGGGCCGCACGTCGGTCGTCGACGCGGCACGTGTAGACGCTGGAGAGCCGTCGTTCATTTGGGCCTCGGATCGCCGACCGCCTGATGCTCGCCGCGAAGCAGGGTCCGTTCGACTGCCTCGCAACCGGTGCCCGGCACGAAGATGCTTTCCACACCAGGCGGCAGCTGCACGAACCCGGCGAGCGAACGCCTCGGGGAACGGCGAAGGCATGGCGCGAGCGCCGAGTGCCCGGCATCCCGGTGGCGTCGCGACTGGCCGAATTCCGCAGGGCCTAACGGCGTGTGCGAGCCCGTGCGCGCATGATCGCCGCGACCGGCGAGCGGGTTCGTGCCGTCACCGCGATGCCAGCTCCTCGACCTCCGGTTCCCGCTGGCGAAAGGCATATTCCAGCAGTTGCTGCTCGATGCCCGCACGCATCCGTCCGAGCCGTTCACCGAGCGTGCGCGCAATCGCCGCCACCGTATCGGTACGCTCGAGTCCGAGTCCCGGATCATTCGCTGCGGCCAGGTCCGCCTTGGCGCGACGGATGCTGCGCGCCGCTTCGGGCGCCTCGATCGCGTCGAGGCCATCTGCGAGCGCGACCAGTTCGGTCAGCGGGGAATCTGCAACCAGCCGGTCGAGCGTTGCATCCTCGATCGCGTTCAGCAAATGGCTGACGCGCAGCAGGTGCCATTCGGCGTCGCTCAGCGAGCGCGCGCCGTGCTGCAGCAGCTTGCGGCGCAGCGCCTTGCTGACGAGGTCGACAATGTCGCTCATCCGGGCCCCCCGAGCGCTGGCTCGCCGTGAATCCTAGCCCCTATCAGACCGCACAGTCCAGAATCGACCCGCGCTCACGCCGGTTCGTTGGCACCCGTGCCACCATCAAACGTGTCGACCCGGACACCGTCCCGGAATCGTGCAGCCACGCTCAGGCGACCGCGCTACAGTAGGCGGACGCTGACACCAGGGCGGTGGGGGCTGGCAACCATGCTTCATGCGACGATTCGGCTGGCGGGATGTTTCGGGGTCCTGGGGTTTGGCGCGTGCGGGACGCGTGCGACGCATCGCCGGCCGGGTCGCGACGGCGTCTCGCCCCTGCTGAAATCTTGGCTGCACAGCGCAGCGAGCCGCCGACCGCGCGAGTGGGGACTCGGAGCGAGCGAGCGCGTCGGAGCACGGTCGCGACCGCCGGCCGGCGGACGCTCGCAGCGTGTGCTCGGGTGCCTGCTGCTCGTCCTCGCGGGCATCGGAGTGGCCGCGGCTGAGACGACCTGGCCGACCCGCGAAGGAGACTTCGTTCTCCGTGACGTGCACTTCCAGTCGGGCGAGACGCTTCGGGAGCTGCGGCTGCATTACACGACGCTCGGGACTCCCGTCCGGGATGCGAAGGGTCACGTTACGAATGCCGTGCTGCTCCTGCACGGAACCGGCGGCGACGGTCGTCAGTTCCTGAGGCCGCAATTCGCCGGCGAGTTGTTCGGGACAGGTCAGCTACTCGACGTTGCCAGGTACTTCGTGATCCTTCCGGACGGCATCGGGCACGGCAAGTCGTCAAAGCCGAGCGACGGCACCCATGCGCGCTTCCCCGCGTACGGCTACGCGGACATGGTCGCGGCGCAGTTCGCGCTCGTGACCCGGGGACTGGGCGTCGATCATCTGCGGCTCATTCTCGGTACGTCGATGGGCTGCATGCACAGCTTCATGTGGGGTGAGAACTACCCCGACTTCATGGACGCCCTGATGCCGCTAGCGTGCCTGCCCGTGCAGATCGCTGGCCGAAACCGGATGTGGCGTCGGATGCTGATCGACGCGATTCGTGAAGATCCGGCGTGGGCGGCTGGAGAGTACAAGGATGAGCCGCTGGCCGCGCTGCGCACGGTCTCAGACTTGCTGACGATTGCCGGCAGCGCGCCCGTCTATCTGCAGACGATGTTGCCGACGCGCGATGCGGCGGACCAGCGAGTCGCGGAGAATGCCAAGGCTTTGTTGACTATGGATGCGAACGACATTCTCTATCAGGTCGGCGCGTCGCGCGACTACGATCCGTCGGGCCGCCTCGAGGAGATTCGCGCGCCAGTGATGTGGATCAACTCGGCCGATGACTTTATCAACCCGCCAGAGCTCGGAATCGCCGAGCTGCAGGTGAAGCACCTGCGGCACGGCCAATTCGTGCTGCTGCCGACGAGCACGCAGACGCGCGGCCACGGGACCCATACGTGGGCTGCCGTATGGAAATCCTATCTGGCGACGCTTCTCGAGGAATCCGCGCCTCGCCCGGGAGCGCGGTAGCGGCACGCCCCAGTCGGCACGGTCAGATTGCTGCAGTGCGGGGCCGTTTCAGAGCCTCGCCTCGCGCAGCTCTGTGGCCGGACGCACTCGCCTCGCTGTCACAACGCCCTTGAGTCCCGGGCCTGCACCGCGCCATCCACGAGCACGACCCGTGGTCATCGTCCGGTCGATCCGCGTGCATCTCGCCGTTTGCCGGTAACTACGGATTGTCCCGACGCACGCCTTTCGTAGCGTGGGCCGACAGTTCAGGCCATCCGTGTGACTCCATTAGGTCTCTCCCCTCATGAACTTGCGAAGGCGCTCGGTCGTTACCGACTGCGGCTGCACGGGCTCATTCGGTCGCTCGATCAAGGACAGCCCACCTACCTGCACGATGTGACTCATCAGGCGCTCGACGAGCTGACCGTAGACCTGGAGGTTGATCTCGGCGCGCGCGCCTCGAGTGCGGGCGCCGAGCGCATGACGCGCATCGAGCGCGAGGTGCTCGTGCCGCTGCTGCGTCATCTGCACCGCGAGCTCGCGAAGCTGGGACGCGGCGTGCCGCCTCCCGTCTGGCGGACGACGTTACACGCAGCCGACGCGCACGTGGCGGTGGCCGAACGCTCGCTCACACACCCTTGAGGCGATGCGCCTACAGCACATCGAGCGCCGCGGCACGCTGGAATGCCGGACGGGCCGCGCATCGATCGGCATAGGCGCACAGGCCGGGCTCGTTCTCCAGAATCTTGAACTGCCGCATGAAATTGCACGAGGTGCCGAGCAGCACGTCGGCCGCCGAGAAGCGCTCGCCCAGCACCCACGGACCGCGTGCGAGCCCGTCGCGGAGCACATCAAGCATTAGCGCGAAGCTGCCCCAGCCGTGCGCGACCGCGCTCGGCTGGGCGCTTGTGAACTTCTCGGCCATCGCCGGTTCGATGACCGAGTTCGTGTATAGCAGCCACTGCAGGTATGCGCCGCGGTCGGGACTGCCGATCGGCGGGGCGAGGCCTGCGGTCGGGTACTTGTCGGCAAGATAGGCGCAGATTGCGCCGGAGTCCCACAGGCGTGTCGTGCCGTCCTCGAGTGCCGGCACCTTCCCCATCGGCGAGACCGCGCGGAATGCGGGATTGGCCTTGGCCGCCGCATCACGGATATCGATGAACACACGCTCGTACTGAACTCCAAGTTCCTCGAGCATCCACACGGCGCGCACCGCGCGCGTCTTCGGGCACCAGTAGAGCTTCATGGCACAGACTCCGATTCATGGGCGGTGGGGTTCGAACGATACTGCATGGCTGAGCGCCGGCCAATTCGGCCCGCGCGGGCGCGCGGGGAGTTCCGGCGCGGCCGGTCCGCGCAGAGGTGCCGGGCGCCAGCACCGCGGCGCGTCTGAACGATTAGCCGGGGCATCGTGACGAGTCGCCTCACGAAACGCCCCGGACGGCACGCCGCGCCCGCACCGCTCAGCGCGGCGGAGCAGGCGCTGCCGGTGCAGCCTGGCCCGCGACGGACGGCAGCCCGGCATCGAAGCAGGCCCAGCTCGGTGCTTCCGCCGTCCAGATCGTCATTGCGGGCTTCGCGATCTCCGGGTCGTCGAGCGAGCCGGCGCGCACGAACAGCAGGTGCGGCCGCGCCTCGGCGCTGCTGAACAGCGGCGTACCGCAGGTCGGGCAAAAGCGCCGGTGCATGATGTTGCCGCTGTCGGCAACACTCGAGTAATCCGCGGTCCGCCCGTCGACCGTCACGGCGTCCGCCGCGAAGCAGACGTTGACCGTACCGCCCCCGGCGCCGAGGTACTGACACAGCCTGCACCAGCAGACTCGCGTCGTGATCGGTTCCGCCGTACACCGGTAGCGCACGGCCTTGCAGAGGCACCCACCGGTGATCTCCATACCCTTACCTCCACTGCCCGGCAGCGAGTCCGTCGGCAGAGTGTAGCGGACTCGCGCACGGCCGCGACACGTCGCGTGCTGGCGGTGGTTCAAACCATGTGGGCGCGGGCCGCATCCAAACTCCGTGCCGTGGATGCGCCGAAGCGCGCCCGCCGCGAGACGAGGTGTGATCTGCAGCCTGCCGCGGCGCCTATGCTGAACATTGCCGCGTATAACCCTGACCACAAGGAACCCTGTATGTCAGTCCGTCTATCCGAACTCCTCTCCGCCCTGACTGTCAGTGCCACCATGTGTCTGCCGTGCCTCGCTTCCGAGGCGGCGACCGATGCACCGGGAATTCGCATCACGTACGGCGACCTCAACCTCGCCACGCCCGCGGGCGTGGAAGTGCTGTACGCGCGCATTCGCGGGGCCGCAAAGCAGTATTGCGAGCCCGAACGCATGCTCACCGGCACGCGTGTGTCGACGACCTACGATCGCTGCATCAATGACACTGTCGCGACCGCCGTGCGGAAGCTCAATCAACCGGGGTTGAGCGCGTTGCACGCAGCTCGCAGCGGTGCGGGTGGTGGCCAGGGTTGATTCGAGGCGAACCGGTCGCTGAGGCGGGCCTGCCGCCAGCGACCGGATTCGACCGTGGGTCGGGGCGCGCGTGGCAGCGCACGCCGTACTCGTTCGCCGTGACCGGCTACGGCGATGAGACGCAGCACGGAGGTCGGTCCGTCCCAGAGCGGAGCGGGACCGCCTTCATGTCCTGCGGCTGGGCGCGGCGCTGGGTTTGACGATTGGTCAGTCCGGTACGCCCCGGCGCAGCGCCGACGGGAACTCTTGTGGCGCATCGCGATCCGATAGCCTGCCGCCGCAGGCATCCTGCTACGATTGGTGCAGGGCCGACGGCGGCGGGCCGTCGGTAGCTATCACGTCGGTCAAGACCCGCCCGGACGTCAACCGCTCGTGCCCGACAGCGTTAACGGGCCGGATCAAGGAGACCGCAGTGTTGCCCAACCGCGTCTGGTGTCTCATGTTTGCGACGCTTGCCTGCGCCGTGCCGCTGAGTTCAGCCTGCGCGGACGAGGGGCTCGGCGCCTATGTCGGCTTCGGGGTCGGGCAGTCCGAGGTGAATGTCGACTCGCTGAGCTTCAGCGCCCATGACACGGGCTGGAAGGCGCTGTTCGGCCTGCGGCCGATCAGCCTGTTCGGAGCGGAAGTGGAGTATGTCGACCTCGGGAGCCCGCACGCCTTCAGCAGCTTCGGCCGTGTCGACTCGCAGGCCAGCGGGCCCGCTGTATTCGGCCTCGGGTACCTGCCACTGCCGCTCCCGTACCTCGATCTCTATGGCAAGGCGGGGCTTTCGAACGTGCAGCAGCGCGCAAATGTGAGTCTCGGTCCCGGATTCAGCGCGTGCGCTTCGGGAACCGCATGCGAGGGATTCAATCGGACGGAGTCTGAATTCGCCTGGGGCGCCGGCGCACAGATCAAGGCCGGGGCATTTGCCGTGCGCTTGGACTTCGAGCAGATGCGGGCCACGGGCGGTAATTTGAATTTCAGCTCCGTCGGCTTTCTCTGGCTGTTCCCCTAGCACGACGCGCCCGTCAATCGCAGTGCACGGCGCGTTCGGCCGCGCGGGCCTAGCGCTGCCCGCGGATCCGGTCGAGCGTTTCCCGAAAATCGGTCGCGTAGCTCGCCTGAACCCACAGATCAAATCCGTCGGTCCGGCGCGCGAGCACAACGGGGCAATCGAACAAATGCAGTGCCGCGCAGTCCCGATGCGCAAGCATCGCGGCCACATCGGCACCGGATGACAGCAGCCGGTCGGCTCCCGCTCCGGTGATGGTCAGTTCACGCCACTTGCCGTCGACGTCGAATGCGACGCCGACACCCGCGCGGGCGAGCGAATCGATCTGCCGCGCGAGGTCCGGCGTCGGCTCCGGCAGCAGGAACCGCCCCGGCGCGAAGTGCAGCAGCGTCGCCCGGCCGGCCGAGTCGCGGCGCACAGCACCGGGTGATACGGCAAGATCCACGCCCGGCCCGCCGACCAGCGGATACGCGAATGACTTGAACTCGAGTACGGGCTCCGCCCTCGGACCGTCGATCCGGTACTGATCAGCAGCCTGGGAGTGATGATTCGACTTCACGACTTCATGCGCTCGCCGTTCGGATCGAAGTGCACCAGGGGGCTCACGCGCACCGGGGTGTCGCCGTTGCGGAGTGGATCGCGGGCCACGAGCTCTGTGCCATCCGCGGCGAGCGAGCGCGCGACCAGCGCAAGGCCGATCCATTGGCGCAGCGCCGGACTGTAGGCAGCCGAGGTGATGTGGCCGACCGGGCGGCTTGAAGCGGCAGCCGTCGTGATCTGCGCGCCGCCGAGGATGGTCGCCTTCCCGTCGGCGGCCCTCAGTCCCACGAGCCGCGGGCGCGAGGCCTCGTGAAACGCCGGTCGGTCGAGCAGCGCCCGGCCGACGCAGGGGTTACCCAACTTGACGAGGCCGTCCATGCCGAGGTCGTACGGCGTGGTCTGGCCGTTCAGCTCGGCGCCGACGAGGTAGCCCTTCTCGACCCGCAGGACGTCGAGCGCTTCCAGACCGTACGGCTCAAGCCCGGCATCGACCAGTGCCTGCCAGAGCGGCATGGCAATCGCCGGCCGGCAGTGCAGCTCGAAGGCGAGCTCGCCGGAGAAGCCCGCCCGCAGCACCCGGAGCTCGCGGCTGTGCCAGCGACCGGTCGCGAAGTCCATGTGCGTCAGTCGTTCGAGGTCCGCGTGCCAGGCGCTGCCCAGCACGGCCCGCAATGTGTCGCGGCTCGCCGGGCCCGCGACGACGATGACGGCCCAGGCTTCGGTGACGTCTGTGAGCGCGACCTCGCGGCCGCTCCACTCGGTATCGGCGTAGTGCTCGAAGTGGGCCAGCATGTGTCCGGCGTGACCGGAGCTCGTCGTCGCGAGGTACCGGTCGTCGGCGAGCCGGAGCACGATGCCGTCATCGAGCACCATGCCATCCTCGCGCAGGTTCACCATGTACTTGCTGCGCCCGACCTTGATCGCACTCGCCTGGGTCAGATACATCCGGTCGAGATAGGCCGCCGCGTCCTGGCCGGCGACCTCGATCTTGCCGAGCGTCGAACCGTCGAGAATGCCGCCGGCCGCGCGCACCCGTGCCGCCTCGGCAACCCCGGCGGCGAAGGCGTCGGCGCCGTTCGCACGGTAATAGCGCGCGCGCATCCAGTACTCCGCCGGTTCGAGCACCCCGCCGTGAGCCTCGTGCCATTCGTGCAGTGGCGTTCGTCTCAGCGGCCGCAGCTGTTGCCCGACCCGATGACCGGCAAGCGCGGCGAGCGTAACCGGATGGTATGGTGGCCGAGTGCGGCTCGTGCCGACCGCAAGCAAGGTCTCGCGTTTCAGCTCTGCGACGATCGCCGCGCCGAGGACGTCGCAGGTCCGGCCCTGCTCCGTGCCGACGCCGAGGGTCGTATAGCGCTTGATGTGCTCGATGTCGATGAAGCCTTCCGCGAGCGCCTGGCGAAGATCTGCCACCGTGACGTCGTTCTGGAAATCGACGAACTGCCGCTTTTCCTGATACGTCGATGCCGGCGAGCTCCAGAATGGCGCGAGTCGCGGCGGCCCGTCACCGGACGCGACCGGGGCCGGCCCGGCGCTGCCAGCGGCGCCACTCGCCCGAGCTGCCCGCTCGCCGGCGGCAAAGCCGTCGGCGACCACAGCTGCGAGATCGAGTGCGGCATTGCTCGCACCGGCGCTCATCCGCCACTCGGGCTGGCCAGCTGCGATGAACGCGGCACTGCAATCGGCATAGCGGCGCTTGCCGCCCTCGTGTAGGCCGGCATGGACGGCGGGCGACCAGCCGCCGCTCACCAGAATCGCATCGCAGATGATGTGTCGCTCATCGTGAGGCGAGGCAAGCGGCGCGACCCGCGCGCCACGCACGGTGACCCCACCCTCGGCCGCGAGCACCGCGTGTCCCGGCAGGCACTCGACGCCCCCGCGCTGCAGCTCCGCGCGCAGGCCGCTCGCCGTTGTCCCGCCCTCGGCCATGGCGAAGTCGGTGCGCGAGTCCACGATCGCGCGCACCCGCAGGCCGGCGGCGAGGAAGCGCGCGGCCGCGGCATACAGTCGATCGTGGTTTCCAAACAGGACCAGGTTGTTGCCGGCGGCGGCGCCGTACCGGGCGAGATAACGCTCGGCGGCGCCGAGCAGCATGACCCCCGGCCGGTCGTTGTCCACGAACGCAATCGGACGCTCAACCGCGCCCATCGCGATCACGAAGCGCTGCGGCCGGATCCGGTAGATCCGGTTGTGACCGGCGAGCCCGCCCGGCTCGGCATGCGCAATCAGCAGGCCGCCGGAGCCGCCGACGATCGCCGTGTCCGTCAGCATCCGTACTCCGCGCCGCGCGAGCTCGGCCGCAACCTCGGCAATCCACTGCGCACCCGGGCGGCCGTCGATGGTACCGCCCTCGAACTCGAGCTCCCCGCCGTACTCCGGCTCGCGCTCGCAGACCACGACCCGGGCACCGGTACGGGCCGCGGCCAGCGCCGCGGCGAGACCCGCTGGCCCGGCGCCGCCGACCAGCACATCGCACGACAGATGTTCGATCGTCGGCGGCGGGAGTCTCGCGGCGCGCGGCGCCTCGCCGAGGCCAGCTAGGTTGCGGACGATCGTCTCGTAGCTCCGCCACGACGGCCACATAAAGGTCTTGTAGTAGAAGCCTGCGCCGAAGAACCCACCGCCGGCCTGCAGAGCAGACGCCAGGTCGCAGCGCAGTGACGGCCAGCGGTTCTGGCTCCGGAACTCGAGATCGTCGGTGAGCACGAGCTGCGGTGCCGGCACGTTCGGAATGACGGCCGGCCTGCTGCCCACGGTCAGCAGCACGTTGGGCTCCTCCGGACCCGCGGTGAGCAGCCCGCGCGGGCGGCGATATTTGAGGCTGCGGCCGAGGACTCGCACGCCGTGCGCCAGCAGCGCGGAGGCGGCGGTGTCGCCGCGCTGGCCCGTGTACTGCCGGCCGTCGAACCAGAAGCGGACGGGTGCCGAGGCCAGCCGCGAGCCCACGCGGATCCCCTTGGGGCTCATGGCCCGCCCCCGCCCAACAGCTCGAGCTTGAGCACCTCTCCCGTCGAAGGGTTGCGGCGGATCAGTAGCCAGGCGCGGCAGCCGTGCACGTGTTGCCAGTGCTCGAGGCTGTCCTCGAGCCGGTTCGCCCGTTCATAGACCTGCGCGTACGCGCTGGCACCGGGTTCGGGCAACGTCTTGCGGAACAGGAACTCCTCGAGGTCGCGCGGACCGCAGAACGGACACGTCAGACGCGTCATAGCCGCACCGGGAACGGACCACCGCCGCTTTCGTCGAGCAGGTGGCCGGTCGCGAAGCGCGCGAGCCCGTGCGCGCGAATGAGGTCGGGCGCCGTGCCGGTGGCGACGAGCGCGGCACAGGCGGCGCCCGAGGCAGGAATGGTCTTGAACCCGCCGTAGCACCAGCCGCCGTTCAGGAACACGTTGTCGTAGCGGATCCGGTCGATGATGAAGCTGCCGTCCATCGTCATGTCCTGGACGCCGGCCCACTGGCGCAGGATCCGCAGCGATGCCAGCTGGGGCAGGAGTGCCACCGCGCTCCGGACCACATCCTCGAGTCGGAACCACTGGCCTTCCTGCGTGTAGGACGGAAAACCGTCCATGAACCCGCCCATCAGTACGCCGCCGCGATCTGACTGCGTCACGTAGCATTCGCCGTGGGGGTATACGTACACCAACACCGAACTCACGAGCGGCTTCACCGGTTCGGTGACCATCGCCTGCAGTAGGTGGGTCTCGACTGGCAAGTGCACACCCAGCATCTCGCCGATCGCCCCGGTGTGGCCCGCCACCGCGAACACGATCCGGTCGGCCTTGACGTAGCCGCGCCTCGTCTCGACTCCGGTCGCGACGCTGCCCTCGGTGCGCACGCCGGTGACCTCGCAGTCCTCGATGATGTCCACACCGAGCGCCGTCGCTGCCCGCGCATAGCCCCACGCCACTGCATCGTGCCGGACAGTGCCACCGCGGCGCTGCAACAGTCCCCCGACAATGTCGAAACGCCGGGGACCGGAGGCAGCGAGCTCCGGCGCGAACCTGAGCACGCCGCGCCGGTCGAGGAGCTCCGCGTCGATGCCGGCGAGGCGCATCGCATTGCCGCGCCGGGCGAGGTCGACCATCTCGCCGTCCGACAGCGCGAGGTCAACGATGCCGCGCGGGCTGTACATGACGTTGTAGTTGAGTTCGTGCGACAGCCGCTCCCAGCGCCGCAGGGAGTCCTCGTAGAAGTAGTGGTTTTCGGGGAGCAGGTAGTTCGAGCGCACGATCGTCGTGTTGCGTCCCACGTTGCCGTAGCCAACGAGGCGCTTCTCGAGCACCGCAACCCGGTGGATGCGATGGTCGCGCGCGAGGTGGTAGGCGGTCGCGAGTCCGTGTCCGCCGGCGCCGACGACGACGACGTCATAGGCGTCCTGCAGCCGTCGGCCGCTCCACAGCGGCCGCCAGTAGCCGGCGCCCGCCAGACGTGCGCGCAGCAGTGCCCAGGCAGAGTACCGCGGTTCTGGCCCTTTCACCGACGCACCTCGCGGTCGGCCGCGGCGGCGCCATTGCGGCATGCCGTCCCGGGCGGACCCGCGTGTCTTTGATGGATGCCGGCAAGCATACACGCCGCGCGCGGCGGGCGGCGGGCCGGATTTCCGGCACATCGGTGCGGTGAGCCCGGGCGGCAACGACCCGCCGCGGGGCATAATGTGCCGCCCGCAGCGTGGGGGAGGCGCGTGAAGACTGATTATCGGGTCGTCGTCATCGGCGGCGGCATCGTCGGCACCAGCGTGCTCTATCAGCTCGCCCGGCTCGGCTGGTCGGACAGTGCACTGATCGAGCGCGCGGAGCTCACGGTTGGCTCGTCCTGGCACGCCGCGGGCGGATTTCATGCGCTCAACGATGATCCCAACATCGCCGCGCTCCAGGCCTACACGATCAACCTCTACAAGGAGATCGAGGAGGAAAGTGGCCAGAGCGTCGGCATGCACATGCCGGGCGGCTACAGCCTCGCAACGACGCCTGCGCGCTGGGAGTGGCTCAAAGCCGAATGGGCCCTGTACCAGACGCTGGGGATTGGCACCCGGCTCGCCACCCCGGACGAAATCGTCGCCGACTGCCCGATCGTCGATCCGGCAGGCTTGCTTGGCGGCCTGTTCGATCCGCACGAAGGTGCAGTCGATCCGCACGGCGCGACGCATGCGTTCGCCGGAGCCGCAAGGAAACGCGGTGCCGACATCATCCTGCGGAACCGGGTGCTGGCGCTCACGGCGTTGCCCGACGGACGCTGGCGGGTCGACACCGAGCACGGCGTAGTCACGGCGGAGCACGTCGTCAATGCCGCCGGCCTGTGGGCGCGGCGCGTGGGGCGGATGGCAGGCATCGACCTGCCGCTGACGCCAATGCAGCATCACTACCTGGTCACCGAGGACCTGCCGGAACTCGTGGCACGAAAGGACGAGATGCCGTGCGTCACCGACCTGGAGGGCTTCACGTACCTGCAGCAGGAACGCAAGGGCGTGCTGCTCGGCGTCTACGAGCGCAACCCGCGCCACTGGAAGACAGAGGGGGCTGACTGGGACTACGGGATGGACCTGATCCCGGAGGAGATCGATCGGATCAGCGATGAATTGGCCATCGGTTTCCGGCGCTTCCCGTCGCTCGCCGCCGCCGGAATCCGCCGCTGGGTCAACGGAGCGTTCACATTCACTCCGGACGGCAATCCGCTCGTCGGCCCCGTGCCGGGACTGCGCAATTACTGGACGGCTTGCGGGTGCATGTCGGGCTTTTCGCAGGGCGGCGCAATCGGCCTCGTGCTGGCGCGCTGGATCGTCGACGGCGACCCCGGCGCGGACGTCTTCGGCATGGACGTCGCGCGCTATGGCGCGTTTGCCAGCAACGATACGTACCTCAGGGACACCACGGCGCAGTTCTACGCGCGGCGCTTCGTGCTCGCCTACCCTAACGAGGAGCTGCCGGCGGGCCGCCCGCTCAAGACCGCGCCGGTGTACGACCTGCAGGTGGCTGCCGGTGCCCGCTTCGGCGTGGTGTGGGGTACGGAAACCCCGCAGTATTTCGCGCCCGGACGGCCGGACTTCGTCGAGACGCCCTCGGCGCGGCGCTCGGACGCGGACGACTTCGTCGCGGCCGAGGTGCTAGCCACCCGTGCGGCCGCCGGCCTGCTCGACGCCGCCGTGTACGCCCGGTACGAGGTGTCGGGGCGGGGCGCGGAGAAGTGGCTCAACCGGCTGCTGGCCAACCGGATGCCCGCGATCGGCCGGATTCGGCTGGCACCAATGCTGAGCCCGGCCGGCCGCCTGATGGGTGACCTCACGGTGAGCCGGCTCGACGACACCCGATTCTGGCTGGTGGGCTCGTATTACCTGCAGGAGTGGCACCTTCGGTGGTTCCGCGATCATCTGCCCCGTTCCGGTGTCCGGATCGACAATCTCTCGGAGAGCTGGCTCGGCTTCTCGCTCTCGGGACCGCGCTCGCGGGAGCTGCTGGCGCGGCTCACCCGCGAGGATGTCGCGGATGTGGCGCTGCCGTTCCTCAGCTTTCGCCGCATGGACGTCGGTCTCACGCAGGCCCTCGTCGCGCGCATGTCGCTCACCGGCGAACTCGGGTATGAGATTACCGTTCCGGCGATGCAGCAGCGCACGCTGTGGAATGCACTCGTGCGCGAGGGCGCCGACCTCGGGCTGCGACCGATCGGCATGCGCGCCCAGGACAGTCTCCGGCTTGAGAAGGGCTACGGCGTCTGGTCGCTAGAGTTCGCGCAGTCGTACACGCCCGCGATGTCCGGGCTCGAGCGGTTCATCGCCTTCGACAAAGGCGCGTTCATCGGCCGTGACGCCGCGCTGAAGGAACGCGACACCGGTCCTTCCCAACGCCTCGCACTGCTCGCGGTCGACGCCGACGATGCGGACGCGACGGGATTCGAGCCAGTGTGGGCGGACGGCTGCCGCGTCGGCTTCGTGACCTCCGGCGCCTACGGCCATTACGTCCGGCAGAGCCTTGCGCTCGCTTACCTCGATCGGGCGATTGCCGAGAACCCCGTGCCGCTCGAGATCCACGTGGTCGGCGAGCTTCGGCAGGCGCGGATTCTTGCCGAGCCCCCGTATGATCCGCGCGGCCTGAAGCTGCGCGGCTGACGCCCGCGCGCCGCCGCCTACGTCTCCAAAGGACTGTTGATGCCGCTCGTTCGCTCCCGTATCCGGATCCGCTGGTGGATCTTCGCGTACATGTTCGGATTCGCGATGCTGTCCTACATGCAGCGCCAGAGCATCGCCGTCGCCGCCGAGAACATCATGCCGGCGCTGCATCTGAGTCAGATGCAGATCGGATGGATTAATGCGTCGTTCACGGCAGCCTATGCGATCGCCCAGCTGCCCGGCGGCGTTCTCGGCCAGCGCTTCGGCGCGCGCATTGTCTTCGTCGGAATCGGCGTCGTCGGCCTGATCGCGACGCTCGCGACCCCGCTGGCTCCGGTCGTGCTGGCCGGCAATGCACTGTTCCTCGCGCTGCTGATCGCACAGGGAACGCTTGGGCTGTCGCAGGGGCCGCTGTTCCCGGTATTTGCGGCCGTTTTGCAGGAGTGGTTTCCGGCGCATCGCTGGGCCATGGCCAACGGCCTGCAGACCGCGGGCATGCTTCTCGGCGGAGCCGTGACGCCACTGTTCATCGTGGTGCTCACCGACTCATTCGGCTGGCAGGGTGCACTGCTGTGGGTTGGGCTGCCGGTTGCGCTTTTGACCGCCGGCTGGGCCTGGTACGGGCGCGACAGGCCTCGCGACCATCCGAAGGTCACGGCCGCGGAGCTTGCCGAAGTCGACGGCGGGGGAAACGCGGTCAGCGCGCCGCTCACGTTGCGTCGTCTGCTTGGAATCATGGGCGATCGCGACGTCTTATTGCTGGCATTCTCCTACCTGTCGATGAACTACGCGTTCTACCTGATCAGTTTCTGGTCATTCCTGTACCTGGTGCAGGTGCGCCACTTCAGCGGACTCGAGAGCGGACTGGTCGGCGCCGCGCCGTGGGTCGGCGCCGGCATCGGCGCCGCCATCGGCGGGTACGTGTCCGACTGGCTTGCCGGCCGGCTTGGCGTGCGCTGGGGTTATCGGCTCGTGCCGCTCGTGACGCTGCCGATCGCAGGCGTGCTGCTGCTCGTGACGATTACAGTGACCACTCCATACGCAGCCGTGGTCGCGCTCGCCTGCGCGTTCTGTGCGGTGGAGGTCAACGAGGGTGCCTACTGGGCGGCGACGATGTGCGTCGCACGCAAGGACACTGCGGCGGCGACCGGCGTCCTAAACACCGGCGGCAACCTCGGCGGCGTCATCACGCAACCGATTGTCGGCGCGCTCTCGGGTGCCGGCGCGTGGAGCGCGGCATTCGCGACCGGCACGGTCTTCGCTCTGATCGCCGCCGGCACGTGGCTGCTCGTCGATCCCGACCGCCGGGCTTCGGCCAACGTCGCACCACCGCCGGCAAGCGGCGGCTGATCGAGTCGCGCGGCACGGGCGCCGCCATCGCGCACGGCGGATCAGGAGCCGCGCTTTCTGATGAGTGGGTTGCCGGCACGCGCCGGTTCCGGCGCACTCTCGCCCGAGCATGATCCGGTCAGGCGAGCGCCGCGTCGAGCCATTCGATCCAGTGACGGACGGGCGTCCGGGTCCCGGCGGCCAGGTGCGCGATGCAACCGATGTTCGCCGACAGGATCATGTCGGGCCGGGGCGCTTCTAGATTCGCGAGCTTGCGGTCACGCAGCCGGCCGGCGAGCGCCGATTGCAGGACGGAATACGTCCCTGCCGATCCGCAGCACAGGTGCGGCTCCTTGAACGGCAGCAGCTCGACCCCCAGGGATCGCAGCAGGCCTTCGGCGATGCCGGGCAGCTTCTGGCCGTGCTGCAGCGTGCACGGCGGGTGGAAGACGATTCGGGTGGCGCCCCGGCGCGTCATTCGAGGCGCGAGCGCGCCGGCGACCGGGACCAGTACTTCGCTCACGTCCCTGGCAAGCGCGCTGACGCGCGCGGCCTTGGCCGCGTACCGTGAATCGGTGCGCAGCAAGTGCCCGTAATCCTTGACCATCACACCGCAGCCGCTGGCGTTCATGATGATCGCCTCCGCGCCGGCCTCGATTGCTGGCCACCACGCATCGATGTTTCGGCGCAGCTCCTCGAGCGCGCCCGGGCCATCACCGAGGTGCTGCCGGACGGCGCCACAGCAGCCGGAGCGGCCCGGCGGCCGCACGACCTCAATGCCGATCCGGTCGAGTACCCGTGCCGTCGCCGCGTTGATGTTCGGCGACATCGCGCTCTGCACGCACCCCTCCGGCATCACGACCCGCCGGACATGCTGACCGGTAGGCCATTCCGCGGGCCGCTGGCGCGGCATCAGGTTCTGCCGCACGCGTTCCGGCAGAAACGATCGCAGCGCCTGGCCCAGCCGGTAGGCCGGCGCGAATACTCTGCCCGTGAGTCCGGCACGCAGCAGCGCGCGGAGCGCGCGCGAAGCCACTCCCCGCTTGACCCGTTCATCGACGACCTCGCGGCCGATCTCCAGCAACCGACCGTAGCGCACGCCCGACGGGCACGTCGTTTCGCAACTCTGACAGGTCAGGCATCGATCGAGGTGCAGCTGCGTTTTCGCCGTGGCCGGCCCGCCTTCGAGTACCTGCTTGATCAGGTAGATGCGGCCGCGCGGCCCGTCGAGTTCGTCGCCGAGAAGCAGATAGGTCGGGCAGGTCGCGGTGCAATAGCCGCAGTGCACGCACGCCCGCAGGATGGCGTCCGCCTCACGGCCCTGCGGCGTGTCCTTGATCCAGTCAGCCAGATGCGTCTGCATACATCCGGCCAGGGTTGAAGATGCCCATGGGGTCGAACTCGGCCTTGAGACGGGCGTGAATCCGCGCCAATGCGGGCGGCAGCGGAGTGAACGCGGATATTGAGCCGGGATTGCCGCGGAACAGCGTCGCGTGGCCGCCGAGCGTCGCCGCGCGCGCGCGCATGCTCGCCACGTCGGCGCCGGACGCGAGCCAGCGCAGTGCGCCGCCCCACTCGATCAGCTGCTCACCCGGCAGCTCGAGGGGCGCCGCGGTGGCGGGAAGGCTCATGCGCCAGAGCGGCACTTGCCGCCGGAAAAATGGCTGCGTCTGCTCGCGGATGCCTGCCCAGAATGCCGCACTGTCGGCGGCGGCTGACCGCTCGCCGCCGAACGCAGTGCACGCGAGTGCCACGGCACTCGCTGCGCCGGAGAGCCGGACGTGCAGACGTCCGGCCTGCCAGGCCGTAGCCGATACCGGCCACGGTTTCCCGGCCCACGCCGCGCACTGGCGAAGCGCCGCGGTCTCGTCCAGTTCGAAACTTCGACTTTCTTCTGCGACCGGCTTCGGCGCGACCTTGAGCGAGACTTCGAGCAGTACGCCGAGCGTGCCGAGCGACCCGGCTAGCAGGCGAGACACGTCGTAGCCCGCGACGTTCTTCATGACCGTGCCGCCGAACGACAGCACCTCGCCCCGGCCGTTCAACAGCTTCGCCCCGAGCACGAAATCGCGGACCCCGCCCGCTCCGGGCACGAACGCGCCGCGCCGCGGCCCGGCGAGGCCTGCGGCAATGCAGCCGCCCACGGTCGCCGATGCGCCGAAGTGCGGTGGCTCGAAGGCCAGCATCTGGCCGCGTTCGTCGAGGGTCGATGCGATGCTCGCGAGCGGTGTCCCGCAGCGCGCGGTGAGCACGAGTTCCGCCGGCTCGTAGGCGACGAGGCCACTGTACTCGCGCGGATCGAGAAGCTCGCCTGTTGTCCGGTTTCCGTAGAAATCCTTGGTACCACCAGCACGAATGCGCAGCGCACGCCGGCCAGCCGCTGCTGCGCGGACCTGGTCGGTCAGCGTCGACAGCACCGCGGCGGCATCGGCGGATGAGCTCATCAGAAGCGCGGCAGCGTCGGATGCGGGATCCGGCCCTGGTGGACATGCAGGCGGCCGAACTCGGCGCAGCGGTGCAGCGTCGGAATGACTTTCCCCTGATTCAGCAGGCCCTGCGGATCGAACGCGCGGCGCACGGCGAAGAACGCTTCCCGCGTCGGCGCGTCGAACTGCAGGCACAGCTGGTTGATCTTCTCGATTCCGACGCCGTGCTCGCCGGTCACGGTGCCGCCGACCGCGATGCACAGCTCGAGGATCTCGGCGCCGAACGCCTCGGCCCGCTCGACCGAACCCGGATCGTTGGCGTCGAACAGAATCAGCGGATGCAGGTTGCCGTCACCCGCATGAAAGACATTGGGGCAGGCGAGCGCGTACTTCTGCTCCATCTGGCGAATGGCGTGCAGCACGGGGCCCAGCTGCCTGCGCGGAATCGTCCCGTCCATGCAGTAGTAATCGGGCGATACGCGGCCGGCCGCGGGAAACGCATTCTTGCGGCCGGCCCAGAAGCGCAGCCGCTCGGCCTCACTGGACGACACGGAGATCCGCGTAGCGCCCGCCGCACGCAGGATCTCGCTCACGCGCGCGATGTCTTCGGCAACCTCTTCCGCCGTGCCATCGGCTTCGCAGAGCAGGATCGCGGCGGCGTCGAGGTCGTAGCCCGCCCGCACGAAAGGCTCGACCATCCGCGTTGCGGCCTGGTCCATCATCTCGAGTCCGGCCGGGATGATGCCCGCGGCGATCACCGCCGCGACCGCCTCGCCCGCGGTCTCGACGTCGCCGAAGCTCGCCATGATGCAGCGTGCACACGCCGGCTTCGGCATGAGCCTGACCAGCACCTCGGTGACGACGAGCAGCATCCCTTCGCTGCCGAGCACGACACTGAGCAGGTCAAGCCCCGGGCTGTCGAGCGCGGCGGACCCGACCGTGACGGCCTCGCCCTCCATCGTCAGTCCGCGTACCGCGAGAACGTTGTTGCCGGTCAGTCCGTATTTCAGGCAGTGGACACCGCCGGAATTCTCCGCCACGTTTCCGCCGATCGTGCAGGCGATCTGGCTCGAGGGATCGGGCGCATAGAAGAGTCCGTGCGTGGCCGCCGCCTCCGAAATCGCCAGGTTGCGCGCGCCCGGTTGCACGCGCGCGGTGCGGGCGCGCGGGTCTATTTCGAGGATCGCGTTGAGCTTGGCGAGCGACAGCAGAACGCCGGCACTGTGCGGCATGGCCCCACCCGATAGGCCCGTGCCGGCGCCACGCGGCACGACCGGCAGCGCCAGCGAACTGCAGATCCGCAAGGTTTCGGCAACCTGCTCCTCAGTCTCGGGGAGCACCACGACCATCGGCGACTGCCGGTAGAGGGCCAGCCCGTCGCATTCGTATGGCCGGGTGTCCTCGGTTTCAAACAGGACGGCGCCGCGTGGAAGCACGCTCTGCAGCGCCGTCGCGGCACGACGCCGCAAATCAAGGTCGATGGGACCGGTGCCCTCGAGAGGGATGTGCATGACGGAGTTGACGGCAGCCGGGCTGGGACGGCCAGTGTGCCTCTGTCGCGATGCGCCGTCGACCCCGGGCTCGCGATGCTGCGACGCCGGACGCGAATGCGGGCGATCGGCGCAGGTATCGCTGCATCACCCGCGAGGGAACCGGTGGCGCGCGTGCACGATCATTTCCTCGAGCGTGGTGACCGCGACCGTGGTGTCACCGCTCGGCGCGGAATCGTCGGCGTGGGCGGGCGGCGCGATCGCGGGGCCCGCCCCAGCGAACCAGGCGGACGCAGGTAGCACGAGCCGCCACAGACTGGGTCGTGAATCAGCCGACCGCAGGTCATGTTCGTTCTTCACAATGCTCCCTCCCACGTACCGAGCCCGCGTGGCGACCAGAGAGCTCGGCTGCCTGCATGATGACGGCGGCCGAATCGGCCGGCTAATCCACTGACGGAAACATCGGCTCCGGACTCGGCTCAGCGACCAGCTGTACGAGCGTGTCTGGGCACCTCGAGATCAATGCCACGGGCTGCACGCCCGGATCTTCGGCCCCGCATCCGTGAGCACCCGAGTACATGACCGGGCCCGGTTGCCGGCAGCTGCCTCGTTGGTGGCCACGGTACGTCGACTGCAACAGACTCCCTTGGAGGTGAATCCCGGTCTGACCTCAGGTTACGCTTGCTGTTCCAAGCTGCATACCGGTCGCCGCTGCAGACAGGGGCCTCGGACTTCAGAGCGGTTGCGCGCAGCTCGATGCCTGCAGGCGCTGGGAGGGAGCATCTATGAAAGTCTGCATCGTTGGTGCCGGAGCGATCGGCGGCTTTCTCGGCACTCGGCTCGCCGCGGCCGGCGATGCCTCGGTATCGGCGCTCGCACGCGGCGATACTCTCGCCGCCCTTCGCGCGATGGGCTGGCGCCTGAAGCAAGGCGGCACCCTGCTGCGTGCGCCGCTCGCGGGGGCCGCGGAGGACGCGCGTGATCTCGGCCCACAGGACCTCGTCATCATTGCGGTCAAGGGCCCGGCATTGCCGGAGCTTGCACCGACGCTCACGCCGCTGCTCGGCGCTGGGACGATCGTGCTGCCGGCGATGAACGGCGTGCCATGGTGGTTCGGCGATGGTCTGTCGGCGCTCGGGCAGGGGCCTCTCGAGAGCGTGGATCCCGGCGGACGCATTGCCGCCACGATTCCCTGTGACCGGGTGGTCGGCTGCGTCGTCCACGTCAGCAGCGCGCTGGCCGAGCCCGGCGTCGTCTCTCACGGATCCGGGCATGGGCTCATCATCGGCGAGCCCAATGGCACTGAGTCGGAACGGCTGCGCCAGCTCAGTGACCTTCTGGAACGTGCCGGATTCGAGGTCACCTGCTCGCGTCGGATCCGGTACGCGGTGTGGTACAAGCTCTGGGGCAACATGACGATGAATCCGCTGTCGGCGCTGACCGGAGCACTGACGGATCGGATCCTCGATGACGAACTCGTGCGCGCGCTGTGCACGAACGCCATGCGCGAGGCCGCCGCGATCGGAACGCGCATCGGCTGCGACGTTAAGGAGAGCCCCGAGGACCGCCAGCAGGTCACGCGCAAGCTCGGCGCGATCAAGACCTCGATGCTGCAGGATGTCGAGGCTGGCAAGCCGCTTGAACTCGACAGTCTCGTCGGCGCAGTCCGCGAGATTGGTCAGCGCGTCGGCGTTGCAACACCTACGATCGATGCGCTGTTCGGCCTCACGCGGTTGTTTGGCCGGGTTCGCGGCCTGTACCCCTGACTACGCGACGCGCGCCGCGGTCGCGCTGCGCCGCTCGCCGATCGGCGCTGATCGGCCGCGAAACGGGAGACGCCTAGCCGGTTAACGCCAGGTGATTGACGGACGGAGGGCTGCCGGCGGTCCGCTCGCTCGGCCTGGCGGCGATGAACGCCCGAATCTCGTCCTCTCTGGCCATGGCGTCCTCATGGCCTAGCGCAATGAGCTCGCGCGTATAGCTGGCCTCGAACAGCAGATAGCTCAGCAGTTCCGAACCACTGACGTTCGCCGCGCCCATGGTTCGGAACAGCGCCCGCAGGGCCCGCGGCATGGCGCGCGCGTGTCGCGCGGCGATCTCGTTCAGGTTTGCGCGCGGCACGATCACCAGGGCCTCGATGCGCCGGAGGCCTTCCGGATCCGGGACAGCGGACTGTTCAATCAGACGGTTCAGGCGCTCGAGCTGCGCGAGGCTCGAATGGAGCGAGTCGATGAACAGCGTGTCGAGCATGAAGCCGACGATCTGACCGACGCTCGGTGCCGCCGCGTGATCGATCGCCGGCGTCGGGGCTGACTGCGGCGCGCCGCGCACGCCGACGACGAACAGCCGTTCGGCCCCGAGGCGAATGGCAGGGCTGAGCGGGGCAATCTGGCGCATCGCGCCGTCGCCGAAGTATTCGCCGCCCATCTGGAGTGCGGGGAACAGGAACGGCACGGCGCTGCTCGCCAGCAGGTGATCGATGGTCATCTGCGTGTGGACCCCACGCTCCCAGGCTTCGGCACGCGGAGCGCTTCCGGCCCGGCTCTCAATGAATGCGAGCGACCGCGCGGTCCGGTAGCTCGAGGCGGCAATCGCCAGCCCGTCGAGATGGCCCCGCGCCATGGCCTCGCGCATACGCCGGAAATCGTAGTGCCGTTCGAGCAGGTGCTTGAGCGGAGTGCTGTCGAACATGGATTCCGGCGGGTGCACCAGACGGCCAGCAGACACGAGCGCCAGTACCCATCGAATGTGTGCCTTCACCATGCTGCGGCGATCGGCCTTGAACACCTGATCAACGTGGAAGTTGCGCCACACGCGCTCGAGCGCGACGACTCCCTCCCGGAAACGCGACGAATGGCACGCGACGGCCGCAGCGACGATGGCTCCCGCCGACATGCCGGTCACGATGCGGAACGGACTCGGCGCTTCGCGGGGCAGGAGACGCGCGACCGCGCTCAGCACCCCAACCTGGTACGCCGACCGGGCCCCGCCGCCGGTCAACACGAGGCCAACCGGCGGGTCGCGGCCTGGGTCAGCGGTTGGCGACGTGCGCGAGGACGTCATTGAAATATGTTAGGGGACTACCGCAGTGCGGAAATGCCGACCGTTCCGCACTCTCCGCTGCCCGAACGAGCGTGCAGCGCAGCATGAACTGCAATCGGCCCTCGATGCGGCACCCGCGGTGCGCGCCCGCAACGTAGAGCGTCGCCCGCCAGACCCGGATGCCGGCGCACGTGTTCAGCCGGACGTTCGGTGCGATTCGTGCCTGCATGGGCCGTGGGGGACCCCGATTGCCATCGGTCGCGGTTCGCGACCGACGGGGGCGACTCCGGTATCGTCGAGCGGTGAACGGAGTCAAGCAAACGCGCCGTGGCCCTGAGTGCAACGATTTATGCCTTCGACATCACCCTGAATGACGCCGATCGCGGCGTCTACGAATCGTTGTCATTCCGCGTTGCGCGGCACCCGTCGGAGAGCGAGGAGTACCTGCTGACGCGGGTGATTGTCTACTGCCTCGAATACACGCGCGGCATCCAGTTCTCGAAGGGGCTCTCAGAACCGGACGTGCCGGCGCTGTCGGTGCGCGATCTGACAGGTACGCTGCTCAGCTGGATCGACATCGGCACCCCGGACACCGAGCGACTCCATAAGGCGGCCAAGACCTCACGCCGCGTCGTCGTGTACGCACACCGCGATGTCGCCACGCTGCTGGCAAAACTCGCTGCGGGGCCTGTGCACCGCGCCGAGGACATCGAGATCTACGTGGTCGACCGCTCGTTCCTGGGCGCACTTGCGGCACGTCTTGAGCGCCGCATGAGCTTCGACCTGGCCGTCGCGGACAGGCATCTTTACCTGTCGCTCGGCGCTGAGACGCTTGCGGGGGTCGTCGAAAGGCAGCGGATATCCTGGGCGATGTGACGAAGGCGCCGCCGCACGTCGTTGCACTATGATAGGCCGTATGCGCGTGCGGCCGGTCGCGCCAGGGCGCCCGGCGCTCACGGCCCACCCGTCGGAGAACTTGATGCGGCCGAGTCGAGCTCTAAGTCCGCTGGAGGGTCTTGCACTCGAGCGCCTGCGCCGCATTGCCGGCGAACTCCCGGGGAGCGTCGAGTGCGTCACCTTCGCTCACCCGACATTCAAGGTTGCGGGCCGGACCTTCGCAGTGCTGGATCGCTATCACGCAGGCGAGTGTCTGTGGCTGCGTGTGGATCCGATGGAACGCGCGGGCCTGCTCGCCTCGCACGGCTGGTTCGAATCCCCCTACGATCCCCGCCGGACCGCGCTTTGCTGCCGCCTCGAGTCGATCGACTGGCGTCGGATGCCCGCTTTAGTGCGAAGGAGCCACGCCCTTGCCGAACCTGGGCCCGCGAAGCGCGGGCGCTGAGTCGCTGTTCGGCTGACTACCTCACCGTGTAGCCGCGCCCTTGCAGGCACGCGGCCTCGGCACGCCGGTATGCGCCTTGCGCATCGCTCGCGGCACCTGGCTGAACGCCGCCCGCCGGCTGCGTCGGATCGAAGCCGGTCTGGTCCACAGCCCAGCGATAGCACTCATATCGGTCGCTGGATTGCTGCTCCGGGCTCTGGCCGTCGCTCGGGTAGACAGAGAGGTCCGGTCCCCCTCCTCCGCCGCCGGCGTCTGCGTCGTTCCCGTCCACGGGCGGTGGCACGATCTGGTAAACGTCGGCTGCGTCGTTCCAGAGGTAGTACGTGTCGTCGGCGACGTAGTACGGAATGCCGTTCCACCAGAAGGCGTACGCGTACCACGGAACGGCCGCGACAAACCCGAAATAGGGCCCGTGGTATCCGCGCCATCCTCCCGGGCGACCCCACGATTCGCGGCCATACCCTGGGGCGTACGCCCCGCGACCACCGGACCCGCCGGACCCTCCGGGCGAAGCGCGGTAACCTGCCCGCGCCGCGGGCGGCGCCGTGTACTGGCGGTGCACAGAGCTCTGGCCATGGAAGCCGCCTGCCGGGGCGCGGTAGCCGCCTGCTCTGGCGTAGCTGCGGGCATGCGACGCCGATCCGTGCCGGGCGGCGCCACTCGGGTGCCCGCCACCACCGTGGCCGCCGCTGCTGCCGTGGGATTCGGCCCATGCGCCACCGCCCAGGCCGAGTCCGGCCAGCGCGAGAACCGCCGCGGTCAGAATGCCCGCTTTGGATCGTTTTACGCCCATGGCATCACCCTTCCGGTCGCCGCACCCGCTCAGGATTCGCGGCATGCTACCAGTCCGCCGCGATCTCCTTGAATTGGACACTCCATGCGTCCCGGGGTTCGGCGCATCAGACAAAACCGAGGGTCGCTGGGCTGAACGATGCGAGGTTCGGCAGCACGCTCGCGAGCGCGGAGGCGTCGGCCCCGAACCAGCTCGCCAGAGTCGCTGCGTACTGGTCGACTGCCGTTGTTGGAATCCACCGCCCTTCACTGCCCTCGTCGTCGGGCCCTCCGACCGTCAGTGTCGGCCACGTGCCGTAATACGCGCGCCCCTTCACGGCACCGCCAGCAACAAAGTGATGGCTGCCCCAGCCGTGGTCGGATCCACCATTGGTATTGGGTAAATAGGTGCGCGAGAAATCCGACAGCGTGAACGAGGTGACCTGCTGCGCGGCGCCGATACCGGTCATTGCGTCGTGGAACGCCTTGAGTCCCGCGCCGAGGTCGCCGAACAGCGTGTCGTGGGTGTTGAGCTCGTCCGTGTGAGTATCGAAGGAGCCGAGCGAAACCAGAAACACCTGACGCTGCACGCCGAGGCTTGCCCGTGCCTCGATAACCTTAGCGACCGCGAGCATCTGTTTGGCGAAGCTCGAGGTGAGGCCCGTGAAGTAACTGCTCACCGGCGAGGTCGTGTTGGTCAGGATAGGATTCAGCACGGCGCTGCTCGCCAGCGCGCCCGTCATCACGTCCTGTGCCGCATCCAGAAGATCCGTGCCGCGATCGACGCCGAGCAGAGACTTGAGCGCCGCCAGCCGCGCGATCCCACCCGCGGAGTTGTCGAATCCCTGAAGGGCAAACGAGCCGCTCGTCGGGATCGTCAAGGCCTGGGTCGCGCGCCCCGTGACGAACAGGTTGTTACCGGCGGTCGAGACCATCGAAGGAATGCTGCCACCGCTGTTGAGGATGGCGAGCTGGTCGGCGAGGCGCCCGCCCCAGCCGGTGTCCGACGGACTGACCGACAGCGATGCCTGCCACTGGTGCTGCTGGTCGATGTGCGAGAACAGACTCGCCGGCTTTGCGGTGCTTGGAGAGAGGTACTGTGTCTTGGTGAGCGGCTGGACCAGGGTTCCGACGTTGCGGACGATCGCGAGCTGAGCTGACTCCCACAGGCCCTGCAACCCCGCCGTCCCGCCGAGCGCCGGATGCAGTCCAAAGCCCGCCGTGCCGCTCGCTTCTACGAGCGGCAACAGTGTGCCTTGCGCCAGAGCGAGGCGTCCGCGCACCGCCGCGTAGCTTGCGTAGCCCGCGCTGTCGATCGGCACGATCGTGTTGTTGGCGTCGTTGCCGCCATACAGGAACAGGCACACGAGCGCCTTGTAGTCGGTCGCGACCGTCTGTGCGCGCGCCGCCAGGACGCCCAGCTGCGCCAGGGCGACGCTGCCGCCCAGCGCGCTCGCGTGTTTCAGGAAGTGCCTGCGATCCATATCAGTGCTCCACCTGGAACTGGGCCGAGGAGGCCACGAGATAGGCCGCAGCGCGCGCCTGCCCGACGACGTCGTCGCTGGCGAGGGCCCCGAGTGCCCTCGTGATCGCCGCGTGCGCGGCGCTCGACAGGCTCCCGTGCATCAGCCGCGTACTGAGCTGATTGACGAGTGCGTCGGGCGTGCCGGCCGTTGTGAGCGGGGCGAGATCGAGCGTCGTGCCGATGCTGTTGATCACCGTCGGATCGGGCGCTGCGCCGCCGCGATAGATCAGCGTGTTGAGAAAATTCGCGCGCGCGAGGGCCGTTGCCGCGTCGTCGATGAAGAACTCAGGTGCGACTGTGCTGGTACCGGGCAGCTGGTAGCTCGGCGGATAGTAGTTGAAGACCGTTGGGGCGGTGAAGATCGGCTGGCCCATGGCGTTGGCCTGGCTGCGCAGGAATACGCCGTCAGACCTGCCGCCCAGCCCGCGCAGTACGCTCGTGATGTACAGCGCCGGTTCGCGCAGGTGCCCCTCGTCCGCGCTCGACGGCGTGTTCCCGCGGGCTTCGACGTCGCTCAGGATCGCACGGACGACGGCCGCGAGGTCGCCGCGCACGCCCAGGCCATTGTTCGCAAACACGGCGGCTACGCGACTGACGTATCCGGGACTCGGATTGCTCTTGACCAGGTGCTGGATCAGCTGCTTGCCGATGAACGGGCCGACGTTCGGGTGGTTGAACACCGTGTCGAGCGCGAGCTTGAGGTCCTGCTCCGGCGTCTGGCCGGCCGGCGTGACGACGCCGTTGAGGAGCAGCTTCGTTCCGCTCTCGTGGTGGTTCGGGAACGAGACCATCGTTCCTTCGAAGTTGATCGGATTGTTCCAGGTCGAGTTCGCGCCCGGTCGCGAGGGATAGGTCCATCCCGTAAAGAGGCTCGCGAAGCCAAGGATGACATCCTGCGTATACGTCGGGACGGGCTGATTGTTTGCATCGAGAACGGGGGTGCCGTCCGGGTTCAGCTGGTTGAGGCCGATCGAGAACAGCTGCAGTACCTCCCGCGCGTAGTTCTCGTTCGGCGAGGTGCCCTGCGACGGGTTCGATTTGTCGTTGTTGGCCATGTCGAGGTAGTGCCCCATGATGGGGCTGAGCGTCACGTCCTCGAGGAGCTGCCGGTAATTGCCGAAGGCATCGTTCAACAGCATGTTCTGGTACGCGGCCATCCCATAGGCCTCGTAGATCTCGATGCTCGAGACGACCATGATTTGCGACAGGGCGAACGCGACCCGCTGGCGCAGTTGATCGGCGCCCGTCAGGGCGTTCTCGAAGAACTCACGTTGCACCTGGAATGGCGAGTAGTTGTCGCGCGCGCACAGGCTCGCCGTGCTGGTCGGATTGGTCGGGTCGGACTTGCAGTTCGTCGGTGCAGTGTGCGGCACGAACACGAACCCCCAATAGCCGGTCGGCTGAGTCGCCAGCTGCTGCGTCAGATAGCCGTTGAGGCCGAGCGCCGCTACGCGGGTTACTTCCGCCTCGGTCGGACCGAATGTCGCCTGCTCGAGCAAGCGTGCCGCATCGACCGTCGTCATGCCGGGCACAGGGAGGGACGTGGACGGCGCGGAGGAGGTGGACGCGACGGGCGAGGCGGGCGCAGTGGGCGCGCTGGACACCAGGGACCCTCCACCACTCCCGGCTAGAGCAAGGCCGAGGGCGAGGATGCAGGATCCGAGCAGTGCGACTCGACGCATGAGATTTGACCTTGTGTGCAGGCTCGCGCGGTGCAATGCCGAGCGGCCGGGCCCTGACCCTGCTTGCATTAACGTCACCGGTCGGCCCACGTTGACGCCAACGGCTCACGCCGAAGTGCCAATCTCATTAAGATCCGATTAAGGCCGGGGCGGCGGACCGTGCACCGCTGCGGCAGGCGGTCAGGCCGCGATGGTCTCAGTCGATACTGCCCGGCGTCGACCGACCCCAACTGATATTGCCGCGCTGTGCCGCGGCCGGCGGCTTCTCGCGATCCGATTCCCCGCCGCGGTCCCTGCCCTTTCCGACCCGGACCGGCATGACATAAGTGATCTATTCCGGAGCCGCCCGCTTCTCTGTCGTCGCCACGTACAGGCCACGGAACGTCGCGGCCAGCCGGGAGCGGCAGCGAATCTCGGCGGTCAGTTCCACTCGTCCCCGACCGCGCTCAGCAAGCGCCCGCGAGAACGCCCGCCAGGCCACATCGGACGGCGCGCTGCACACCGCTTCGAAGACGTCGTCGATCGGCACAAGGTAGTCCGTCTGCTGCCGCTGGATCACCAGCCGGACCCGAGGCGCCTGCGTCGCCAGGCGCGCGTGCAGCCAGGCCCATCCGGACAGCAACGCGAGCGAGGCGACCGAGCCGCCGAAAGCCGTCTGTTGATGATTTAGGTTCGGCGCCAGCGGTGCCGCCAGGCGTACGCGCTTCTCACTGACCTCGACGACCTGGACACCCAGTGCGCGCGCCAATGGAATGTGCGCGTCGATATACGCAGCGAGTTCCGCGGCGGTCATGGGCGTGGCCCCTCGATTGAAACGCGCCCCGCCTCGAGCAGATCGGCCGTGCCGAGTCGCGAGAACTCGCCGATGCTGTCGAGCACGAGATCCGCCATGGCATGGCGCTCGACGTCCGGTGCCGTGGCATAGTGGCCCTGCTTGACCCAGACGGTCGTCACGCGCGCGCCCCATTTGGACTTGATGGCGGCGAGGAGTGGCCGCTTGTCGTCAACCACGACATAGTGGGCCGATGGCAGGCGCTGCGCGACGTCGGCGAGCTCCTGTTCCTTGTGCACGTAGATCAGGACCCGGCCGCGGACCGCGTCCCAAAGTCCCGCTCTCGCGACCTTGATCGGCTGAAACACGACATCGCCGTCGGACAGGATCGCGGTCGTTCCGCGCGTGCTCGCCTGCGCCAGCATCTCGAGTGCCCCCGGATAGAGCCGGTCGCCAAACGGGTAGTCCACCAAGAATTGCGAGGTGCGCAGCAGCTGAAAGTCGTGCGGGTGCGCCGCGCGGTAGCGCTGCAGCGCCCCGAGGTAATCAGCGTAGCCAAGCTCGGCGCGCAACGTCTCGAGCATCCGAAAATACTCGGCGGCCTCGTCCGTTCCCGCCGCGCGGCCGAGATGCACCGATAGATCAGCCGTCACGGCGTCATTGTCGAGGAGCGTATTGTCGACGTCGAACAGGATGACCATGGGCGCATCTTAGCTCGCTAGAATGGCCCTCCACCGGTTGATACCAGGCGTCCCGATGAACGAGTCCGACCGCGGAGCCACGCAGGCCCCAAAGCACCCGACCCTGGCGTCGACGCAGCCTCGCTCGAAGCCGCTGCCCGAACGGTCGCCAAAGCCGGCCCACGAGGATCCGACGGCTCCCGGCCGGGTCGCCGCGATCCTCGCAAGTCCAAGCTACCGTGAAGCCGACCGCGATCTCGACTTTCTCGGCTGGGATGCCGTTCGCGGCGTTCGACTTGAGATCGACTACCAAAAGGCGGAGCTGCTGCTGGGCCAGCACCGGATCGAGCACACAATTGTGGTGTTCGGCAGCACGCGCCTGATGGAACCTGCGACGGCCGCCGCTGCGGTGCGCGAGCTAGAGAAATCCGCCGCTCGGGCGCCCACCGATGCGGAGCTCGCCCGGCAGCTCGCCGTGGCGCGCCGCCAGCTCGCCAACAGCCGCTACTACGACGAGGCGCGTGCCTTGGGGCGGCTCGTCGGGCGGGCGCCGCCGCTCCCGACCGGTGGCAAGGTCGTGGTGATGACCGGCGGTGGCCCCGGGATCATGGAGGCCGCCAACCGCGGCGCGTGCGACGTCGGCGCGAAGACCGTTGGTCTCAATATCACGCTGCCGCACGAGCAGTACCCGAATCCGTACGTGACGCCGGAGCTCTGCTTCTCGTTTCACTACTTCGCGGTGCGCAAGCTCCATTTCCTGCAGCGAGCCCGAGCGCTGGTCGCCTTCCCCGGCGGCTTCGGCACGCTCGATGAGGTGTTCGAGACGTTGGCGCTGATCCAGACGCGCAAGATGCCGGCAGTGCCCGTCGTGCTGGTCGGCCGCAGCTACTGGGAACGCGTATTCGACGTCGAGTTTCTGCTTGCGGAAGGCACGATTGATCCGGAGGATCACGAACTGTTCGGTTACGCGGAATCCGGCGAGGAGGTGTGGGACATCATTTGCCGCTGGCACGCTGCCGCCGGCACGCCGCACTTTCCTGCGCCGAGGACGAACCGATGAGGCTCTCGTTCCATGGCGCCGATCAGGACGTCACCGGGTCGTGCCACCTGCTGGAGGCGGCCGGCAGGCGGATCCTGATCGATTGCGGCTTGTTCCAGGGGAGCCGGACGCTGGCGGCGGAAAATAGCGCCGACTTCGGCTTCGACCCCGCGACGATCGATCTCGTACTCCTCACGCACGCGCATCTCGATCACTGCGGGCGTCTGCCGCTGCTCGTCAAGCGCGGCTTCCGCGGCGAGATCGTCTCGACCGCTGCGACTCGCGATCTCGCGGCGCTTGTGCTGCTCGATGCTGCGCACCTGCAGGCCGAGGAGTCCGAGCGCAATGCGGAGGCGCCCCTTTATACGCCAGAGGATTGCACCAGGGCGCTCGCGAGCTTCAAGCGCACCGTGGGTTATGAGGTCCCCACCGAGCTCGCGCCGGGCTTGAAGGTCACGTTCTTCGACGCCGGGCACATCCTCGGCTCGGCCAGCCCCCGCCTCGAGGTCACCGAATCCGGTCGGAAGCGGACGATCGCGTTCTCGGGCGATCTCGGCAATGCCGGCCGGCCGCTGCTTCGAAATCCCGTGCCGCCGGGTGATTGCGAGATCGTGGTCATGGAGACGACCTACGGCGACCGGCTGCACCGCTCGATCGGAGCCTCCGTCGCGGAGCTGATCGGGGCGGTCAGCAAGGCGCTAGAGCACGGCGGCAATGTCGTCATCCCGACCTTCGCTCTCGAGCGTGCCCAGGAAATCCTCTACTTCCTCAAGGCCGCGACCGATCGCGGCCAACTGCCGCGGACGCTGCGCGTGTTTCTGGACTCTCCGGAAGCTATTGCGGCGACCGAGCTTTTCCGCAAGCACCGCGAGGCCTTGTCTCCCGAGGCGGCCGGTCAGTTTTCGAGCGGCCAGGACCCGCTGGCACCGCCCGGCCTGCAGTGCACGCGGGACCGCACGGCTTCGCGGTCGATCAACGCCGTGCACAGCGGGGCCGTGATCCTCGCCGGATCCGGCATGGCGACCGGCGGGCGCGTGCTCTATCACCTCCGCCGCGAGCTGCCACGGCCGGACTCGACGATCGTTTTCGTCGGCTATGCGGCCGGCGGCACACCGGCCCGCCAGATCATCGACGGGGCGCAGAGCGTCCGGCTGCTCGGGGAGAGCGTCCCGGTCCGGGCCCGCGTCCACACCATCAACGGATTCTCGGCTCACGCGGACCGGGATGAACTGCTCGCATGGCACGCGCGAATCGCGCCGCGACGAACGTTCCTCGTGCATGGCGAGGCGGACACGATGCGCGCCTTCGCGGCTCGCCTTCCTGCCGGGGCGATCGACCAGCCTGTCATCGGACAGGCATTTGACCTGTAGCGGGCACGCGTGGCCCGCCCCGGGGGTCGAGTCGCGCATCACGACCACGCTCACCAGCCGCGGTCCGCTGGCTTCGCATCCAGTTGGCCGGCGGCCCTAGGCTGTCCGGGCCGCAACCGGAATGCCGCGCTCCTCGAGGTAGCGGACGAGCTCGTCCAGGCCGGAGAACCGATCCGCGAGCAGGCGCAGCAGCAGTTCGTCCTTCCACGCTGGCGTGATCGTCAGCCAGGTCTCCGCGTCGAGGTCCCCGCGCATGGCCTCGCACAATGGGCCGGCGTCTGCGGCGGAGATCACGAGTGCTCCCGCGGCGCTGATTTCGGCCCCAAGGTAGCTCGTGCCGCTGTCGCCAAACCCGTCTTTGAGCGCCAGGTCACGCACTGGCGCGCGGGGAGCATCTGGTGGCATCTCATCTCCTTCAGAGTGCGGGGTGCAGTGTTACACCTGACTGCCTCACGCGCGCTGCGTGGCGAGGCGCAGGCGCGAGATCGTTGCCTGAGTGTACCCGCGGACGCCTATGGTCAGTGCCGGACGGACGCTGCCGCCAGGCCGGTCGTGAGTGCCCAATCGTGCGGCATTGCAGCACTACCGCTGGGTCGGGGTTTACGGTCGATCGGCCGCTGCCAGCTAGCGCGTGCGGTGCACAGCCACAGCCAGCCTTGCAGGCAGCGGCGCCTGCGTGACAAAGTCTTTCGAGGCACAGCCAAGATGCCGCGTCCGGTCTGCAACAATGCTTCAGTCTGACGGGGGAGCCCATGTACCAGCAGAGCTATGACCCGGTAGGGAATGCCGTACTGTCGACGGTCGTCGCGGCCGTGCCGATCGTCGTTCTGCTCTACTTCATTGCGCTTCATCCGCACCGCGATTCGCAGGGTAACCGGCACCGCGGCATCGCCGCCCCGTTTGCAGCTTTGTACGGCGTGATCGCCGCGTTCCTGGTCTCATGCCTGGTCTTCCAAATGCCGCTCGCGTCGGCGATCTCGGCCTTCGCGCTCGGCTCGTTGTCGGGGCTCCTCGGCATCATCTGGATCGTCGTGGCCGCGATGTTCCTGTACACGATGACGGTCGTGACCGGCCGCTTCGAGATCGTCAAGGAATCGATCGTTCACATCTCGTTCGACCGGCGGCTGCAGTGTGTGCTGATCGCATTCTCGTTCGGCGCGATCATCGAGGGCACGTCCGGCTTCGGTACCCCGGTGGCCATCGCCGGTGCCGTCATGGTTGGACTCGGCTTCAAACCGTTCCAGTCCGCCGTCCTGAACCTGCTCGCCAATACCGCGCCTGTAGCGTTTGGGGCGATCGGTACGCCGATCGTGACGCTTGCTTCCGTCAGCGGCCTCGATCAGCTCACGCTGTCCACGATGGTCGGTCGGCAGCTGCCGTTTGTTTCGGTGCTGGTTCCGTTCTGGCTGGTCGCGACGTTTGTCAAGATGGAAGGCGGAACGTGGAAGCAGGTATTCGAGGTGTGGCCGGCGGCGTTGTGCGCCGGGGTATCGTTCGGGGCTATGCAGTTCCTTGCCTCCGGCACGAGCGAGTTCCACCTGATGACCGACGTCGTCGCCGGCGTCTTCTCGGTGGTCTGCACCGCGCTCTTTCTGCGCTATGTCTGGCATCCGAAGACGCGGTTTCTGCTCAAATCCGAGCGCGAGGCGCTCGCCAACGCCGGCAAGAGCACCGCGACCGCAACCAGCGACCATAGCGACTGGAAATACTCCTACACGGCCGGGCAAACGCTGTACGCCTGGTTGCCGTGGCTGATCCTGATCCTCTGCTGTGCCCTTTGGGGTATGCCGGAGTTCAAAAAGTACCTCAACAACCTGTTCTCCGGTGTCACGTTCTCGACAACGCTGCTCGGCTCGCCGTTCAAGGGCACGCTGTCGCTACCGGCCTGGGACATGCCGGTGCTGCACAACGTCGTGCAGCGCATGCCGCCGGTGGTCGCGGCCAACGCCAAGCCCGAGGCTGCGCGGTTCACGATCAACTGGCTGTCGGCCGCCGGCACGGGCGTGTTCGCAGCGGCGATCCTGTCGGGGCTGGCGTTGCGGCTCAACGCGGCCGCATGGCGTGATTCGGCTACCCAGACGCTGCGGCGGATGAAGGTCCCAGTCCTCGTGATCGGCCAGGTGCTCGGCCTCGGCTATCTGACGCGCTACGCGGGCACAGATGCCGTCCTCGGCCTCGCCTTTACGAGCGCCGGCGTGCTGTACCCGTTCTTTGCGGCGTATCTCGGCTGGCTCGGCGTGTTCCTGACGGGCTCCGACACGGCCTCGAACGCCCTGTTTGGCAGCCTACAGAGGATTACCGCCGAGCAGCTGCACCTGAACCCAATCCTGGCCGTCGCAACCAACTCCACCGGCGGCGTCATGGGCAAGATGATCGACGCTCAGTCGATCATGGTCGCCTGCGCGGCGTGCTACGACGACCCGAAGGAACGGACGCACGCGCTCGGGCCGATATTCCGCACGGTGTTCTGGCACTCAATCGCCGGGGCCGCGGTAATCGGCCTGATCGCGCTCCTGCAGGCATACGTGTTCCCGGGGATGATTCCGATACCGCCGCTCGGCAAGTGAGACGCGCCGGCGGCTGCGCCGATCCGGTCATGAGCATCGGGCGCGTTCCATCCCGTCGCGGGGCGACGGCTGGCCGGCGGGCCGAGGCGCTGGTGCCCCGGTCCGATGACGCACGCAACGGCGAGCTGAGACTCCCATGAAGCGGTTGATGCGGCCGGTGTCGGCGGTCCTGGCTGGAATCTACGCGAGCCGCCGATCGATGACCGGCGGGCCCGGGTACCGCGGCCCGCGGTCCGATCACTTCGACGGCGAGGTCTTCCGCAACCCGTCCGCGGGAGCGGGCAAGAGCTTCGCCGAGTTCTGGCGCTGGCAGCGAACTCGCAAACCGAAGCAATGGCCCACCTGGATCGAAAACCGCGCGTGTCCCGATATCGGCCGTTCGCCGGCGGCCGGGGAGACCGCGCTCACCTTTGTCAATCACATCACGTTCCTGATCCAGTACCCGGGCCTCAACGTCCTCACCGATCCGGTCTATTCCGATCGCGTAAGCCCGGTTCCGTGGGCGGGGCCGCGACGGGTCCGTGCGCCCGGAATTGCGTTCGAGGCCCTCCCGCCCATCGATCTGGTCTTGGTCAGTCATAACCATTACGACCACCTCGACCTCGCGACGCTGCGCCGACTGGACGAGTCCCATGTGCCGCGGGTTGTCACGGGCCTAGGCAACGCGGCATTTCTCACCGCCCACGGCGTTCGCAATGTGATCGAGCTTGACTGGTGGCAGCACACGGTGGTCGGCGGCGCCGAGATCACGTTTATACCGGCTCAGCACTGGTCGGGGCGCGGGCTGCGGGGTCGCAATCGCACGCTGTGGGGAGGGTTCGTCGTGCGTGCAGGCGCCGGGTCGCTCTGCTTCGCCGGCGATACGGGCTACAGCAGTCACTTCACGGAGATCGCACGCCGTCTCGGACGCCCCGACGTCGCGCTGCTGCCGATCGGTGCCTACGCGCCGCGCTGGTTCATGCAGGAACAGCACATGGATCCGGATGACGCGGTCCGGGCGCACCTCGACCTGGGAGCGAAGCTGAGTATCGCCACTCATTTCGGCTGCTTTCAGCTGACAGACGAGGGATTCGACGATCCCGTCACTGAGCTCGCGACGGCGCTCGCGCGCAGGTCGGTCCCGGCCGAGCGCTTTGCTGTACTCGAGGTCGGCGAAACGCTGCGCGTCCATGGTGCGATCGGCCAGCGGTCGGGGCAGCCAGTCGAACCCGTTGCCCGCGCGCGGCCCGGCGACGCCCGCGCACCCCAGCTCAAGAGTGCGGGCTCCGGGTCGCGGAACCCAATCGTGTCGCGCCGGTCGTAAACTTCAATTCCACCGAACCGCTCGGTCGCGAAACATCGAACAGTGCCCGCGCGATGCGGGTGGACGTCTCGCCCCAGCGCCGGTCTAGGATGCTCACCGTCACCATGCGGACGACGCAGGGGGAATGCCATGCCGGACTCCAGTGTCCACCGATCGCCGATATCCCGGGCGCGCCTCGTCTCCCCGGTTACGCCCGCGACGCTCTCGCTCACGCCGTCGGCACCCGCCATCGCGCTGATGACCGACCTCGCCACCGAAGTGCCGCACGTGGTGGCGCCAGAACGGCCGATCGACGATGCGCTACGCGACATGATCGCGTTCGGCGTCCGGCTTCTGCTCGTCGTGCGCGACAGCGAAGTCATTGGAATCATTACGTCCTACGACATCATGGGCGAGCGCCCCCTCCAGTTCCTGCAGGATCCGTTTCGCGGCGAGAGGACGCACCGGCACGCCGACGTTCGTGTCGAGGACGTCATGACGAGGATCGATGACACGCGCCCCCTCCGGCACCGCTGGGTGAGCGAGGCGACGGCTGGCGAGGTGGCCGCGCTGTTTCGTGCCCGGTCTTCTGACACGCACCTCCTCGTCGTCGAGGAGGGCAGGTATCCGGGCGAAGTCGTCGTGCGCGGAATCTTCTCGAGGACGCGGCTCGAGCGCCAATTGGGGGCGCCGCCGCGGTAGCGGATTGTTTGCTGCGCCGCGGGAAGGAAAACCCCGATTCCGCTAGCGGTGTCCCCCGGCTATGATTTTGCGTCGGATGACCGGCCCAGCAGGATCGCACCTGCGCCCACCAAAGGTTCAACGATGGAACTGCGCACCCAGGATTCGGCCCCCACGTTACGGCACCCGCGCGCTGATCCGGCCCCGGCACGACGCCGCCGCGCATCCGCCCGCGAACTCGTCGCAGAGTGGCTCGCAACCGCCAACATCGAGATTAACGGCAGCCGCCCGTGGGACATCGTCGTTCACAACGAGCAATTCTTTGCCCGAATCCTGGCCAGCGGCTCGCTCGGTGTCGGCGAGTCATACATGGATGGCTGGTGGGACTCACCGAGGGTGGATGAGTTGCTGACGCACGCGATGCGCGCGGCGATCGACGCACGGCTGCCGTCGGTGAAGGAGGCGTGGCTCGCGCTCAAGTCGCGCCTCGTCAACCTGCAGACGCCGCGGCGCGCGTTCAAGGTCGGCGAGCACCACTATGACGTCGGCGATGATCTATACGAGCGGATGCTCGACCCGCGCATGATCTACAGCTGCGGCTACTGGCAGACGGCTCACGACCTCGCGAGCGCCCAGGAGGCAAAGCTCGACCTCGTCTGCCGCAAGCTCGGCCTCAGCCCCGGCATGCGGGTGCTCGACATCGGCTGCGGCTGGGGTGGAGCAGCGGAGTTCGCGGCCCGCCGCTACGGGGTCGAGGTCACCGGCATCACCGTCTCGAAGAACCAGGCCGCCGCGGCGCGCACGCGCTGCCGGGACCTGCCGGTCACGATCGTTTTCGACGACTATCGGAGCCTCGAAGGTCAGTTCGACCGCATTTACTCGCTCGGCATGTTCGAGCACGTCGGCGCCCGCAATCACCGCACGTATCTCACCAAGGTCCGGCAGCTGCTCGCGCCCGACGGTCTTTTCCTGCTGCACACGATCGGCAACCGCGTCACGCAGAAAGCCAACGACCCGTGGATCGAGCGCTATATCTTCCCGAACTCGCTGATCCCGTCGCGGGTGCAGATCGACGCGGCGGCCGAGGGCCTGTGGATCGTGGAGGACTGGCACGACTTCGGCGTCGACTATGACCGGACCCTGCTCGCGTGGTCGGACAGTTTCGAGCGCGGCTGGCCGGCGATCGCATCCAAGTACGGCGAGCGATTTCACCGGATGTGGCACTACTGGCTGATGGTCTCGGCCGCCGCGTTCCGTGCGCGTCACTGCCAGCTGTGGCAGATCGTGCTGTCGCCCGACGGTGTCGCCGGCGGTTACCGCGCCGTCCGCTGACACCTGCCGCGGCGACGCCGTGATCGAGCCATTCGTTCAGAAGGCGCCCGCGCTCGACAACCTCTATACCTCCGACCGGCTGCTGGTCGGGTTCCTGCGCCGCAAGCTGCCGCGCGAGATGCTGGCCGCCATCGAGCCCGAGTTCATCGAACTCGGCGCCGAGGCCGCTGGCCCTCTCGCCTCGCTGCAGCACGCCGACCGGCTCCACGAACCCGTCCTGACGCAGTGGGATGCATGGGGCAACCGCGTCGATGGCATCGAGCTCACGCCGCTGTGGCGCGAGGCTGAGCGTCGTGCCGTTCACTACGGGCTGACCGCCGTACCGTACGAGCGCCGTGAAGCCGAATGGTCGCGCCTGCGGCAGTTCGTGCTCGTCTACCTCTTCCATCCGGTCACCGACGTTTACACCTGCCCGCTCGCGATGACGGACGGGGCCGCGCGGACCCTGATCGATTCCGGGAATAGCGCATTGATTGGGCGCGCGGTCCCGCATCTGACGGGGCGCGACCCAAGAAGCTTCTGGACCAGCGGCCAGTGGATGACCGAGTCGACCGGCGGATCGGACGTCGGATCCTCGGGCACGATTGCCGAGCTTGGCGCGGAGGGGCGCTGGCGCCTGTACGGCAAAAAGTGGTTCACGTCTGCCGCCACCTCGCAGATGGCCCTGACGCTCGCGCGCCCGGCGGGCAACGGACCTGGCGGCAACGGTCTGGCCATGTTCTACGTCGAGTGCCGCGATGAGTCCGGCCGTCTCAACAGCATTCGGGTCGAACGCCTCAAGGATAAGCTTGGCACGCGCAAGGTGCCGACGGCGGAGCTGCTGCTCGACGGGACGCCGGCCGAGCTCGTTGCAGGCACCACGGGTGGCACCCGTGTCATCGAGCCGATGCTCCGGATCACACGCACCTGGAACAGCGTCTGCGCAGCTTCTTTCATGCGTCACGCGCATCGTCTCGCCGCGGACTACGCGCACCGGCGGGTTGCCTTTGGCATGCCGCTCGCCGCACTCCCGCTCCATCGCGAGACGCTGGCTGACGTGGAGGCCGAGTGCGCCGGCGCGTTCCTGTTGACGTTTCTGCTGGTCGAACTCGTGGGCCGGGCGGAAGCCGACGTTGCGACGGAGGACGAGGCGCTGCTGTTGCGGCTGCTGACGCCGCTCACGAAGCTCACCACAGGCAAGCAGTCGGTGCACGCGGTCAGCGAGGCTATCGAAGCGTTCGGCGGCGCGGGCTACCTCGAAGACACCGGCCTGCCCGTGTTGCTGCGCGACACTCAGGTCTTGCCGATCTGGGAAGGCACGACCAACGTGCTATCGCTTGACCTGCTGCTGCGCGCCGATGTGGCGCGCGGACTCGCCGCGCTCGAGCGGCGGATCCGGACGGCATGCGACGCCGCCCGGACTGCGGGTCTCGGCGGCGTTGCGGACGCGGCGCGGGATGCAGTGTCGGCAGCTCGCGCCTGGCTGCAGGCGGACCGCGATGCCGATGAGCGCCAGGCGGGAGCGCGGCGTTTTGCGCTCACCCTTGGCCGGGCGACCGAGCTCGCGCTCCTTGCCGAGCACGCCGCCGCTTGCGCAGCGGGACCCGAACGCGCAATGGTGGCTGAGCTTGCCCGCCGGTTTCGACAGGCGGGTGTCAACCTGCTGCGCGCACTGGACTGACGGTCGCCGCGGAGGTACCGGACTACGACCGATGGCCCCCCGCAGTCGCGGCGCAACGCCGCAGGGCGTGGTGCGATGCTACGCTTCAGTCTCGGTCATACGGTAGGCTGCAATGTACGAACTATTCATCACCAACAAGAACTACTCTTCCTGGTCGCTACGCCCGTGGGTACTGATGCGCGAGCTCGGCATACCTTTCACCGAGCGCCTGCAGCAACTCGCGGTTGGTTCCAGCTGGGCGCTGTTCCGGACATTCTCCCCGAGCGGCCGGATGCCGTGCCTCAGGGATGGGGCGACGGTCGTGTGGGACTCGCTCGCAATCACTGAGTACCTGGCGGACCGTCACGCTGCGGTATGGCCGCGCGACGCTGCCGCACGCGCGTGGGCCCGCAGCGCCGCTGCAGAGATGCACTCCGGATTCGCCGCACTGCGAGATCTGTGCTCGATGAGCTGCGGACTGCGTGTCCGGCTCGCGGACGTCCCGCAGGTCGTCGCGAGTGATATCGCGCGGATTGACGAGCTCTGGGCCGGCGGGCTCGAATCATTCGGCGGCCCGTTCCTGACCGGACGCGCGTTTACCGCCGCCGACGCGTTCTACGCTCCCGTCGCGTTCCGCTGGCAGACGTACGGCTTCACGTTCGGTGCGACCTCAACGCACTACGCGCGACGGCTGCTTGCGCTCCCCGCAATGCAGGCCTGGTACGCCGATGCGCTCGCCGAACCATGGCGAGAGCCGGCTCACGAGGCCGAGGCGCGCCGCGCCGGCGCTTGGCTCGAGGATCAGCGCGCGCGCAGCGCGTAGCGTGCCGCGCGTCGCTCGCGCGGCCACCACCGCGCGGTTGGATCGGCGCTTGCCGGGCGGTCGTCCGGCGCGCATGCTGGTGCTTCCAGAGTGCAGCCGGGGCGGCAATGACGGTCGAGACGGCGCGCGCGCGACCGCTGCTGCGGATTCTGGGACTCGGCTTCGGCCTTGCGATGGCCTTCGGCGGCACGGTAGGCGTTGGCATCCTGCGCCTTCCCGGCACCGTGGCGGCAGCGCTCGGGGACACCCGGCTGATCGTGCTGTTCTGGACCCTCGGCGGGCTGTACGCGCTACTCGGTGCGGTCGCGGTCGCAGAGCTCGCCACGATGTTTCCTGTCGCCGGCGGCTTCTACGTCTACGCGCGGCGGGCGTTTGGCAACGGCCCAGGGTTCGTCGTCGGCTGGAGCGATTGGGTCTGCAGCGCGGCTTCCATCGCCTACGCAGCTATCACCGCGGCCACGTTTCTCGCCGTGCTGTGGCCTGCGGCGACTTCCCACCCGCGGTTCATCGCGGTCTCGATCGTCGCTGCCTTCACGGGACTGCATTGGGCGGGCCTCAGGATCGGCCGAGCGCTCGCGGGCCTCATCAGTGTCGCCGTCGGGCTCATGCTGCTCGTCCTGATCGTCGCCTGCTTCCTGGTCGCGCCAGCCACGGCCGCGACCGCGTTGCCGCCGGCGATGTCGGCTGCTTCGGTACCGCTGCTCTCGATGGCGATGTTCGGCGCCGTCGTGGCTGCGCTGCGCCCGGTGCTTGTCAGTTTCGACGGCTGGTACTCGCCGATCTATTTCGCTGAGGAGAACACCCACCCGGCACGCACGCTGCCACGAGCGATCGTCGGCGGCACACTGCTGGTAGCGGCCCTTTACCTGGTGATCAACCTCGCCTTCCTGCGCGTGCTGCCACTACCTGTGCTCGCGGCCTCGGAACTCCCGGCCGCCGATGCGGCACGTGTCGTGCTTCCGCACGGCGGCGCGGTGCTCGTGACGCTGATCGCGCTGGTGACCGTGCTGAGCCTGATCAACGCGAACCTTCTGATCACGCCGCGCATCCTGTTCGCAATCGGCCGTGCCGGTTTCTTCACGCAGAAGGCCACGCTAGTCAGTGCAAGTGGCACGCCGCGGGTTGCGCTCGGCGTTACGAGCGCAGTTGCCGCGCTGCTGATCCTCAGTGGCAGTTTTGAGCAGCTGATCGCGCTCGCTGCCGTGCTCTTCCTGCTCAACTACCTATCGGCTTACGCGGCCGTGTTCGTGCTGCGGCGTCGGCAGCCCACTGCGCCGCGGTCATATCGAGCCTTCGGTTTTCCGATCACGACCGCAGTGGTTCTCGTCGGGTCAGTACTGTTCCTAATTAGCGCGATTATCGACGACCCGCGCTCGGGGCTGACGGCGGCCGTGCTGATCGGCGCCTGTGGGCCCGTCTATTCGTGGCTTGCACGCCGGCGCGAGATCAACGTTGAGGAGCCGGCTGCCGAGGTGGCGCCGGCAAGAGATAACGCTGCGTAACGTCGCCGCTGCCGCCAAGCGCGACACGCTCTGCCGACTGGGCCCGGGCGCGCCCCCCGTATCACCGCTACGCTAAGCCTGACGCCCGGGCTTATCAGGCTTGGCGGGCTTACCGGGCTTGCGTGACAGCCACATGCGAATCACCGCGCGTACCACGGCCTCGCCGTTCGCATTGAATACCTCGACGGTCACCGGGATCTCGGCCGAGTCCCCGAGCGCCGGCAGGAATTCGAGTTCGGCGACGGCCCGCAGATCGCTATCGGCCCTCTGCAGGTAGTCGACGGTCATCCCCTTCGGGATCCACCGGTGCGTGCCTGGTATCGTGACGTCCGTGACCATCCCACCAGCCAGCTCCGCCATGTTGCACATCGCAATCGCGTGGATGCCGCCGAGGTGATTGAGCACCGCGTGGCGTTTCTGCATCCGAACCTCCGCGCGGCCGGGACGGAGCTCCATAATTCGCGGCCGGATACCCGCAAAGTACGGCGCCTTCCGGCACACGATCCGCGAGAACAGCCACCTGCCGCCCGGTATCCGGCACAGCCTCCGCCAGGTAGCCAGCGCCGCACTTTGGCCACTCATCGAGCCACTCCTTGATGAACGCTGCACTCGAACCGACCTTGAGCGAGGTCGCGGCGAATATCAAGGGAACGATTCCAGCAGCGGTCCGCCGGGGGAATTGGATGACGATGAATCCTGTGGCGGCGGCGCGCGGCCGGGTGCCCGGTATCCAGGCACTCAGCTTTGATCGAGCTCCACGACGATGATCGATGCTCGCGGTTCGGCTGCCAGAGCGACGGTTGCATCGAATGGCTCCAACATCAGCGTGTCGAGCGGCCCGAGCTGCAGGGAGGTCGACCCGAGGAGTACGCGCCCGGCACTGCAAACGATCAACGTCGCCCATGCCACCACGGGAAGAGTCGTCGGCGCGAGGACTTCGACGCGGCGCACGCGGTGTGAGAATCGCCCGCGGCGGGTCATGACGTTCAGGTCGGTGATGCCGCCTGCGATCAACGTGGCCGTCGTCGCCGCGTCACCCGGGAACGCGTACGGCGCCGAGAGGGGCGTGAGCTCAACGATCGGATGCTCGGCGACGCGCAGCTGCAGCCCCGCGCCGCTCAGGACGGTAAGCGTCCGATCAACCTTTCAATTACCCACATGTTGAGCGCCGAGGAGGTAGCCGATCTCGATGTTGGTCAAGCGCGATAGCCCGCGCCAG